>WLWD01000298.1_pt1 | contig 161693 bp, 91 predicted proteins | sample 6712731 | NCBI WGS metagenome assembly WLWD01 (sample SAMN12718690, study PRJNA576275) | sponge metagenome | isolation source: marine sponge | host: Mycale hentscheli | place: New Zealand: South Island, Marlborough, Capsize Point | collected 2014-11-01
GAGAGTTATAAATAGAGCTATTTATTATCAACGGGTTAAAAGTAGTTATAATCCAATAAAAATCAGTTTGTAGAGCGATTTACAAACCCACAGCCAATCGGGCTTTCCCCACGTGTCTCGGAATTTGTAAATCGCATACAAACCTCAATATTGGTTTATAACTATTACTTAGAACCCCAGAGGGTCGACCCTATAACGGTGACATATTTAATATACGGAATTTTACAGAGATAATCGACAGTAGTAGTTCACCAGGTAAGGTTAGAAATAAAAAATAAAACAAAATTCAATAAAAGCTCATCGCTAGGGCATGCACGCAAAAGTAAGAAAATGATATAAACAAAAACTTTAGCTGTGGCCGTGCTAGTCTTGCGGGGCGAGACCTTTACCAAATGCTTTGTGTTTGGTAAAGGGTCTGGCCCCACGAGACTAGTGAAGCACTGGGTGAAGTCCAAAATGGTGACGGGCTATTTATTGAGATGCAACGGACTTCAAGTCTTTATTCATGGTAGGTATTATCTCCTGGTAGTACTTGCTGGCCTGCAGAAATAAAATAACTCGGAGAATAGAGATGTTTCAAGTGTCACGTGATAAGTTATTAGCGCCCGCGCGCAATATACCTGGTGTACAAGTTCGGGATGGTTCTTTGCGTTGTAGTAGGCTGTAGCAAACGTTCAGGCCGAGACAAAGATGTTTCCTTCTTTAGGCTGCCAAAGGTTGTTAACACAAAGGGTAAAGAACTTTATACACTCAGTAAGAGAAGGAAAGACGGGTTTTGGGCTGCTATTTCAAGGGTTGGTCTTACTGACAACATTATGAAGAACAACAGAATCTGTTCCAGGCGCTTCATTTCTGGAAAGCCAGCAGATTTATTGGACGATACAAATTCAGACTGGCTCCCAACACAGAATTTAGGCCACAGCAAGTCCAGATTGTTATCTACAGCAATAAATCTGCCTGACGCCGGAGCGCACAAGTAGTGTTGTAGATAACTTGATATTAGACAGACTACTTTACAATTCTGATAGTGGGCAGCTTTATACTTAGCCACCCACGGCAATGAAACAACCAATCAGAACACGGCACATACAACATTTGAAACAACCAATCAGAACACGGCACATACAACATTTCCATACATGACTCACAACACCACACAATGACAAACATCGACCCATCTGGGCAATGTGCGACTAACTGCTAAAATGTTTAATGTTAGCAGGGCTGTGCCTGCTTCTGCTTGCTTTCCTGGGGACTTCCCCTCTGCACACATGTGGGCTTCCCCTCTTGGGAGCCCACATCTTCCCCCTCCTCGAGAAGATGGGTGACGCTGTCGCAGCTCCCCAGCTCCTCGAAACAGCGGCTCAAATCATCCGCTACCACATTCTGTTTTCCTTCCCGATACACCATCTCAAAATCGTATTCTGTCAACTTCAGACACCAATTGTAGATCCTACGGTTATCTTGCTTCCCACTCATCAGGTTCACCAGGCCTTTGTGGTCGGTGACCCCACCGTGAACTTCCGTCCGTACAAGAAGTAGGCAAAATGCCTTATCGCTTCGTAAACCCCTAGACCTTCCAATTCCTGGGCACTATAATTCCGCTGAGCTCCCCTCAGTTGCTTGGAGAAAAATGCCACCGGCATCATGTCTTCATCCCTCAACACCGACAGAACAGCTCCGACCCCCGTCGAGCTTGCGTCGCTCTCTAACACAAACACGTCACTTGTACACGGTACACACAAACACACTGAATTACATAACTGAACACACAACCCATGAAATGCCTCCAACATCGGCTTAGTCCAACTCACCCTACCAGACTTCACCGTGGACGTGTGAGGCGTCAGGACTGAGGACCATCTATGGAACCCACGGATGAATCTCCGGTAGAAACCCACCAATCCGAGGAACGCACGCAGCTGTTTCCGAGATTTCGGAAGAGGATGGTTCCTAATCGCCTCTACCCTAGCTGCTGGCACACTGATCTGTCCACCACCAATCTGGTGACCCAGAAACTCCAAAGTCCTCTTCCCAAAACAACACTTAGTCTCCTTGCACGTCAGTCCTGCTTGCCTCAAAACCTCTAACAATTTCCTCAAGTGCCCCAAATGCGACTTCCAATCCTTCGACACCACCAAAATGTCATCTATATATACTCGGGCAAACTCCTCACAATCCACCAACACTTCGTCCATCAAACGTTGAAATACGGATGGCGCATTCGTCAAACCAAACGGCATACGCCGAAACCTGAACTTTCCAAAGGGACAGACGAACGCCGTCTTGTCCCTATCCTTCTCCTCAACCATTACCTGGTGGAACCCCTTGGCCAGGTCCACCTTAGACAACACATTTTCAGACCCCACTTTCTCAACCATCTCATCGAACGAGGGGATGTAGTATGGCTCCTTCACCGTCTCCATATTCAACTTTCGATAATCCACACACAATCGCAACCCCCCATCTGCCTTCTTAACTGGAACTAACGGGAATGCCCACTCACTCCTGCAACGCTCTATTATCCCCTGCTTCTCCAACGACACTAACTCTCTCCGAACTTTCTCTCATTCCCAGTGGAACCGAGTAAGGCGTCTGCCTAATCGGCTCACAATCTTTCGTATCTATTGTCATCGTCACTCTATCTGTGCTTCCTGGAGCATCAGAAAACACATCATTAAACTCTCCCAACAGATCCTTGATCTCCTTCTCACTATACCCTTCACACACCCCGCTTAACACACTACCAACATCATACTGTTCCTCAACTACTACGTCTAACCTTTCTATCGACACTCTCTCTCTGTACACTTTTAGGCAGTTCACATGCACAACCTTCGAATGTTTTTCCTTATCAATCTTCCCAATCTTATAATTTACTGCCCCTTTCCTTTCCAACACCTTGTAAGGGCCCTCCCAAGAGTCGGCCAACTTACAGGTCATACCCGGCACCCGGTACAAAACCAGATCCCCTTTTTTGAACTCTCTCAACTTCATTCCCCTATTCGCATACTGCATGCGACTCTCCTTGCTTCTCGCTACTCTCAGCGCTGCACTATCTCTGATGCTTTCTAACCTCTCTGACATTCTCATAACCCACTCACACACATCCAACTTCCCAGAATCTACTTCATACAACCCATGGTATAGGGCGTCCAAGGGCGTCCTTACCCGAAACCCATACACTAAATCAAATGGGCTGTATCCCGAATCCGCGTGAGGCATCTGCCTCAATACATACATAACAAAGTTCAATTGATCCACCCAATCTGATCCATCACTAATGCACTTCCCTAATATCCCCTTCATGGTACTATGCATCCTTTCCACAGCCCCGTTTGTCTCAGGGTGGTAGAGGGACGTCTTGACTCTCTCTATCCCTAACCACTCACAGAGCTGTTTCATAACTCTCCCACAAAACTGGCTTCCCTGATCCGATAGTACTCTCTCTGGGACCGAAGTCCTCGAGAAAATGGACCACAACCCTTGCACTACGGCCTTAGCAGTGATGCTCCTCAGAGGCACCGCTTCTGGCCACTTAGTCGCCAGACACACATACGTTAGAACATATCGGCATCCCCCCTTTCCCTTAGGCAGGGGACCCACTAAGTCTATGGCTACATTCTCAAAGGGCTCGGCCAGGACGGGTCACCTTACATTCGGCGCTCTCCTGGGCCTATGTTTGCTCCTAGTTTGACACAATCTACAGCTATTGCAGTACTCTGCAATCTCCCTAACCATCCCGGGCCAGACGAAGTGTCGTCCCACCATCTTAGCTACTTTCTCCGCCCCCAGGTGGCCACTCTTGTCATGCCCAAGCACCTTCACTCCATCCCTATAGCTTTTAGGCAAGACCAGCACGTCTCTGTATTCTTCCCACGTAACATACATTCCCCTCACAAGCATACCCTTCTTCCACGCAAATCCTCTCTCGGCTCTATCAGCTAATTCTCTCCACTCTCTCAGACTATCGTCTTCTCTTACTTCCTTCTCAAACTCTTCTCTATCCTTTCCTTCTTTCACAGGTCCAATCCTCTCTGCTTCTCAAAGCAGTTCAACGTCGCTCGGATGCCCCGACGACAACTCCTCCAGGAAGGTCGCACTTCCCTCCTCTAGCCCCTCACTCTCACTCAGCTTAGGACTCTCCTTCACCTGGGGTTCGTCGGCGTCGGGCCGAAGCCCTGCCTCATCCACCCCCTGTCCCTTCCCCACCTTACTCCTCTCTTCAGGCCTATTTAAGGGGTCGGGCTGGCTACTAGCTTCCCGCCACGGGTCGGTCACTCGGCTCCCCTCGGAAACTACCTCCCCACACAAATCTCTCACCCTGACACTTTCCTCATTTTTGTCTAACTCTTTCTCCTTCCTGACCATACTCCTAGTCAGCACCTGAACCTCGGCAACTCTGGCCGACTCATATTCACGGATCGCGCCGGCATAGGCCGCGACCTCCTCTGCATTCATGACCACAAATGGCACAATACACGAAACACCCTGCACCTCACTCTCGTCTATCAGGGTTCTCACCACTTTCCTATAACCTCCTATCTCAAACTCACACATAAAACTCCGGCACGTTCTCTCAGGACCTCCATAGCCCTTCACACGCACGTCATTACACAATTCGACATTCTTAGGCACTAATGCCTTGGGAACGGAACCTAACTCGGCTCCCGAATCTATCAGGACCTCTGCCCTCACTCCATTCACTAGCCCGTACGCCACAATACCGGACCTCCCCGACTTGGAACTCCAAAGAGTTGACATTTTCTTGGGGGCTCCCTCTCTCTTCACGGGCACTGCACTCTTTTTCTCCGTACACTCGGGGCTCCTATGCCCCACCTTCCCACAACTATAACACGTCGGGGGCCTGTTTCCATATCCACCCGACCTCCTTTCTCTCTTACGTTCGGAGGACCTATGTCCCCTTTCACCGCAGTTAAAACAAGTCAGGTACCCACTAGCACCACTGACTCTCTCTCTCTCGCCCCTACTCTGGGCACTGTACTCCTTCACATAACCACCCTCCTTCCCACGAAAGGGTCTACCGCTACTCTCGCTGGGCCCTCCCCCTAAGGGTTTCCAGAAATCTCCCTTCTGGCGCCCAGACATCCAGTCCTCAACGGACTCCCGCAAATCATCCCAATCCTTCACTTTTCTAGACTCTAAGAAGGCCTTCCCGCTCTGGGGCAAAACCTTTCTCAACAGTGCTAAGCCTATAGCTAACGCACAATCCTCGACACTGGTGCACCCCTGGCACACCCCACACGCAATCCTCTTTATCCACTCCATTATGCCTCCCGCATTCAAACTCTTAAAAAACTCACTCGACACTTCAAACAATTGATTGCCATACGTAATGGCGGTCTCTCCCGCTGCCTTCAGCAGCACTCTTCTGACCCCGTCGTAACCCACCCCATTGTCTCGGGCTTGGGCCACTCTCTCGCACAACCGTTCGGGCAACCTGGGGTACAATCTCTCAGCCCAGTCGCTCGTACTCACTTCACTCTCTCTCATAATCCGCTCAAACTTGTCCAAATACGCCACTAACTCATTCCCTTCCTTATACACTCCTAATCCTTTCAACTTCTCCTGCAATAACTCCTTCCTAGTCTTAACCTTCTCTTCTGCCTCTCTTCTGGCTAGTCGCCGCTCTTCTTCCTCTCTTCTCCACTCCGTCTCCTCTCTTATTCTCCTCCCTTCCGCTTCTTCCCTTTCTCTCCTTCTTTCCTCGTCCCTTTCTCTCCACTTTTCATCTCTCTCAATCATCAACCTCATCAAGGCACCCAAATCCGTCTCCTCTGGCCTCCTAGCCATTCTTTCCTCACCTTCTCTACCGTCCAACCGTCCCTCTTCCTTCTCTTCGTCTGAATCCTCTTTGTATTGGACCTCAGCAGCCCGCACAGGATAGGGCGATCTCTCAGAAACAACTGGGCAACACGACGGACGATAGGTAGTTCCACCCGAGTCCACCGCGGGCAACTTTTTGGTCCTCCGCCTTCCCCCTGGGTGTCCGGGTTCAGTCATGGAAGGCAAGCGAACCTTGCCTCCGTCGGTGCCTAAATACACGAAAGGAAAATATGTGACGGTGACTGAAAAATATTAGAAACAACCACTCCTCAATCGGTTACAGGTAAATCACAAAAAAAAAGAACACACACGGAACAACAAGTTCACAACACAATCTCTCAGGGTCAGCCGAAGCTCCTCTGACTCGTCAGGGACTCCGATCCTCGTCTCTCCTCGCAACTTCAGTCCTCCCTCAGCCGCTAGCCGGAAGGTTGGTGAAGCTCTTCCTCCTGTCTCAACAAGGTGAGCTGGGTCTGATCCGCAGCCGAAGCTGGGTCGCAATTCTTCTCTCGTCCTCGGACAAAAGGGTAGTGGAGTCTCTGCTCCTGATTCGTTCGATCCGCAGACCAAGATGAGCGTCCAACCGCACTCGTGCTTGTCGGGTTACTCGCTGTAGGTTCGTTGGATCCAGTCGGGACGTCTCCTTCTTGGATCCCACCGCTGCCACCAATTCTGTGGGCCCTAGGCTCCTAGGAACGTCGGGTCGCGCACTTATCAGTGGACAGCTTATACTCGCTGCCACCAGAATCTGCCTGACGCCGGAGCGCACAAGTAGTGTTGTAGATAACTTGATATTAGACAGACTACTTTACAATTCTGATAGTGGGCAGCTTTATACTTAGCCACCCACGGCAATGAAACAACCAATCAGAACACGGCACATACAACATTTGAAACAACCAATCAGAACACGGCACATACAACATTTCCATACATGACTCACAACACCACACAATGACAAACATCGACCCATCTGGGCAATGTGCGACTAACTGCTAAAATGTTTAATGTTAGCAGGGCTGTGCCTGCTTCTGCTTGCTTTCTTGGGGACTTCCCCTCTGCACACATGTGGGCTTCCCCTCTTGGGAGCCCACACACACAAGGATGATTCCTTACAGAAAGGTACCAGTGACTCTGTGATGGCTGCTCATTCAGATATTCCAGATGAAATGCCCATTCAGGAATCTACTACAGTAGTTCATGCTAGCACTCAAGTTGAATTTAATGTAGTCAAGGATGCATTCACTCAGACAAGTGATTTCCCAGAAGTTTCAGCATCTCAAACTTGTTCAAAGATAGTCAGCTTACCTGCATTCTTCAAAGACACTGGGATACCAGATGAACAGGTGAAATTTTACACTGGACTACCAAACAGTAAGATTCTTAAAGCAGTATTCAATCTAATTGAACCAGCTCTTGCACATCACAAGCATTGCAAGCTTACACCTTATCAGGAATTTATAATGGTACTTATGAAGCTTCGTTTGAATTCTCAAATGCAAGATTAGGCGTACCGGTTTGGTGTATCCTTTTCAACTGTACCCAGAATATTTTCAAAATGGATAAACATTATGAGTCACAGGTTATGTCATCTTATTTTTTGGCCCAATCGTGACTCTCTAATGGAGACAATGCTAATTTGTTTTCAAGAATCTTTTGGAAAGAAGGTCGCCATCATCATTGACTGTTTTGAGATATTTTTGGAAAGGCCATCAAATCTTCATGCCCGTGCTTGTACATGGTCAAATTACAAGCACCACAACACTGTTAAAATACTAGTTGGAATTTGTCCCCAAGGTGTAATTTCATATGTGTCCAAAGCATGGGGTGGTCGCGTGAGTGACAGACATATTACTGACCATTGTGGTGTACTAGATCATTTGATTCCTGATGACATTGTTTTGGCAGATAGGGGGTTCAGTATTTCTGATTCTGTTGCTATGATGCAGGCTAGCCTTCACATTCCTGCATTTACCAAGAGTCACTCACAACTTTCAGCAATGGTAGTGCATGACACTCGTAGCATTGCCAATGTACGGATACACGTGGAGAGAGTAATTGGAATGATACGCCAGAAATATTCTATCTTGCAGTCTACTCTGCCCATTCATTATGTTCATAAAAGGGAAAGCCAGCCACCTCTAATTGATAACATTGTGTGTGTTGTGCTTTATGTAACATATGTGACTCCATAGTGCCTTTTGAATAATTGTTGACATTAAACTAGAATTTGTTGCAATTTTTGTCATTTAACATTTGTTTATTGCTTTTTGTTGTCTTGTATTTCTTTTTGGTTATTCAAAAACAAAATTTGCATTGAACATTAAAATTATCATAAAAAAATTAATATTATTACGTGAGATGATAATAGAATAGCTTAGTCAATAAAATTTACATAATCTGTGACAATGGTTTTCAGTTAGCTAGCTTCAGTAAATATAAAATGTTACGTTATTCTTTTCTTTTTTTTAGTAAACTGTGGGAGCTTTCGGCAGTCAGGGCAGTACCATTGTCCAATTGGAGCATTTTTTATTTTCAAGCATTCAAAATGAAACCATTCAATAGGACAGTCCACGTTGTCGCAACCTATCATATCACCACTTTCTGGTTGGTTGCAGTAACAATATAATTTCTCCATGCAGTTACTGGAGCCTTCTTTACTTGAACCAGGAGTATCAAATGCTATGGCATAAATTTTATTTGATCGAGTGTACCATTTTGCGAGCAATTCTGGAAGAATGCTTGTTCTAATAAAATGTTCTGCTCTCTGTACACAAGTGTCCCAGAATTCTTGATCTTTATTTATACGCTCAATGTACAAATTGTTCTGGCCATCTTGTGAAAAAGTGCATACACAGAAGTCACAATAATCTACATTTCCAACAAACAGTTGTGTTTGGACTTGATAATAATATGAGTGTGAACGATCTAACTGTAGATTACCATCAGGTTTCTTCTGTAAGCAGAACTTTTTATCCTCTACAGCACACTCAATACTTTCACCTCTGTGGCAATAGGGGCATTTAACTTCCACATATCCTGTCCCACAAATGTACATGATATCTTGCTATCAGGTGTTGCACCAAAAAATGGCCACTGGCCGTTGAGAATTAGTCCACTATTAGCTACTTTGAAATCAGCATGTAATACCTTCATTTGTGTTTCATAGCGACTTATAGCAGAGGCTTCATGTTTGCACCCCCAATCAGTAGGTTTGCTTCTAAATGTGAATGACTGAGGATAACATATTTGTTTAATTAAACTTTGGGATGGTTGTGCAGGGTCTGTACGACAGGCAGATTTCATTTTAGAAGCGGTTATTCGTCCTGATCTATATTTGTACCAAAGCTTAGATTTAAACTGCTCTCTGGTTTCTTTCTCAACCAACTTGACCATATCTGATGTCAGAACAATTTCAATTGAATCACACTTTTTAGGAGTTCATCAAAGCTCAATTTCAAACAATTTGGATCATACAGTGCAGTAAGGGGTAAGGGAAATTCAGGAAGGAATGTTTTGGGGACATAAGTACTAGAGTATCCCGGTATCAAAGATAAAATAGCTGGTTTAGTACCAGCCTGACTTAATTCTTTATAAAAAGAATCTTTTACTTTCTTCGTAGGGACTTTAAGTACTACATCTGGTGTTGATACAGAACTTATTTCCGGTAATTTATTGCTGTCAATTACTTCATCCAGCTTCCTTTTTTTACCTTTAGCAGAGGTAAAGTCAATCTGCTCAATTGGGAGGTAGTCCATGTTTTTTTTAAATTTTGGCATTATCCATTCACATCTTTGCTGTGTGCAAGTTTCAGTACCTTTCAATCGATGTAATGCTTCCAAATAGAAGAGAACAGCACTAATATGGGTACATGTTTCACTCAAACCTGCCATACAGTCACAATGTACACAGCATATTTCCCCACTGTATTCAATAATAATCCAGCATTTTAATGGGGCCTCATTGAATCGTTGGGAGTGACGAATCTAAAGTGGTTATTTACTCATGTCACATATATTTGTATTAAGTATTCTTAACTTACTTTTCCACTTGCTACATATTTTTCTTCATTCCTCCATACCTGAACATCCTTCACCCATCCACACACAAATTGATTGTATGATTCCAAGCCTTTGTAAGCCTTGAACTGCTTAGCAGTCAAGAAACTAGTTGTGAGAACCAGGTATGCCACAAGATCACTTGCTTCTACTGGTGGCACACAATCAGTACTCTCCCCCTGAGGTCCACAAAAGGGATCCCTGCCTCTTAGAAGGTTTATCTTATCTAGATATCACTCTTTGGCACCACCTGAAAGTGTTTCAGCGTACCTTGAAAGTTCCATGGCTTCACTCGCCAAGAACACCTGTACACCAGCTAATTTGCGCGTGTGCGTTAACGCCACCAAGGTCACGTGATGAAATAGCTCTATAGCGGAAGTAAGTTTAACGCGCCTAGCAACCGAGGCCTATTCCTCGGTTAGTATCTAACTATTTCAGAACATGGCAATCGCTTAGCTACTTTAGCATAGCAAGTGCTTGTGCTGGCTGGTTGTCATAGCTCAGTGGCAGGCGCTTGTGTGTTGAGCAAGCGGTGCTGGATTTCGATTCCCAGTGGCGACCAAATATTTTTCATTCTGTGTTGTTTAAAAAAAAAGCATGTGAAAAAAAAGAGAATACATAAAAAAAAAAAGTCTGAGAAAGAAATTGTGAAGTGACAATATTATAATATGTGGCATTATTACAATATGTGGCATTATGTATGCATACAGTTGAAACAACACTTCATGATATTCCTATAAATTGATTTGCTTTATTGTCCCAACACCAAAATTTGCTCCATCATCAATTATCTTGGAATTCTTCTTGACCAGTACTCTTCAGCAAACTGGTGCACTGGACATATATCCTCCCTTTTTCGAAACTGATACTTTCTTGCTATATACGTGAATGTCAAAAAACTTATGAGTGCCAGACAGATACAAAAGAGGTAGTAGATGGCTCCACAGTCGATGTATGAAGTTTGAACTTGTGAAATGACTGCAAGAAGACTATGAAAACCTGTTTGTAGTATACTGCTAATGGCAAATGAAAGACCTATTAGAAAACCCTTCATAGAGTTGGGACTCTGGGCACAGATAAACTCATACAAAGAAATTTGAATTAGAAGAATTGATAAAGCCATTCCAATCTTAGGAATTATCATAAAATAGCCATAATAAGGATTAATGCTTGAAGTACTATTGGTTGAAAATATTATAAATCCTAACAGACACTTCACTCTACCATGTAAAATGTATACAGCAACTTCTATTAGTAATAAAGAACCAAGCAAATACAAGCAATTAAAAATGGCTCCTAATCCAATACGCTTAAGCATTCTTGGTGAATAATAGCGAATGAATGGACGAACAAGATACACGTACAATGGTATTATTACAACTATGAGTCCATGAGAAACAGAGTTGAAATAAAAGTTTGTGTCATTTCTGAAATCATACAGTCTTTCAACATCATTCAATGCACACACAGGACCTAATGATAACAAAACCTTCAATATGCCATAAAATGCCTTTACATCTTCCACCTGTTCCATAGTAAATGGACCGCCATATTTGTCCATGCCCAAATCAAATCCTGAAGGCAAACGATCTTCACAGAAAGTGAAGGCACTGCGCCGAATTGGGACTTTGTGGCGACGAGCAAACTTGGTCACATTGCAGATAAGTCTGTAAGGATTTAGTCTAGCATTGTCTATGAAATAATGTGTCCTCTTTTTAATAATATATAGCGATCCAATCAGTAGAACGATGAGAGGAAAAAATGTTATAAGAAAATATTGTGGTTTAGTGTAGGTGAGGAGAAAATATTGTGTGGCCTGTGAAATAAATAGAGTGACCTGGACAGTCCAGGAGTACCAGTATATGAATAAACTTTGATGACCCTCCGGTGAGTCATGGAGCTGATCTATTCCAAACTGAATGAAATTGGCATTTATTGTGGCAAAAGCTGTTATTACAAGTAGACACAATATGCTTAGTATAAAAGTTAAGAAGTAGAGGGGAAAACCTGGCAGATTTTGATGTGACAGGTAAAGTATTGGTAGTAGCATAATACTGAAAATTATGAAAAATACTATCAGTGAGTAGGTACCTCTTAGAATTGTTACAAAACGACCAAACTTGATATCCGCCAAATATCCAGCTAGAGGGTAAAATATAGGTATGACAGTGTACGGATATTGAGGAAGTAGAAATTGATGTTTTCTGAGCTAGTAAGATTGAGTTATTTAACCACTATTGCATATCCAGATGAAGTAAACCAGAAAGTTAAGTGGGCCAGAAAAACCCATACAAGAATAAACAAAGCAGCTTTAGACAATATGCATTTGTGCGTTCTCAGATATCTTCTCTTAAGAAGTGCTAAGCAGCCGCCACAATTGAAGGGTGTCCTTGGTTCGTTCAAAGTAGCTCTGCTACCATTTTCTATGGAAGAATACATGTTGAAAATAATACAACCAAAACATATCACTTCACTCCTTTATTGTGACAGTGGAATCTTATATACCGGTAGGTTAATTATATCTGTGTACATAACTAACAATGTATTACTTTGTTATTGTAAAAACTGGATTCTTACTGTTCAGGACTACGTCCAAGAACAGTAGAAGAACAAAGTCAGAACTGTTAATTGAACTCAATCATTACCTCTAATTGTCACCTCACAATGCATACACAGACTTATCATTTAGTGTCGACCCTTTCCACACATAATGTTATTCATAAGCCTGAAAACCACTGGTTCTATATCATTGTGCAGTCTACTTAAGTAAATGTAATTACTCTATTTTCTGTCGTTAAGTATCCTAAACCTCGCTTGTTGTCAAAGAGGGGAGTGCGTGCTTTTGGGCTAGTGTAGTAGTAGACCTTGCGTATCAGAGGTCACGCGAACAGCTAGATTTCCATACGTCATTAGGACTTAACCGGGCCAATCCTGCCACGGTTGGGAGTAAGGTTATTGGGGCTCCCAATCATTGGTCCATCGACCCGTCGATACTTTGCCAGCCAAATACAGTCAACTGCCATCCACACACAGTTGGTGATCTGTGCCCTTTGGACATTTCACGACTGAGAGAAATAGATTTCACCACTAAGATGTCACCTCAATATTCTCTCTCAGTCTTGTATGTTCATCGGTCTGTGCAGGCCCCAGTCTGTCTACCGTCATTCACCCGAGTTATTCCTGGGTCACGGACTACAACTTTGCGCGGAAGCTATCGTCATCATCACCTCGCCGACTCTCATAGTCACCTCGTCATATTTTCTTCCAAGCACTGTACAGTCACGATGGAGGACGTCAACATCGAACAGCTCAAGAGACAGAGAGCTACTCGAAGAGGCCAGATTACTAGACTTCAGAAGAAGGTAGCTAGCTACTTTGACGCCAACCTCAGGTCACTCATCAAGGCAGACCTGGAGCAGTCCCTCAAGGACGTTTACCGCCAACTGGAGAGCGAGTCAAGTCTCCAGGACCGCATCGAGGCTCATCTGGCAGACAGCCCAGTTGAACTCGAAGCCGAGCAGAAAGAGGCTGAACGCTTCGATTCAGCCATGAACAAGCTCGTTTCTGACGCCAACCTGGCCCTACTCACATATGATGTGAATGCCAAATGCAACTACCTGATAAACGAACTGGAACTACTCAGGATCGACACAGCCGTCACCTCCAAGCATCACATGGACAACGTTGCCAGCTTCAATCAGGAGTTCAAGGAGCTCTATCAGTCTGCTGCCCCTGTGTTCTCAGATGATAGACTCTCTGCCGCCTTCACCAAGCTGAAGGAAGGCAAGGTGGACCTCAACCTATCCATCTCCAAAGCCTTGGAAGCAGTAGACGACTCTGCCTCCTCAACCTCATCCGCCACACCCATTGTGCACGTACCTTCGGAGCCAGCCCTGAAGATAGATCTTCCCAAGTTCAACGGGAAACCTGCTTCTTGGCTAACGTTTCAGACCATGTTCGAGAACGTCATCTCCAAGCGTGGAAAGCACCTCTCGGGAGTTGAGAAAACGACTCTTCTCAACAACGCCATGACAACGAAGGAAGCCAAGGATCTGGTCAACCAACACTCCTCTGGTGGAGTCGATTATGACAAAGCCATGGGAGACCTCAAACGTCATTTCGGGAGTATTCATGTCATCTACCCCATCCTGGTCTCTACAATCACCAAGGGTGGGCACTTCGAGATGACCAAGAAGAGCCTAGCCGATCTACATGACAAGATCTTCCGGCCTTACTACCAGATCACCTCCATAGCTTCCGACTCTCTGTCAACTTATTTGGCTCAGTATGCCAAACAGCTCTTCTCAAGCAAACTCAGAGAGGAGTGGGACCGCCACATGGGGGCCAAGGCTTCCCTGCCCACCCTTGACGATTTGCTTGAATTCGTCGAAGGTATTCAAGTTCGTCTTCCACCGGACGCCATCGACTCGTCAGACAGCCCATCATTTGCCAGTTCCTTCACCGTCAAGAATGAGCACACGGCCGCCAAGAAGGACAAGAAGTCTTCACCTCTCAAATGTCCTCACTGCGGGGATCGACACAACCTCGTTCGTTGCCCTGCCTTCTCTGACCAAGATGTGGAAACGAGAAATTCTATCGTCAGAGACAAGAAACTCTGTCTCAACTGCCTTGCAAATGGACACACACAGAAGAACTGTCCGTCTAAGTACACCTGCCGATCCTGCAAATTGAAGCATCACACCATGCTCCATCGTGTCAAGCAGGAAGAGAGCCAGACTTCTGAGAACATAGCTGCTAGTCTCATAGAAGCTATGCCCTCCGACGATACCGAGTTCGTGGATACAGCAATGGTTATCGCCAAGGCTGGACCTCGCCACGCCACATCTCGAATCCTCCTTGACTCTGGATCTGGTGCATCTTTCGTCACAGAAGCACTAGCATCTCATCTGCTGCTCAAATGCAAGCCTGCCAAACATACCTTCTCCAGTGCAGACAGCACTTTCGTGTGTACTCAGAAAGTCAATGTCATTCTCTCCTCAGCCCACAACACCAACGCCAGCATGGATATCGATTGTTTTGTCGTTTCCAAGATTCCTACCACGGCTACTCCTGGCAACCTACATCAGATCATCAGCGACCCGGTCGTCAAGGATCTCACACTGGCTGACCCCGACTTAGGTGGTCACATCGACATTATCCTGGGCAACAAAGGAAGAAGACAGTGTGTCCTAGCCCACACAATGGACCACAAGGATCTCGGTCTCGGCCTCACCAAGACCATCTTCGGTTGGACCATCTCTGGACCTCTGAAGAAACATGACAAGCCACCAATGTTCCTAGTCCAAACTCAGGATGAAGAACTCGACAATACTCTCAGCACGCTCTGGGAGATGGATAAAGTCGACCCAGCTCCAGATCTATCTCCAGATGATCAACAAGCGATGGATCGCTTCGCCCGGACTCACCGCACAGCTCCAGATGGAAGATTCATCATCACCCTCCCCAAGAAACTCGATCCTTCAACTCTCGGGGATTCTCGACCTCAAGCCATCAAGAGGTTCCTTGCCAGCGAGAAGTCTCTCACCAAGAAAGGCAAGATGGAGGAATTCCAGGCTGTTCTCTCGGAGTATGTCACTTTAGGACACGCTGAGCAAGTTCCTCGCCGTCAGCTCTCCAACACCCCCACCTACTTCCTTCCCATACAAGGAGTTTTCAAGGAGAGTTCGACTACGACAAAGTGCAGAGCGGTCTTCGATGCGTCAGCCAAGACCTCAACGGGCATCTCGCTGAACGACACACTCTTCACAGGCCCGAACCTCTACCCTCTGCTAGCGGATATCATCATCAAATTCCGCCATCACAAGTTTGCCATCACAGCCGACATCTCGAAGATGTTTCGAGAAGTCTGGCTCGATCCCAATGACAGGGACCTACACCGATTCTTCATGAGGAATGAATCTGGTCGTCTAGAGGAGTTCCGGATGACGCGTCTCACATTCGGAGTCAGAACCTCACCTTTCATCGCCACCCAGGTCCTCCGACAGTTGGCAGACAACCATGAGTCGTCCTATCCAGTTGCTGCTAAGAATATTCGAGAGAATTTCTACGTCGATGACCTACTGTCTGGAGCCGACACAGTTGATGAAGTCAACTACATTCATCAGCAGCTCACCATGCTTCTTCAGTCAGCAGGCATGACTCTACGCAAGTGGAGATCGAACTCCAACGAAGTCAAGTCACTCATTCCTCTCGACCTACAGGAATCTGACAACTTGCAAATCTCATCTCCTGCTGAATACAAGAAAGCCCTGGGCATCCACTGGGATTTCAAGCAAGACTCGCTTCACATTGCCACCCCAGTTCACTGCCCTGCCAAGATAACAAAGAAAGTCATCGCCTCGGTCACAGCTCAAGTATTCGACGTCTTGGGTCTGTTTGCACCTGCCATAATTCCAGCCAAGATCCTACTCCAATCCCTCTGGAAACGAAGGATCCCGTGGGACACCGAAGTTCCAGAAGACGTTCTCGACAGCTGGAATGAATGGTTATCTCACTTGACTCTCATCACCAACCACTCCATTGCCAGGAGATACATCCAATCCGACTGCACAATCGTCTTCGCCTCTCTCCATGGATTCGCGGATGCCTCCTCGGTTGCATACGGAGCAGTGATTTATCTTCGAGTCGTTCAAGAAGATGGATCTACCACAACATCCTTGGTCACAGCCAAAGCAAAAGTTCTACCAGTCAAGCCCATGACAATCCCTCGGGCAGAACTCACTGCTGCTCTACTCCTGGCCAAGATGATCTCTCACGTGGGCAAGCTACTGAGCATCCCTGTATCTCAACAGTACGCTTGGTCTGATTCAGCCATCAGACTTCACTGGATCGACACTCCACCCCACCGACTTCATACCTTTGTGGCAAACCGCGTCACTGCCATCAATCAACATCTCCACGCCTCACACTGGAGATATGTCAACACAAAGGAGAACCCAGCCGACCTTCTCAGCCGGGGAATCCTAGCCACTCATCTCATCGCCTCTACGTTGTGGTGGACTGGACCTCCATGGTTACGCCTACCACCGACAGAGTGGCGGCCTATACTCAAGGTACTTGTCAAGGATCCACCTGGGATCAAGACTACCTGCCTCATCATCTCAACACCACCACCATCCTTCACTGAGAACTACTCGTCCTTCTTCAAGCTCACTCGTGTAGTAGCTTGGATGTTTCGATTCACCAAGAATGCCAGACCTTCGAACGCTGACTGCAAGAGGGATTCTCTTCTCGCCGGGGAAGAGGTTGTTAGAGCAAGGATGGCTCTATACAACACAGCACAACGTCAGAATGTTGAAGTTCTCACCCGAATCAAGTCTGGACAGCTACCTCCTAAATCTCACCCACTGGCCAAGCTCCAGACAGCCATCGACAAGTCAGGCACCCTGGTCGTGTTCTGCCGAGTCAGACTGCCATCGGGAGATCCCAAGAGTCTCACATATCTCCCAATCAAGAGTCAGCTCACACAACTGCTGATTTCTACTCTTCACGTCCACCATGGACACCCAGGAACTTCTGCTCTCATCGCAATTCTCACAGAAGAGTTCCTGATCCCTGGACTTCGAAATTTCGTCAAGAAGTTATCCAGGAACTGCCCAACATGCCAACGTGCGTATGCCAATCCATTGTCGTACCAGATGGGACTACTGCCAACCAGCAGGACTATCCCAGCACCCCCATTCGCTCTAGTGGGCATCGATTTCGCCGGTCCTTTGACTATGAAATCCGACAAGCTTCGAAAACCGTCCTACTTGAAGGTGTATGTCGCTGTTTTCATTTACCTCACGACCAAGGCAGTGCATCTCGACCTTTGTAAAGGGCTCTCCACTGAGGAATTTCTTGCCACGTTCCGAAGGTTTATCAACCGAAGAGGAGTCCCAGCCCATGTGTTCAGCGATAATGGCACCAATTTCGTGGGTGCCAAAGCCGATCTCGCCGAGTTGTCAAGCTTCCTCAAGAACAAAGACACCAAGACTGCCATCTCTCACTTTAGCCAAGACAGCCGCTTTGAGTGGCACAATATCCCTCCCCGGACACCTCACTTCGGTGGACTATGGGAAGCTGCTGTGAGACGTATGAAAGTCGCCCTAAGGAAGTCTGTTTCTCCTCATCGTATGACCTTTGATGAGATTTACACAACTCTCACGGAGGCTGAAGCAATCATCAACTCCACCCCGCTGACACCAGGTCACACAGACGACATCACGGAGCTACTTGTCATCACTCCCGGACACTTCTTGATCGGGAGACCCATGAAAGCCCCATCAGTCCAGTAATGCCAAGATTTCCAACCTCAGGAGATGGAGGCTGACGGAGAGACTTTCACAAGATCTATGGAAAATCTGGTCTACCACCTATCTCCAATCACTCCACCATCGCACGAAATGGACAGCTGCCAAGTCCAACGTAAAGATAGGCGATGTTGTGTTCGTCAAAGATGAGACACTCCAACACCGCACATGGCCCATCGCAAAGATTATCAAGATCTATCCAGGACCAGACAAAGTCGTCCGAACTGTGGATCTTCTCTGCCACGGGAAATCCATCACCAGGGCGGTCAACAGATTGATTCCTTGCGTCATGACAGAGGATCCCCGTCCTTCTTCTCCAGCCGCCCCGGAGAATGGTCGGCCACCAGCAACCGACCAACAAGATCAAGCTCGAGTTCTCGCCGCCCGGGAGGATGTTCAGGACTACGTCCAAGAACAGTAGAAGAACAAAGTCAGAACTGTTAATTGAACTCAATCATTACCTCTAATTGTCACCTCACAATGCATACACAGACTTATCATTTAGTGTCGACCCTTTCCACACATAATGTTATTCATAAGCCTGAAAACCACTGGTTCTATATCATTGTGCAGTCTACTTAAGTAAATGTAATTACTCTATTTTCTGTCGTTAAGTATCCTAAACCTCGCTTGTTGTCAAAGAGGGGAGTGCGTGCTTTTGGGCTAGTGTAGCAGTAAACCTTGCGTATCAGAGGTCATGCGAACAGCTAGATTTCCATACGTCATTAGGACTTAACGGGGCCAATCCTGCCACGGTTGGGAGTAACGTTATTGGGGCTCCCAATCACTTACTCTACACTAACTTTCAAGACTATCCATGTAAACATATTTAAGTGGGCCAGAAAAACACATACAAGAATAAACAAAGCAGCTTTAGACAATATGCATTTTGTGTGTTCTTAGATATCTTTTTTTAAGAAGTGCAAAGCAGCTGCAACAATTGAAGGGTGTCCTTGGTTCAAGCAAAGTTGCTCTACTGTTGTTTTCTATGAAATAATACTTGGACATGCTGAGAGTAAGTAATACAAAAAAAATAACTTCACTCCAATATCGCCAGAGTGAAATCTTATATACACATAAGTGGTAGTCCTTTTCATAACAATGTGCAAATAAGGTGTGCTTCATTAGTGTAATATTTCAATCTTGTCTCTACATCAACTTTCAAAACTATTCATGTGGACATTCCTTTTCAACTGAAATCATGTCTAAAAGCTGAAAAAAACAAAAAGGAATCTTAATTAACTTTTTTTAAATCCTGAAAGTAGTCCTTTGTCTGTGTGTACTTTATTAAATTCTTGAGTTACTTGTTTATGAAACTTCCCTTTTTTGTCTTGCTCATTATAAATGTCAACTATAAACTCCATTCCCTCATAATAAACTCTCTCCAGCTTTTTTTTTTTGAGTGGTTTAATAGAAATGTAATTAATAACATTGTAGCTACTTTGTCTAGATAATTTATATATGACTATGTTCAACTATCCCTCAATCACTAGATGTAGGCAAAATTTGGCTGAGCAAGGTGCGTAAATAATTAAATGAAGGAGGCAGAGATAGAAATGAAGTTGTACTACAAGATTCTACTTACATGTAAAAATGAACTAACTAACTACAGTGTGTACTCCTTTTCGTGGCACATAAAATTAAAATTGAAAACTAAATTATTACATTTCTACATATCTTCCTTTTCATCAAATTTAATTGATCGTTTTGTTTATATGCTTGTACATGCACGTTCCCCAACTCCTGCTCTTACTTTGATTCCAATATTATCTACCCTGAATATTTCTTTATATGTTACACAAACATTGTTTATGTCAAACAGTTCTATATTCTTTGGTCGGAATTTGAAATTGTTGCTTTGTTTCAATTAGCTAGTAGCTAGCCATGTGCTCCAATCAAACAAGAATTAAGTTAGTGTTCACATTTGGTAAATGAGTGTGAATTTCACGCTCAGTTGCATTCATACTAGTTGAAATGTGTGAAGGACATGCTCTGCATGGATGATGTGAAATTGGTGGATTTTCACGCTAGAATTTTTACAGTGTATTGATGGGATCAGTACATGCCGAAAATACAATTTTTAAATATCACTTCACTCCGCTATTGTGACTGTAAGATGTTCCATGCCAGTAAGTTAAGTAGTTATATACATACTAACAATATATTGCTTCATTATTGCAAAAACTGAATTCTTACTCTACTCAAACTTCAAACTGTTAATTTGGACATATTTTTTTCAAAAAAACAGTTTATATTGGAAATCTGATCAATTTATTAACGGTTTACATTTGAGATCTGAAAAAATAAAAAGGAATGATAACTGGAAACTCCTGACAGCGCAATTCTAAGTGTGCTTGTTGTTGTTTATTTTGTTTTGTTTTTAGTTTACTTTGTTGAATTTTTTAGTTACTTTTTTATACTACATCCCATTTCGTCCAGCTATTCTTCATTATTAAGGCTTGACACCTGTCTATAAATTTTACAAGTAGTGTTACTTCCAGACTTGTGCTCATTAGCAATTGAATGATTACAGCACTTAACCTGTAAGTAGGGAAAACTAGGAGGATGTGATTTTCATTGAGAAACCCTGCTTTCTACATATCTTCTACATGCAAATTTTCATTGTATTGTCCCAGAACATCAGAATTCTTGTCTTCCTTTCAGTGGCTTGTAGAAAGTCAAAGTCCACTATTTAGAACATTTTCTTTTTTATCTAACTTATCTCTCTTTGAGTAGAAGCAGTGATGGTCTCACTAAATGAGTTGAACAAGGACATTCTTTGCATCATGATAATGCCGCCTCAAGTATCCATTAAAGTTTCAAACCCTAATGCCAAATAACATCACAAGAATCCCCATTGTGTGCAAAGTAACACATAAGAATCAAACTAAATATAGAATTCAATGAACACAAAATATGAGGGTACAAAACTGGCATCAATTCTATCAAAATGAGTGATCATACTAAGGTGGCCAAGAAAATCCTAGAGTTGGAGTTTGTGGAAATGTCCGAGGTCATGATGGGACTGATATCACCCAGACCCTTTCCTCACAGCCGCCATCCAATTACTTCGATATCACAGTGGACTGAGAGATTTGCACTTTGGCTGCGCTCCTGTCGATGCAATTTCCCCTGAAGGCACCTGAGATATTTGCATACTTGGCAGCGGTGTTGAGGCAGAGCGAAACTATTAGGCTGGACGTTAGGCGACCTACGACTGCCAGTTCGGGAGGGAAGCATTGGCCAGAAAGAGTCTGGACTGGTCCACCAGACTCTACAGCGAAGCCTTCACTGGGCGGGCAAGATCAATTACTCATTGCACTATTTGTTTGCAGGACGACCACCCAACTCAGCGAAACCCTCAGAATTCGGACCGTTCATGGTGGGGGTGGCTTCTGCAGGGCCTAGCCACTCCCGTCGGCCTAGGGAGGTGTGCAGGAGGTACAATGATGATAGTCTGTACAGGCTGCCTGCGTGCCGGTTTGTGCACACTTATTCTATCTTTGCTGGCGACCATGCCACCATTCACTGTAGCTGTCAGTGGCAACATGATCGCTCTCCACCACCATCATGAGCAGCGACATCTAGGCCAGGTCCTGGGTGGCCACGCCGCTAATTCCATTGAACCATGTCTTACTCTCCTTCAACCAATGTCAAGCTATCAAACTTTCAATTTCATTTAGTTGTTGGGAGCAAGGGGGGTGGTACTGGGCCTGGCGGAAATAGTGGTGGTTTAGGGTGGTGGGGTAGTTTAGGTTCCGCCCACTGGGCGTGAAGGTCCACATGACCACAATAAAGTGTAGTGCAATGATAGCCATGCATTACTTGTAATCACAGGCTGGGATGCTCAGCACCCCTACACAGCAGATTTGATGCTGCTCAACCTCTATTATGCCCATGGAGCCATCAGTTCGCTGGTATTTTCAGGTGGGACTGGCTGAGTCCACTCGGAAGTCATATAGCTCAGCGATGAGAAAGTTCCACACCTTCTGTTGCAAGAACAATATTTTAATTTTACCCCTACCCTGTTACTGAACAACTTCTCTGCAGATTTGCAGCGTACTGACCAGGGTCTAGCCCCGCAGTCAATTTAGGGTTATATGGTGGCAGTTCATAATGCTCAGCTCTCATTGGGTCTCCTCTGCAGGTACATCATTTAGTCCCCATTTACCGATCACTGCAGCAGTGCTGGAGCAGGTTATAAAGGTTTACTTGCAGCAGTCATCCCACCCACATAAGTCATTAGTGTGTGCAGTGTGTTGCACAGCCTTCTTTGGCTTCTTCTGGCTGGGCAAGCTGCTCCCTGAATCCAAAGCCAAAGTTTCTGCGGCTGCTTCGCTCATGTGGGGTCATGAAGCCGCTGACAATCACGACTACCTCACGATGGTGAAAGTGCATCTCAAATGGTCAAAGTGTGACCAGTTTGGGGTCGGGGCTGACATTGTGCTGGGTAGGACTGGACTCTCCCTGTACCCAGTGGCAGCCATACTGGAATACATTGAGGTCCGTAGCTCCACTGCGGGACTCTTCTTTAGAATATCAGCGTCACAGCCACTTCTGAAGGCCTCATTCATGAATCAGCTCCGAGAAATTCTGTCTGTGGCCAGGTTCTCACAACATCTATATGCCGGCAATAGCTTCCACATTGGTGCAGCCACAACAGCAGCTCTCAAAGGTATGGAGGATTCTACCATTCAGATGCTGGGCAGATGGCAAAGTGCGGCCTTTCTCCAGTACATCAGGACTCCAAAGACAGGGCTGGCGGAGTTGTCTTCACTGGTGGCTAGGAATGATGCTGCGAACTGACCTGGACCTAATCCTAATCGTGTTGTGGTTATTCTAGCCCAGGTGTTCGACTGGGTATAATTGTATGCATTAGGGGGCTAATTTATATTGCATTTAGGATATAGCTAGTTAATGTGTGATGAGGGGCTAATTTATATTTCATGATAACTTGTCTGTCTATTGTAACCACTAGTTGCTGCAGGTCATTCTGCTGGCATTGTTCTAAGTTTTATTTATCCATACTCCTATTTCCTGGGGGGGTTCGGGGTCACACTTTGTGACTCCTGGGTAGGGAGTGGGACCCACCATCAGACGACTGCTCCAAAGCACGGACACATGCATCTGTCTGTGGGCCAACAGCCAGCTCAGATCTGCCAATGTATTAGTTAAGATCCACCCAATATTGCTGTGACAGCTGAGGCTCTAATACTAATATCACTAGCTTCCACCTGCATGTAGGTAAAATGTGGTCGATGCGTAAGAGTGACGTTTATATAACTGTGGTCGCTTAATTGATTGTCTCAACATTCCAGGACAATTTCACATAAACCTGGCGAAAGTTACCAGACATTCACTGTGGGCGGAGTGATGAGAGAGAATGGAGACAGGGACAGAAATATAGAGAAAGACAGAGACGAGAAGTAGAGAAGAAGAGTGAGAAGACAAAGATAGAACTTCAGAACATTTATGTGTGTATCATCCAGAACATTTTATTATTAGCAGTGTGAGTTCAAATATGTATACGCTTGTCAGTTTATTTGTGCCCCGGATTTCCAGTTGACCATTTTCATTATTTCCTGCGCATGCTTGTCCTTCGGTATATAACCTTAGACACGCATGCGTTTCATCAGTTCCCCCAGTTGGTTTCGCCTGTAACAGTGAGATGCAAGTCTGTGAGTGTGAGTAGTAGGCCGTGTGTTGATAACATTTTGAGTGATTTTAGAAGTACTGGTTTTGATATCCTTGGTGAACCTGTTGATAGTGATAATACTTTACGCTATTCTGGAAGTGTTAGTGATTGTGAGATGGCAGAGAATCAACCTCCCGTTGTGATGTCCCAATCCCAGTTTTCACAACTTTTGGCTTCCCTCCAGCCTAGACGTGGCGCTAGTAGTGTCTCTGATGGGGATAGGTTTCATGTATCTGAGATGTCTAGGGATGTTAGGGATTTGGGTCATTATAAAGATGATATGGACATTGGCGCGTACATACGCAAACTTGAGGCAGACCTCACCGATTTTGGCTGCCCAAGGCTTAAGTGGAAAATGGTGCTTTTCTCAAAAATTCGTACTAAAAAGGCTTTGGATGCTATATCTGGACTAGGTCGAGAAGATTGTGATTATGACCGATTGAGAGAAACACTTATTAAATCTCTAGGTGCTGGACGTGTTGCTTTAGGTGCTTCGAGTTTTGCTCATGACACTAGATCAATGTATCAGCCCCAGAGGTTCCATCAGAGCCAGTGGGATTGATTGACATGGCAAAATCATGGAGGTCATGAATAGACGATATTTTACATTGATCCATCAATGTCCTCTGTGTAGGGGACCTGGACGCACGATACGTAGCGGACATAACAAACAAAGCCAAATCATCCATTGAGGTACAAGTAGCCTGAATAGACTCCATTAAAACTTTCAAGTGTGAGTAAGTCTCTAAAGGAGACAGACATTCCAGGTCCAATAGATCAGTTGGCCCGGTTGAATGCTTCAAATGCCATAAGTTAGGTCACCGGGCATATGAATGTAGAAGTAATGTTTCAAGACCAATTAATTTATTTAATAGTAGACAACCTTCCATTATTTGCTATACGTGTCAGGAGCCGGGACACAAGTCCCCTGATTGCCCAACCAAGAAATCTGATAACAATGGTAATAGTTCTGATGGTCGGTCTATTTCCGGGAATAAAGCAGGTGTGAGAAACCGAAAGACATACAATACAAACTGGGTTTCTGTTCAGAATGGTGCCCCTCATGTGTCAGGTTTTGTCAATGGCACGCAATACAAAATTGTTCCAGATACCGGTGCTGAAATTTCTATTGTTCCGGGCTGTCTAGTTTTTGACGATCAGCTCACTGGTGAAATGGTAGTTGTTAAAGGTTGGGATGGTCGCCCTGTTACCCTGGAGACTGCAGTCGTTGATTTCACTTTCAAGGGTCGTACCTTTGCTTCTAGGGTGGCAGTTGCTCCCAAAGATAATTTGAATGGTGCTGTGTTGTTTGCCGTACCTATGGAGGCAGACACGGCTGAGAATCTCATGTTGGATGCCGCCTCTAAGTCTGTTTCAGGCTTGGGGGTGGGGCAACTACGTGATACCCGTAGCATCCAGCCATCCTCTCAGGAGGATGCCTGCTCTGGTAGTCTTGTGGTGGAGGCTTCTGCACCCTCCTCTACTCTTGCTGCTATCCAGGATGAGACCAAGAATGTGAGAGTTGTGACTAGAAGCATGTCTAAGAGTTTCAGAGAGAATGAGTTGAATGAGAATGTTGTGCATGAGTGTGAAGCTAAACCTCAACTGTATGATGATAGCAATTCTGAGTTTGAAAGATTGGCCGCAATTGACATTTCATACGCCCCTCCGCAAGTAGGTGATGGGCATGTTGATAGAGTTGCGTTTGGTGATGAGCTTCTTGAGGTGTCTGGTGTATTGGAGGGTGGAGTTGGTGTTCATTTTGGTAATTCCAAACCCCAACCTGGTGTAGATACACCCCTTCAGTCTTGCAGTAGTCCTGCAGATGAGCTGCAATTAGCACCTCCGGAGCTAGCTGAAGGTGTTGATAGCCTGAAGCAAGCCTTAGCCGTAGACGAGTCTTTGTCCAAGCACAGAGACTTAGGTAACAAAGATCTTAATGGGTATTCATATAAAGATGGTTTACTTGTCCATACAGTGTTGATGGATGATTCACCAGTTACCAGAATAGTTGTGCCCAAGTGTTATCAGGATAAGATTTTGACGCTAGTTCATGACAAATCCTCCCATAATGGTGTGAGAGGAATGAGAAGCTTGATTGGCCGACGTTTTACTTGGCCCAACGTCCACAGTGATATTGTTTCATACGTTAAGTCCTGTGATGTGTGCTTGCGTGTGAATAGTGCTGGAAACAAAAAGTCAAAAATGATTGAAAGGCATATAGTTTGTGTACCATTTGAGAGTGTGTGCGTAGACCTCGTCGGCCCCTTACCCAAAGGCAGGAGAGGAGCCAAGTATTTATTCACGTATGTGTGTTTGGCCAGCAGATGGCCTGATGCCATTCCTATGAGGTCAGCTTCAGCCACAGAGGCAGCCCAGTGCTTCCTTGAAATAATTAGTAGATATGGTATTCCCCTCCGTGTCTTATCTGACCGTGGCACGATCTCTTTGTCAAAGTTAATGGCTGGCGTATGTGAAACACTTGGCATAGATACCATAGCTACGTCCCCTTACCGCCCTCAATCCAACGGGGTGGTTGAGAGATTACATGGGTCTCTGAAGCCCATGCTCTCTAAGGCAGTTGATTCAGGTTGTATTGTTTACGGGAGAGACGTATTAGGCCCTTTGGATATCCTTTACAAAGGATGGGTAGATAGAGATTTTGAGATGATGGGAGTTGATGACTGGCTCCTTAGTTTGAATGACCATCTTGCAGTAATACACGATCTTGCTGTAAGCAACCAGTCAGAGTCCAGTAGTAAACGTGCTTTAGCCTTTAACAAGCACAAGAGTGATAGCCCCTTAGAGATCGGCTCACTTGTCCTTATGAGGATTCCCGGGATGAAAGCTGCCTTACAAGCAGCCTGGGATGGCCCTTATCGTGTTGTAGAAAGACCCAGCAAAGTATCCTACAAGATCAGTAAAGGTGATGATCACCCAGTTCGGTTGTCACACAGGGACAACTTGAAGGTTATACCCCCAGGCCCCTTTCAGTTACGTTAGTGGCTGAGGAACAGGGCATTCCAGATGATTTGTTGTCTAGTAAAGTTCAGCTCGGTACGGACAAATGTCCAGGGTATAATCAGAATGAGCTAAATAGTGACCTAAGAGAAGTAAGTGTCCATTTTAGTAATACCCCTGGTCTGCTGAGGGCTGGTACCTGCCACATCCTCCTGGCGATGGCTCCTAGACAAATACCTGTTGGGATAAGGAATGCTGTAAAAGAGGAATTGGATAAGCTGATAAGTCAAGGTATAATTGTTAAGTCTGAGTTGGAGTGGGTTAGTCCATTAGTTCCTGTGCGTAAAAAGGACGGAAGTATTAGAATTTGCGTAGATTTCCGTCACTGGAATGCTATCACCCCCCTTAGGAGATATTGGTTACCCTCACTAGCTGAGATCTTAGAACGAGTTGGACCCTGTATGTGTCTTAGTACTCTTGACCTCACAGCTGGATTTCACCAGCTTGCTATGGACCCTACCTCCAGTGAGATGACTACGTTTGTCTGTCCCTTTGGGAAATTTCGGTATGTTCGGATGCCGTTTGGGCTGAAAAATGCGCCCGCAATTTTTCAGTCAGCCATTGAGAATGTTTTGAAACCAGTCAGTGACTTTAGTAGTAATTACATTGATGACATTGTAGTTTTCAGTCCCTATTGGTCTAGTCATTTAAGTCATATAAAGTCTGTCATTTCCTGTTTGGGTGAGGCTGGATTAACTGTCAAACTTAAAAAGTGTATGTTTGGGAGAAAACATCTCCAGTATCTTGGTCATGTGATTGGTAGTGGATTGTTAGCCGTACCTGAGATGAGAGTCAAGTCATTGTCAGAGTTTGCCAGGCCTGTCAGCAAGAAACAGCTCAGATCGTTCCTAGGTGCTTTTTCGTACTATCGGAAATTCATTCCGGGGTTTGCTGAATGCTCGAGCTCTCAGTCTCCAGCTACTTCCCTGAGGGCTCCTCTCCGGGTGGTCTGGTCTGACGAGATGAACTGTAAGTTTCTTAAGCTTAAATCATTATTATGTTCGTGTTGCACACTTGTTATACCCAATAGTCATGATAGTTTTGTTTTGTACACGGATGCCTCTGGTGTTGGAGTCGGGGCGTGTCTCCACGTCGTGAGAGATGGTCAAGAACTTCCGGTCGGTTTCTTTTCGAAGCAACTTCGTCCTGCTGAGCGAAATTATTCAGTATCTGAATTGGAGTCCCTAGCCATTGTAGCAGCTCTTAAGCACTTTGAATACCACCTCTACACAAAGGATGTCCTGGTGGTCACGGATCATAAGCCATGCCTGGCTTTATCTGATGGTAGTTCCCTTAATAAATGATTGTTGCGTTTTGCACTAGTTCTGCAGCAATTCCAGGTGACTTTAGACTACAGGCCAGGCAGTCAGCACAGCAACGCTGATGCCATGAGCAGACAGTCGTGGGCAGACCCAGAAGCAGACTCCACCCTGAGTGGTGTTTCAGCCTTTTCCTCCGGTCAATGCTTGGTGGGGGGAGATGTGGGCGTAGTGATGAGAGAGAATGGAGACAGGGACAGAAATATAGAGAAAGACAGAGACGAGAAGTAGAGAAGAAGAGTGAGAAGACAAATATAGAACTTCAGAACATTTATGTGTGTATCATCTAGAACATTTTATTATTAGCAGTGTGAGTTATTTCAAATATGTATACGCTTGTCAGTTTATTTGTGCCCCGGATCCGGTTGACCATTTTCATTATTTCCTGCGCATGCGTGTCCTTCGGTATATAACAGTGTTGTGGTAATTGCAATTGGTAATTGTAATTAGCTGTAATCATTACACCATCTGCAGTAATTGTAATTGTAATTGCTTACCTGTAATTGGCAAGTAGTTGGGGTCAAAGACCACTTTGGTAAAGGGTCAGTTCTAAAGCACATGGCTGCTAGCAAGAAAATGAATTCTCAGTTTTAATAATTTTTAATGTAGATAGAAATAACTTTTCTCTTTTAAGAAGAATAGATGAATTAAAACAAAATTACAAACTTTGTGGGCCCTATTACATGACCACTTATCCTGAGGAGGCGATGTGATGTAATTGTATGTAATTGCTAACAGATTTGTTGTAATTAGTTCTTAAAGGTGTAATTGGTAATTGAAATTGTAATTGAGAAGCAAAAATTTTAAGTAATTGTAATTGTAATTGATTACTTTACTCCTGTAATTGCCACAACCGAACCCTGGTATATAACCTTAGACACGCATGCGTTTCATCAGTTCCCCATAGTTCGTCTTAACCCCAACTGATTTAATCCTCAGGGAAGGGCAGGCTAGCTAACTGGAACTCTGGTGGCAGCGAGCCCCAGAATGTACGAGTAAAGCGTAATCTCCTCTAACTCTGGCGGCTTACCAATTTAATTAGTTTACGGAGAGTCGGCTAGTAATTGGTGATCGCGGTGATTGACCGTCGACCCACATTCACCTTCATTGTGCTCCACCCCTTTATGCACAGAGAACGGTTAGTTCACGAGAGATAATGGGTATACGATAGAGGCAATAATAATATAGTGATCAATTCCATATAATTTTTATTTGATATTCTAATTAGGTTTAGTTTTGTATCTATCACTTTATATGTTACAGTATATTGCATGTAGCTAACAACTCATAGTAACTATTTTAAAAAAGCTATTTCAATAGAAAATTCAGTAATTGTTTCTAAAATTGTTTTATGTAGGCTATCTCATTACTAGACTCTTCTTTATTTTTTAGCTTGTGTTTCCTCTTGACCAGTACTCTTCAGCAAATAGGGGAACTGGACATATGTCATCCCTTTTCCGAAACTGATACTTTCTTGCAGTGTAAGTGAATGTCAAGAAACTTATAAGTGCCAGACAGACACACGAAAATAAGTAAATGTTTCCACAGTTGAGGTATGAAGTTTGGACTTGTGAAACGACTGCAAGAAGACCATATAAAAGTGTTTGCAGTATACCACTAATAGCAAAAGAAAGACCTATTAGAAAACCCTTCATAGAGTTGGGACTCTGGGAGCAGATAAACTCGTATAGAGAAATTTGAACTAGAAGAATTGATAGAGCCATTCCAATTTTAGGAACTATCATAAAATAACCGTAATAAGAATTTATCCTAGTACTATTTGGCGAAAATACCACTAATGCGAATGGGCACTTGATTGGACCATGTAATGCATGTACAGCAATCTCGATGAGCAGTAAAGTACCCAGCAAGTACAAGCAATTGACTATGGATCCTAATCCAATACGTTTAAGCATTCTTGGTAGATAGTAGTGAATGAATGGACGAACGAGGCACACATACAGAGGTATCATTACAACTATGAGCTCGTAAGTAATAGAACTGTTATAAAAATCCTTGTCATTTCTAACAGCATACAGTCTTTTAATATCATTCAATGCACATACAGGACCTAATGATAACAAAACTTTCAATATGCCATAAAATGCCTTTACATCTTCTACCTGTTCCATAGTAAATGGACCGCCATATTTGTCCATGCCCAAATCAAGTCCTGAAGGCAAATGATCTTCACAGAAAGTGAAGGCACTGCGCCGAATTGGGACTTTGTGGCGACGAGCAAACTTGGTCACATTGCAGATAAGTCTGTAAGGATTTAGTCTAGCATTGTCTATGAAATAATGTGTCCTCTTTTTAATAATATATAGCGATCCAATCAGTAGAACGATGAGAGGAAAAAATGTTATAAGAAAATATTGTGGTTTAGTGTAGGTGAGGAGAAAATATTGTGTGGCCTGTGAAATAAATAGAGTGACCTGGACAGTCCAGGAGTACCAGTATATGAATAAACTTTGATGACCCTCCGGTGAGTCATGGAGCTGATCTATTCCAAACTGAATGAAATTGGCATTTATTATGGCAAAAGCTGTTATTACGAGTAGACACAATATGCTCAGTATACAAGTTAAGAAGTAGAGGGGCAAACCTGGCAGATTTTGATGTGACAGGTAAAGTATTGGTAGTAGCATAATACTGAAAATTATGAAAAATACTATCAGTGAGTAGGTACCTCTTAGAATTGTTACGAAACGACCAAACTTGATATCCGCCAAATATCCAGCTAGAGGGTAAAATAGGTATGACAGTGTAGGAAGTAGAAATTGATGTTTTCTGAGCTAGTAAGGTTGAGTTCTTTAACCACTATTGCATATCCAGATAAAGTAAACCAGAAAAAGTTAAGTGGGCCAGAAAAACCCATACAAGAATAAACAAAGCAGCTTTAGACAATATGCATTTATGTGTTCTCAGATATCTTCTCTTAAGAAGTGCTAAGCAGCCGCCACAATTGAAGGGTGTCCTTGGTTTGTTCAAAGTAGCTCTGCTACCAGTTTCTATGGGAGAATACATGTTGAAAATAATACAACCAAAACATATCACTGCACTCCCTTATTGCGACAGTGGAATCTTATATACCAGTAATAATTTTATGATAGTACCTAAAAATGGAACAATTCTTGTAATTCAAATTTCTCTTTATCAGTTCATCTACTCCCAGAGTCCCAACTCTATGAAGGGTTTTCTAATAGGTCTTTCATTTGCTATTAGCGGTATACTGCAAACACTTTTATATGGCATTCTTGCAGTTGTTTTGCAAGTCCAGACTTCACCTCAACTGTGGAAACAATTACTTCTTTTCATGTGTCTGTCTGGTACTTACAAGTTTTTTGACATTCATTTATATTGCAAGAAATCAGTTTCGGAAAAGGGACAACATATGTCCAGTTCCCCAATTTGCTGAAAGAGTACTGGTCAAGGAGAAACCCAAGCTAAAAAATAAAGAAGAATCTAGTTGCTAATAGATAACCTCTTAAAACAGTTTTAGAAACAATTAACTACTTTTATTTTGAAAATATCTATTTTATATATAATTACTATAGTTGTTACATCCAAATGGCTATATTAATGTTGAGTGTAACATAAAATAAAAAATTTGATAAAAAAGAAAATATTCAAAAATTATGGACTTTCTAAACAAAGTCAATGAAAGGAAAACAGTAGTTAGGATGTTCTTGGGAAAAATACAACAAAAATTACAACAAAAATTAGCATGTAGAAGATGTGGAGAAAGTTTTCCCTATGATACAGGTGAGATGTTGAAATTTATTCAACTGTTAACAAGCACAAGCTTTCTATTTGTAAAATTTGTAATCTGGTGTCAAGGCTTTATAATGAAGCATAGCAGCTTGGGTCTATCCAGAAACCAGCAGGACAAAATTGGGATATTGCATAAACAAGTAACTCAAGAATTCAATAAAGTGAACTAAAAGAGAAAACAAGCACACTCAAAACTTGCAATTCTAGAACTTTCTAATTAGCATTCCTCTTTATTTTTTTTCTTCCAGATTTCACATGTAAACTGTGTCAGGTTTTCAATACAGACTGTTATGTTTACATGGATAGTCTTGAAAGTTAGTGTAGAGTAAGAATCCAGTTTTTACAATGACGAAGTAATACATTGTTAGTTATGTACACAGATATATTAACCTACTGGTATATAAGATTCTACTGTCACAATAAGGGAGTGAAGTGATATGTTTTGGTTGTATTATTTTCAACTTGTATTCTTCCATAGAAAATAGTAGCAGAGCTACTTTGAACAAACCAAGGACACACTTCAATTGTGGCGGCTGCTTAGCACTTCTTAAGAGAAGATTTCTGAGAACGCACAAATGCATATTGTCTAAAGCTGCTTTGTTTATTCTTGTATGGATTTTTCTGGCCCACTTAAATATGTTTACATGGATAGTCATGAAAGTTAGTGTAGAGTAAGAATCCAGTTCTTACAATAACGAAGTAATACATTGTTAGTTATGTACACAGATAAATCGTAATAAGAATTTGTGCTAGTACAATTTTGACAAAAATACCACTAATGCAAATAGGCACTTGATTGGACCATGTAATGCATGTACAGCAGTCTCTGTAAGTCTAGCGAGTACAAGCAATTGACTATGGTTCCTAATCCAATATGTTTAAGCAATCTTGGTAGATAGTAGTGAATGAATAGACGAACGAGGCACACATACAAAGGTATCATTACAACTATGAGCTCGTAAGTAATAGAGAACTGTTATAAAAATCATTGTCATTTCTAAAAGCATACAGTCTTTTAACATCATTCAATGCACATACAAAACCTAATGATAACAAAACTTTCAATATGCCATAAAAAGCCTTTACATCTTCCACCTGTGCCATGGTAAATGGACCACCATATTTGTCCATGCCCAAGCAAGTCCTGAAGTCAAATGATAGGGTATTTAGCTAACGTATTAAAAACAAACTAAGCTGATAATTACATACCATTTTTTATTACCATTATCATGCACATGAAGTTACTGAATAATCATCACCATTATATCAGGTAGCCAAACCATCAAATTTAATTGATCGTTTTGTTTATAAGCTTGTACATGCACGATCCCCAACTCCTGCTCTTACTTTGATTCCAATATTATCTACCCTGAATATGTCTTTATATGTTACACAAACAGTGTTTATGTCAAACAGTTCTATATTCTTTGGTGAAGTCGGAATTTGAAATTGTTGCTTTGTTTCAATTAGCTAGTAGCTAGCCATGTGCTCCAATCAAACAAGAATTAAGTTAGTGTTCACATTTGGTAAATGAGTGTGAATTTCACGCTCAGTGTGCATTCATACTAGTTTAAATGTGTGAAGGACATGCTCTGCATGGATGGTGTGAAATTGGTGGATTTTCACGCTAGAATTTTTACAGTGTATTGATGGGATCAGTACATGCCGAAAATACAATTTTTAAATATCACTTCACTCTGTTATTGTGACTGTAAGATGTTCTATGCCAGTAAGTTAAGTAGTTATATACATACTAACAATGTATTGCTTCATTATTGCAAAAACTGAATTCTTGCTCTACTCCAACTTTCAAAACTGTTAATGTGGACAGATTTTTTTTTTCAAAAAAACAGTTTATATTGGAAATCTGATCAATTTATAAACAGTTTACATTTGAGATCTGAAAAAATAAAAAGGAAAGATAACTGGAAACTCCTGACAGTGCAATTCTAAGTGTGCTTGTTGTTTTTGTTTTTGTTTTGTTTTTAGTTTACTTTGTTGAATTTTTTAGTTACTTGTTTATACAACATCCCATTTCGTCCAGCTATTCTTCATTATTAAGGCTTGACACCTGTCTATAAATTTTACAAGTAGTGTTACTTCTAGACTTGTGCTCATTAGCAATTGAATGATTACAGCACTTAACCTGTAAGTAGGAAAAACTAGGAGGATGTGATTTTCATTGAGAAACCCTGCTTTCTACATATCTTCTACATGCAAATTTTCATTGTATTTTCCCAGAACATCACAATTCTTGTCTTCCTTTCAGTCGCTTGTAGAAAGTCAAAGTCCACTATTTAGAACATTTTCTTTTTTAACCAACTTATCTCTTTGAGTAGAAGCAATGTTGGTCTCACAAAATGAGTTGAACAAGGACATTCTTTGCATCATGATAATGCCGCTTCAAGTATCCATTAAAGTTTCAAATCCTAATGCCAAGTAACATCACAAGAATCCCCATTGTGTGCAAAGTAACACATAAGAATCAAACTAAATATAGAATTCAATGAACACAAAATATGAGGGTACAAAACTGGCATCAATTCTATCAAAATGAGTGATCATACTAAGGTGGCCAAGAAAATCATAGAGTTGGAGTTTGTGGAAATGTCCGAGGTCATGATGGGACTGACATCACCCAGACCCTTTCCTCCCAGCCGCCCTCCAATTATTTCGATATCACAGTGGACTGAGAGATTTGCAACTTTGACTGCACTCCTGTCGATGCAATTTCCCCTGAAGGCACCTGAGATATTTGCATACTTGGCAGCGGTGTTGAGGCAGAGCGAAACTATTAGGCTGGACGTTAGGCAACCTACGACTGCCAGTTCATGAGGGAAGCATTGACCAGAAAGAGTCTGGACTGGTCCACCAGACTCTACAGCGAGGCCTTCGCTGGGCAAGCAAGCAATTCGTTGCACTATTTGTTTGCGGGACGACCACCCAACTCAGCGATACCCTCAGAATTCGGATCATTCATGGTGGGGGGGGGGGGCTTCTGCAGGGCCTAGCCACTCCCGTCGGCCTAGAGAGGTGTGCAGGAGGTACAATGATGATGGTCTGTACAGGCGGCCTGCGTGCCGGTTTGTGCACACTTATTCTATCTGTGCTGGCGACCATGACACCATTTACTGTAGCTGTCAGTGGCAACGTGATCGCTCTCCACCACCATCATGAGCAGCGACATCTAGGCCAGGTCCTGGGTGGCCACGCCACTAATTACATTGAACCATGTCTTACTCTCCTTGAACCAATGTCAAGTTATCAAACTTTCAGTTTCATTTAGTTGTTGGGAGCAAGGGGGGTGGTACTGGGCCTGGGGGGATAGTTGTAGGTTTAGGGTGGTGGGGTAGTTTAGGTTCCGCCGACTGGGAGTGAAGGTCCATATGACCACAATAAAGTGCAGTGCAATGATAGCCATGCATTACTTGTAATCACAGGCTGGGATGCTCAGCACCCCTACACAGCAGATTTGTTGCTGCTCAACCTCTATTATGCCCATGGAGCCATCAGTTCGCTGGTATTTTCAGGTGGGACTGGCTGAGTCCACTCGGAAGTCATACAACTCAGCGATGAGAAAATTCCACACCTTCTGTTGCAAGAACGATATTTTTATTGTACCCCTACCCTGTTACTGAACAACTTCTCTGCAGATTTGCAGCGTACTGACCAGGGTCTAGCCCCGCAGTCAATTTAGGGTTATATGGTGGCAGTTCGTAATGCTCAGCTCTCATTGAGTCTCCTCTGCAGGTACATCATTTAGTCCCCATTTACCAATCACTGCAGCAGTGCTAGTGCAGGTGTAGGGTTATTTGCATCAGTCATCCCACCCACATAGTCATTCGTGTGGGCAGTGTGTTGCACAGCCTTCTTTGGCTTCTTCTGGCTGGGCAAGCTGCTCCCTGAATCCAAAGCCAAAGTTTCTGCGGCTGCTTCGCTCATGTGGGGTGATGAAGCCGCTGACAATCGCGACAACCTAACGATGGTGAAAGTGCATCTCAAATGGTCAAAGTGTGACCAGTTTGGGGTCGGGGCTGACGTTGTGCTGGGTAGGACTTGACTCTCCCTGTGCCCAGCGGCAGTCATACTGGAATACATTGAGGTCCATGGCTCCACTGCGGGACTCTTCTTCAGAATATCAGCGTCACAGCCACTTCTGAAGGCCTCATTCATGAATCAGCTCCGAGAAATTCTGTGTGTGGCCAGGTTCTCACAACATCTATATGCCGGCCATAGCTTCCACGTTGGTGCAGCCACAACAGCAGCTCTCAAAGGTATGGAGGATTCCACCATTCAGATGCTGGGCAGATGGCAAAGTGCGGCCTTTCTCCAGTACATCAGGACTCCAATTGTCTTCACTGGTGGCTAGGAATGATGCTGCGAACTGACCTGGACCAAATCCTAATCTTGTTGTGGTTATTCTAGCCCAGGTGTTGGACTGGGTATAATTGTATGCATTAGGGGGCTAATTTATATTGCATTAGGATATAGCTAGTTAATGTGTGATGAGGGGCTAATTTATATTTCATGATAACTTGTCTGTCTATTGTAACTACTAGTTGCTGCAGGTCATTCTGCTGGCCTTGTTCTAAGTTTTATTTATCCATACTCCTATTTCCTTGGGAGGTTCGGGGTCACACTTTGTGACTCCTGGGTAGGGAGTGGGACCCACCATCAGACGACTGCTCCAAAGCACGGACACATGCATCTGTCTGTGGGCAAACAGCCAGCTCAGACCTGCCAATGTATTAGTTAAGATCCACCCAATATTGTGGTGACAGCTGAGGCTCTAATACTAATATCACTAGCTTCCACCTGCATGTAGGTAAAATGTGGTCGATGCGTAAGAGTGACGTTTATATAACTGTGGTCGCTTAATTGATTGTTTCAACATTCCAGGACAATTTCACATAAACCTGGCGAAAGTTACCAGACATTCACCTTCAGTGTGCTCCACCCCTTTATGCACAGAGAACGGCTAGTTCACAACACTATTAGATAATGGGTATACGATAGAGGCAATAATATAGTGATCAATTCCATATAATTTTTATTTGATATTCTAATTAGGTTTAGTTTTGTACCTATTACTTTATATGTTACAGTATATTACATGTAGCTAACAACTCATAATAACTATTTTAAAAAAGCTATTTCAATAGAAAATTCAGTAATTGTTTCTAAAATTGTTTTATGTAGGCTATCCCATTACTAGACTCTTCTTTATTTTTTAGCTTGTGTTTCCCCTTGACCAGTACTCTTCGGCAAATTGGGGAACTGGACATATGTCATCCCTTTTCCGAAGCTGATACTTTCTTGCAGTATAAGTGAATGTCAAGAAACTTTATAAGTGCCAGACAGACACACAAAAAGAAGTAAATGTTTCCACAGTTGAGGTATGAAGTTTGGACTTGTGAAACGACTGCAAGAAGACCATATAAAAGTGTTTGCAGTATACCACTAATAGCAAAAGAAAGACCTATTAGAAAACCCTTCATAGAGTTGGGACTCTGGGAGCAGATAAACTCGTATAGAGAAATTTGAACTAGAAGAATTGATAGAGCCATTCCAATCTTAGGAACTATCATAAAATAATCGTAATAAGAATTTATCCTAGTACTATTTGGCGAAAATACCACTAATGCGAATGGGCACTTGATTGGACCATGTAATGCATGTACAGCAATCTCGATGAGCAGTAAAGTACCCAGCAAGTACAAGCAATTGACTATGGTTCCTAATCCAATACGTTTAAGCATTCTTGGTAGATAGTAGTGAATGAATGGACGAACGAGGCACACATACAGAGGTATCATTACAACTATGAGCTCATAAGTAATAGAACTGTTATAAAAATCCTTGTCATTTCTAACAGCATACAGTCTTTTAATATCATTCAATGCACACACAGGACCTAATGATAACAAAACTTTCAATATACCATAAAATGCCTTTACATCTTCTACCTGTTCCATAGTAAATGGACCGCCATATTTGTCCATGCCCAAATCAAGTCCTGAGGGCAAACGATCTTCACAGAAAGTGAAGGCACTACGCCGAATTGGAACTTTGTGGCGACGAGCAAACTTGGTCACATTGCAGATAAGTCTGTAAGGATTTAGTCTAGCATTGTCTATGAAATAATGTGTCCTCTTTTTAATAATATATAGCGATCCAATCAGTAGAACGATGAGAGGAAAAAATGTTATAAGAAAATATTGTGGTTTAGTGTAGGTGAGGAGATAATATTGTGTGGCCTGTGAAATAAATAGAGTGACCTGGATAGTCCAGGAGTACCAGTATATGAATAAACTTTGATGACCCTCCGGTGAGTCATGGAGCTGATCTATTCCAAACTGAATGAAATTGGCATTTATTATGGCAAAAGCTGTTATTACGAGTAGACACAATATGCTCAGTATACAAGTTAAGAAGTAGAGGGGCAAACCTGGCAGATTTTGATGTGACAGGTAAAGTATTGGTAGTAGCATAATACTGAAAATTATGAAAAATATTATCAGTGAGTAGGTACCTCTTAGAATTGTTACGAAACGACCAAACTTGATATCCGCCAAATATCCAGCTAGAGGGTAAAATAGGTATGACAGTGTACTGATATTGAGGAAGTAGAAATTGATGCTTTCTGAGCTAGTAAGGTTGAGTTCTTTAACCACTATTGCATATCCAGATGAAGTAAACCAGAAAGTTAAGTGGGCCAGAAAAACCCATACAAGAATAAACAAAGCAGCTTTAGACAATATTATGCATTTATGTGTTCTCAGATATCTTCTCTTAAGAAGTGCTAAGCAGCCGCCACAATTGAAGGGTGTCCTTGGTTCGTTCAAAGTAGCTCTGCTACCATTTTCTATGGAAGAATACTTGGACATGCTGAGAGTAAAGTAATACAAAAAAACTTAACTTCACTCCAATATCGCCAGAGTGAAATCTTATATACACACAAGTGGTAGTCCTTTTCATAACAATGTGCAAATAAGGTGTGCTTCATTAGTGTAATATTTCAATCTTGTCTCTACATCAACTTTCAAAACTATTCATGTGGACATTCTTTTTCAACTGAAATCATGTCTAAAAGCTGGAAAAAAACAAAAAGGAAACTTGATTGACTTTTTTAAAAATCCTGAAAGTAGAATTTGGTTGCTTCCTTTGTCTGTGTGTACTTTATTGAATTCTTGAGTTACTTGTTTACGAAACTTCCCTTTTTTGTCTTGCTCATTATAAATGTCAACAATAAACTCCATTCCCTCATAATAAACTCTCTCCAGCTTTTTTTTTTGAGTGGTTTAATGGAAATGTAACTAGCTACTTTGTCTAGATAATTTATATATGACTATGTTCAACTATCCCTCAATCACTAGATGTAGGCAAAATTTGGCTGAGCAAGGTGTGTAAATAATTAAATGAAGGAGGCAGAGATAGAAATGAAGTACTACAAGATTCTACTTACATGTAAAAATGAACTAACTAACTACAATGTGTACTCCTTTTCGTGGCACATAAAATTAAAATTGAAAACTAAATTATTACATTTCTACATATCTTCCTTTTCGTTCATTATTTTGTCAGCTATAATGGAAAATAAATTTAATTAAACTTGAAGAATCCTGCAGATACTTTATCAGAGAGGTCTTTTGTCAGTGTTATGTAGCTCTTGATGGAGAAATCCATCAAATATAGAGGATCTTGTACAACTCTGACATCAAAACCTTCATTTCTCAATTTCACTTTCTTCAACTTAAATGTGCCAGAACTCGGCTTTGGAGATAAACCTGAGGAAGATAGGCACAGCATACTTAGGCAAAGCATCCAGTAACTGCTTGGCAAAATCTGAGAGATCCAATGAGTCAGGGGTTCCTTCTATAGCCACCATTCCAGCTCTCCCTTCCTTACCCGGTATCTCAACTCCATACACCACAGTCTGAGATTTATAAATTTGAGCTATTGCGTCTTCCACTTCAGTGGTGGATACATTTTCTCCTTTCCAACGAAATGTGTCTCCAATACGATCACAAAAATATAAAAATCCTTCCTCATCTGCACGTAAAATATCTCCGGACAGAAAGTATTTGTCGCCATTTCGAAAAACATCAGTTAAAACTTTCTTTTTGCTGGCAGCTGCATTTTGATAGCCAACAAATGGAGTATCTTTTGTTATTTTGCCTACAAGTTCTCCTGGTTCATTGGTTCTTGCCTCAATGTAGAATCCGCCTTTATCTTTTATATATTCACCACTAACTGGATGAATTTTTAATAGAGCAATTTGCTGAAGGAATGGAAAGAAAGGAGATTTATAACCAAGTGAGCCAACCTTGATAAAATTGACAAAAGCCCTCGCCTTCAGGGCAGGGCTTAGAGTCCCTCCAATTGTGTACTTAGAAACTGTTGCTAGGTCTAAATTAGTTAGGCGCTGCGCGGCAGTCGTTAACTACTGTTCTTAGGGTCCCTCAGGCCCTAAGTGTAGCGCCCTCGCTGCGTTCGGGACGCTACAATCAAGAGCCTTCAGGGACCCTAAATAGAGTAGTTCCCTCCCAAGCAGCGCCTAACAGTCCCTGGTATTCCCGCACGAAATACATTAGAGGAAAAAAATTGATATAGTTCGTAGCAAACACTAAAAAGTAATGAGAAATGACAGGAGAGAGTAGAGCTATTTGTTATCAACAGGCTGAAAGTAGTTATAATCCAATAAAAATCAGTTTGTAGTGCGATTTACAAACCCACAGCCACTCGGACTTTGCCCACGTGTCTCGGAATTTGTAAATCGCATACAAACCTCAATATTGGTTTATAACTATTACTTAGAACCCCAGAGGGTCAACCCTATAACGGTGAGATATTGTTAATATACGGAATTTTACAGAGATAATCGACAGTAGTAGTTCACCAGGTAAGGTTAGTAAATAAAAAATAAAATAAAATTCAATAAAAACTCATCGATAGGGCATGCACGCAAAAGTAAGAAAATGATATAAACAAAAACTTTAGCTGTGGCCGTGAAGTACTAGTCTCGCGGGGCGAGACCTTTACCAAATGCTTTGTGTTTGGTAAAGGGTCTGGCCCCACGAGACTAGTGAAGCACTGGGTGAAGTCCAAAATGGTGACGGGCTATTTATTGAGATGCGACGGACTTCCAGTCTCTATTCATGGTAGGTGTTTTCTCCTAGTAGTACTTGCTGGCCTGCAGAAATAAAATAACTCGGAGAATAGCGGAAGTAAGTTTAAAAACGCCTAGCAACCGAGGCCTATTCCTCGGTTTGTATCTAACTATTTTAGAACATGGCAATCGCTTAGCTGCTGTAGCATAGCAAGTGCTTGTGCTGGCTGGTTGTCATAGCTCAGTGGCAGGCGCGTGTGTGTTAAGCAAGCGGTGCTGGGTTCGATTCCCAGTGGCGACCAAATATTTTTCATTCTGTGTTGTTTAAAAAAAAAGCATGTGAAAAAAAAAGAGAATACATAAAAAAATAAAATAAAAAGTCTGAGAAAGAAATTGTGAAGTGACAATATTATAATATGTGGCATTATTATAATGCCACGTATGCATATGGTTTATAAGTATAGACAGCACAGTTGAAACAACACTTCATGATATTCCTATAAATTGATTGCTTTATTGTCCTAATACCAAAATTTGCTCCATCATCAATTATCTTGGAATTCTTCTTGACCAGTACTCTTCAGCAAACTGGTGCACTGGGCATATGTCCTCCCTTTTTCGAAACTGATATTTCTTGCTATATAAGTGAATGTCAAAAAACTTATGAGTGTCAGACAGATACAAAAAAGGTAGTAGATGGCTCCACAGTCGATGTATGAAGTTTGAACTTGTAAAATGACTGCAAAAATACTATGAAAACCTGTTTGTAGTATACTGCTAATGGCAAATGAAAGACCTATTAGAAAACCCTTCATAGAGTTGGGACTCTGGGCACAGATAAACTCATACAAAGAAATTTGAATTAGAAGAATTGATAAAGCCATTCCAATCTTAGGAATTATCATAAAATAGCCATAATAAGGATTAATGCTTGAAGTACTATTGGTTGAAAATATTATAAATCCTAACGGACACTTCACTCTACCATGTAAAATGTATACAGCAACTTCTATTAGTAATAAAGAACCAAGCAAATACAAGCAATTAAAAATGGCTCCTAATCCAATACGTTTAAGCATTCTTGGTGAATAATAGCGAATGAATGGACGAACAAGATACACGTACAATGGTATTATTACAACTATGAGTCCATAAGGAACAGAGTTGAAATAAAAGTTTGTGTCATTTCTGAAATCATACAGTCTTCCAACATCATTCAATGCACACACAGGACCTAATGATAACAAAACCTTCAATATACCATAAAATGCCTTTACATCTTCCACCTGTTCCATAGTAAATGGACCGCCATATTTGTCCATGGCCAAATCAAGTCCTGAAGGCAAACGATCTTCACAAAAAGTGAAGGCACTACGCCGAATTGGGACTTTGTGGCGACGAGCAAACTTGGTCACATTGCAGATAAGTCTGTAAGGATTTAGTCTAGCATTGTCTATGAAATAATGTGTCCTCTTTTTAATAATATATAGCGATCCAATCAGTAGAATGAAGAGAGGGAAAAATGTTATAAGAAAATATTGTGGTTTATGTAGGTGAGAAGAAAATACTGTGTGGCCTGTGAAATAAATAGAGTGACCTGGACAGTCCAGGAGTACCAGTATATGAATAAACTTTGATGACCCTCCGGTGAGTCATGGAGCTGATCTATTCCAAACTGAATGAAATTGGCATTTATTATGGCAAAAGCTGTTATTACGAGTAGACACAATATGCTCAGTATACAAGTTAAGAAGTAGAGGGGCAAACCTGGCAGATTTTGATGTGACAGGTAAAGTATTGGTAGTAGCATAATACTGAAAATTATGAAAAATACTATCAGTGAGTAGGTACCTCTTAGAATTGTTACGAAACGACCAAACTTGATATCCGCCAAATATCCAGCTAGAGGGTAAAATAGGTATGACAGTGTACTGATATTGAGGAAGTAGAAATTGATGTTTTCTGAGCTAGTAAGGTTGAGTTCTTTAACCACTATTGCATATCCAGATGAAGTAAACCAGAAAGTTAAGTGGGCCAGAAAAACCCATACAAGAATAAACAAAGCAGCTTTAGACAATATGCATTTGTGCGTTCTCAGATATCTTCTCTTAAGAAGTGCTAAGCAGCCGCCACAATTGAAGGGTGTCCTTGGTTTGTTCAAAGTAGCTCTGCTACCATTTTCTATGGAAGAATACATGTTGAAAATAATACAACCAAAACATATCACTTCATTCCCTTATTGTGACAGTGGAATCTTATATACCAGTTAATATATCTGTGTACATAACTAACAATGTATTACTTCGTTATTGTAAAAACTGGATTCTTACTCTACACTAACTTTCAAGACTATCCATGTAAACATATTTTTTTTCCAAAACAGTCTATATTGAAAACCTGACACAGTTTACATGTGGAATCTGAAAAAAAAACAAAGAGGAATACTAATTAGAAAGTTCTAGAATTGCAATTTTTGAGTGTGCTTATTTTCATTTTTAGTTCACTTTACTGAGTTACTTGTATATACAATATCCCAATTTTGTCTTGCTGGTTTCTGGATAGACCCAAGCTATGCTTCCTTATAAAGCCTGCATGGACACCAGATTACAAATTTTAAAAACAGAAAGCTTGTGCTTGTTAACAGTTTAATAAATTTCAACATCCCGCCTGTACATAGGGAAAAATTTCTCCACATCTTCTATATGATAATTTTTGTTGTAACTTTTGTTGTATTTTTCCCAAGAACTTCCTACCTACTGTTTTCCTTTCAGTGACTTTGTTAAGAAAGTCCATAATTTGAATATTTTCTTTTTTATCAAATTTTTAATTTTCTGTTACACTCAACATTAATATAGCCATTTGGATGTAACAACAATAGTAATTATATATAAAGTAGATATTTTCAAAAGAAAAGTAATTAATTGTTTCTAAAATTGATTTAAGACTAATGCAGATAGGCACTTGATTGGACCATGTAATGCATGTACAGCAGTCTATGTAAGTCTAGCGAGTACAAGCAATTGACTATGTTTCCTAATCCAATATGTTTAAGCAATCTTGGTAGATAGTAGTGAATGAATAGACGAACGAGGCACACATACAAAGGTATCATTATAACAATGAGCTCGTAAGTAATAGAACTGTTATAAAAATCATTGTCATTTCTAAAAGCATACAGTCTTTTAATATCATTCAATGCACATACAAAACCTAATGATAACAAAACTTTCAATATGCCATAAAAAGCCTTTACATCTTCCACCTGTTCCATGGTAAATGGACCACCATAATTGGCCATGCCCAAGTCAAGTCCTGAAGTCAAATGATAGGGTATTTAGCTAACGTATTAAAAACAAACTAAGCTGATAATTACATACCATTTTTTATTACCATTATCATGCACATGAAGTTACTGAATAATCATCACCATTATATCAGGTAGCCAAACTATCAAATTTAATTGATCGTTTTGTTTATAAGCTTGTACATGCACGATCCCCAACTCCTGCTCTTACTTTGACTCCAATATTGTCTACCCTGAATATTTCTTTATATGTTACACAAACAGTGTTTATGTCAAACAGTTCTAATTCTTTGGTGAAGTCGAATTTGAAATTGTTGCTTTGTTTCAAGTAGCTAGTAGCTAGCCATGTGCTCCAATCAAACAAGAATTAAGTTAGTGTTCACATTTGGTAAATGAGTGTGAATTTCACGCTCAGTGTGCATTCATACTAGTTGAAATGTGTGAAGGACATGCTCTGCATGGATGGTGTGAAATTGGTGGATTTTCACGCTAGAATTTTTACAGTGTATTGATGGGATCAGTACATGCCGAAAATACAATTTTTAAATATCACTTCACTTGTGACTGTAAGATGTTCTAGCCAGTAAGTTAAGTAGTTATATACATACTAACAATGTATTGCTTCATTATTGCAAAAACTGAATTCTTACTCTACTCCAACTTTCAAAACTGTTAATTTGGACAGATATTTTTTTCAAAAAAACAGTTTATATTGGAAATCTGACGAATTTACAAACAGTTTACATTTGAGATCTGAAAAAATAAAAAGGAACAATAACTGGAAACTCCTGAAAGTGCAATTCTAAGTGTGCTTGTTGTTGTTTTTTTGTTGTTTTTTTAGTTTACTTTGCTGAATTTTTTAGTTACTTGTTTATACAACATCCTATTTCATCCAGCTATTCTTCATTATTAAGGCTTGACACCTGTCTATAAATATTACAAGTAGTGTTACTTCTAGACTTGTGCTCATTAGCAATTGAATGATTACAGCACTTAACCTGTAAGTAGGGAAAACTAGGAGGATGTAATTTTCATTGAGAAACCCTGCTTTCTACATATCTTCTACATGCAAATTTTCATTGAATTGTCCCAGAACATCAGAATTCTTGTCTTCCTTTCAGTGGCTTGTAGAAAGTCAAAGTCCACTATTTAGAACATTTTCTTTTTTATCTAACTTATCTCTCTTTGAGTAGAAGCAATGTTGGTCTCACAAAATGAGTTGAACAAGGACATTCTTTGCATCATGATAATGCCGCCTCAAGTATCCATTAAAGTTTCAAATCCTAATGCCAAATAACATCACAAGAATCCCCATTGTGTGCAAAGTAGCACATAAGAATCAAACTAAATATAGAATTCAATGAACACAAAATATGAGGGTACAAAACTGGCATCAATTCTATCAAAATGAGTGATCATACTAAGGTGGCAAAGAAAATCCTAGAGAGTTGGAGTTTGTGGAAATGTCCGAGGTCATGATGGGACTGACATCACCCAGACCCTTTCCACCCAGCCGCCCTCCAATTACTTCGATATCACAGTGGACTGAGAGATTTGCAACTTTGGCTGCGCTCCTGTCGATGCAATTTCCCCTGAAGGCACCTGAGATATTTGCATACTTGGCAGCGGTGTTGAGGCAGAGCGAAACTATATTAGGCTGGACGTTAGGCAACCTACGACTGCCAGTTCATGAGGGAAGCATTGGCCAGAAAGAGTCTGGACTGGTCCACCAGACTCTACAGCGAGGCCTTCACTGGGCGGGCAAGATCAATTCCTCGTTGCACTATTTGTTTGCGGGACGACCACCCAACTCAGCGATACCCTCAGAATTCGGATCATTCATGGTGGGGGTGACTTCTGCAGGGCCTAGCCACTCCCGTCGGCCTAGAGAGGTGTGCAGGAGGTACAATGATGATAGTCTGTACAGGCGGCCTGCGTGCCGGTTTGTGCACACTTATTCAGTCTGTGCTGGTGACCATGCCACCATTCACTGTAGCTGTCAGTGGCAACATGATCGCTCTCCACCACCATCATGAGCAGCAACATCTAGGCCAGGTCCTGGGTGGCCAAGCCACTAATTACATTGAACCATGTCTTACTCTCCTTGAATCAATGTCAAGTTATCAAACTTTCAATTTCATTTAGTTGTAGGGAGCAAGGGGGGTGGTACTGGGCCTGGGGGGATAGTTGTGGGTTTAGGGTGGTGGGGTAGTTTAGGTTCCGCCCACTGGGCGTGAAGGTCCATATGACCACAATAAAGTGCAGTGCAATGATAGCCATGCATTACTTGTAATCATAGGCTGGGATGCTCAGCACCCCTACACAGCAGATTTGTTGCTGCTCAACCTCTATTATGCCCATGGAGCCATCAGTTCGCTGGTATTTTCAGGTGGGACTGGCTGAGTCCACTCGGAAGTCATACAACTCAGAGATGAGAAAGTTCCACACCTTCTGTTGCAAGAACGATATTTTTATTTTACCCCTACCCTGTTACTGAACAACTTCTCTGCAGATTTGCAGCGTACTGACCAGGGTCTAGCCCCGCAGTCAATTTAGGGTTATATGGTGGCAGTTCGTAATGCTCAGCTCTCATTGGGTCTCCTCTGCAGGTACATCATTTAGTCCCCATTTACCAATCACTGCAGCAGTGCTAGAGCAGGTTTAGGGTTATTTGCATCAGTCATCCCACCCACATAGTCATTCATGTAGGCAGTCTGTTGCACAGCCTTCTTTGGCTTCTTCTGGCTGGGTAAACTGCTCCCAGAATCCAAAGCCAAGGTTTGTGAGGCTGCTTTGCTCATGTGGGGTGATGAAGCCGCTGACAATCGCGACAACCTAACGATGGTGAAAGTGCATCTCAAATGGTCAAAGTGTGACCAGTTTGGGGTCGGGGCTAATGTTGTTCTGGGTAGGACTGGACTTTCCCTGTGCCCAGTGGCAGTCATACCGGAATACATTGAGGTCCGTGGCTCCACTGCGGGACTCTTCTTTAGAATATCAGCGTCACAGCCACTTCTAAAGGCCTCATTCATGAATCAGCTCCGAGAAAATCTGTGTGTGGCCAGGTTCTCACAACATCTATATGCCGGCCATAGCTTCCACATTGGTGCAGCCACAACAGCAGCTCTCAAAGGTATGGAGGATTCCACCATTCAGATGCTGGGCAGATGGCAAAGTGCGGCCTTTCTCCAGTACATCAGGACTTCTCCAAAGACATGGCTGGCGGAGTTGTCTGCACTGGTGGCTAGGAATGATGCTGCGAACTGACCTGGACCTAATCTTAATCGTGTTGTGGTTATTCTAGCCCAGGTGTTGGACTGGGTATAATTGTATGCATTATGGGGCTAATTTATATTGCATTAGGATAATAGTTAATGTGTGATGAGGGGCTAATTTATATTTCATGATAACTTGTCTGTCTATTGTAACCACTAGTTGCTGCAGGTCATTCTGCTGGCCTTGTTCTAAGTTTTATTTATCTATACTCCTATTTCCTTGGGTACAGTATATTGCATGTAGCTAACAACTCATAGTAACTATTTAAAAAAGCTATTTCAATAGAAAATTCAGTAGTTGTTTCTAAAATTGTTTTATGTAGGCTATCCCATTAGTAGACTCTTCTTTATTTTTTAGCTTGTGTTTCCCCTTGACCAGTACTCTTCGGCAAATAGGGGAACTGGACATAATGTCATCCCTTTTCCGAAACTGATACTTTCTTGCAGTATAAGTGAATGTCAAGAAACTTATAAGTGCCAGACAGACACACAAAAATAAGTAAATGTTTCCACAGTTGAGGTATGAAGTTTGGACTTGTGAAATGACTGCAAGAAGACCATATAAAAGTGTTTGCAGTATACCACTATAATAGCAAAAGAAAGACCTATTAGAAAACCCTTCATAGAGTTGGGACTCTGGGAGCAGACAAACTCGTATAGAGAAATTTGAACTAGAAGAATTGATAGAGCCATTCCAATCTTAGGAACTATCATAAAATAACCGTAATAAGAATTTATCCTAGTACTATTTGGCGAAAATACCACAAATGCGAATGGGCACTTGATTGGACCATGTAATGCATGTACAGCAATCTCGATGAGCAGTAAAGTACCCAGCAAGTACAAGCAATTAACTATGGTTCCTAATCCAATACGTTTAAGCATTCTTGGTAGATAGTAGTGAATGAATGGACGAACAAGGCACACATACAGAGGTATCATTACAACTATGAGCTCGTAAGTAATAGAACTGTTATAAAAATCCTTGTCATTTCTAACAGCATATAGTCTTTTAATATCATTCAATGCACATACAGGACCTAATGATAACAAAACTTTCAATATGCCGTAAAATGCCTTTACATCTTCCACCTGTTCCATAGTAAATGGACCGCCATATTTGTTCATGCCCAAATCAAGTCCTGAAGGCAAATGATCTTCAGGTTTGCCCCTCTACTTCTTAACTTGTATACTGAGCATATTGTGTCTACTCGTAATAACAGCTTTTGCCACAATAAATGCCAATTTCATTCAGTTTGGAATAGATCAGCTCCATGACGCACCGGAGGGTCATCAAAGTTTATTCATATACTGGTACTCCTGGACTGTCCAGGTCACTCTATTTATTTCACAGGCCACACAATATTTTCTCCTCACCTACACTAAACCACAATATTTTCTTATAACATTTTTTCCTCTCATCGTTCTACTGATTGGATCGCTATATATTATTAAAAAGAGGACACATTATTTCATAGACAATGCTAGACTACATCCTTACAGACTTATCTGCAATGTGACCAAGTTTGCTCGTCGCCACAAAGTCCCAATTCGGCGCAGTGCCTTCACTTTCTGTGGCAGATTTTGATGTGACAGGTAAAGTATTGGTAGTAGCATAATACTGAAAATTATGAAAAATACTATCAGTGAGTAGGTACCTCTTAGAATTGTTACGAAACGACCAAACTTGATATCCGCCAAATATCCAGCTAGAGGGTAAAATAGGTATGACAGTGTAGGAAGTAGAAATTGATGTTTTCTGAGCTAGTAAGGTTGAGTTCTTTAACCACTATTGCATATCCAGATAAAGTAAACCAGAAAAAGTTAAGTGGGCCAGAAAAACCCATACAAGAATAAACAAAGCAGCTTTAGACAATATGCATTTATGTGTTCTCAGATATCTTCTCTTAAGAAGTGCTAAGCAGCCGCCACAATTGAAGGGTGTCCTTGGTTTGTTCAAAGTAGCTCTGCTACCAGTTTCTATGGGAGAATACATGTTGAAAATAATACAACCAAAACATATCACTGCACTCCCTTATTGCGACAGTGGAATCTTATATACCAGTAATAATTTTATGATAGTACCTAAAAATGGAACAATTCTTGTAATTCAAATTTCTCTTTATCAGTTCATCTACTCCCAGAGTCCCAACTCTATGAAGGGTTTTCTAATAGGTCTTTCATTTGCTATTAGCGGTATACTGCAAACACTTTTATATGGCATTCTTGCAGTTGTTTTGCAAGTCCAGACTTCACCTCAACTGTGGAAACAATTACTTCTTTTCATGTGTCTGTCTGGTACTTACAAGTTTTTTGACATTCATTTATATTGCAAGAAATCAGTTTCGGAAAAGGGACAACATATGTCCAGTTCCCCAATTTGCTGAAAGAGTACTGGTCAAGGAGAAACCCAAGCTAAAAAATAAAGAAGAATCTAGTTGCTAATAGATAACCTCTTAAAACAGTTTTAGAAACAATTAACTACTTTTATTTTGAAAATATCTATTTTATATATAATTACTATAGTTGTTACATCCAAATGGCTATATTAATGTTGAGTGTAACATAAAATAAAAAATTTGATAAAAAAGAAAATATTCAAAAATTATGGACTTTCTAAACAAAGTCAATGAAAGGAAAACAGTAGTTAGGATGTTCTTGGGAAAAATACAACAAAAATTACAACAAAAATTAGCATGTAGAAGATGTGGAGAAAGTTTTCCCTATGATACAGGTGAGATGTTGAAATTTATTCAACTGTTAACAAGCACAAGCTTTCTATTTGTAAAATTTGTAATCTGGTGTCAAGGCTTTATAATGAAGCATAGCAGCTTGGGTCTATCCAGAAACCAGCAGGACAAAATTGGGATATTGCATAAACAAGTAACTCAAGAATTCAATAAAGTGAACTAAAAGAGAAAACAAGCACACTCAAAACTTGCAATTCTAGAACTTTCTAATTAGCATTCCTCTTTATTTTTTTTCTTCCAGATTTCACATGTAAACTGTGTCAGGTTTTCAATACAGACTGTTATGTTTACATGGATAGTCTTGAAAGTTAGTGTAGAGTAAGAATCCAGTTTTTACAATGACGAAGTAATACATTGTTAGTTATGTACACAGATATATTAACCTACTGGTATATAAGATTCTACTGTCACAATAAGGGAGTGAAGTGATATGTTTTGGTTGTATTATTTTCAACTTGTATTCTTCCATAGAAAATAGTAGCAGAGCTACTTTGAACAAACCAAGGACACACTTCAATTGTGGCGGCTGCTTAGCACTTCTTAAGAGAAGATTTCTGAGAACGCACAAATGCATATTGTCTAAAGCTGCTTTGTTTATTCTTGTATGGATTTTTCTGGCCCACTTAAATATGTTTACATGGATAGTCATGAAAGTTAGTGTAGAGTAAGAATCCAGTTCTTACAATAACGAAGTAATACATTGTTAGTTATGTACACAGATAAATCGTAATAAGAATTTGTGCTAGTACAATTTTGACAAAAATACCACTAATGCAAATAGGCACTTGATTGGACCATGTAATGCATGTACAGCAGTCTCTGTAAGTCTAGCGAGTACAAGCAATTGACTATGGTTCCTAATCCAATATGTTTAAGCAATCTTGGTAGATAGTAGTGAATGAATAGACGAACGAGGCACACATACAAAGGTATCATTACAACTATGAGCTCGTAAGTAATAGAGAACTGTTATAAAAATCATTGTCATTTCTAAAAGCATACAGTCTTTTAACATCATTCAATGCACATACAAAACCTAATGATAACAAAACTTTCAATATGCCATAAAAAGCCTTTACATCTTCCACCTGTGCCATGGTAAATGGACCACCATATTTGTCCATGCCCAAGCAAGTCCTGAAGTCAAATGATAGGGTATTTAGCTAACGTATTAAAAACAAACTAAGCTGATAATTACATACCATTTCTTATTACCATTATCATGCACATGAAGTTACTGAATAATCATCACCATTATATCAGGTAGCCAAACCATCAAATTTAATTGATCGTTTTGTTTATAAGCTTGTACATGCACGATCCCCAACTCCTGCTCTTACTTTGATTCCAATATTATCTACCCTGAATATGTCTTTATATGTTACACAAACAGTGTTTATGTCAAACAGTTCTATATTCTTTGGTGAAGTCGGAATTTGAAATTGTTGCTTTGTTTCAATTAGCTAGTAGCTAGCCATGTGCTCCAATCAAACAAGAATTAAGTTAGTGTTCACATTTGGTAAATGAGTGTGAATTTCAGACTCAGTGTGCATTCATACTAGTTGAAATGTGTGAAGGACATGCTCTGCATGGATGGTGTGAAATTGGTGGATTTTCACGCTAGAATTTTTACAGTGTATTGATGGGATCAGTACATGCCGAAAATACAATTTTTAAAAATCACTTCACTCCGCTATTGTGACTGTAAGATGTTCTATGCCAGTAAGTTAAGTAGTAATATACATACTAACAATGTATTGCTTCATTATTGCAAAAACTGAATTCTTATTCTACTCCAACTTTCAAAACTGTTAATGTGGACAGATATTTTTTTTCAAAAAAACAGTTTATATTGGAAATCTGACGAATGTATAAACAGTTTAATAAAAGCTGTGTCACCTTTGTGTTTGTGAACATGGAACAGTTTGTTTGCGTAAATGTGTGAGTCACCTTTGTGGTGTTGTGTGTGCTGTGCATGTGAACAGGAGCCATGTATTTAAGTGTTAATTGATGTACAAGTGTGCGTGTATTGGAGTTGTAGCATGTGCCTATAAAAAGGGGCCATGTGGTCATTTTTGATGTTCTTTCTTTGTTGTAATTCCTTACTGTTGTCTGTGTTTGTTTAATTAAAACCTAACTTACTTTGCCACAGTTGGGGACAGCATAAGGGGTAGCTATCAACCTTACTACCACCTGTAACCAGTCCTGTACACAGAGGAGAACCTGGTGGCAGCATTTAAAGATCGGAACAAGCCGACTCTACCGGTTGGTTTGAGCTCCCACATACTCTACACTAACTTTCAAGACTATCCATGTAAACATCTTTTTTTTAAGTAAACCTGAAAGTTAAGTGGGCCAGAAAAACCCACACAAGAATAAACAAAGCAGCTTTAGACAATATGCATTTGTGCGTTCTCAGATATCTTCTCTTAAGAAGTGCTAAGCAGCCACCACAATTGAAGGGTGTCCTTGGTTCGTTCAAAGTAGCTCTGCTACCATTTTCTATGGAAGAATACATGTTGAAAATAATACAACCAAAACATATCACTTCATTCCCTTATTGCAACAGTGGAATCTTATATACCAGTAGGTTAATATATCTGTATACATAACTAACAATGTATTACTTCGTTATTGTAAAAACTGGATTCTTACTCTACACTAACTTTCAAGACTATCCATGTAAACATATTTTTTTTCCAAAACAGTCTATATTGAAAACCTGACACAGTTTACATGTGGAATCTGAAAAAAAAACAAAGAGGAATACTAATTAGAAAGTTCTAGAATTGCAATTTTTGAGTGTGCTTGTTTTATTTTTTAGTTCACTTTACTGAGTTACTTGTTTATACAATATCCCAATTTTGTCTTGTTGGTTTCTGGATAGACCCAAGCTATGCTTCATTATAAAGCCTTGACACCAGATTACAAATTTTAAAAACAGAAAGCTTGTGCATGTTAATTGTTGTAACTTTTGTTGTATTTTTCCCAAGAACTTCCTACCTACTGTTTTCCTTTCAGTGAAATTTGAATATTTTCTTTTTTATCAAATTTTTTAATTTTATGTTACACTCAACATTAATATAGCCATTTGGATGTACAACAATAGTAATTATATATAAAGTAGATCTTTTCAAAAGAAAAGTAATTAATTGTTTCTAAAATTGATTTAAGACTAATGCAGATAGGCACTTGATTGGACCATGTAATGCATGTACAGCAGTCTATGTAAGTCTAGCGAGTACAAGCAATTGACTATGTTTCCTAATCCAATATGTTTAAGCAATCTTGGTAGATAGTAGTGAATGAATAGACGAACGAGGCACACATACAAAGGTATCATTATAACAATGAGCTCGTAAGTAATAGAACTGTTATAAAAATCCTTGTCATTTCTAAAAGCATACAGTCTTTTAATATCATTCAATGCACATACAAAACCTAATGATAACAAAACTTTCAATATGCCATAAAAAGCCTTTACATCTTCCACCTGTTCCATGGTAAATGGACCACCATAATTGGCCATGCCCAAGTCAAGTCCTGAAGTCAAATGATAGGGTATTTAGCTAAAGTATTAAAAACAAACTAAGCTGATAATTACATACCATTTTTTATTACCATTATCATGCACATGAAGTTACTGAATAATCATCACCATTATATCAGGTAGCCAAACCATCAAATTTAATTGATCGTTTTGTTTATAAGCTTGTACATGCACGATCCCCAACTCCTGCTCTTACTTTGATTCCAATATTATCTACCCTGAATATGTCTTTATATGTTACACAAACAGTGTTTATGTCAAACAGTTCTATATTCTTTGGTGAAGTCGGAATTTGAAATTGTTGCTTTGTTTCAATTAGCTAGTAGCTAGCCATGTGCTCCAATCAAACAAGAATTAAGTTAGTGTTCACATTTGGTAAATGAGTGTGAATTTCAGACTCAGTGTGCATTCATACTAGTTGAAATGTGTGAAGGACATGCTCTGCATGGATGGTGTGAAATTGGTGGATTTTCACGCTAGAATTTTTACAGTGTATTGATGGGATCAGTACATGCCGAAAATACAATTTTTAAATATCACTTCACTCTGTTATTATGACTGTAAGATGTTCTATGCCAGTAAGTTAAGTAGTTATAAACATACTAACAATGTATTGCTTCATTATTGCAAAAACTGAATTCTTACTCTACTCCAACTTTCAAAACTGTTAATTTGGACAGATATTTTTTTCAAAAAAACAGTTTATATTGGAAATCTGACGAATTTACAAACAGTTTACATTTGAGATCTGAAAAAATAAAAAGGAATGATAACTGGAAACTCCTGGAAGTGCATTTCTAAGTGTGCTTGTTGTTTTTGTTTTTGTTTTGTTTTGTTTACTTTGTTGAAATTTTTAGTTACTTGTTTATACAACATCCCATTTCATCCAGCTATTCTTCATTATTAAGGCTTGACACCTGTCTATAAATTTTACAAGTAGTGTTACTTCTAGACTTGTGCTCATTAGCAATTGAATGATTACAGCACTTAACCTGTAAGTAGGGAAAACTAGGAGGATGTGATTTTCATTGAGAAACCCTGCTTTCTACATATCTTCTACATGCAAATTTTCATTGAATTGTCCCAGAACATCACAATTCTTGTCTTCCTTTCAGTGGCTTGTAGAAAGTCAAAGTCCACTATTTAGAACATTTTCTTTTTTATCTAACTTATCTCTCTTTGAGTAGAAGTAATGTTGGTCTCACTAAATGAGTTGAACAAGGACATTCTTTGTATCATGATAATGCCGCCTCAAGTATCCTTTAAAGTTTCAAACCCTAATGCCAAATAACATCACAAGGATCCCCATTGTGTGCAAAGTAACACATAAAAATCAAACTAAATATAGAATTCAATGAACACAAAATATGAGGGTACAAAACTGACATCAATTCTATAAAATTGAGTGATCATACTAAGGTGGCCAAGAAAATCCTAGAGTTGGAACTTGTGGAAATGTCCGAGGTCACGATGGACACTTCTCCTGAACTGACATCACCCAGACCCTTTCCTCCCAGCCGCCCTCCAATTATTTCGATATCACAGTGGACTGAGAGATTTGCAACTTTGACTGCACTCCTGTCGATGCAATTTCCCCTGAAGGCACCTGAGATATTTGCATACTTGGCAGCGGTGTTGAGGCAGAGCGAAACTATTAGGCTGGACGTTAGGCAACCTACGACTGCCAGTTCATGAGGGAAGCATTGACCAGAAAGAGTCTGGGCTGGTCCACCAGACTCTACAGCGAGGCCTTTGCTGGGCAAGCAAGCAATTCGTTGCACTATTTGTTTGCGGGACGACCACCCAACTCAGCGATACCCTCAGAATTCGGATCATTCATGGTGGGGGGGGGGGGCTTCTGCAGGGCCTAGCCACTCCCGTCGGCCTAGAGAGGTGTGCAGGAGGTACAATGATGATGGTCTGTACAAGCTGCCTGCGTGCCGGTTTGTGCACACTTATTCAGTCTGTGCTGGTGACCATGCCACCATTCACTGTAGCTGTCAGTGGCAACGTGATCGCTCTCCACCACCATCATGAGCAGCAACATCTAGGCCAGGTCCTGGGTGGCCAAGCCACTAATTACATTGAACCATGTCTTACTCTCCTTGAATCAATGTCAAGTTATCAAACTTTCAATTTCATTTAGTTGTAGGGAGCATGGGGGGTGGTACTGGGCCTGGGGGGATAGTTGTAGGTTTAGGGTGGTGGGGTAGTTTAGGTTCCGCCGACTGGGAGTGAAGGTCCATATGACCACAATAAAGTGCAGTGCAATGATAGCCATGCATTACTTGTAATCACAGGCTGGGATGCTCAGCACCCCTACACAGCAGATTTGTTGCTGCTCAACCTCTATTATGCCCATGGAGCCATCAGTTCGCTGGTATTTTCAGGTGGGACTGGCTGAGTCCACTCGGAAGTCATACAGCTCAGAGATGAGAAAGTTCCACACCTTCTGTTGCAAGAACGATATTTTTATTTTACCCCTACCCTGTTACTGAACAACTTCTCTGCAGATTTGCAGCGTACTGACCAGGGTCTAGCCCCGCAGTCAATTTAGGGTTATATGGTGGCAGTTCGTAATGCTCAGCTCTCATTGAGTCTCCTCTGCAGGTACATCATTTAGTCCCCATTTACCGTTCACTGCAGCAGTGCTGGAACAGGTTAAGGTTTACTTGCAGCAGTCATCCTACCCACATAAGTCATTAGTGTGGGCAGTGTGTTGCACAGCCTTCTTTGGCTTCTTCTGGCTGGGTAAGCTGCTCCCTGAATCCAAAGCCAAAGTTTGTGCGGCTGCTTCGCTCATGTGGGGTGATGAAGCCGCTGACAATCGCGACTACTTAACGATGGTGAAAGTGCATCTCAAATGGTCAAAGTGTGACCAGTTTGGGATCGGGGCTGACGTTGTGCTGGGTAGGACTGGACTCTCCCTGTGCCCAGTGGCAGCCATACTGGAATACATTGAGGTCCGTGGCTCCACTGCAAGACTCTTCTTTAGAATATCAGCATCACAGCCACTTCTGAAGGCCTCATTCATGAATCAGCTCCGAGAAATTCTGTGTGTGGCCAGGTTCGCACAACATCTATATGCCGACCATAGCTTCCACATTGGTGCAGCCACAACAGCAGCTCTCAAAGGTATGGAGGATTCGACCATTCAGATGCTGGGCAGATGGCAAAGTGCGGCCTTTCTCCAGTACATCAGGACTCCAAAGACATGGCTGGCGGAGTTGTCTTCACTGGTGGCTAGGAATGATGCTGCGAACTGACCTGGACTTAATCCTAATCGTGTTGTGGTTATTCTAGCCCAGGTGTTCGACTGGGTATAATTGTATGCATTAGGGGGCTAATTTATATTGCATTTAGGATATAGCTAGTTAATGTGTGATGAGGGGCTAATTTATATTTCATGATAACTTGTCTGTCTATTGTAACCACTAGTTGCTGCAGGTCATTCTGCTGGCCTTGTTCTAAGTTTTATTTATCCATACTCCTATTTCCTTGGGGGGTTCGGGGTCACACTTTGTGACTCCTGGGTAGGGAGTAGAACCCACCATCAGACGACCGCTCCAAAGCACGGACACATGCATCTGTCTGTGGGCAAACAGCCAGCTCAGACCTGCCAATGTATTAGTTAAGATCCACCCAATATTGTGGTGAAAGCTGAGGCTCTAATACTAATATCACTAGCTTCCACCTGCATATAGGTAAAATGTGGTCGATGCGTAAGAGTGACGTTTATATAACTGTGGTCGCTTAATTGATTTTTCTCAACATTCCAAGACAATTTCACATAAACCTGGCGAAAGTTACCAGACATTCACCTTCAGTGTGCTCCACCCCTTTATGCACAGAGAACGGCTAGTTCACGAGACTATTAGATAATGGGTATACGATAGAGGCAATAATATAGTGATCAATTCCATATAATTTTTATTTGATATATTCTAATTAGGTTTAGTTTTGTATCTATCACTTTATATGTTACAGTATATTTGCATGTAGCTAACAACTCATAATAACTATTTAAAAAAGCTATTTCAATAGAAAATTCTGTAATTGTTTCTAAAATTGTTTTATGTAGGCTATCCCATTACTAGACTCTTCTTTATTTTTTAGCTTGTGTTTCCTCTTGACCAGTACTCTTCGGCAAATTGGGGAACTGGACATATGTCATCCCTTTTCCGAAACTGATACTTTCTTGCAGTATAAGTGAATGTCAAGAAACTTATAAGTGCCAGACAGACACACGAAAAGAAGTAAATGTTTCCACAGTTGAGGTATGAAGTTTGGACTTGTGAAACCACTGTATGAAGACCATATAAAAGTGCTTGCAGTATACCACTAATAGCAAAAGAAAGACCTATTAGAAAGCCCTTCATAGAGTTGGGACTCTGGGAGCAGATAAACTCGTATAGAGAAATTTGAACTAGAAGAATTGATAGAGCCATTCCAATTTTAGGAACTATCAAAAAATAACCGTAATAAGAATTTATCCTAGTACTATTTGGCGAAAATACCACAAATGCGAATTGGCACTTGATTGGACCATGTAATCCATGTACAGCAATCTCTATGAGCAGTAAAGTACCCAGCGAGTACAAACAATTGACTATGGTTCCTAATCCAATACGTTTAAGCATTCTTGGTAGATAGTAGTGAATGAATGGACGAATGAGGCACACATACAGAGGTATCATTACAACTATGAGCTCGTAAGTAATAGAACTGTTATAAAAATCGTTGTCATTTCTAAAAGCATACAGTCTTTTAACATCAATCAATGCACACACAGGACCTAATGATAACAAAACTTTCAATATGCCATAAAATGCCTTTACATCTTCCACCTGTTCCATAGTAAATGGACCGCCATATTTGTCCATGCCCAAATCAAGTCCTGAAGGCAAATAATCTTCACAGAAAGTGAAGGCACTGCGCCGAATTGGGACTTTGTGGCGACGAGCAAACTTGGTCACATTGCAGATAAGTCTGTAAGGATTTAGTCTAGCATTGTCTATGAAATAATGTGTCCTCTTTTTAATAATATATAGCGATCCAATCAGTAGAACGATGAGAGAAAAAAGTGTTATAAGAAAATATTGTGGTTTAGTGTAGGTGAGGAGAAAATATTGTGTGGCCTGTGAAATAAATAGAGCGACCTGGACAGTCCAGGAGTACCAGTATATGAATAAACTTTGATGACCCTCCGGTGAGTCATGGAGCTGATCTATTCCAAACTGAATGAAATTGGCATTTATTATGGCAAAAGCTGTTATTACGAGTAGACACAATATGCTTACTATACAAGTTAAGAAGTAGAGGGGCAAACCTGGCAGATTTTGATGTGACAGGTAAAGTATTGGTAGTAGCATAATACTGAAAATTATGAAAAATATTATCAGTGAGTAGGTACCTCTTAGAATTGTTACGAAACGACCAAACTTGATATCCGCCAAATATCCAGCTAGAGGGTAAAATAGGTATGACAGTTTACTGATATTGAGGAAGTAGAAATTGATGCTTTCTGAGCTAGTAATGTTGAGTTCTTTAACCACTATTGCATATCCAGATGAAGTAAACCAGAAAGTTAAGTGGGCCAGAAAAACCCAGACAAGAATAAACAAAGCAGCTTTAGACAATATGCATTTATGTGTTCTCAGATATCTTCTCTTAAGAAGTGCTAAGCAGCCGCCACAATTGAAGGGTGTCCTTGGTTCGTTCAAAGTAGCTCTGCTACCATTTTCTATGGAAGAATACTTGGACATGCTGAGAGTAAAGTAATACAAAAAACTTAACTTCACTCCAATATGGCCAGAGTGAAATCTTATATACACATAAGTGGTAGTCCTTTCATAACAATGTGCAAATAAGGTGTGCTTCATTAGTGTAATATTTCAATCTTGTCTCTACATCAACTTTCAAAACTATTCATGTGGACATTCTTTTTTAACTGAAATTATGTCTAAAAGCTGGAGAAAAAAACAAAAAGGAACCTTGATTAACTTTTAAAAAATCCTGAAAGTAGAATTTGGTTGTTTCCTTTGTCTGTGTGTACTTTATTGAATTCTTGAGTTACTTGTTTACGAAACTTCCCTTTTTTGTCTTGCTCATTATAAATGTCAACAATAAACTCCATTCCCTCATAATAAACTCTCTCCAGCTTTTTTTTTTAAGTGGTTTAATGGAAATGTAACTAATAAATATTGTAGCTACTTTGTCTAGATAATTTATATATGACTATGTTCAACTATCCCTCAATCACAAGATGTAGGCAAAATTTGGCTGAGCAAGGTGTGGAAATAATTAAATGAAGGAGGCAGAGATAGAAATGAAGTACTACAAGATTCTACTTACATGTAAAAATGAACTAACTAACTACAGTGTGTACTCCTTTTCGTGGCACATAAAATTAAAATTGAAAACTAAATTATTACATTTCTACATATCTTCCTTTTCGTTCATTATTTTGTCAGCTATAATGGAAAATAAATTTAATTAAACTTGAAGCATCCTGCAGATACTTTATCAGAGAGCTCTTTTGTCAGTGTTATGTAGCTCTTGATGGAGAAATCCATCAAATATAGAGGATCTTGTACAACTCTGACATCAAATCCTTCATTTCTCAATTTCACTTTCTTCAACTTAAATGTGCCAGTCAACTCGGCTTCGGGGATGAACCTGAGGAAGATAGGCACAGCATACTTAGGCAAAGCATCCAGTAACTGCTTGGCAAAATCTGAGAGATCCAATGAGTCAGGGGTTCCTTCTATAGCCACCATTCCAGCTCTCTCCTTACCCGGTATCTCAACTCCATACACCACAATAGTCTGAGATTTATATATTCGAGCTATTGCGTCTTCCACTTCAGTGGTGGATACATTCTCTCCTTTCCAACGAAATGTGTCTCCAATACGATCACAAAAATATAAAAATCCTTCCTCATCTGCACTTAAAATATCTCCGGACAGAAAGTATTTGTCGCCTTTTCGAAAAACATCAGTTAAAACTTTCTTATTGCTGGCAGCTGCATTTTGATAGCCAACAAATGGAGTATCTTTTGTTATTTTGCCTACAAGTTCTCCTGGTTCATTGGTTCTTGCCTCAATGTAGAATCCGCCTTTATCTTTTATATATTCACCACTAACTGGATGAATTTTTAATAGAGCAATTTGCTGAAGGAATGGAAAGAAAGGAGATTTATAACCAAGTGAGCCAACCTTGATAAAATTGACAAGAGCAATATTTCCTTCAGTGGCACCGTAAAATTCCATGATTTTTGGGACTCTGAAACGTTTTTGTACATTTCTCCACACATCGGCACGAAGTCCATTGCCTACAAAGAGCCGTATACGGAGCTTGGTGTCAGTTACATTAAATGGCTGAGTCACTAAATAGCGACAAAGCTCTCCAATGTAGAGGAAAACCTAACAGATAGATTCAATAGATGAATTACAATGCAAAGACAAAGAAGTAGTAACTGCCATTCACTTCTAGCTATCATTATGAACTGTCTCCTTCTGCTTTTATTATTTCTTGTTGTTTTTGTAGTTGTAGTTTGTTTGTTTGTTTTTAATATTTGCAGTACAAAATTGAACTCACAGTGCACTTGTATTTGAAGCAATCACTAGAAAAGTTTCTGGCTGAAAATTTCTTCCTCAAAGGAACACCATCATCATTCCACTCCCAATGAGAAGACCACTCGTGTGATATAGAGGAAGAACATTGTACACAATGTCACTCGGCACAACTCCAGCAAGCATTTGAAAGCCATACCCCAGTAAAAGAGCACTGTAAAGAAATGAACAACACCATGTGTAGGAATATGTTCGAGACAGAGTGGATAGTTACCTTTCATGATTTATAGTGCATGGTTTTGGCAGGCCGGTGGTTCCAGATGTGTAAATATAACATAAAATATCTAAAATTGTTGGTGTTTGTGTTTGACAAAATCAAAATGATTACCAGGCTTTAATGTTATTATTAGAATAAAAAATATATATATAAATATACTTGTAATTAACTAAGATGCCGTGAGCAACAATGACATTCCTTTACCTTTGCTTGATTTATTCCTTAGAGAGGGAGGTTTAGATGATGATGCATATTCCATCTCCTCCTCTAAATTTCTGGCTCTTTTAATTGAACAATATCCTCCCACAGAAAAAAGAGCCTGGCTAACCGATGGGTCAACTTCTCCCAAGATGTTTGACAGCCCTCCACTTAGGCTGCAATCAAATATGATGCCAGAGCATTTGGAGACTTTGATACAGTGAGTAAGCCCCTTGCCCCTGAGGTTGCAATTAATTAATGCACCGGTGACACCAATCTTAGACAGAGCCAAGTAGATGGCAATGTATTCAGGACTGTTCTCCATAAACACAGCGACACAATCTCCACGCCGAAGGTTCGTCGAGCTCAGCAACACATTTGCAATTTTGTTTGTGACCAAGTTTAGCTGTTTGAAAGTCAGCCTTTTCTCCCCAAATATAATTGCAGTTTTGTTAGGATGTTTTACTGCATTATGCTCGAAGGAATCGGACAAGTGTGTGTAAATCTTCACCATTCTTTTGGACTTCAGGAACATGTAGACAAAACTTACAAAAAATCTGGAAAAAAATACAATCTTAAATTATACAATAATTCTGAAGCTTATATGTATAATACTAACCTTATGTCCCTTGGTATAGTCTTGTAAGCTAAGCGAATATAGTGTGGACCATTCCGCCACAAGAAAACTGTGGTGCATAAGCAAGATGAAATTAAGACTGAGAACTCCAGGTAGTTCAACAATAGTCCAAGAACAACAGGAAAGGAAAATACAAACAGAACTTTCTTCAGGAAATCCATAATCTAATTGTAAAAAATAATAATAACTTAACATCGACATAAAAAAAACACATTATTAAAGCTAATAAGGGGAAAATATTATTAATCTTATTCTAATTGTCAAGATTCATTACAAAGAAGCTCAAACTAAAGCAATTAGACAATTAACAAATTACCTATATAAGAAGTTCAAATTTCTGTAGGCTTGAGTTGGCTATCGTAGTGCTTGTTAAATTCAAAGGTCCTCAGCTAACACTGTACAAAAAATGGCAGATTCAAACGGGATTTTGATGGATGCAACATGTGCGATCTTCAATAACTATCAAATATGAGCCTGTCATATATTTTATGAACAGTCTTACCAAATAATAGGTCTCTCCACTCTGACCTTTGCTTACCACAGAATGACAAGTGTTTGAAACTGTAGGTCTTTCAATATTCAAAGCAAACTTCTCCATATAGCTAGACAAATCTTGTGACTACTAATCAGTCTTGGAGTATTAGCTACTTTCCATGATTTTTGAGGAAGCTAAGTGTAGCTAACCATCACGTAAGACACAAATGAACAAACTGTTTAAGAAAATGGTGTATAATGCTAAAAATGACTGTCATTTATTTTTATAAAAGCATCAGACATAAAATCAATTTGAACTACTTTTGCTGCTGCTACCTACCAATCTCATAAGATTTTCATTCAAGGCTTTAGTACAATCAATGTCTTTCAAAAGAAATTAATTTGCAATTATGCTGAATAATTATTATTAGAAATCTAATAGCCACTGCAATTGACAACTCCTTACCAAATTAGCACATGTGTAAAGAGGCTGATTTGGCTTGTACAGGTAAGACGACATGATTTACCTTCTTTTTTTCAACACATTAAAATATTACAAATTAGTAAAATTAATATTCACTACAGATAAAAGTACATTATAGTCTCATTTTCCCATCCTGGATCTTCTGGTAGATCTCTTCTGTAAGCTCTTCGTAAGACTTGCTCAAGGTATTCAGATAGAAGATGGGATCAGACAAAGTTGTGGCGAAACCCTCGTTTCTCAATTTGACCTTCTTCAGCTTGAAAGTGCCCGTCAGTTCCGCAGCAGGAACCAGCCTGACAAAGAGAGGCACGGCATAAGCAGGCAGCGCCAGGAACAGTTGTGGGGCCAGCCCTGACAAGTCCACGCTCTCCTTGTCTCCAACTATGGCAGCCATTCCAGCTCTCCCCTCACTTCCCGGCACCTCCACTCCGTACACCGTCACATCCCTCATGCTCAGAATGTTCTGCATGGCCGCCTCTACTTCCATGGTGGACACATTCTCTCCCTTCCAGTGAAATGTATCCCCCGTTCTGTCGCAGAAGTACAAGAACCCGTCTTCGTCCATTCGGAGGATGTCCCCAGATAAGAAATACCGATCTCCTTTGGTGAAGACGTTGCTCATGACTTTCTTCCTGGTCGAGTTGGAGTCACTGTACCCCTCAAAGTGGCTGGTCACGACATTGGCTCGGATTTTTCCCACCATTTCACCCGTTTCGTTGGGGCCGGCACGCATGCAGAAGCCGTTGCTGCCTTTCACATACTCGCCATTCTCGTCCACCTTTAGAAGTGACACCGGATTGAGGAAAGTCAGAACAATAGAAATGAAGCCGCAAGCCCCGATCTTGTTGAAAGGATTGATAATTCCCACATTGCCCTCGGTGGATCCGTAGAACTCTGCCACCTGGGCAATGCGAAACCGTTTCACGAATTCACTCCAGACGTGTGGGCGGAGTCCGTTTCCAACCATCAGGCGAACGCAGTGCTGCGTGTCAACGGGACGCTTAGGCTGCGCCAATACATAGCGACACACTTCACCAATGTAGAAGAACATCTGCAAACACAAAATGAACAGGACATAGAGACATTATTCGGACTGGATTACACAAGATGTTCTCAATTTGAAAAAATCATCACACCATGACCCCTCCAACTAGTCTGGTTTTTGCTTCATGCATGAAAATGGCGAACTACACACTAGCGCACTTCACAGGCTTCTTTGTTCCATAATTACTTTAAAATACTCCCATTGTTATTTAATCACACATTACGTCAACATTCAAACAACAAATAAACAAACATCACTTCTTACACAGCCTCCCTATACATACCATAAAAAAAATAAGAAAAATACACTTAAATTATTTTCTTGCACTTACAATTAAATTTTGAAAAAAAAAGAAAAAGAAAAAAACAGAAAAGAATGCAACAAAAAGTGTGCCCCCAAGAACTTTCTTTGAATGAGAGCGTGCTGTTGTGACTCCATGAATGGTGGAGAAGGAAAAACTTAATCAATGGTGATAATTAATGAGATAATTGACTCCTCCATTTTAGTCCCAATCTGAGCTCACCAAGTTAACTCCTCCCACCTCACTACTACCTGTCCCAACTCACCGTGCACTGGTACTTGATGCAGTCCGTCCAGAAATTGCTGGCAGAGAACTTGCTCCTGATGGCGATCGTGGCCCCAGAGAATATCATCTGCCCACAGGCCAGCACTCCACCATTGGTGTGGTACAATGGAAGGGAAACATACACAATATCTTCGGGAGTCACGCCAGCTAATATGTTGACACCTGCTTGAAGACCAAAGAACCTGCCATAGAAATATCAGTCATTTTAATTAGAAAATACTTAACACACATAAGCTTATGGTTATTGTTGGTTACAGTAGTTGTTCTTGTTATTCACCCCCAATCCTAATTCCTGGATGCTTTTACAACAATAGTTAACCACGAGGTCTGGTGCCTACAAACACAATGAAGCACCAAAAGTGCGAACCCTCAGCACGACTATACACTAACTAGAAATTACAAAACAATCTCGGACCAAAAGGATAATTTATTGGCTGTTCTAATCAGGTATCAATGAAGCTGGAGTAATGAAAACGATATATGTAAACATTGTTATCATAAGAGAAGCTAAACAGGCCATGGACACTCAACAGTATATACTATCAATGAGAAACTTCACTTCTGCACCTAGATAAAAACGTCCTAGCATAAGAAAAACTTCAGCGGGCAGCAAGAGGGCGCTACCCACAAAAGTTGGTACCTACACAGAGCTGAAACTTCACGTTTTCTCAAAAATCAGCCCAAGATTTAAAAAAAAAAAGTGGCACAATAAAAGGTTTTAAATAGTCTTCATACCTAAATCAAGGGTTAATTGTCAGTAATCTCTAAAATCAGAGCGTGACAGACAGATGGACAGACAGGACGACTACCATAACCCTCCATGGTAAAAAAAAAAAATTGTGTTGTTGTAGTCGCAGGAAGTTTTACATCACAGACCAATACATTTTTTTTCTAAAACCCTATTTAACCTGTACATAGCTCAGAAAATATGATAAGATGGCCACTTAATTCTACGATGCACTGCCAAATGTACAATTACTTTATTAACGGGGACGGGGACAATTATAAAAATAAAACAATGGAGTAGAGTAGGAAAACAAATTGAGTACGGGGGACAGTTTAGATAATATCCCAACCCAGCACTGTCAATAAACAATACATAGGGTGAGTTGTATGAAAATAGAATCCTGTGCAAGTTCAGGTGGGCTCTATTTGGAAAACCTACCTGTGATGTTTTATTTTGCAAGCTTTAGGGAGACCAGTTGTGCCCGAAGTGTAGATATAACAAACTAAATCTGCAAAGAAAAAGGACATTTTATGATACAATGGGGGGGGGACGATTTCTAGTTATAATATATATATATAATGTGCATAGAGTGAGTTCAACTAACATAATAATGCTACATTATATGATTTGCACTAACATCTGCTGCCCAAACTATAAATCTGACATAGACATAGTATTTCTAATCCTCCCACACACTCAGCCAGGAAGACTGTGGCACAGATGCTAAATTAATAAAGTAGCTGATCATTCAGGATGCCTTCTGCCAGAGGATGATGTACTTGAACCACACCTTACCTTATCCATATGTAACCAGTAAAAAAATAATACATTACCACCACAATGACATCAATACTAAACCAGACAATTGTTGAAGAGTAAATCATCTAAAACTGAGGATCTATTTCTTCACCATTCAGCCAGGGGCATACAATTAATTAGGGAGGAAAGAGAAGGACAAAATTATAATAAAAGTTATTTAACAAGTGTAGGGAGGGGGGGGGGGGGGGGGGGGTGTCCTTGGTTTGTTCAAAGTAGCTCTGCTACCATTTTCTATGGAAGAATACATGTTGAAAATAATACAACCAAAACATATCACTTCATTCCCTTATTGCGACAGTGGAATCTTATATACCAGTAGGTTAGTATATCTGTGTACATAACTAACAATGTATTACTTCGTTATTGTAAAAACTGGATTCTTACTCTACACTAACTTTCAAGACTATCCATGTAAACATATTTTTTTTCCAAAACAGTCTATATTGAAAACCTGACACAGTTTACATGTGGAATCTGAAAAAAAAACAAAGAGGAATACTAATTAGAAAGTTCTAGAATTGCAATTTTTGAGTGTGCTTGTTTTCATTTTTAGTTCACTTTACTGAGTTACTTGTTTATACAATATACCAATTTTGTCTTGTTGGTTTCTGGATAGACCCAAGCTATGCTTCATTATAAAGCCTGGACACCAGATTACAAATTTTAAAAACAGAAAGCTTGTGCTTGTTAACAGTTTAATAAATTTCAACATCTCACCTGTACATAGGGAAAAATTTCTCCACATCTTCTACATGATAATTTTTGTTGTAACTTTTGTTGTACTTTTCCCAAGAACTTCCTACCTACTGTTTTCCTTTCAGTGACTTTGTTAAGAAAGTCCATAATTTGAATATTTTCATTTTTATCAAATTTTTTAATTTTATGTTACACTCAACATTAATATAGCCATTTGGATGTAACAATTATAGTAATTATATATAAAATAGATATTTTCAAAAGAAAAGTAATTAATTGTTTCTAAGATTGTTTTAAGACTAATGCAGATAGGCACTTGATTGGACCATGTAATGCATGCACAGCAGTCTCTGTAAGTCAAGCAAGTATTAGCAATTGACTATGGTTCCTAATCCAATATGTTTAAGCAATCTTGGTAGATAGTAGTGAATGAATGAACGAACGAGGCACACATACAGAGGTATCATTACAACTATGAGCTCGTAAGTAATAGAGAACTGTTATAAAAATCATTGTCATTTCTAAAAGCATACAGTCTTTTAATATCATTCAATGCACATACAAAACCTAATGATAACAAAACTTTCAATATGCCATAAAAAGCCTTTACATCTTCCACCTGTTCCATGGTAAATGGACCACCATATTTGTCCACGCCCAAGCAAGTGCTGAAGTCAAATGATAGGGTATTTAGCTAACGTATTAAAAACAAACTAAGCTGATAATTACATACCATTTCTTATTACCATTATCATGCACATGAAGTTACTGAATAATCATCACCATTATATCAGGTAGCCAAACCATCAAATTTAATTGATCGTTTTGTTTATAAGCTTGTACATGCACGATCCCCAACTCCTGCTCTTACTTTGATTCCAATATTATCTACCCTGAATATGTCTTTATATGTTACACAAACAGTGTTTATGTCAAACAGTTCTATACTCTTTGGTGAAGTCGGAATTTGAAATTGTTGCTATGTTTCAATTAGCTAGTAGCTAGCCATGTGCTCCAATCAAACAAGAATTAAGTTAGTGTTCACATTTGGTAAATGAGTGTGAATTTCACGCTCAGTGTGCATTCATACTAGTTGAAATGTGTGAAGGACATGCTCTGCATGGATGGTGTGAAATTGGTGGATTTTCACGCTAGAATTTTTACAGTGTATTGATGGGATCAGTACATGCCGAAAATACAATTTTAAAAAATCACTTCACTCCGTTATTGTGACTGTAAGATGTTCTATGCCAGTAAGTTAAGTAGTTATATACATACTAACAATGTATTGCTTCATTATTGCAAAACCTGAATTCTTACTCTACTCCAACTTTCAAAACTGTTAATGTGGACAGATGTTTTTTTTCAAAAAAAACAGTTTATATTGGAAATCTGACCAATTTATAAACAGTTTACATTTGAGATCTAAAAAATAAAAAGGAATGATAACTGGAAACTCCTGACAGTGCAATTCTAAGTGTGCTTGTTGTGTTTTTTTGTTTTGATTTTAGTTTACTTTGTTGATTTTTTTAGTTACTTGTTTATACAACATCCCAATTTGTCCAGCTATTCTTCATTATTAAGGCTTCACCTGTCTATAAATTTTACAAGTAGTGTTACTTCTAGACTTGTGCATTAGCAATTGAATGATCACAGCACTTAACCTGTAAGTAGGGAAACTAGGAGGATGTGATTTTCATTGAGAAACACTGCTTTCTACATATCTTCTACATGCAAATTTTCATTGTATTGTCCCAGAACATCACAATTCTTGTCTTCCTTTCAGTGGCTTGTAGAAAGTCAAAGTCCACTATTTAGAACATTTTCTTTTTTATCTAACTTATCTCTCTTTGAGTAGAAGTAATGTTGGTCTCACTAAATGAGTTGAACAAGGACATTCTTTGTATCATGATAATGCCGCCTCAAGTATCCTTTAAAGTTTCAAACCCTAATGCCAAATAACATCCCAAGGATCCCCATTGTGTGCAAAGTAACACATAAAAATCAAACTAAAATATAGAATTCAATGAACACAAAATATGAGGGTACAAAACTGACATCAATTCTATAAAATTGAGTGATCATACTAAGGTGGCCAAGAAAATCCTAGAGTTGGAACTTGTGGAAATGTCCGAGGTCACGATGGACACTTCTCCTGAACTGACATCACCCAGACCCTTTCCTCCCAGCCGCCATCCAATTATTTCGATATCACAGTGGACTGAGAGATTTGCAACTTTGACTGCACTCCTGTCGATGCAATTTCCCCTGAAGGCACCTGAGATATTTGCATACTTGGCAGCGGTGTTGAGGCAGAGCAAAACTATTAGGCTGGACGTTAGGCAACCTACGACTGCCAGTTCATGAGGGAAGCATTGACCAGAAAGAGTCTGGACTGGTCCACCAGACTCTACAGCGAGGCCTTCGCTGGGCAAGCAAGCAATTCGTTGCACTATTTGTTTGCGGGACGACCACCCAACTCAGCGATACCCTCAGAATTCGGATCATTCATGGTGGGGGGGGCTTCTGCAGGGCCTAGCCACTCCTGTCGGCCTAGAGAGGTGTGCAGGAGGTACAATGATGATGGTCTGTACAAGCTGCCTGCGTGCCGGTTTGTGCACACTTATTCTGTCTGTGATGGTGACCATGCCACCATTCACTGTAGCTGTCAGTGGCAACGTGATCGCTCTCCACCACCATCATGAGCAGCAACATCTAGGCCAGGTCCTGGGTGGCCAAGCCACTAATTACATTGAACCATGTCTTACTCTCCTTGAATCAATGTCAAGTTATCAAACTTTCAATTTCATTTAGTTGTAGGGAGCAAGGGGGGTGGTACTGGGCCTGGGGGGATAGTTGTGGGTTTAGGGTGGTGGGGTAGTTTAGGTTCCGCCGACTGGGAGTGAAGGTCCATATGACCACAATAAAGTGCAGTGCAATGATAGCCATGCATTACTTGTAATCACAGGCTGGGATGCTCAGCACCCCTACACAGCAGATTTGTTGCTGCTCAACCTCTATTATGCCCATGGAGCCATCAGTTCGCTGGTATTTTCAGGTGGGACTGGCTGAGTCCACTTGGAAGTCATAAAGCTCAGCGATAAGAAAGTTCCACACCTTCTGTTGCAAGAACGATATTTTTATTTTACCCCTACCCTGTTACTGAACAACTTCTCTGCAGATTTGCAGCGTACTGACCAGGGTCTAGCCCCGCAATCAATTTAGGGTTATATGGTGGCAGTTCGTAATGCTTAGCTCTAATTGGGTCTCCTCTGCAGATACATCATTTAGTCCCCATTTACCGATCACTGCAGCAGTGCTGGAGCAGGTTAAGGTTTGCTTGCAGCAGTCATCCCACCCACATAAGTAATTAGTGTAAGCAGTGTGTTGCACAGCCTTCTTTGACTTCTTCTGGCTGGGCAAGCTGCTCCCTGAATCCAAAGCCAAAGTTTCTGCGGCTGCTTCACTCGTGTAGGGTGATGAAGTCGCTGACAATCGCGACTACCTAACGATAGTGAAAGTGCATCTCAAATGATCAAAGTGTGACCAGTTTGGGGTCGGGGCTGACGTTGTGCTGGGTAGGACTGGACTCTCCCTGTGCCCAATGGCAGCCATACTGGAATACATTGAGGTCCGTGGCTCCACTGCGGGACTCTTCTTTAGAATATCAGCATCACAGCCATTTCTGAAGGCCTCATTCATGAATCAGCTCCGCGAAATTCTGTCTGTGACCAGGTTCTCACAACATTTATATGCCGACCATAGCTTCCACGTTAGTGCAGCCAAAACAGCAGCTCTCAAAGGTATGGAGGATTCCACCATTCAGATGCTGGGCAGATGGCAAAGTGCGGCCTTTCTCCAGTACATCAGGACTCCAAAGACAGGGCTGGCGGAGTTGTCTTCACTGGTGGCTAGGAATGATGCTGCGAACTGACCTGGACCTAATCCTAATCGTGTTGTGGTTATTCTAGCCCAGGTGTTCGACTGGGTATAATTGTATGCATTAGGGGGCTAATTTATATTGCGTTAGGATATAGCTAGTTAATGTGTGATGAGGGGCTAATTTATATTTCATGAAAACTTGTCTGTCTATTGTAACAACTAGTTCCTGCAGGTCATTCTGCTGGCCTTGTTCTAAGTTTTATTTATCTATACTCCTACTTCCTTGGGGGGTTCGGGGTCACACTTTGTGACTCCTGGGTAGGGAGTGGGACCCACCATCAGACGACTGCTCCAAAGCACGGACACATGCATCAGTCTGTGGGCAAACAGCCCCAGCTCAGACCTGCCAATGTATTAGTTAAGATCCACCCAATATTGTGGTGACAGCTGAGGCTCTAATACTAATATCACTAGCTTCCACCTGCATATAGGTAAAATGTGGTTGATGCGTAAGAGTGACGTTTATATAACTGTGGTCGCTTAATTCATTGTCTCAACATTCCAGGACAATTTCACATAAACCTGCGAAAGTTACCAGACATTCACCTTCAGTGTGCTCCACCCCTTCATGCACAGAGAACAGCTAGTTCACGAGACTATTAGATAATGGGTATACGATAGAGGCAATAATAACGAAACAGTTGAAGTCGCTGGTTCAAGAATATGGTGTTTGCTTGCCTGATGATGATTCAGCTGCTGCTATTACAATGGAGGAAGTTCTAGATACGATAAAGCTGGAAGAGTGGCTTCGAGTATTGGGTGTGTGGTGTCTTGGAACAGTACCAGAGAAACGAGAAGCAATGGATGCGTATCTCATGCTGAGTCGGAGCAGAGAAGAACAATCTATGCTCAGCCTCTACGTATATCCAGATGAAGTAAACCAGAAAGTTAAGTGGGCCAGAAAAACCCATACAAGAATAAACAAAGCAGCTTTAGACAATATGCATTTGTGCGTTCTCAGATACCTTCTCTTAAGAAGTGCTAAGCAGCCGCCACAATTGAAGGGTGTCCTTGGTTCGTTCAAAGTAGCTCTACTACCATTTTCTATGGAAGAATATTTGGACATGCTGAGAGTAAAGTAATACAAAAAACTTAACTTCACTCCAATATGGCCAGAGTGAAATCTTATATACACATAAGTGGTAGTCCTTTTCATAACAATGTGCAAATAAGGTGTGCTTCATTAGTGTAATATTTCAATCTTGTCTCTACATCAACTTTCAAAACTATTCATGTGGACATTCTTTTTTAACTGAAATTATGTCTAAAAGCTGGAGAAAAAAACAAAAAGGAACCTTGATTAATTTTTTTTAAATCCTGACAGTAGAATTTGGTTGTTTCCTTTGTCTGTGTGTACTTTATTGAATTCTTGAGTTACTTGTTTACGAAACTTCCCTTTTTTGTCTTGCTCATTATAAATGTCAACAATAAACTCCATTCCCTCATAATAAACTCTCTCCAGCTTTTTTTTTTAAGTGGTTTAATGGAAATGTAACTAATAAATATTGTAGCTACTTTGTCTAGATAATTTATATATGACTATGTTCAACTATCCCTCAATCACAAGATGTAGGCAAAATTTGGCTGAGCAAGGTGTGGAAATAATTAAATGAAGGAGGCAGAGATAGAAATGAAGTACTACAAGATTCTACTTACATGTAAAAATGAACTAACTAACTACAGTGTGTACTCCTTTTCGTGGCACATAAAGTTAAAATTGAAAACTAAATTATTACATTTCTACATATCTTCCTTTTCGTTCATTATTTTGTCAGCTATAATGGAAAATAAATTTAATTAAACTTGAAGCATCCTGCAGATACTTTATCAGAGAGCTCTTTTGTCAGTGTTATGTAGCTCTTGATGGAGAAATCCATCAAATATAGAGGATCTTGTACAACTCTGACATCAAATCCTTCATTTCTCAATTTCACTTTCTTCAACTTAAATGTGCCAGTCAACTCAGCTTCGGGGATGAACCTGAGGAAGATAGGCACAGCATACTTAGGCAAAGCATCCAGTAACTGCTTGGCTAAATCTGAGAGATCCAATGAGTCAGGGGTTCCTTCTATAGCCACCATTCCAGCTCTCCCTTCCTTACCCGGTATCTCAACTCCATACGCCACAATAGTCTGAGATTTATATATTCGAGCTATTGCGTCTTCCACTTCAGTGGTGGATACATTCTCTCCTTTCCAACGAAATGTGTCTCCAATACGATCACAAAAATATAAAAATCCTTCCTCATCTGCACGTAAAATATCTCCGGACAGAAAGTATTTGTCGCCTTTTCGAAAAACATCAGTTAAAACTTTCTTTTTGCTGGCAGCTGCATTTTGATAGCCAACAAATGGAGTATCTTTTGTTATTTTGCCTACAAGTTCTCCTGGTTCATTGGTTCTTGCCTCAATGTAGAATCCGCCTTTATCTTTTATATATTCACCACTAACTGGATGAATTTTTAATAGAGCAATTTGCTGAAGGAATGGAAAGAAAGGAGATTTATAACCAAGTGAGCCAACCTTGATAAAATTGACAAGAGCAATATTTCCTTCAGTGGCACCGTAAAATTCCATGATTTTTGGGACTCTGAAACGCTTTTGTACATTTCTCCACACATCGGCACGAAGTCAATTGCCTACAAAGAGCCGTATACGGAGCTTGGTGTCAGTTACATTAAATGGCTGAGTCACTAAATAGCGACAAAGCTCTCCAATGTAGAGGAAAACCTAACAGATAGATTCAATAGATGAATTACAATGCAAAGACAAAGAAGTAGTAACTGCCATTCACTTCTAGCTATCATTATGAACTGTCTCCTTCTGCTTTTATTATTTCTTGTTGTTTTTGTAGTTGTAGTTTGTTTGTTTGTTTTTAATATTTGCAGTACAAAATTGAACTCACAGTGCACTTGTATTTGAAGCAATCACTAGAAAAGTTTCTGGCTGAAAATTTCTTCCTCAAAGCCATAGTCGCTCCATACACCATCATCATTCCACTCCCAATGAGAAGACCACTCGTGTGATATAGAGGAAGAACATTGTACACAATGTCACTCGGCACAACTCCAGCAAGCATTGGAAAGCCATACCCCAGTAAAAGAGCCCTGTAAAGAAATGAACAACACCATGTGTAGGAATATGTTCCAGACAGAGTGGATAGTTACCTTTCATGATTTATAGTGCATGATTTTGGCAGGCCGGTGGTTCCAGATGTGTAAATATAACATAAAATATCTAAAATTGTTGGTGTTTGTGTTTGACAAAATCAAAATGATTACCAGGCTTTAATGTTATTATTAGAATAAAAAAAATATATATATAAATGTACTTGTAATTAACTAAGATGCCGTGAGCAACAATGACATTCCTTTACCTTTGCTTGATTTATTCCTTAGAGAGGGAGGTTTAGATGATGATGCATATTCCATCTCCTCCTCTAAATTTCTGGCTCTTTTAATTGAACAATATCCTCCCACAGAAAAAAGAGCCTGGCTAACCGATGGGTCAACTTCTCCCAAGATGTTTGACAGCCCTCCACTTAGGCTGCAATCAAATATGATGCCAGAGCATTTGGAGACTTTGATACAGTGAGTAAGCCCCTTGCCCCTGAGGTTGCAATTAATTAATGCACTGGTGACACCAATCTTAGACAGAGCCAAGTAGATGGCAATGTATTCAGGACTGTTCTCCATAAACACAGCGACACAATCTCCACGCCGAAGGTTCGTCAAGCTCAGCAACACATTTGCAATTTTGTTTGTGACCAAGTTTAGCTGTTTGAAAGTCAGCCTTTTCTCCCCAAATATAATTGCAGTTTTGTTAGGATGTTTTACTGCATTATGCTCGAAGGAATCGGATAAGTGTGTGTAAATCTTCACCATTCTTTTGGACTTCAGGAACATGTAGACAAAACTTACAAAAAATCTGGAAAAAAATACAATCTTAAATTATACAATAATTCTGAAACTTATATGTATAATACCAACCTTATGTCCCTTGGTATAGTCTTGTAAGCTAAGCGAATATAGTGTGGACCATTCAGCCACAAGAAAACTGTGGTGCATAAGCAAGATGAAATTAAGACTGAGAACTCCAGGTAGTTCAACAATAGTCCAAGAACAACAGGAAAGGAAAATACAAACAGAACTTTCTTCAGGAAATCCATAATCTAATTGTAAAAAATAATAATAACTTAACATCGACATAAAAAAAACACATTATTAAAGCTAATAAGGGGAAAATATTATTAATCTTATTCTAATTGTCAAGATTCATTACAAAGAAGCTCAAACTAAAGCAATTAGACAATTAACAAATTACCTATAATATAAGAAGTTCAAATTTCTGTAGGCTTGAGTTGGCTATCGTAGTGCTTGTTAAATTCAAAGGTCCTCAGCCAACACTGCACAAAAAAATGGCAGATTCAAACGGGATTTTGATGGATGCAACATGTGCAATCTTCAATAACTATCAAATATTATGAGCCTGTCATATATTTTATGAACAGTCTTACCAAATAATAGGTCTCTCCACTCTGACCTTTGCTTACCACAGAATGACAAGTGTTTGAAACTGTAGGTCTTTCAATATTCAAAGCAAACTTCTCCATATAGCTAGACAAATCTTGTGACTACTAATCAGTCTTGGAGTATTAGCTACTTTCCATGATTTTTGAGGAAGCTAAGTGTAGCTAACCATCACGTAAGACACAAATGAACAAACTGTTTAAGAAAATGGTGTATAATGCTAAAAATGACTGTCATTTATTTATAAAAGCATCAGACATAAAATCAATTTGAACTACTTTTGCTGCTGCTACCTACCAATCTCATAAGATATTCATTCAAGGCTTTAGTACAATCAATGTCTTCAAAAGAAATTAATTTGCAATTATGCTGAATAATTATTAGAAATCTAATAGCCACTGCAATTGACAACTCCTTACCAAATTAGCACATGTGTAAAGAGGCTGATTTGGCTTGTACAGGTAAGACGACATGATTTACTTATTATTTTTTTCAACACATATTAAAATATTACAAGTTAGTAAAATTAATATTCACTACAGATAAAAGTACATTATAGTCTCATTTTCCCATCCTGGATCTTCTGGTAGATCTCTTCTGTGAGCTCTTCGTAAGACTTGCTCAAGGTATTCAGATAGAAGATGGGATCAGACAAAGTTGTGGCGAAACCCTCGTTTCTCAATTTGACCTTCTTCAGCTTGAAAGTGCCCGTCAGTTCCGCAGCAGGAACCAGCCTGACAAAGAGAGGTACGGCATAAGCAGGCAGCGCCAGGAACAGTTGTGGGGCCAGCCCTGACAAGTCCACGCTCTCCTTGTCTCCAACTATGGCAGCCATTCCAGCTCTCCCCTCACTTCCCGGCACCTCCACTCCGTACACCGTCACATCCCTCATGCTCAGAATGTTCTGCATGGCCGCCTCTACTTCCATGGTGGACACATTCTCTCCCTTCCAGCGAAATGTATCCCCAGTTCTGTCGCAGAAGTACAAGAACCCGTCTTCGTCCATTCGGAGGATGTCCCCAGATAAGAAATACCGATCTCCTTTGGTGAAGACGTTGCTCATGACTTTCTTCCTGGTCGAGTTGGAGTCACTGTACCCCTCAAAGTGGCTGGTCACGACATTGGCTCGGATTTTTCCCACCATTTCACCCGTTTCGTTGGGGCCGGCACGCATGCAGAAGCCGTTGCTGCCTTTCACGTACTCGCCATTCTCATCCACCTTTACAAGTGACACCGAATTGAGGAAAGTCAGAACCACAGAGATGAAGCCGCAAGCCCCGATCTTGTTGAAAGGATTGATAATTCCCACATTGCCCTCGGTGGATCCGTAGAACTCTGCCACCTGGGCAATGCGAAACCGTTTCACGAATTCACTCCAGACGTGTGGGCGGAGTCCGTTTCCAACCATCAGGCGAACGCAGTGCTGCGTGTCAATGGGACGCTTAGGCTGCGCCAATACATAGCGACACACTTCACCAATGTAGAAGAACATCTGCAAACACAAAATGAACAGGACATAGAGACATTATTCGGACTGGATTACACAAGATGTTCTCAATTTGAAAAAATCATCACACCATGACCCCTCCAACTAGTCTGGTTTTTGCTTCATGCATGAAAATGGCGAACTACACACTAGCGCACTTCACAGGCTTCTTTGTTCCATAATTACTTTAAAATACTCCCATTGTTATTTAATCACACATTACGTCAACATTCAAACAACAAATAAACAAACATCACTTCTTACACAGCCTCCCTATACATACCATAAAAAAAATAAGAAAAATACACTTAAATTATTTTCTTGCACTTACAATTAAATTTTGAAAAAAAAAGAAAAAGAAAAAAAACAGAAAAGAATGCAACAAAAAGTGTGCCCCCAAGAACTTTCTTTGAATGAGAGCGTGCCTGTTGTGACTCCATGAATGGTGGAGAAGGAAAAACCTAATCAATGGTGATAATTAATGAGATAATTGACTCCTCCATTTTAGTCCCAATCTGAGCTCACCAAGTTAACTCCTCCCACCTCACTACTACCTGTCCCAACTCACCGTGCACTGGTACTTGATGCAGTCCGTCCAGAAATTGCTGGCAGAGAACTTGCTCCTGATGGCGATCGTGGCCCCAGAGAATATCATCTGCCCACAGGCCAGCACTCCACCATTGGTGTGGTACAATGGAAGGGAAACATACACAATATCTTCGGGAGTCACGCCAGCTAATATGTTGACACCTGCTTGAAGACCAAAGAACCTGCCATAGAAATATCAGTCATTTTAATTAGAAAATACTTAACACACATAAGCTTACAGGGCCTAGCCACTCCCATCGGCCTAGAGAGGTGTGCAGGAGGTACAATGATGATAGTCTGTACAGGCTGCCTGCGTGCCGGTTTGTGCACACTTATTCTATCTGTGCTGGCGACCATGCCACCATTCACTGTAGCTGTCAGTGGCAACGTGATTGCTCTCCACCACCATCATGAGCAGCGACATCTAGACCAGGTCCTGGGTAGCCACGCCACTAATTACATTGAACCATGTCTTACTCTCCTTGAACCAATGTCAAGTTATCAAACTTTCAATTTCATTTAGTTGTTGGGACCAAGGGGGGTGGTACTGGGCCTGGGGGGGGTAGTCGTGGATTACAGGGTGGTGGGGTAGTTTAGGTTCCGCCCACTGGGCGTGAAGGTCCATATGACCACAATAAAGTGCAGTGCAATGATAGCCATGCATTACTTGTAATCATAGGCTGGGATGCTCAGCACCCCTACACAGCAGATTTGTTGCTGCTCAACCTCTATTATGCCCATGGAGCCATCAGTTCGCTGGTATTTTCATGTGGGACTGGCTGAGTCCAATCAGAAGTCATACAGCTCAGCGATGAGAAAGTTCCACACCTTCTGTTGCAAGAACGATATTTTTATTTTACCCCTACTGTGGGGCCCCGGACGGTGGCAGGAAGTCAAGAACTGACAGGAAGCAAAGAACTGAACTACTTGAACTGTGTTTCGTGTGCAATGGTAGTTAGTTGTAGTTTGTATATTTGTGTGTTTAGGCGGGATCCAAGGGTGACCAATGAGGCGCCTGCACATAACTAGCTAGCTAGACTTTAAATACTGGAGGATTAGTGAACTCCAGGCCTTTCATTGTAACTCAGTTATTTGTGCGTATGCTATATGTGTGTGGATAAGACTTAAAACTCTTAAAACTACTGTACTACTGGGGAGCGGGCAGCACTGAGTAATACTTGAGGACTGGTGGCAGTGGGAAATACCCTCTGTCTGAGAATAAGATTGCTGATTTTCGGGCAGAGCATCACAGCTGGTGGCAGCAGTGGGATCAGAACTAAACCTCTGATCAAGCCATCGTAACCCCGTTGTCGAAATCGAACGATATACTACTCGAGAAGGACCGACGTAAAACTCAGCCACTTCTCTACAACTCTTTGGAGAGGTGCGGACGTAAAAACTTCGATACTATCTTCAGCTTACCGAGAGGAACAGACGCAAAACTCTGCTATATTCTCTACACGTTGGAAAAAGAAGAAAAACAATTCTAACTTCCAATTACGATGAGAGGTGACCTTTTGGAACAAACAATCAATCGACACTGTACTAATCATCACCAATCAACGTCTTCGGAACGTGATGAAAAAAACGCCGAAGGAAACGTCGCCGTAACCTCTAGACGCCGGAACCCGAACGTTAGATGAGTGGACTCAACCGAACGCAGCCAGAACGTAAGGACGCCGTCATCTTTACGTCAGGAACGTAACGTACGTAAGGGACGTAACGAGCTGCCGTCGACCGTAACGCAGACGTGGGAGCCTACAACGTGAACAGCACCTCTGGAAGACGTCAACCACCACAGGAAGACTCTAGCCGGGCACAGGACTAATCACCTGTGTTGTGTTTGTGTTTAATTATTGTAGCCCGATAACATCATTTACTTTCTGTACTTACCTTATTACTTCTTTTCCTTTTAGACCTCACCTGAGTGACTCCTGAAAGATGCCTCCTAAGAAGTCAACACGGAGGAGGGGGCGGCCGAGGTGAACCCAGAAAGCGGAACGGACGAGGAGTACGAATCGTCAGTGTCCACTGAGGTTGAGAGGTCGCCGACGACTTACCTCAACTCGTCTGTACGGCCCAAGGCTAAGCCTTCATCTGGAGTGGACCCAACCAAGGGTAAGCCACCTCCTAATCTTAGGATGAGGGCTTCTAGTGTGGATAGGCTGCTGGACAGTGTTATGACACCGCCAGCAGAGGAGGTAGTGAGGGAGAAGGAGACAAATAAGGAAGAAGGTAGAGGTAGTACCACTGGAGGAGCAGGGAATATCACTTTAACTAGTTCCCAGTTTAAGGAGTTCTTGGATTCTGTTATCAGGGAGGGTGAGGATTACGACAATATTAAAAAAATAGTCCTTACCCAGTATGGTAGAAGCCTCAGGACCATCGGGGCTCAGATGTTCCCTAAGAGGCGGGCCCATATCAGGGACCGAAGGGAGCTGGCACAGTTTGTGCATGATGAGGTTACCCGTGTGTCTATGCTGTGTACTACTGCCGAACAGTGGGAAGCTTTAAGCCTATTATGCAAGTATGGTTTCAGGAAGCGAAACACCCCATGTATATACCCATAGGTTATACCACTTTAGAGAGATCCTAGATATTGGTGTCACTCTGAGAGTGATGATGGGTGGAGAGGCAATAGTAGTTGAGAAGGGTAAGGAGTCAGTTCAAGGTAGCGGGTTGCGGTGCTTTGTTTGTAAACAGAGGGGACACAAGGCATCCCAATGCCCTGACAGACGAAACCAGAAGACATCAACACCTCAGACTAACCAACCGAAATCTAACGGTAACACAAAACGAACTTACGTAGTTGGGGTTGATGAAGGGACGTGTGTGCATGGAGAGGTAAATGGGATAGGATGTAGTATTATACCTGACTCAGGTGCTACTATCACTGTAGTACCTAATCGACTAGTTCCTGACGCCCAATTGACAGACGAGAGAGTGTTGCTTGAAGGGTTTGAAGGTGGTAAGGTCGAAGCACAACTTGCAGTTGTGGGGATGTCAGTTGGAGAGAAGTCTTATAAGCTAGAGGTAGCGGTAACTGACAAATTAACAACTGACAAGGTTCTGTTTGCAGTTCCTTTAGGAACTGAGCAGGCCATGACATTACTAATGACAGCAGCAGCAGCTGCAGACGTGACGGGTACACACAAGAAGAGGTGTGGGGTAGTCACGAGAAGTCAGTCAAAAGAGAGTAAGAGTGTGCGGGAGCAGACAGAACGCAAAGCAGAACTAGCACTCACAAGTAATGACCGACATGGTACGGGTTGTGTACGGGAGCAGAAACTCAGACAGAGTCGACCGTGTTGACGACCTCAAGTCCGGGACACACAGCCAAGAGTGACACTGCACGACGGAGTACAGTTGACGGACAAACTGGTACAGGGTCGAGGGTCAGAGTAGCTGTGGACCTTGGTGATGAGATGAGTCTTGGTGGTGAGAAAGACAGTAACCGTGACAATGGAGTGACGGTGGTAAACAATAACAATACTAGCAGCCGTGGTAGTGGGATAGACACTAATAGCGGAAAGACTATTGATAGTAGCCGTGGTAGTGTGACAGTGACTAGCACTAGTAATGGGAATGCTGCTGATAGTACTCGTAGGTGTAAGCCATCTGGGGGTGAGGCATGTAAGACTCCTCCCCCCAATGGACCTAGTGCGAGTGTGAAACCCAATAGGACTAGGAGAAGGGTAGGAAGGCTAAACCGGAAGCACGGGAGGCATGTAAGACTCCTCCCGCTGCAGATGGTGAGGTAGCCAAGACTCCTCCCGCTGCAAATGGTGAGGTAGCCAAAACTGGTCACCCAGGTGGGGGCGAGGCAAGTAAGACTCCTCCCCCTACGGAGCCTAGTGAATCTATGACTAGGGTGGTGGGTTATGGTGACCCTTTACCAGATCTCGTAGGTCCACCAACTGGACCTGAGGATTGTTTGAGGTTAAAATTGCCGTCTGGTAAAGGAGAGACGAGGGCTGACCTCACACGACGACAACTAGACGATCACTCACTGAAGAATTACTGGACGTTGGCAGAGTAAGCTTCGAGGTTACGAAGTAAGGGATGGTCTGCTGGTGCATGTTCTAGTAGGGGAGTTGGGAGAGGAATTGTCAGGATTGTTGTGCCAAGAGAAGATAGGGAGAGATTGCTGGGATTAGCTCATAAGTTTGGTGGGCACTTAGGTGTCAAGAAAATGAAGAGCAAGTTGAATAGGTTATTCACATGGCCAGGGTTGTCAGGGGACGTAACAAGATATGTCTCTGCATGTCAACTCTGTGCCACCCACAACAAAATGGGGAACAAACCTGTTGAGCTACAGGAACGCCCAGTGGTTGGGGAGCCCTTCAGATCGGTGGCTATAGACATTGTGGGCCCTCTTCCTAAAGGTAGGGGAGGGGCCCAGTATATCCTGACCTATTCCTGTATGGCTACCCGATGGCCAGAAGCAGCCCCCTTGAAAGGCGTAACTGCACAAGAGGTAGCAGAGGCTTTCGTAGGCATCATGTGCCGCACGGGTCTGCCTGACACTATTTGACAGATAGGGGTAGTGTGTTTACCAGTAGTGTATTTAAGAAAGTCTGTGAGCTGTTTGGTTGTGGGAAGCTAATTACGCCCTACCATCCCCAGGGCAATGGCGTTGTGGAGCGATTGCATGGGACACTAAAGCCCATGCTGGCTAAAGCTGGAGAAACTGGTCTGGATTGGGTGAGGTTTCTGCCCTTGGCACTCTTTGCTTTGCGGCAGATGCCACACTCAGACTCGGGTCTGAGTCCATTTTACCTTGTTTATGGGTTTCAGGTTAGAGGCCCTTTAGACATTGTGCATGTGGGTTGGACAGACGATGTGTTTAAACAGGTAGCCTTGACTAAATGGGTAGAGACACTAAAGGAACGAGTAGCTCAATTGACGAACCTGAGTGTGGCCCGAAGGAAACAGCAAAAGGACCGACAAAGAGACAAGATTAACCAGACTAGATCTACCAGGGTGTACAATGTAGACGACAGAGTGTACCTCAAGGTGCCGGGTAGGGCAGGAGCGTTTCAAGCCTCCTGGGAGGGACCTTTTACTATTAAGGAGGCCCTGATCAAGGTTAACTACCGGCTAGTTGGCAATGGGTTGCCAAGAGAGGGACGTGTCGTCCACATAAATAACTTGAAGAGTTGTGGTACCAAACCGGTGTTCAGAGCGGTAGTGGCTGAATACCTGGAACACGAAACCAAGGGAGAGAAAACCTTCCTAGGTGAGGAGGAGTGTGAAGGGTTTGACATGGGTGAGCTCAGGAAAGTTCTGGATAGGAAAGCCCATGTATTTAGCGAGACACCAGGCCTGTACATTGGGAGAGAGGTGAAGTTAACAGTGACGGAGGGTGTAAAACCTGTAAATCAACCTTGTCCGTAGAGTACCTTTCAGCTTAAAGGAAGGTGTGAAGGTGGCAGTGAGTAAACTGGTCGAACAGGGCTTAGTTGAGAGGGCTGATGATAGTCTGTGGTGCTCGCCCATAGTGCCCGTCAGGAAGCCAGGCGGCAGTGTGCGTGTCTGCGTCGACTTCCGGGCAATTAATGAGGCGACACCTCAGATAAAACACCACATGCCCACTCTTGACGAGGTGCTAGATCAGGCGGGAGAGTGCAAGGTCTTAACAACTTTGGACTTGACTGCAGGCTTCCATCAGTTGGCACTGACGGAAGACTGTTGGGACCTTACTACACAGTAAAAAATGGGGTGCTTAATGGGCACCTTATGGGGTGTTAGAACGGCGCCTCCTCTACAACTCCTCACATGGTGCTCCCTTAACCCCCCTAATAGGGTGTAATGAAACACCCTTAAACACCTCTGTAGGCGTTTGTGTGGCACTCTAGACAGTGTTATGCATGCACCTCTAGCATGTGATCCAGAACACCTTTAGTGGTGCTTTAGTACACCCTTAGTAATGTTTAGTGGGCACCTTTTTCAGTGTTATTAGTACGCCCCTACAGTTCTCATATTTTTTCTTTGTTATACTTTCTTTTATAACAGTACATTCAATAAAAACAATGAATATGAGTAAAATAAATGATAATCATGTTCATGACTTCACTATAGTTTGCTTGTATTGTTCACAGAAATAACCTTCAGTCATTTCTTCAAATTTCTGGACATTTTGAGAAAATTGGTGCACTGAAGGTCTCCACACTCTCGCCTAAATGGAAATAACAATAACATTAAATATTTATAAATATTCAATTTCAGACTGATCATATAATATGCTGAAAAATCACCTAATGTATTTGTTTGAATTGACTCCATTCTCAAACACTCACTCTAGTTATAATTTAAAAAAAATACTCAAAGTTGAACAGCCAAGCATTTACACAATCACTGAATAAATCCTCATTCTATGTATTTTCACTTTAGTTGGTTACGACTTCTCACACACACACAACTAATTCTAATATTCTACTTAGACCCTTTACCAAGTAAAGGCATATATGCCATGGTATACACATTTCCTCGATAACTTGTAGACTAGGTTGCACTCCACACACCTGACTGCTCTATGAAACATTGTGTACCACCATGAAACTAGTGGAGACCTCTGTATATTAATACAACTCCTATGTGGCCTACATATATATAAGTACTTTTTAGTTATAAAAAAGATATTTTGATATGAAAACCCTTTACCTAAAGACATTCAATGACCGTTGCATATAGCCTGACATTGCTAACCCTTATCTCCTTTTAATATTGTGCGGGGTTGGAGGAAAGGGTCTGGGGACTCTAGTGCCAATGACCAATTCAAAATGAATTTTTGTGCATGCGCTAATTAAGCCTAATTATGGACACTTGGGTAGTCCTGCAGTCTATTATCCAAGAGAGGTCCCTCACATTGCAATTTATATGCTATGTCAGTCTCAGAAGGCGCTTGTATTGCATGGTAATGAAAAAGATTGCCTTACTTTTTATCAAACGACCTCGCTCTGGTTTGAAGGTATCAATCTCTTTGAGGCGAAGTATACAAGCATTGCGGTGAATATTTTTAATGGGTGGTTAGCGCCAGAATCTGGCGCTCTGGACTGATCATTAAAGTCCCCAGACCCTTTCCTCCTCCCCCGCACCATATTAAAAGGAGGTAAGGGTCGGCAAAGCCAGACTACGCTGTATAGTGGATCCTTGAAATTCTTAAAATACCACATTTTAGCTTTCTGAACTATGATGTTTAGTTTTTCCCCACTGGCTTCACTTCAATGAAAGAGCCTGCACTGTTTGCCAAAGTATTCTAAAGAGGCATTACTTTTTAGCATGACGACCATTTACCAAACCAAACTATATACAGGTCCTAGTTAATCGTTATGTTGCCTTGACAAACATTGGCAATAAAGTGATGATTCATAAATATCACCTTAGTATGCACTTAAATTGATAAGAGGGCTACTCCCTCCTGCCCCCTTCCCATCACTATCTCTGTCATACAGGTATTGTCTGGTAAAAATTTTCAACATCATTTAAATGTCAGTGTTCTCAATCAGATAGGTTTCCTATTTTAAAATTCACATATTTTCCCAAATGTTTTCACAGTCGGAAAAATATGGGTGGGACAGCGTCATGTTAAAGACTCAACATCTACCTTATGCGTAAAAAGAAATGCTAGAAATGGCTTTGCATGACTCAAGCCATGTACATAAGGAGGAACACAATGAAAGACCAAGGGCATGACACGACAAGGTATTCAGACTAGAATAAAGTGAATTTAAGAGGAGCTAAATGCAGGGCAAAGTTAATCTACAAACACACGAAACTTCAGATGTGCATAGCTCATGCAACTTAGTACTTAACTGACCACCCCCTAGGTAATCACTTACTCAAACATCTCACATCTGTGAATACTCCAGATTGCCACAGTTCTACAGGGATTTGTTTTAGGTTATCAAGTACACCTGCATGAAAACAGAAATATTCAGATTATAAATTATCACATAAGAATCAATACCTCCATTTCTAGCTAAATTTACGTAACAGTTTATAGTGTCAATTTGTACCAAGTGTCAAGGCTAACTGATTGTGATGTGATTGTCTGATCAGGCCTTTCGAAATAATTGTACTGATACTGTGTTAAGTAATTATTGTAGTTACAATCACCATGATGTATAAGTACACAACTATTATTCATTACAAGGCAAACTCCATTAGCAAAGAAATGGGCCAAAAAATCTAGCCAGCCAAACCCTTTACCCGATTACTACCAACTACCAACTACTAACTGATATCCTTTACCCAATAGAAATTTTGTGCACTAGTGAAAAATAAAACAAAACAGAACCACCCACACGAAATATTGGGCGTACAAATGATTTACAAAACAAGTAGTTGGGGAGATATTAGTATACATATAACCATGATAAAAACGCTTTAGTTTCTTCAAATTTACTCTTTCACCAGCTGACTCCCACTAAGGTAAAGGGACATGGTTCTACCAAAGTATTAAATAAAAAAGAATTAGGTAAAGGGACATGGTTCTACCAAAGTATTAAATAGAAATGTACATAGTTCTACCTGTCTGGCATAGCCAGACCCTTTACCTACCGCACAGCGGGTAAAGGGGTCTGGTCAAATGCAATAGTATGACCTGTTCTGGTTCCCCACGTTAAGTGGGGAAAGCCGCAATGGCCATTAGCTAACTGCGCTATCCTAATAAAATGCGTGTAAAAATTGGATCTCTGCTGCAGCATCCAGACGGGCTAGCAATGGCGACTTGCTGCATATGCAGGAGTGATCTATCTACTGTTCAGGCGAAGAAGCGGAGGAAGAAATTATATGGTATTAGCTAGAAAAGAAGCTGTGACGTTATTAAGCTTCACAAAATATCTGACTTCCACATAATAGCTTCTTTCATGTTTTCTTTCAGTGACACCAAATAACTGCATGCTCTCCCTCATTGCACTTTCTGCATCCACACTTTAATTAACAAGCTAAAAAAATGAAACGTGTGCTGCAGAATTGTGCGCATTTTGTGGTAACATTTCACGCACCAATGTATGATGAGTTAGCAGAACAGGTCATACTATTGCATTTGACCAGACTAAGTTCTACCAAAGTATAAGGTAAAGGGACATGGTTCTACCAAAAGTATTAGGTAAAAAAGTATTAGGTAAATGGACATGGTTCTACCCTTTACCCACTAACTATGTATTGGTTCTACCAAAACAGTCGTTACGCCACCCACCAGAAAACGCCGGTTTTTATTGCACCGCGTACTAGGATTACGTCATCTGGTAAGCTGACCCGGGAATAAAGAGAATTGTAAGCCGATTTTCAAGGCTAATATTTTGTGAAAATATTCCTAGTAAGCCCTCAACTAAGCATTATTTTAAAGAATAACTCTTACATATTAATATCCACCTTTTGCTACTTAAGTATCCATTATCTACTGCTATTTAGATGGCTCTTTGTGAACCTCGTTTCGATCAGTAAATGTGAATAGCCTCAACTAGTCACTATTAAACAGCGTTCCTGACCTCTCTTTTGCTCTCATAATTTAAGTGCTTGTCTATTTAAGGTAGAACTATCATATCTGAGAATTTAAAGCATGTTCTTAGAATGTAAGGTTATTTTGTAGAGGTGTAAATATAGACTATAATGAGACAGCTTCATAAAGATATTAAATGAACACATGTCTAATATAAAGAAGTTATGGTCATACTAAAAATGTTATAAGGTTATCATAACATGACTATATTAAATAACAGTTCTTTGACATAAAATAAAAATGTAACTGAAGGATTAATTCTGTTGAGTAAGTGATGTGACCGTGAAATAATAACTAAAAAAAAAAGACAAATAACATCACAAAAGTAAGAAAGAAAAATGGGAGAAAATTATGGTGTTTAGTCATCATCACTACTGGTTTCATCTTCACCATCGGTGATGCTATCGAAAAAATTGACACTTGCCACATCTTCAACACTGTCACAGTCGCTTTCACCTTCACTGCTGTCATCATCTGCTTGATCCTCAATTTGATCAACTCCAAATATGTCTTCCATCAGAAGGTCAATTTCTTCATCTAAGGTAGTGTATCTACACAATAAATAGATTTTATATGTGTGTTCCACTGATTTATTTGTTCACCATTGAAACTTAATTTTATTTTAATATAGATTAGTTTTAATATGATTGTATAAAATAATTTTATAGTAAAATAATTATATTGTATACACACATCAAAAAATTACCTTTCAATTCTGACCAGTTCATCTTCTTCTTGGTGTACAATATCTTGTGTGTTTTGGCAATTGGTACAGCGACATCCAGCACCACAAAGTCTGGAACTTTTTTTACAGCCACATCTTCCAGTTCTACATCCTGACTTGCAACCACATCCATTCATGAGTAGTTTCACATTTTGCCTCACTGATTGGATGTTTTCCGCTGTATCCCAAAGTATTTCAATGCTCTGATGTCCTACAATCCAACCATTGCCATTCAGGGAAGCAAGCATCATTTCGTTGCATTCTGCCTGCTGCACATATGAAGTACCCAACAACTCCTTAGCCAGTGGTAATGAAGAGCATCAAAAGATGGTATACTCTCATTTTCTGTGGATATTCTATCCCAAATGGTCTGGCGTATCAAATCAAGCCACTTCTTGTGTCTCTCTTCTATAGCAGTTGAAGGTTCAATTGAATTCATGAGAGAAGATGGAGTTTCCCCCAAGAAAGCATTTGCATGCTTTTTGAAGTAAGCACAACCAACTAGTCTAATGAACGGAAATTGGCTTGCTTTGGCTTGTTCTAACAAGTTTGTATGTGAAATGACTTCCACAAATGGTCCAGAAAGATCAGCTGCAATGAATTTTGCATATTGAAAGAATACTTTGTAGAAAAACGCCTTGCCTATCCCAGAAAAAAAGGATATATAATCGCAACCAGTGCAAACAAACAGTGTCTGAAGAACTCTTGGAATGTGGGAATCATGAATGTGAACTAAATCTGGATCTCGTTTCAGCAGGTCAATCAGGATATTTAGATTAATTAACTTTAGATCCTTATCACTGAGTTTACTGAGTTGAATGATAACAGAATCCCCTGCTGAAACCAAAGGAAGACCGATATGATAAACATCAGTATCTGGAGACAAAATAAACTTTCTTCTACCTGCCGAATGTTTCATATGTAGCCAGAGTCTAGTGTCTGATTCATCTACATGTGATTCTATAACTGACCACAAATATGGACCCTCATTTTTTGTGACAACCATGCTTGCTAATGTTCCTGTGGCTCCAGATGTGACAAACTTTTGCCCTTCAGCTAAAAATGTCCTGATGTTACCAACAAGATATTCAGAGAGGTAAGTAGTTAATTTTTGTTTGCATATTCTGCACTTAATAATACTTCGCCATTTTACAGGAATCTCAGCATCATTGAAAAAAATAAAACAAGTGTGGTCATCAGAAAGTGTATCTCTTCGTAACTGTTCAAATTTTTTAGGATTCTCAGTCTGTCTTCCTGGATCATCAAAAAGTAAATGTATTTCTCAGACCATGTTTTCATAAGACACTTGTTAGAAACCATGCAATCACCCACATGGACCAACATGTGGCTTTTGACTGACCATTTACCAACTTGCTACCATTTACCCACTTGATAATCCTTACCTTTTCTAATGAATATTCAATGAAGAAATTATGCCATGAAATTAGATGCAACAAGAATGAAAGTCAGTATTCAACAATTTTAATCCTTGATTTCAATAATGCATATATTTTTAACGAGATTTATTGGTCAGGAACGCTAGTTAATAGCAATGTGTGGGATGACTCTCTGGAAGTCATTTCGAAATGCTCATAAAGAAGCCAGCACAAAGGGCGTCTAGGGACTCCTTGGGTATTCTATGAACAGGCAAGCACTAGTTTAATCTTTATTCTTCAATTGTACGTCTTTTGGACGGCAAAAGAGCCAGGTAGTTTCAACATTTTGAGGCTCAATAAGTAGCCATTATTTATTCCAATTTAGCGCCTTTTGCGCGGGCTCTCGGTAGACTACTTCCGGTTTGCAAATAAATTTGTACGGGTGGCGTAACGACTGAAAAGTATTAGGTAAAAAAAGTAATAGGTAAAGGGACATGTAATAGGTAAAGGGACATGTAATAGGTAAAGGGACATGTAATATAAAGGGACATGTAATAGGTAAAGGGACATGTAATAGGTAAAGGGACATGGTTCACCCTACCCCACTACTACTTCTCCCCACGCTCGCTAGCTCGCTAGCTACGAATAGTCTGGAGGCGCGCAGTAATTTAAACAAACTTACAGATAGTCAATACAATAGGAAAATATGTTTTATGAAGTCACACTAACACAACTTACTTGTTGGATATCCCCATCACAACCCCCACTACTTCTCCCCACGCTCGCTAGCTACGAATAGTCTGGAGCGGCGCGCAGTAATTTAAACAAACTTACTCCGCCCACTCTGCACGCATGCTCTTCAATTCCTCAGTTTTTAGCTTTGGATATTGTGGGCCGGGAAAAAATACGCGACGACGTCTAGTCTCTACTGACTTACTTGTGGACGTATACTCTATGACGCGATGACGGGAGGGGGCTCAGCTGCCACGCATGTTTTAGCAAGGAAAGTTATAAAAGGTGAGTTTTAATGTTTTTGGCACATATAACCCATAGCCAGCACTTTGAATTATGGGTTCTAATTTTGCACCGAAAGCCACATCCACTGTTTTGTTTTCTTCAATCATTTTTACACATAATTAAAAATTTTGATGTAGATAGCTATCTATATTAATTTAGTCTCTATAGCTAAATTCATTGAATACTGAATGAACAAGGCCGTAGGAAGCAAATTTCAAGTGGTCTGGCCAGGAAATGGGTGTGGTCTCAATAAAGTTCAAAATCGTAATTTTAGAAATACAATAAAATACAAAAACACTAAAGTTTAAAATTTATACGAATGGTCCTTAGTTTGGCCTTTCTTGAGAGCCCGCACGAGATGCTATTAGCTATTTTCTTCTATTGTATCCAAGGAGGCAGAGGTCTGGCAGAGCACTACACCTTTGAATGGAGGAAAGGCCATTTAGAAAACCAGAGGGAACTCCCTTAATACGGGCCTATCCTTCCCAAAACTTTGGTTCAGGATAATCTAAGTTGCGTGGCTGGTGTCGAACAGCACGCGGTAATGGACCTCTGAGTAGTGTAAGCAGTAAGCGGGTGAGGTCGGGGTGTGGTCTCGCAGAAAAAGTGGTCGGGCCAAAACCCAACCAGCCATACCACTTCTCACGGCGTTGATGAATACTTAACTGATAGTGGCAGAGACAGCATATGAAAAGTGGGAGGGGGGAGGTGCTAAGACGGCCACCTGTCAGGTTGGCTATCATACACTGAGAGTGCATCATGTTGTACATGAATAGCTAGTACTTTTAAGAGTATATGAAATTTGATTGCTGTAATTGACTTTAACCTCTATGAAGTATTCTGAAATTCCTTTATCCCACAATATGGGGGGGGGAGTCCCCCTCCTAAAAAGTAAGGGGGCTCAAGCCCTCATCTGCCCCCTGGATTCTCTGCCACTGTGATAGTGCAATAGACTTCTCGCATAGTGGGCTTCTAATAACAACGAAGGATGAACTGATACTCAAACTCCTACAGGTTCATATGCCATGTAACTAAGAATTTAAATTAAAATATTAAATGTAACATAGCTTGACTTACCTGTGTGCTCAGTGCTAGCACTGTGCACGCACGTAGTATTAACACTGTGCACGCTAGCTGCAATTGCATGCCTTGTGGTACCTGGGATAATTGGTGCTAGTCTTATACATTTGTGGTGGCTAGGCCTTTGGACTACGAGGTACATATTGTGGCTAATTATTAACTTCTGGTCACTGAAAAGGGTTAAACCGAACCCCCCTGGCTATGGGTATGAAAAAAATAATCTGCTTGCATGTGAATGGAGGGGGCACAGGAGAGCTTTAGGTGTATGTTGTTGTGTAGATGATCTTTCACACGAATCATGCACACTTCTGAAAATTAATTTAGATTTAATGATGCCTTCACTGGTTTCTTTATGGTCGATCAAATGATAAAGTTGAATATCTGTTATATGTACGTGTATGCTAATTGAGTTGACTACGTATGTTAGCTATCTATATTAGTAGGGGATGAGATTTCCCCTTTAGTGAAAAATTGTTATTCCTATATTGTATCTATTGTTATTATTTCTTGTTTGTGTGTTTGTAGGTCTGTTGTTTGCAGTCACCTGACTGTAAGACAAGGTCTGTGGATTCCTCGGAAGGCACATGTAAGGGGCATGGGGTGAATTGGGTGGGGGGTAGGGGGTAAGGTAGTGGTGGGTGTGGTAGGTAGGATTGGTAGGGGTTGGATAGGTGGGGTAATTGGGTAAGGTTAGTTGGGTGGGTTGGGCGGGTGTCATTCCCTTCAGTGCATCAGTCTGTAGTACTGGGTTGGTTAGGATTAGATGGACCTTACTGAAGTTTAGATTTAATCATCTGTCCCAATGTGTTTGATTGATCGCAACCCTTCACAATCGTTTTTATCGTGTTGTTGTAGATGGTCTCTGTAGCTGCGTTACAGGTGTTGTGTCTGCCTCTCTCTTCATCGTGGTCCATGCTCCCTGCTACTGTGAAGCTATCTCGGGGGATGGGGGTGGTTGTGTGGGAGTGGCTTCTCCTGGTTCAGTGCTTCTGTCCGGTTGTCGCTTAATCGGTTAGTGTTGTTTCTTGTTGTGTGCCTTGTGGAGGTGACTCTTTAGAAACATGGTGGTGGGGGGTATGGTAGTGTTCAGCTGCGGGGGTGGTGGTTGAGGGTGTGGTTCTGTGACGTCACCTGTGGGTCCATTTCCTGTCGGCCATTGTGTGGTGGGTGCAGATGATGGGTGTGGCTTCCTGTTGATGAGCTGGTTTCTGATATAGTTCATAGCAACCATTGAAAAATAGGGGGGAAACAGAAGTGGTGGAAATAATAGCAAGTTTGTTATGTATTCTTTGTGTAACAATTAGCTACAACTTTACTCTTATTGCACTTAGCTAATTAGCTGTAAGTAAGGAGCGTAGGTAGCGAGCAAAACGTTTTTGTTTTGTTACGAATGTTTGAGGTTTAGTAGCAGTTGCGACAGAAGCGTTTCCTAGCTAGGTTTGCAACTCAGTAGTAAAACATTTATAACAAAACAATTGGAACTTGGCCAGTGTTTACTTTAGTACCTACACCGCGACGTGTTAACCTTATTTTGTACACAGGGATAGGTGGCTATCTAGACTTATTTTTACCATAAAAAATATATTTAGCTATCAGCTATACTTGAATCGTGTAAGCTAACACTTGCTAGATTAATTTAAAGATATAGTTTTGGGGGGCATTACGGTTACATTTCTGTTTTGTTGAAACAGCACTTTTAATGAATAAAAGACAGACTCTTTCCCTGCCATTCCAGCAGCCGTACTACTGCAAATAGAAATTTCAAGCAGTAACTATGTCCGCGGGCTATAAATTAGTTAAAACCAAAATTTTTTTATAACTAATATCCTGGCTCTATTTACACCTTGTCTTGGATATGTGGCTTCCCCTCCCACTACATACATAGAACCCTGAAGATGTAAGCAGTTGTGAGGGCTTTTAAGAGTATTGCTGGATTTTAATTCTCTAACTGAGCTGGTCATCCGGTAGGAAAAAAAAATTGGCACAATATGTGTGGACAGTACCATTTGATTAGTGAATCCTGCTTGTCTTGGCCAATACCTCATCACGATGATAGCCCAGTTGCCTAACTGTGTTTGTTTATTAGGTTTGTGGTACTTTAGACAGGTGTTGCACAATTACCACTGAGTGTTCACACCTATGGTGATCTCGATGTAAACAATAGAATATCCAGTGTATGAGTGTTGCCAGCTTTGTGCTTATTATTTTGTATCGCTAAGGCTTATTCCATTTAATGCACTCCCAACGTGTGGATAGAACCTAAGTTAATATTATTACGGTTTGTTAATCAGTGAGTTTGTGATAGTAATGACTGTTGTCTGAAAAATGATTCACCAAATTGAGGGAACATCAGATCACAATGAGACAAAAGGAATTTTGTTGGACATATATATTTTTGTTGTCATCACTTACCTGGCAGTTCTGTTTGAAGTATTAACGCAGCCACAATTACAGAAAAATGTATACATTTGTATTTAATTTGGAATATTTAAAAAAAAATTCCGTAATTGCATTTTTTTTAGCTACATAGAGTACTGGTAGAACCTCTCGTATCCGGACTCCTCACCTCTATTATCCAGGTGCCTAAATCTGGACAAAATCAATTAAATGAGTGGGTGGATTGACATTCTAGTGACCTTTCCAGACATAACTAGATTGAAAATACTTTGTCTCAGAGATACGGTCACTTTCAGAGTTACCGGCACCCACTGGTCCCAAGGTGCCCGGATAAGAAAGGTTCTACTGTATATATATTTATTGCAGCCATGATATTTTTAGCTTGAATATTTCTGCATCACGCGAGCGTTCTGTATTTTCCCATAATTGTATGCTTGTTATTGAATGCAAGTAAAATCAATTAGAATTGTATTGTAACCGATTAAGAAAAAATATCAAGGCAGCAATGAATCACTTATCACACTCGTTGTACAATATGGGAATGATATTTTACTCTCACACAATATTTCACTTTCTCTTCGGCTGACTCGTGCTACAAGTATTATGTATGTATTTGCAATGTATTTCAATACTCTGGTTGAATATTAGCTGGCCACAAATTTTTCAATCTGTATTTGTGACCGTCTACAGGAAAACCGGGCACAACGCAGCACCCTTTGAAATTTTTTTTTTGCACTTACAGAGTTGTCGGCGTTCAGATATTGAGCTCTCCAAGTTTTATCGTCGTAGCTTAAGTCGTTCCCGCTGTAATAGATTTAACCATTCCCTTCCGTCGGCTTGAAACAATACATTTTTAAGAAATCGATCGATCTTTTCTCGATATTTACGTTCGCCGCGTTGTGCCCGGTTTTCCTGTAGACGGTCACATTTTATCATGACATTGTATTATTGTAGTATTGTGTCATTGAAATAATAATAGAGATGTTGTTGTTTTTGTTGTTGTTATGCTATCAATGTCTACTGTGAGCCTGAACACATGATATGAAAATAGATATTGAATTATGCATGATTGTGGCGTGATGAAGGTGGTGGGATTAGGTTACGTATCACAAAGTGTATAAGTTCAGATTGGAAGTTGATTTTAGGCCTGAATATTATATATATATATATAATATATATATATTTTTTTGGTTTTTATGTAGCTTGATGGACTGAAGTCTTGTGACACTGAAGCTGTGAACTCTGATGACCAGTACATAAAATCCAACATCTTTATTGTCACTTTGTGTGTTATATAATATGTATTCTATTGTAATGAATAACTTCTTTTTTTTTTAATTATTGTTTATTATTATTACTGGTAATATTATTATTATTATAATGATTAATAACATTGATTTTATGATCACAGCAAAAAAGGAGAATGTAAATTGGTAAATATTAGCTATTATAAAAAAGAAGGTCACTCGACGCCGCTGATTGTCCCAAGATATACCGATCGTCGTACATAAACACATTCCCTGAGTGAATCTGCCCAATACATTCATATCCAGCACTGTACAGAACTTCAGCTGCCTATATATGTATGGGAAACAGAACATCACTTTGGAACTAAGTACATACAATGTTACATGAGGACATTAATGCCTGTGAATTCTTGAACCCTGAGCCCAGGATAGCCACATAGTTCGCTCTTTATTAAATTAAAATGCACTCTAATAAACTACTTTGACTTGACGTCTTGGAAAGGTTGGGGTTGTCCAAGCATAGGGAGTTGGGTCATCTGAACATTTACAAAATACTGGTAGTTCATTATCTAATAAGTTGTACTAGAATGAAGAACAATAATACCGGAGACATTCCCTTCACACGTTTGATACTGATTAGTGCATAGCATACCACCTCGAATCATAAAATCAGCAACATGCATGTTTGAATATAAGTTACTACACTAAACATGTTAGGCAAACTATGAAACAAGTTATATACAGTGAAGTCTCCGATAAAGGACACTCCGACGAAGGGACAATGTATTGATAATCTCTCTTAGAAAGACAAACCTGAAGTCCCCCAAAATTGATTTTCCATTGATTTTGCTCACTACACAAATGCATAAGTAGTGATGTGGAAATCATTGCATGAGTAGAAGTATAATTATGATGCATAGTTCACAACACAATCATAAGTGATTAATTTTCTTCTTTTAATGTTCCAGAATGTGGAGTTTCACCATAGAGCATTTGTGTTAAATATGGGAAATTATAACACACTAATTATGTGGAAATACTTTGATAAAATATAATATTGAATCCTATTGGATTATCAAATGCTTGCACATGATAAAGCAGTAGCCATAATGTGTTCCAATGCCATACGTAGCAAAGATTGTGGTTGAGCACTGTTTTTGTGCTTCCAAGTTCTTAAGTATTGTGTGTGTGTGTGTGTGTATGTGTGTGCAGAACTGAGAAGATATACAATAATTTATTCAACTGTCAGACTGGTTTGTTACTACATGACTATAACACAACCTATCCTCTGCCTGGCGTATGTTCACAGGAAGTGTATTACCAATAGTTGTATGTTCATCACTGACAAAATTTGGTAAATATATCTTTTTATCTTTTTCAGCAAGCTGGTTCCCTTCGCAAATTCAATTAATACAGCCACTCCTTGCATGTTTTGAGCTATCATTGAATGAGCACCGCAGGGATGACAGTCTCACATATGGCACATCCCATTATAAAAGAAAACTTGGCAGCTCCATGGAGCATATATGTGTGAGTGTGCGTGAGTGTGTGTGTATGTGATGTGATATGTAGTGTATGTGGAAGGAACTTCGCACGGCCTGGAGACCTCAAACGACACAAGTGTTTACAAGAACGACAGAAACCAGTGAAGGACCAGCAAGGCGCTGTACAGTGTGGAGTATGCCAGCGATGGTTTCGAAGTGCCGGTGGTCTTGCTGTTCATCGGCGCACCCATAATCCCCAGCCGAGTTGAGGCCCCACTCATACCCTCCATTGGAGGGACGCGTGACCCATTGTGGGCAATATTGAGACAAGACAAGTATGCACGTGTGTGCGTGTGCGTCCAAACTGTGTGCTTGTTTTTCACATATCTTAACATGTTTATACTTTATACCACCACCCTCATGTCACCATGTTATTTATTGTTTGTCATCCACTGATGAAGGTCACCGTTAGTGTGATGAACCGAATTACAACAAATAAAGGCTAGTGGAGCTTCAATAAAAACCTTGTTATTTCTATCCCTAGCCAAACAGGTATATTTAAAGTAATACATGTGTATGCTTGCACGCAAAATTTGATAGGTAGGCAAAGTAGAAGCATTCATTTCTGATATATTGCCCACATGTATCGACTGGTTGCACCATTGGATATTCACATTTAAATAAATTTTTATTTTGAATAACTGAAACTGGCAATATTAAAATAATGTATGAATATGACTACAAAATACCACACAAAAAAAAACAGCTGGAAATTTTGAAACAAGGAATCAATTTAGTTATTATAGTTACTTAGATATCCTGGACATCTTCTCTATAGAAGAATCCTGAAACAGATAATACAACAATTCACCAATAAGTTCACTTCAAGTATAGTAGAGCAAGAAGTATTGCACAAGTCAAAGAACAATAATGAGGAAATGTTAGTGAGCAAGCATTACTGCATCCTACTCTGACCAAGATGTACGAATAAAAACTAAAAGTATTGCATAACAACACAACTCAGGATTAGGGCTACTAACTGCTACTATTAATAAAAAGAGGCTCTAAACGGTGATTGTTAAAAATAAATAAATAGTAGTACAATGACTAAATTTACCCAAATTATGTTTTCTGTTTAACAAGAAAGTTCACAAACTGAGACTGAGCAGATGACCCCACATATCAATAACCTATAACCACGTATGAAAGCAGCCGCAAAAATATGCGGTCAGGTTGTGGATGCGATTTCTGCGATTTCAACTTTCATCATGCACATACTTTGTAGGATTTTTCAATGTTTCGGGTTGTAACTTTATAATCATATGCTATTTCTGAAAAGTAATTTCAGCCTGAATTCATAATTCAGCCTTTAATGTAGACTTCAGGAGAAACTTCGAAAATAGTTTTCAGCCAAACAAAAAAAAAATGCTTTCTGAGGTACTCAAGATCGATGACCTAGCGATATAAGTCAGGAACAAAAGTGTTAAGCAGGAAGCACCGTACATAGACATTAAAGTTTCATTTGCGCATGTGTCGTTTCCCACCCCCAAGCAAAAAATCCTGTATGAATCCCTGACTTTGGGTAAAAACAAAAAACAAAAAAAAAACACAAACAAACAGAACAACTGTAATTTGCTTAATATCAATCCTTTATGGGTACCCCCAAGTGATAGTGTGTGTTTGTGTGTGTGTGCAAACCACATTTCATTATAATATTTTTTGGAGCATGCTAATCCATTTTAAAGCTTTCAATATCATATCCCAAATAAGGTCTGAATGTACCATTTAATTTTTAATCTATATGATACTCCCGCCCAGTAGCAGTACACCATCATGAGTTTGGCATGCTAGTACCCAACACATGCTTGTAATTCAACATGTACCCTCCACCCCCAACTAAACCATAGTGGTTGACCAGTGTCTACAAATAGCAGCTGCTTTTGTATGTGCCAGAAGACCGGAGGCTCCGGATCTGCTAATTCATACTGGTTAGTAATACAGAGTCTCTGTCTTTAACACACTCACACATGCACTTTTTTTTTTCTTTTTTTTATAAACTCTTCATTTTTATTATGAGGGGTGAGGGTGTTCCAAGATCAATTTGTCCACTGACTTGACAACAGTCAGGCACAATCCCCTGGACTCACGCACAAGTTATAAAAAAAGAAGGAAAAAAAAAATGAAGGAAGGGAGAGAGGGACAGATGGAGGAAGAAAGGAATAAGGAGAAAGAGAGAAAAGATGAAGCAAAATATAGTTTGGACAATGACAAACAAACACACACACACACACACAATACACACAACACATAAATAGAGGTTAAGAATACACAAAATATAGTTTGGATAATGAGTTAATTGTTGCTTTTATTGTTTCTACATTTCTATTTATAATAATTCACATGCACACACACACACTTTTTTTTGTTAAATTTACATTATAATTAATGAGGGGTGACTGTTCCAAGTTAAGCGGGAGGGAGGATAAAGAGGACAATGAGAGAAAAGATGAAGTAAACAAACACACACACAACACATACATAGAGGTTAAGAATAAATGATAAACACTAAACCAAAAAAATAAGGAAGGGATAGAGGGAGGATTAGGGAGGGACCGAAATTAATAAAAAGGAAAGAAAGAGAGAAAAAATAAGCAACTGAAAGTAAAAATAAAGGAACACACACACACACACACGCACACTACTGATTTAAATAACAACAGTCAGGAGCAATCCCCTGGACTTATACAGAGGTTGATAATACATGATACACACTGTAGCAAGCACTTGAAATGGTAAGGCCAGGAAGTGGGTGCAGTCAAGCTATGATAAGTGTGGCTCTTGAAAAATATGGGATGTTAACAAAGACTTACATTGAAAGAGAAGATGAGGTCATATGTGCCACAAAAAATCCAGTTCAGCAGCATGCATGTAGTATATGCCCAGTTAAATATCTGACACACCCACTCTTAAACTCAAAAGTGGTCCGATCAAAGTGGATCTGCCAGATCACTTGCTACGACCATGCATACACACACATACATACACACACACATACATACACATACACACACACATACATACACACACTCACATACACACACATACATACACACCACACACACATACTGTACAATAGAATAAAAATTAAGTTGTGAAAGATTGCACAACTAGTTCAATGGTAAGTTGAAACAAAGAATCTGAAAATTGTCATGTCGTACGTCTAGTATGTAGTACGTTTTCACAAGATGGCGAGCAAATTTCTCTATAAAAGACTTATGGTAGCAAATAGTTTTCTCCAGATTATAGTAATAATAATAATAACAATAACAATAACAATAATAACAATAATAACATAATGATGATAACAGTAATAATAATAATGACGATAATAATAATAATAATAGTAATAATAATAATAATAACAACAATAGTAATAATAAAAATATAATAATTATAATAACAATTATGATAATATTAATCTTAATAATAATAATAAAAATCATAATAATAATCATAATCATAATAATAATAACAATCATCATAATAATAATATTGATTATAATAATAACAATAATGATGATATTAATAATAATAGTAATAATAATAAAATAATAATCATCATGATAATCATAATAATAATCATAATAATAATCACAATCATAATAATCTCAAATCTATTTGAGGGAGCCAAAGCGCTTACGTGTATACCAATATTAGCTTTATACAAACATGTTATAGTAAGTACTTACAATGTTTATTGAACTTATATTAGACCTTATTGGAGCGTATTTTAACTTTGAAATACAGTACATGAAATCATTGAGTTCCATTTTATTATTTTTTTACCACTATTATTTTTGAAACAGATCACCCTTAAAAGTTACCCGATTCACTATTAAACTTTATAAGACTTAGTCACTAAAATAATCCACCACTATCATACTATTAGTTTGTCCTCATATTATATCCATTGTAAAATATTTCAAACTGCTAAATAAAAATTTAAATAAAAAAAAAATATAAAAAAAAATATAAAAAAAATAAAAAATCACGGTTAGTTGCCGTTTACTCTGGAGAACACAGGAGGACTCTCCTGCATAGAGATAATAAAAGAAAGAGCTGTTTCTTTTTGTTTAATATCATAAAGGTAACAAAGATTCTACCAAGTCATTTGCTGCTAGCTCGCTCACCATCAATGCGTACTTGAGTGCACCACTAGTTATTATTACTATTCAGTGCTAAGACATAAATAAGCTTTAGCTTGCTAGTACAAATTATTCAAATGCAAGCAAGTTTATACCAGACAGACAGTTTTTTCTTTCTTTTTTAAAACTTCTCCGCATTATAGGTCGTATGTGTGTTACATGTAAATATGGATGTATTCCAGATCCTTCTTCTACACATCACACTGAGCTAGGATAGGCTCTTTATGCAAGATGAAGAATTACCCATAAGATATAACATTCATGTGTACATAAAGCTACTTGCTCTAAATGTGGTATTCAGGCTAAAAACAAACAATCAAAATACAAAAAAAAAAAACAAAAAAAAAAAAACAATAAAAAAATAAAATAAATAAAACAAATACAAAACAAACCCTACAAACATTACATACTATATTTCCTCAATCGGATGCCACACCTACTATTTCAGTTTCTCTACACAGGTCTATGGCAACAATTTGAAGGCGACGTTACACAATCCATAATAACAATGTGACTTGATTGCTTGCTAGTCATTGCTTAGTCAGAGAAATTTTATTATTATTCTTTTATAAAAATGTAGAATTTATTTAAAGTACTCGGCACTGGTAGTTTAATCATCTCAGTATTTGTGGGCATGTCCAACTATTCAAGGGCAGCGAGTTATACTACTAAGACAAGAATATATGTGGCTGAATTGGAGGGCAGCAACTATTGGAGAGCGGCATCTGATTATATGAAATAACTTTTTTTTTTTGTAAGTTTGTACCTTCATGGCCAACTGGATGATTGCCCCATAAACTTTTGAGTTGTAGGCTAGTGACTTTGTTCTGCTTAGGGAGTTTCCTTCTGAATTGTTCATATCCTGGTGCATTGTAACCGGCTCTGGGACCAAGATCAGAGACTGGATTGATACCAGAACCTAAAATAATAATAATAATAATAATAATAATAAAAAACATTATTTCTTGCTATGATGAGAACATCAGAGAACACTGTACTAGAGTTGTAGTTTAAACAAACGAGACTAATCCTGCAATGAATTAAAGGTAAAATATTCACAAACAGAAATGTGACCTCAGCTTATGGAATACCAAATTTACTAATCAATCCTTTCACTACAGCAGTGGCTGCCTATACTTTGAACTTTTAGCAAAATTACTGATCCGTGTTGTTTATTCTCTATCATGACTGGCTATGATTTATTTCTGTATTTTTTTTTACATCTCATGCGTATGTTAGGATGGACAGTGATACTCAGTCACAAGTACTACCAGTCAACAAGGACGTCTAAGACTGACTCCATTTTGACAAATTGTTAATAATGATAGGAGTGGAGCTCTAATTCTGTAGCAGTGGTCCTGAGCTACATACAAAACGTGGGTCTACTGGGGCCTACTATTATCCCTGTGTTCTACTAACTGCCAACTGCATCATCTATCTCCAGACATGCTACTCCGCACCTTAGTCGCTGATTCAAACCTCACACACTGTCAATCTTACCCAGCATATGTAATTCTTACCTGTAGAAAACATGATGTCTGAGCATTCTATATTTCCTCTGGTTTGCCATGCCATGTGTTAAGCACACTGAGACATGCCTACAAACAAACACAGATACATACAGTCACTCATACTACATAACACAATGAGAGGCGATATGGATAGACATTCATGGAGTTCCACTACATATCAATAATTTAATTGTTGTCTAGCATCCTAGTAAATCATTAGCTATTACTATGAAAAAAAAAAAAAATCAAAATTTTTTTTTTAAAAATCAGCTAATATAGTTCCGTTCTATGGTAACAACTCTTTAGAAGTTTATTGATAGTATTTTCGCGCCCCGAAAATCCAGCAAGTATGTCTTTTCAGTCTAATTCCGTTCTTATGAGTAAACACATCCACTATTTCTCTCACCTTACTGTGAATGACTGCGTTATTTCACTGTGTAGTTACATAATGTAATTGCAAAATTGCGGATTACGTGGAAATGCCTAATAACCTCCAATATATTTTCTGTTAACAAACTACTGTGTTCACTATTAACATTAAAATTTTACAAATTCAAATTTCTAACCCTTCATAAAACCCAGTTTGAACTTTCTCAATCAAACGGGTCTGAGAGGAAAGGAGAGAAATATAAAAAACTTCAGGTTATCGCCGGCAATTGAACCCAAGGCCACTGGCTTCAGCCACCAGTGTTCTTGCCACTAAGCTACGACAACCACTGACTCCCGAGCCTTTCAAAGTTATCCTTTATACTGCTAAGTAAGACTGTATGCTGCAGACTCATACTTAACAGACCACCAATTATGTGCTGTCAGAACCCTTTCTGGTGTCGACCTGAAACACCTCTCCTTCCGAAGAAGAGCCATAATTAGTGGATTGTAAAGGCTTTATAACATTCAAATTTCTAACCCTTCATAAAAACCAAGTTGGAACTTTCTCAATCAAACGACCTGAAGTTTTTTTGTATTGTTTTGTTTTGTTTTTTCATTTATTCTCCTTTCCTTTTTCTCAGACCCGTTTTGATTGAGAAAGTTCCAGATTGGTTTTCATTAAAATTTTATTAATTATTTATTACTGCACTATCAAACAAACCGAATACAAAAAATGCAAAAACAGCAACGCTATAATAAATAATAGTACTTACTTCATGCGATAAAATTATGCGTGTTTAATACTAAGGGATGCATAGAGAAAAAAATATACAAACTTGAGTAAACTCGAGGATAGGTGATCATGAAAAGAGGATTTAAATGCATACATCAAAAATGCATGCCCACTCATACACACACACACAATCTTCAGTCTAAAAAAAATCATGGCTTAGTATATTAAAGGACGCATACAGAAAACAATACGTATGTATTATTCATTTGATATTGGAAAATATCATGAGTTTGTTGGTTAGTATTTACACGAGTGCCGCAGGCACGAGTGTAAATACAGCCAATCAGACGAATGATATTCTTCAGTATCTAATGAACAATACATTTATTATCAAGCACATAATAAATATACGTTATACTTTGAATACGGTATAGTATCACAAGTCTGTTGGTAGTATTGGCACGAGTGCCGCAGGCACAAGTTGCCAAAACGCTGTACAGACTAGTGATACTTTGCCGTTCAAAGTGTAACTTATTTATCATGTGCCCATAGTAACCCGACAGGTATGCTAAAGGGGACGCGATAACACTTGGAGAGCCGAAGGGGACGCGACATGGTAAAATATTGGGATAGTTCAAATACTATTGTTCCTATGGGACTAGCTGAGTGCGGAACATGATAAAAATTTGTATGGGCAAGGATAGGTGGTCATGAAAAGAGACTCTACATGATGCATCTAATTAAGCCTCACAAAACAAACAATCCAGAAAAACATTAAACAAGAATACATATCGACTATTTCTAGAACCAATCTCTCCAAGGTCCCCAAGTGATAGTGTGTATGTGAGCCAACATTTCAGGGATAAGGGGGGGGAGGGGAGGAAGGGAACAAGTTACCATGGAAATGAATTAGAATTATGTTAGGAAGGTAATTAAACCTGTCCCCCCCCCCCGTTTCCCACACACAAAGCTCACAATGGTGCAAAGCTGTATGCTAAGAATCTTTACCTAGTATATTTCAATTGAGTGCTGCAATATGATATAATTTCAAACTTTATTTAGCAGAAACTAGAGCAACAAAGGTGCGAACCCTCAGCGCTAGCTGTGCAAAACCATTTTATTAAATGAAGTTTAATGCACGGCATTAAACTAAGTTAGCATGGGAATTGGCCCGCTCGGGCGCGTCTATTAAAGGGGGCGCAGTAATTGGGAGAAGGCGGGCTAACCAAGCAACACGTGGCAGACTGTACCAAGGCACCAGCCACGAAAGTGAACTGTCCTGTCCTGAACTGTCTAGATGGATCCACCGCAAGCCACCGAAGAAGTTAGCCTGAACAGCGCCACGCTCCAGGCAATAATAGAGGGCGTGGCCGCCAAAGTACAGCAGAGCACGCAGCAGAGGCAGGAGGACCTGGACACAGCCGGCACCGCTGCAGCTGCTGATGCCAGTCACCCCAGGACAGATGGTAAGGATTACAATTAATCTAGTTAATCTAGCGGTCCCCCTCCACCCTGTTGGGTGTGAACTTTAGTGGGGCGCATGCATAGTTAGTAGTACTAGCGGTGGGGTAGGCCTCCAATGTAGGCATCCAGGGTATAAAAAAAAAAAAACAAAAAAAAAACAGCCCACAAATCTACAGAGCAGGAGGGGTTGGCGCCCCAGAACAACAATAGCAGGGGGGATAGTGGGCTGGTAATTCTCACAATAGGTGCAAGACACCTGAGCAACCGTTGCTAAGTTAGGTACTATAGGCCAAGAAGGCGACCCATCCCCCCCCCCCCCTCTGAAAGGGCAGAGTACTAAGCTTAACGGGAAGGGTAAGGGTACCAACACCAACGGATAAGTAACCACTTCTAGACGGGTGGGGTAGCCCACGCCACTAAGGGCACAGGATGAAGGGGCAGTGGCCCAGGCTATTAGCTTGCCGTATGAAGGGTGCAGTAGCCCAGGCTATTAACTTGCCGTATGAAGGGGTGCAGTGGCCCAGGCTATTAACTTGCCGTAGGAAGGGTGCAGTAGCCCAGGCTATTAACTTGCCGTATGAAGGGGTGCAGTGGCCCAGGCTATTAACTTGCCGTAGGAAGGGTGCAGTGGCCCAGGCTATTAACTTGCCGTAGGAAGGGTGCAGTAGCCCAGGCTATTAACTTGCCGTATGAAGGGGTGCAGTGGCCCAGGCTATTAACTTGCCGTACGAAGGGTGCAGTGGCCCAGGCTATTAACTTGCCGTACGAAGGGGTGCAGTGGCCCGGGCTATTAACCTGCCGTATGAAGGGGGCAGTGACCCAGGCTATTAACTTGCCGTATGAAGGGGTGCAGTGGCCCGGGCTATTATCTTGCCGTATGAAGGGGTGCAGTGGCCCGGGCGATTATCTTGCCGTATGAAGGGTGCAGTAGCCCAGGCTATTAACTTGCCGTATGAAGGGGTGCAGTGGCCCGGGCTATTAACCTGCCGTACGAAGGGTGCAGTGGCCCAGGCTATTAACTCGCCGTATGAAGGGGTGCAGTGGCCCGGGCTAGTAACCTGCTGTATGAAGGGTGCAGTGGCCCCAGGCCATTAACTTGCCGCAGGAAGGGTGCAGTGGCCCAGGCTATTAACGGGCCAGGCTATTAACTGGCAATATGAAGGGGCAGCGGCCCAGGCTACTATCTGCTATTAAAAAAAAAAAAAAAAAAAAAAAAACGGCAGTAGGAGGGCGCAGTGGCCCAGGCTAGTAACAGTCAGCAGGAAGGGCGCAGTGGCCCACTAGTTATTGGCAGTACGAAGGGCGCAGTGACCCGTGCCATTAATCGATGGGTACGGGGCCCGATGGACAGTACGAAGGGTGCAATGCCCCACAATGAAGGGGCAGCTATGAGGGCTGCAGTTGCCCACTATTAACCCTCTCGTTCCCGAATTGTTTGGACGCGCGCGGAAAAATCTAATCTTCTACCGCGGAATAGTGCATTACCGTTTTATTTTTTTAACTCGATGCTGGCTGGGAAAACCCCATAGCAACCATATATCACTAAATAGACAAAGAGTTTGGGATTCCCCTCATTTTTTGATTGAGAAAATTGAATAATATTTAGGCCCTCTACTATTTCTTTAAAAAAAAAAATTTTTTCCCCCAAAAAATTCCACTTTTCCCATCAATAATAATAATAAAAAATAGAAATAATATTGTTTGATGTACTTTATACCAATATTATATTAGTTCAACAATAAAATATGTTGTTTGTTGTGTGTGGTGCTGATTGTGATCATGTAGGAGACATCTATGAGTGTCCACAAGGAACATACGCCATTGGACGTCGAGCTCCACTACAAAACAATTTCATATACACAAAAACACCAACAACAAAGATATTTGTAATGCAAACAACAAATTATTCATGATCCTATATAATTGCAACTTTATGATGTATTGTATGCGGTTTCATACATGATTTTTGTTTGGGAGGGAGGGGGGGTGAAGCTCCGAGTGTACTTCGCCAGGTCCAGCATCTTCTCCTTCGTCAATGGAAGACTCTGCTCCTGTTGCCTTATCTGCGTCCTCTTCACAATCCCTCTTCACAATCCCTCTTCACAATTCCTCTTCACAATCGGGTCGGTGACTGCATACACATCTGGTCCTAGTAGCACATTCTGGTAAAAAAAATTAAATTTTTTTGAAAATTTGAAATTGTTCAACAAACCACAACCCACTTTCAAATCTCAAAACTCAATGAAATATATATATATTATAGCTAAACAGCTTTCTCCATCTCAATATAGCTATAAATAAGTCCTTTCCACAACAGAAGCTTGCTAGTTTTCAAGAGAAAGACAAGAGAAAGACAAGCTTACATCGATCATCTTCTTGACTTCCATTGTCAGTGTCAGAGTTGACGGGGTCTGGTCCCCAACCCTGATACAGGGCCTCCTATAGCCCTAGATGTCGTCTCCCTCTTCTCCGCTTGATCCTGAGTCGCTAGAGTCAGTATCAAGCAAGTATAAAACTTCCACAGCACTGTAACTGGTAGACGCCATCTTTCCAAATTGACTTCGAAAAAAAATTTTTTTTTGCATAGTTACCTGGATCACACGACACGCTCACTTTTTTCCTATGATGTAATAAGCATTACCTAAGACTGTACGTAATGGGGAGGCCCCCAGTTGAACTGGCGATTTTATAAAAAAAAAAAGAAGACAGTAAGTCAAACCGCAAAGTCTTGGTCGGCAAAGAAGCGGTTGTTTCAATGTGTTATGGAAGGCTACTGGGCTCAAGCAATTTTTCGCTGCTTCTACAAAGCTCTGGAGATGACTGGATCCATAAATGAAGCTGCTGTGAAGAAGGTAACTTTTTTTAAAATTCGACGGAGAACCGATGTTTTTTTTTTTTGCCGAGGAAGAAATAAACGCAACTGCTGTGAGGTACTGTCGAAGCAGCCCTGGCTGAAAGCTATTTTAGATGCTTCTCCAACGCATTGGGCACCTGTGTATGCAATCTGAAGGTTCTAGCTATAAAGTAACTATTTTTAAAAATTCGGGGAAGCCAACCGGTCTTCACCCGCTTTTAAGCGGGATTGGGAACGAAAGGGTTAATATGCATGATGGGGGCCCGGATTAACGTCACCATTGTTACCCACTCTTCTCTCTCCCCTCCCCTCCCCCTCCCCAACACGCACACACCCACGCTCCTCGTGCAATGCAGGCGAGGATCACCAAGCTGAGCGGCTGGCTGCAATCGGGCTACGGACATTCACTGAATGTAGAAGCGAGGGCGAAGCCAAGAACAGAGCAGAGGGCACTCCGGTACCCGCCCCCACAGTGGCTGGGCAGAACAACATGGTGGCAGTGGGTCCGGGCCTACCTTCCATCCCAAAGAAGCTACTAGACAAGATCCGCAGTGGGGACTACGTAGATTTTGGCGAACTGCCACCAGCAAAGGGGAAGGGCCGTCAGGTGCAGCAAGCTGGAGAAGGCCACATAGTTATCCTCCAAGCGGCAGACCTGACGCCAACACGCAAGGCCATACCGGACCTAGCGACATGGTTGCAGTGCTTTGGGCTGTACGTTGCGGCACTAGCACCAGGCCAGCCACATCGAGTCCCGGAGCTGATGGCCTACCAAGCCATAATCGCGAAGGCCAGCCAGACCTACCGTTGGCCATCATGGGTAGTATATGACCAGTCATTCCGCCAGGAGATGGCTGGCACCAAGAACCAGTCATGGGCTAGAGTAGACCCGTCGCTGTACTCGGTCTGCTTCTTCGGGCAAAACGCCAGTGCAGACAACTGGTGTGGCACCTGCCAGTCTCTCGACCACTCCTCGACAGCGTGCCCGATCAAGCAGAGCCGAAAACGAGCATGGCCAGGTGGGAGTGGCACAGTCGGTCAGAGGACACCCCGATCTGAAGTGTGCCTGAAGTACAATAAGTTCAACGGGGACTGCAAGTTCGGCAGGGAGTGTCGGTTCAGGCATGCATGCAGCAAGTGCGGCGATCCCCACCCAGCGTCAAGATGCAAGGCAGGAGACAAGCGCCAAAGAGGGGAAGACACCAGATGAAAGCATGGCCAAGGCAAACATTAAAATGCTATGGCAAGGACAAGAACTGCCAGTATACAGGGTGTTATATATGATGTGATATTGTTCTGCTCTGTACAAAAAAAAAAAAAAAAAAAAAAAAAAGGGAGACGATTAGTAAGCATAGGCTGCTGGAAAAGGGGGTGTTGGGGGCATCACCTGGGGCAGCGGTGATAGTGCATAGTCAGGCCGTGCATTACCTGATGAATTCTACAGGTCACTACTGCTATATCCAGCAACTACAGGGCCTGGATGCGTGTAGAAGTCACAAACGGCAGGCTCTACCACCGAGACTAGGCGCGGTCGCCACACCAATGATCCCTTCCAAATGGGCAGAAGAGTTGAGTTCCCATCCGGATCAAGACTTTGCCAAGTACATCCTGACGGGCATCAGAGAGGGATTCAGAATTGGCTTCAACCCAAGCCGTAGCATGTTGAAACCACGCCCACTCAACATGCCATCAGCAGACGAGCACCCTGAGTGGTCCTGGCATATGTGCAGGAGGAGCTGGCGCACGGACGACTTGCGGCAATAACGGCAGTCGAGGCAACATCGCTGGGCATCCACACTAGCCCATTCGGGGTCATTCCAAAGAGGAATAGACCGAATAAGTGGAGGCTTATCCTGGACTTGTCGTCCCCGTACGGTCACAGCGTGAATGACGGCATTGAGAAAGAGTTGTCGTCTCTAAGCTATGTATCGGTGGACGAGGTGGTCGAGCAAGTACTGAAACTGGGTAAAGGCACTTTGATGGCAAAGATGGACATCAAACACGCCTACCGCAATGTCCCGGTTCATCCAGAGGACAGATACCTGCTGGGCATGAAGTGGGATGGAGCAGTATACATCGATACTACCTTGCCGTTTGGACTGCGGTCGGCCCCCCTGATTTTCTCTGCACTGGCGGATGCACTAACATGGGTCATGAGGAAGAATGGAGTCTCGTGGGTAGAACACTACATCGACGACTTCATTACAGTGGGGGCACCAGGGGGCCCAAGTTGCGTCAAGAACTCAGAGGAAATGCATGAGATATGCCGGCAAGTGGGTCTACCTGTTGAGCCTGACAAAGACGAAGGACCTGCCACGTCAATTACATTTCTAGGCTTAGAGCTGGACTCCATCGCACAGGAAATCAGGTTACCCGAAGACAAGCTAACTAGCCTGAGAGCACTCCTCAAGAGCTGGAGAGGGCGGAAGGCATGCAGGAAGCGTGAGCTTCTTTCGCTTATCGGCTCACTCTCGCATGCAAGTCGAGCAGTCAAGCCAGGGAGAAGCTATCTGCGTAGATTGATCGAGCTTTCAGCATCTACTAGACGCCTGGACCAATTCATACGACTGAACAAGCAGGCTAGGGCAGATATCGAGTGGTGGGCGTGCTTTGCCGGCTCATGGAACGGGACTGCGATGATGCTAACCAGCCCAAGTACAGAGCACCAGGTTGTCCTGACATCGGATGCATCAGGCAACTGGGGATGTGGGGCATTCTCAGGCAGCCAGTGGTTCATGCTCCCCTGGCTAGGGAATATTACCAAGGAGCACATCACAGTCAAGGAACTGGCCCCCATCGTAGTGGCGGCGGCAATCTGGGGCTCAAAGTGGAGAGGGAAGGTAGTGCTAGCACGATGCGACAATACAGCCGCAGTAGCATGCATCAACTCCGGCGCTTCTAGAAACGTGTACGCCATGCAGCTGAGGAGATGCCTGTCCTATCTTGCGGCCACAGGGCAATTCGCAATTTGGGCTACGCACATCCACGGGGTGAACAACCAGGCTGCGGATGCACTGTCCAGAAATAACCTGCCATTCTTCCGATTGTGTTGTCCACAGGCACAGCTACAAGGCTCCCCAATACCAGCCGAGATCTTGGACACGCTACTATTGAAGGACCCAGATTGGACTGCACGGAGCTGGATGGAACAGTGGACTTCTACTGTAAAGAGGCAATAGCAAAGTCAACAAAGAAGTCATATGCATCAGCACAAAAACGTTACATGTTATTTTGTGTCACACACACTATCACCGCACTACCCACCACAGAACGGTCATTGTGTCGCTATGTAGCCTTTCTCGCTATGGAAAACCTATCACCCGCGACGATAAAATGTTACCTATCAGCAGTCCGCCACCTGCAAGTGGCAGAGGGCTATGGTGACCCCCACATAGGCAGCATGGCAAGACTGGAACTAGTCCTCAGGGGTATCAAAAGAGTTCGAGGAAAGTCCGGCCAACCGAAACCACGCCTACCCATCACCCCGGACCTGCTGGGGAAGCTTAGGGAAGCATGGCTGGACCAACCACGAGGCAAGGACGGCAGCATGCTATGGGCAGCCTCAGCCCTGTGTTTCTTTGGTTTCCTGAGGTCGGGGGAGGCGACAGTGCCCTCGGATACCTCGTTCGAGGAGTCCTCTCACTTGACATTTAGGGACATTGCAGTGGATGATCTCGCATCGCCCACGATGCTGAGAGTACACCTGAAGTCCTCGAAGACTGACCCCTTCCGGGTGGGAGTCGACGTTGTCGTGGGCAAGACTGGCAACGCACTGTGTCCAGTTGTGGCAGTCCTGAACTACCTCATAATCAGGGGCAGTGGCCCGGGCCCACTGTTTCGCTTCCAAGATGGGAAACCACTGACCAGAGCAAGACTGGTGGAACAGATACGAGAAGCACTGCAGAGGTCAGGAGTCGATGGCACCCCATACTCGGGGCATAGCTTCCGCAGCGGGGCGGCGACAACAGCGGCTAAGGTGGGGGTGGAGGACTCAACAATAAAGGTACTGGGAAGATGGCGAAGCAGTGCCTACCAGCTGTACATCAAGACGCCCCGCCACCAGCTAGCAGCAGTATCGAAACGGCTAGCGGCGCACCCTTGATGTGATACCACAAAGCAGCAAGTAGACACTGTCCGGACCACTGTCACCATGTGCATAAGTCTCGCTATATAATGTTATTAATTCATGCGATTGATTAAAAAAAAAAAAAAAAAGAAAGAAGTAGAAGAATGTTATCTGGGAAAGGAAAGGAAAAGGGAATGAAGGGGACATGGTTGGGTAGTTTGGAGGATGGTTGCACTCCATAGAGTGCAAAGTGGTGTTAAGTGGTGCGAATAAGTAGAACCACTTGACACCTATTTGTACTACCGCCATGTTTACCAAAAAATAACAATTAGCAGATTACACTATGGGCTGCCAGCCTTCCCCCGGTTCCTGCGGCCAATCCATAGGACAATGATCCATGTTAAATGAAGTTTAATGCACGGCATTAAACTAAGTTAGCATGGGAATTGGCCCGCTCGGGCGCGTCTATTAAAGGGGGCGCAGTAATTGGGAGAAGGCGGGCTAACCAAGCAACACGTGGCAGACTGTACCAAGGCACCAGCCACGAAAGTGAACTGTCCCCCACCCACCCACATCCTAATGACTAAGGGGAGGGAGAACACGGCACAGTAAGCTAGAGCGGAGAAAAAGCTCCACAGCTTCACTCACTGGAACAGGGAGAAGAGCCAGTGACTGAGACCTCCACTGAGGAAAACAGTGAAGAGTTCCCCAGTGTGACAAGGACCAGGGGTAGGCTGGAGGATGGTTGCACTCCATAGAGTGCAAAGTGGTGTTAAGTGGTGCGAATAAGTAGAACCACTTGACACCTATTTGTACTACCGCCATGTTTACCAAAAAATAACAATTAGCAGATTACACTATGGGCTGCCAGCCTTCCCCCGGTTCCTGCGGCCAATCCATAGGACAATGATCCATGTTAACTTATCTAAGAGCACAAAGCCAGCTTACATCCAAGGCTTAAAAACTACTTCCAGGATATTTGCCACACACACTCTCCACACCCAAACCATAGCAAATTACATCTAAACTGCATCAACACAACCGACCACATCATGTGTATTAAGATAAAAGCATAAAAACTAAACAATGCTTACTCTAGACTCAGTGACAGAAGAAGGAAGGAAATAAAGCAGAAAATTAGAACTAAAAAAAAAATTAAATAAGAACAAGAAAATAATGAAAGATAAGGACAAACATAAAAACAGCAGAAAAAAGGGAAGGGGATTAATTTATTAACTAGCAAAACAGAGTAAGAATACTAGAGCATCTAGTTGTGAACCTAGCTAAATGGTAAAAATACATGAATATTCAGAGCATAAAATATTTTGGTTTAGGTCATTATATAGCTTGCTTCATCACATGGCATAGCTGCATCATGAGGCTGGTAATGTTAAACTCACTGAAGCTATATACACTTACTGACCACTTCATAAACCTGTAACTGACCGTCTGCAATAAGGAGACCTCAGCAGTAATATTTGCTAGCACATGACTGTCGTTTAACTTTTTGCAATGACGAACAGTGGAGTCCCCGGAATTAAGGATGCAATAAAAATTATACCATTACGCATTTCATTCTTTAGGGGGAAGCTTAACGGGACTTGCTTTGTGTATCGGTGCAGTTTGATGCCACTTTTGATGCCTGAATGGCTCCCATTTCGGAGAAGTGTTGTTGGCAGACAGACAGACAGACCCAGTGGACAACTATAACCCTCAGTGTGCAGCCACACTGAGGGTTAATACAGACTTGGATTATGAAGGAAATCTATTTTAGTGTGAAACAACCTGTGTCCTCTCATACACATGCTTTAATTCAAAACACAACAACAAGCACAAAAACAAAACCACATAGGTTAACCAAGCCAACTGATAAACCACAGTAGCTGCCTTTATGTGTGGCCAGCAGACTCACTTAGGCTCATGCTTACTAATTCCATAAAAAAAAAAAGTATACAGCCTGACACACACACACAATTAAAGAGAATAGCAAACATCACACATCACCAGAATTGAAACCTCCTTCCAGCCCCCTCCCCCCCCTTGTTTACCCTGCTTAGTAAGCTACAATTTTATGCCGGTAAAGCTACGATATGTAGCCAAGTCAGGTATTTTAGGGTAGGGAAACCTTCTAAGGGTGTCTTCAAGTACTTACGAAAAGAGACCCAAAGGCATATGTACATGAAACAAACTAAACCACTGCTGGAGTACTATTTTAGTCTACCCCATGCAAGAGGTGTGACAACAATGTGTCCCCATCACATGTTGTAATTCAACATGTGCTAGCTACCCAAACAAAACCACAGAGGTTAACCAGTAAATCACAGCAGCTGCTTTTATGTGTGCCAGACTCACACTCTGACTTAGGCTCATGCTAATATATTTTTGCTATGTTTGCACAGAATAATGATCAGCTAAATAAATTTTTTTAAATAATAATGACACCTGCACAATAGCAAATAACCTAGTGTATGAAAAATGTACTGTAAAAATTAACAACAAAACAAAACAAACAAAAACAACAACAAAAAACAACAACAACCTATGAATATCTACTAATGCAAACAAATAGTGAGTGTTGTCCAGTAACGCCGTCAATTGTCCCATGGGACTAGGATGGGACCATAGAGAAGTCCCTTGGGATGGCCATGCCAAATTAAAAAAAGTATGAAATTTAAAACTTTCTCTGCTAGGGAACCCCTCCCTGTGGTTGAAAAGTAGCCCTAGCCCTTTGTGGTTATAGTCACATGACCGACACGCCCAATTTTGGGGGGCTTTGCCCACCACATCCCCCAATATGCTCGGGAGGCTTTGCTCCCCGCACCCACCAGATGCTGTCACAAACATATGAATCAGGCTAATGTGAGTGAATTGAACATGAATAGGACGCTTTTGAATTGTTAGGGCCTTGTAATATGCCCGTGGACATTTGACGGCATTACCGGACTACTACGCATATCATACAGACGTACACACAAAGAAAAGTCCAACAAGAAGGGAGAAAGAAGGGAGAGTAAGAAAGAGATAGATGGAAAAAAGAAAACAAGAAAAAAAAGGTTTCATACAGGAGGAGGGGGAACTGGGATTTCCCCCTCAAGGTTCTAGCTTCCCATCCCCCCCCCAAGAAGTTATAAATAATTGAATAATAATATATACTAGATCAGATTTAATAACAAACAATACCGCGCACAATATGCACTACAAGTTGCAGCTCCACTACACTAAACTACATCTTCCCCAAGCAAAACATGCGACAAACACCATATCCACATACACACAAACCCGCGCGCATACACACATCTAACCATGGCATGATCAAGCTTTCCCAGTTTGAAATAGAGAGCACCAATACTGTTGAGTATCTCTGGAGGAATATCAGCACCCACTTTATCTATGAGAATGTGTGATGATTTATAGTATGCATCAAGAGAACCCTAAACAACAAGAACATCAACAAAAACTTGAGTCAAGCGCTTTTTGTACCATTTTGCTACTCCAATTTTAGATGTTTGTGAAGATCGTAAATAACAACTAAATATGCAGTATTCTGCTTACGTTGTTCAGAATTGGTTGTTTTTTCATTTTTATTATTTATTAAAAAATAGCTCCAGTTTTTGTATTATGTAGCAGACGAGGGCACTATATGTGACCGTCTATGGGAAATCGGGCACAATGCAGCATGCGTAGACATCGCAAAAAGATCGATTTAGTTCTTAAAATTGTATAAAATAAAAATAACGAAGGGAATGGTTAGGTGATATATAGCGGGAATGGCTAAAGCTACGACAATAAAACTTGGAGAGCTTAATATCTGGATGCCGAGGAGTGTGTAAGTGCAAACAAAAAAATGTTTTCGTCGGGGCCGCGTTGTGCCCGATTTTCCTGTAGACGGTCATATATGTATTGCCCTGGTAGAGGGCTACTACATGTAGTGCCCTGCCTCTCAGGGTATTAGCAATGACTACCGTTGCTATTTTCTAAATTAGTTAAACACTGTGCGTCCGTTGGGAACTACTGTGTTTAGAGTCCCTCTGGCATCATTAGTAGTGCCCTTGTTTCACTGGGGATGCCACAGCCCTGGCACTTCAGGACCCTAAACACAGTAGTGCCCTAGGTGACAGCGCCTAATTATTATATAATCAGTTCCAAATACATTATCAAGTACCATATTCTTGCAGTTAGACGTTGCCTTCAATACTTAACCTCCCAGCTCGAGAGACTTAATAAAACGTCAGCCACTCTTGAATAGTAGCTGCAGACAAATATTACTGATTCCACATAGTGCATTAGACCACTATAGGACTTCCAAATGTAGGAGTAAATTCATGTACTCTATAGTCCACTTGGTCATCATTAATAACAACTCTTGAATTAATAGCCACTATTGAATAGCAGCATTCATCAGCAGTAAGTTATAAAGAAACATTATTGCAAAAATGCTCTATCAAAGTAAACCCAACACATGGTTACAATTCAGTTCTCATGAGATGCTGAGCAAAATTTCATATTATATGGTTGGTTGGTTTACCCGCCATATATGACCACTTCCAACTATGGACTGGAGCTAAACAAATGACTTACACAATTTTACCACAAACTCTGTATTTGTACTAATTTGATGCATTATTTTATAGTTGTACCTAGATGGCTGGTTGCTTAAGAACACCATCATATTGATCACACCCACCTATACATTCCCCTGCTCCAGGACACTGCCCAGTTCTATATTGCATTGACCACACCCACCATTAAATCTCCCTGTTCCAGGATACTAATGCATTGACCATGCCCACCATTAAATCTCCCTGTTCCAGGATACTAATGCATTGACCACACCCACCATTAAATCTCCCTGTTCCAGGATACTAATGCATTGAACACACCCACCATTAAATCTCCCTGTTCCAGGATACTAATGCATTGACCACACCCACTATTAAATCTCCCTGTTCCAGGATACTAATGCATTGACCACACCCACCATTAAATCTCCCTGTTCCAGGATACTAATGCATTGACCACACCCACCATTAAATCTCCATGTTCCAGGATACTAATGCATTGACCACACCCATCATTAAATCTCCTTGTTCCAGGATACTAATGCATTGACCACACCCACCTTTAAATCCCCCTGTTCCAGGATACTGCCCAGTTCTATCTAAGTCTCCATATCATCTGGGAACTGGTCTGTCACTTTCTTCAAGTAATCCTAAATATTTCCTAGTTGCTAGGCTGAGCTGCCAGAACCTTCTAAAACACTGGGTAGCATTTTTACTGTCACCTTGGGCGATTTACATCGTGAGGCAACACATCACTACTGGACAAAAACCTGGTGGCCTGCAGTGAACATGAAACACTAAATTGTTGTATACAATTAATCTACTAAGTATACAATACACTATAGACAGAAATGTGAGTTTATGTGGGCTTGTAATTAACCCACACTATTTACCAATCACAGCTAAAAGTTTTCCTAGGTCATTTTAGGGAAAAATTTCCTCACAGCAATTACAAGTGAAGTAACAGAACAATAGCAGGAATTCATACAGTAGATACCACCCCCCCCCCCCACCCCCAGCAAATATTTCTAATCATACTTTTGATAATGCATGCTGTATTCAATACTGAACATGAATACATTTTACAATAGTATACTCCAGCAGTTCTTATAACTTGTACGCCAGTTAAATTATACTTCCAAATACTTCTCATTCTTTTAATCGACTCCCTCAAGTGAAAAATCTTGTATGAATCCCTGCACTGCATTAGTCAACCACTGTTCCAAATTTGAAGTCATTCCCATATAAAAAATAAAAAATAAAATAAAAAGAAGACTGAATAAAAGCGGATGGAAGGGAGGAGAAACAGAGAATTGGGTGGGGTGAGCGGGGAGGATGAAGAAGGAAGGAGAGAAAAAATTTAGTAACAGGGAGGAGGTGTAGGACATCTTATTTAAGCCTGACTGATTGTTCATCACTGGACTATGAATATGAAGCTAAACATTCATACTGTGTGCTATACGCTGAGCGTCTAACAAAGCTGCAGAACAACTGGTCCAGTGGGTACAACACTTCTCTATATGCGACTGTCTACAGAAAAATCACGCCCAATGTGGCCTCCATAAAAAAAAAATAATAATTATTATAATTTTTTTTTTTTGCACTGAGTCGTCAGCATCTAGATATTGAGTTTCCAAGTGTTATAGTCATAGCTTAAGTGGTTCTCAATACATTCTACATAATCGTTCCCTTCCGTTAGCTTATTTAATGCAATTTTAAGAATTCGACCAACCTCTTCCCTGACATTTACACACGCCATGTTGTGCCTGATTTTCCTGTAGACGGTCACATATAATGACCTGTATTATCAAAAATTAACCAACTGTATGAAATGTATGTGGATGTAGCACCTCCGAATACAAGAGTTTTGTATAGGCATACAGGGAGCTGGGGAAGGAAGAATATTCTCTAAGTGAAAGTCTCTCCCCCTCCGACCCCCCTCAAGAAAAATAATCATAATCACACTCTTTCTTAAAATATGCTGTACTCAGTACTAGCCATAGAATACATACACAACAGTACCCTCTAGCAGTCATTACAACACAATGTACACACCGAGTTCTCGTCTTCACCTATCCAAGTACAAAAATGAGTGTGGCTTAGCATACTTGAAGCCTCCCCTCAGCAAAAAATCCAGTATGAAACCCTGCCAATATGTAAATTCCCGATGATGCTTATGTGTGACCTACATGTAACACTCTCGCCTGTTTTATCAGGCCCATCAACTCTACTTGCTATGTTTCCAAATTGGCACCTTTACTTTCTCTTTGTGAAATTTCTCATTATTATTACCTGAGTTGTCTTGTGTTGTTCTTTCCTCCCTGGCTCACTCAATGAGTGCTGTTCCTTTACCAGCAGCTGACAAATAGGAGTGCGTCTTACAGCGTCCCCTTTTAGTGGGTTGTTTGTGTTGGTTGTAGTAGTAGTAGCTTCTGTGCTGAAAATACATGAAATAAGACAAAAGCAAAAAAAAAAAAAGTGAAGTCAGAGAATATGCAGTACTCAATACTAGCCATGAAACCTTTTCACAATATCATACTCCACAAGATTAAAAAAAATCAAAGCCCGAAAAAAATGACTACTTGAATATGAAAAAAAAAAGAAAAAAGATCAACATTTATCCAATTGGTAGGTCAGTTTAACTGTACTAAATGTCTCATTTCCATACTTAAAGCTTTACCCCTCAAATAAAAATCCTGTATCAATCCCTGATGGGGGCTAAAGTTGAAGAGATCACATATAAAAGGAACACTGCAGTTATCATCATACCATCCATATCTCAAGCTAGCTCAATCAATGTCTTGTTGTGTGTCCGCGTTTTCATTTTGTAGAACTAGCTCTCTGGCGCCGCCACTTACATCACGATCCAATAATAGACACTCTTTTTAGGACAAAAACCCTTTACCCCATCAAGTATCAAGGGATTTAGGATAAAGATACCCTTTACCCTCCCATTAAAAGTTCAGCGTCATCTCTTTACCAAAAGTAATTTTATTCTTGGCTTTGGCTGTATGTAGAGGGCAGAAGCAGAAGAAATGTTTAGTCTAATCAGTCTAAAGATGTCTCGTCGACGTAAGTGAAAGGTATTCATACAAGTGTTGTTTGGTAATAGCAACCTAAGTCAGATTTGGGCTTACCATATGGTGGGGTTATCAGCCACCTGCACATTGCATATTAGTTGATTTCAACTTGATGAGAACAGAAGCTTTATGATTACAAGTTCGCCTAAATATATCTGTGCATGTGAATGTCAGAAAGTATACACCCTATGCTTCTAAATAAATTTAAAATTAGGTCTGAGCTTAGCAATTAGGATGGAGTTGGACCTGTGACCTCGGCAAGTGATCAGTACATTGTCACATCTTCGTGCAGTGATGGCAATTTTGGAGGACCAGCACTGAATTTCATCTTCTCTGCTTCCCTTTCATAAAAAGCAGTAGTTTCAGCCCAGATAGAGGTAGAAGATAGTCCCACAAATCTATGTATGCTATGAGTCCGTACATATTGGCTAAGCACCACAGAATAATTCCAAATTCAGTTTAGTTTGTAATAGAACTAGGAAGAAAATATTACCGCGAAATGGTGCTACTATTACAGTGGTGCTGTAATTAGAATATGGTATAGAGCAGAGTCTTATATTTTTGAAGCCCTGTAATATTATAGAAATGTATCCAGTGTTATAGGTATACTTTGTATGTGTAATCATGTAGGAATCTGTGATCTTGATGAAGAGATTTGTTGTGATCTCAGTGACAGCAAGAGGTGAAATAGAATAATATGTGAGTTTGTATTGAACATGAGTAACTAAGGTAGTCAGGATTAATAGCATGAGTAAGGTAATTAGAATGAGGTGATACATCATACGATTAACCATGCTATTAGTTGCTAATAGTTTGCCAACATCCTAACATGTATTAGAATTGCAGTGCTATTAGCTGTTTAATTAGCATTGATATTTTGTCCTCATGATCAAAGCAGTGGTTGCCTGGCTAGCTCTCTTTACAAGCTAGCAATACCATTACTTTTCTAGGCAGGGTTGTAAGATTGAAATGTGCATTTGTTGACCCTTACCAAACATACCTTTAAATTTAAAATTTGTTGTGCAACATTCATGAGGATTCGATATTAAAAAAACAAACAGCTAGAACCTGTGATATTTACAAAATTCATTAGTATTTAAAAATAATTGGATTTTTTTTGACAAATGCTTAATAAGTGTCTGTTGAATAAAATCAGTTGTCTTAGTTTCACTCATCTCTGCAGTTGTTCTATCACAGTTCCTTCTGTAACTTCAAATACCTTGGATCCCATTAGAAGTTAAATAAAAGTAGAGGCTGGATAATAAAATCACAATACGTCATGTTCGCTCTTTGGCAGTAGTTTCACTTCTCTCTGGTCCTGTTTTCCTAAATCACACTGTAGTAACAGTGCAGTCTAACATATCTTGTTACATACCACTTTTTACCCATTACACGTGTGCCTGTGGAGATATGTATGCATTTATGTGGCATGTGTATGTGTTCATGTTTGTGTAGGTGAAGTACTTTCTGACAATGGGCCTAACTGATATGTTTGATGTGGTAAGTTAAGTGCAGCTAAATGTGTTAAAGTCACGACATGCACGCACGCACACAAACACACACACACACACACACACTGTCTATGAGCCCAAGCAATGATATAGATACTTTCTATTTAGTTAACCTGCTTATTCTTACCAGATTTGTATGGTTATGTTCATACCTGGTAAAGGGACAGTAAGTATGCAAATAAATAATAGATTTCAGCAAGAGTCAAGATAACATTATCATTATATATTGAATGCGTAACCCTGAATATTCTGGGGCCCTGGTTAATTCTAAGCATATTCTAAATTTTGAATTTCTATCTAGCAATACTTATCTATGGCTAGGCTGGGTATAACTGCTTGTGGAAAGTAAATCTGATATTTCTGTGCTTGCAACAAAACTTATAGATTGTGTTGTATGTGATGTAGAGAATGTGTGCCATCATGGAAGAGTGAAGATCTGTTCTCAAGTCATCTTCTATTGTTGAACCTTCACTTGTTGATCATGTATAGTTTTTTGTTTTTGTTTTTTTTTTCCTTCAAAATGTAATGTATAAACATTATTAGTGAGAATTTATTTAAAACAACCCAAATAAAATTATAGTGACATCAGGTGGTCATTACAGGTAAAACTCTATTAAGGAAGTGTATCAAGGCTTTATTTTACTGGACGATCTTTCCTAATTCAATATATGCACGTTGGGTACAAGGTCCTCAGATATACAAGACAAAAGATAAAGCACGGAAATAAAAAGGGATAAGTGGCATTTAATATTTTATAATAGTCTCTATGGTATAGATATGTAGTATTTTGGCAAGAACTTCAAATATATTTTAAAGACTGGTGGCTGTGTGTGATAAACAAATGGTATGAGTGTGACTCAGTAAATCAAAGAAATTGACAAAATTCAATCATATAACAAAAAGGTTTTCCTTAGAGTGCTTTTATAAGTTGCTCTCACCAGGATTTAGGAGTATACTATAAAGTGTTGTGATACATCATAGGGTGTTATGGTACACCATAAGGTGTTTCATTAAACACCTACTTGATAGTAGGGTGTTATGGTGCACCATAGAGTGTACCATAACACCCCTGTTTAATAGGGTGTTCCATTACACCCTAGTAAGGGTGTACCGTTACACCCCATTTTTTACTGTGCATGCAAATCAAAATACAAACCACACATCTTTAATAAGTGGACTCAAAAATAGTCAGGTTTTTGGTTGCAGTGGTTGATGACTGCCATTTTCTGCAAGAACAGAATCTCAATCAGGGGTGATGGAAGTTGTTTCGTAGTGGGAGCACATCGTGTATCACACAACTTTTTATTTATAAAGTCATAGTGAAAATTAAAATTGGATTGAACATTATGATGTTAAAGTTTAAAATAATATGATTTAGTCTAATTTGTTCCTTAAATGTTTCTTTCATATCTTCCTATCAATTCCTTAGTAATGTCTGTCAGTTCAGTATTGTTTGCTTTGTTTTCATGAATATGCATAAAAATGGAATCATAAAAGTGCTCTACTTTCATCACAATCATCAATTCTTCTCTCTTTACCAAGAAACCAAAGACAACTGATTTTCCACTATGATAGTAGTAAATACCAACTGCGTTCTGTAGTAAGTCGTGATGTTGTGATAAACAGCTTGCTTCGTTGGTTTTGCAAATAGAATTGAATTCATGAGCACATCATTTATGAAATTCAATCATACAAAGTATAACAATTATGATGAGCTTACTGTGTGCTCCCTGTGACCCCAATCTATAAATCTGGGGGGGGCTGTGTTCCCCTCCCCCTCACTTCCATCACCAATGTATGTCTCCAGATCAGATATGGATTGATGGGAAAAATTTGTTCAATAATTTGTTACAGGAAGAAGGGAGGATAATTGATATCCATCTGGGCATAATACTCAGCTACTCTCTCTAGCTACTTTATTCCCAGGCACTCATTAGCGGCTTCCTAATAACTACACCGAGTTATGTTCAATTACCTGAGCCAACTTCCCCAAAGGGAATTTTTTGAAATTCTTCATTGTTGTTACAAGTAGTAGTAGTAACATCAGGAAGAGTTGAGCAGGTTTCTGGGTAAGAGTTTCCAGTGCAAGAGGAACTTGGAAGAGCTATGCAGTTGCCTGAAGATGACAAAATATTTTCAACAACGTATAGGAGTTAACCTGTATCAAACATTGTATTGAGTACATTTTAGTTTATATACAAATGGCTAAGTGAAGAGTAACTATTATGTAGTATTTGTTTTGCAGGCTCACTTAAAACAGATTTAACACTGGGCCTAAAAGCCTAGTATCTCAGATATAAACCATTTAGGACATTTAAGTTCTGGAATATTCAGTGATGCCTCAGAGGGAAGTATCACCTTTAGCATCCCAAAAGGCCCTAAACTGTAGCTTCTATAGTGCAACTGTGACAGTACATAGGGACAAAGGAGACCATAATACAATACTCATAACAGTTGCATAGTAGATAATAATTTAGACATAACAACTGTTCCTAACACCTTAACAATGCATGTCGCTATGCCTCATTAATTGTGATGATTCCTTAACAAGGCATGTCACCATGCCTCATTAATTTTGAACAAGGCATGTTGCCATGCCTCATTAATTTGGATGATTCCTTACCAACTAGAGGCTTTCTACATACAGGTGCACTGCACTGAAGGTAATATATTACCTAGAGCATCCCTCCCTGAAAAACCCAAGGGATTTAATTTCCCTCTGTCACTAAGCAAAAAAACAACTCCTGCTATGTTCTAATGTATATATACGGCCTTTGTCTGATTATGTTCATATACATAAGTATTGCAATAGTAAATACTTATAAACTCTTTATTATGGTGTTCTGTAAGGGAAAATAATGCTATCCTGCAGTATATTGTAGAGTATACCAATACTTGAGATGTTTTAAGAAATACTCCCTAGCATTAGCCCTAGTCCTAACCATAGTCCTTAAACTAAAAAAGAAAAGCAAAAACAACAACACAGAGATTACAATCAGTGATAATAAAATTCGAGTGGATTTTAATGATAAGTGAGCATGTAATAATACTTAACTTAATTTAAATTTCGACTTACCATCTATTCTGTATGTTCTCGTTAGGATATCCAGTAAATCAGAGGATAGTGACCCATTCTGTCAGGCAAACTGCATTCCATTAATATGGTTTCCAGCAATGAAACCTATGAGGTACTGAGTTTCTTTGTGTAGACGATGGGTATTGCTATACAGAAACCTTGACAATGTCTTATGCCCATCAGTTAGCAGAATGGTCTGAATTGTATAAGTTGAGGTCTGTATTTAGGCAGTGAATATATGAGAGGAGAAGAAAAGTATAATTGGCGAGCGAGCGTAGCGAGCGAGACACTTACAGGGGTAACACAATCGAAAATCGGGGATGTTTGTTTATTGGCGAGCGAGCGAAGCGAGCGAGACACTATCAGGGGTAACTCAATCGAGATTTCGCTATATTTATTTATTGGCGAGCGAGCGTAGCGAGCGAGACACTTACAGGGGTAACACAATCGAAAATCGGGGATGTTTGTTTATTTATTTATTGGCGAGCGAGCGAAGCGAGCGAGACACTATCAGGGGTAACTCAATCGAGATTTCGCTATATTTATTTATTTATCTGTTTATGGGGTACGTGAGACCTCTGTTTTAGCCCGCGCTTCTAATTACGTAAGTTAGGTAAAGCGTTCACAGTTCCAGTATTTTTCAATTAACGAGCGCGGAGAATCCTGCTGCACTGCCTTACGCAACTCTGTTTCAACCAAAACGTTTATAGCTACTCTCTTCTTGAAACAATTGTGAAGTCTTTGTCAAGCTGCACTTCTTTGCCACTGCTTTCTAAGTTTATTCAGGTAATTCTGTTATTATTAACTCAGCTAAGAGCTTGTTGTCAACAGTGACTGGTAAATTCCAATAGTCAGAATGACTCAAATTTGGTACTACGGAAGTTACTACGGCTCAAGAAAATGAGGTAAGAAAGTAATTTTGTATTTGTGTGCTAAAATTGATTGTCTTTTGTTTATGTAGCTGAGAGCTTGTTGTCAAGAATTCGAGGTAATTCAGATGGTCAAAGTAACTTCAATTTGATACTACAGAAGTTATCAATACTCAAGAATGAGGTAAGTAGTAATTCCATATTTGTTGGCTAAAATTACAAATAATAACACTGTTTTATTTTTTATCGTAGCTGAGAGCTTGTTCAAGAGTCACTGGTGATTGAGATTATCAGAATGGTTGATGTTTGATACTACAAAAGTTACCATTAATCAGGTAAGAGAGTGATTTTGTATTTGTTTGCTGAAATCTAATGTCATAACTGCTATTATAGTGTTTGCATGAAGTAAGCTAAAAAGAGTAACATTTTATGTTACCTAACTATCAGGCTCGCTCGCCATTTGTGCTCAAGCACACCACTAGTTTATTTATTTATTTATATATATGGACGTACGTATGTCATTTCGTACTTTGACCCTCGCGTTTTGGTGTTAGTTATGTGGTCGACCCCGTCCCAAATTGCACTAAACAGAATCCTCTGGTTTATCGATCAGTACCCGTATCACCCTAGAAATTGAATTGTTTACCGTTTGAATTCTTTTGCGGGTGCAGTTTTTCTATTCGAGTTAGTGGCGGTGGTAAGTCAGTGCGCTCTTTGTCATGGTTATAAGCCGTGCGCAACAGTATTTACTTGAAAATACATTGTCCACTAGACTACTGCGAAGGTAAGTCTATGTAGGTGCATGTCCGGTTGTGTCAAAGCATTGTGTGTTACAACCACTATTAGCTAAAGAATATCACAAAGAAAACTTTTAAATAACGTGTATTGTTTTGTTGTTTTTTTCCTTCAATTCAAGCAGTTGCAGAGAGTTGTTATGGCACTGAAATCCCTTTACCCTGTATGCTAAATTTAAAAACTGGACCTCATCAGTAGCTTCAGTGTGTTAGAAGTCAAAATCATTCATATAAAATAGTACAGTCTTTAGGCTCGCTCGCCATTTGTGCTCAAGCACACCACTAGTATATATGTATGTATGTATGGATTGTATGTATGTATGGATGGTACGTATGCTCTTTAAATGCGCGCGCTTCTAATTACGTAAGTTAGGTAAAGCGTTCACAGTTCCAGTATTTTTCAATTAACGAGCGCGGAGAATCATACTGCACTGCCTTACGCAACTATGTTTCAACCAAAAAGTTTACAGCTACTCTCTTCTTGAAACAATTGTGAAGTCTTTGTCAAGCTGCGCTTCTTTGCCACTGCTTTCGAAGTTTATTCAGGTAATTCTGTTAGTTTAGTCTGGGATCAGAGACTTTAGATTCTCTGATGCTAACTGAGAATGGAAAGGGTTACACTGTGCACTACAGTTAGATGTAATTTCTGTCCTATTTTTTTGTAAAAAGAGTCTGCTCGCTCGCCATGCATTTGCGCTATTCGAGCGCACCACTAGTTTATTTATTTATTTATATATATGGACGTACGTATGTCATCGCGTTTTTGTGTTAGTTATGTGGTCGACCCTGTTCCAAATTGCACTAAACAGAATCCTCTGGTTTATCGATCAGTACCCGTATCACCCTAGAAATTGAATTGTTTACCGTTTGAATTCTTTTGCGGGTGCAGTTTTTCTATTAGAGTTAGTGGCGGTGGTAAGTCAATGCGCTCTTTGTCATGGTTATAAGGCGTGCGCAACAGTATTTACTTGAAAATACATTGTCCACTAGACTACTGCGAAGGTAAGTCTGTGTAGGTGCATGTCAAGTTGTGTCAAAGCATTGTGTGTTACAACCACTACTTAGCTAAAGAATATCACAAAGAAAACTTTTAAATAACGTGTATTGTTTTGTTGTTGTTTTTTTCCTTCAATTCAAGCAGTTGCAGAGAGTTGTTACTATAGCACTGAAATCCCTTTACCCTGTATGCTAAATTTAAAATCTGGACCTTATTTTCAGTAGCTTCAGTGTTAGAAGTCAAAATCATTCATATAAAAATAGTATAGTCTTTAGGCTCGCTCGCCATTTGTGCTCAAGCACATCACTAGTTAAATGTAATAATTAAAAAAATCTATATAATGTGACCGTCTACAGGAAAACGGGGCACAACGCGGCGTGCGTAATATCGAGAAAAGATCGATCATTTCTTAAAAATGTATTGTTTCAAGCCGACGGAAGGGAACGGTTAGGTCTATTATAGTGGGAACGACTTAAGGTACGACGATAAAACTTGGAGAGCTCAATATCTGGACGCCGACAACTCTGTAAGTGCAACAAAAAAATTTTCGAAGGGTGCCGCGTTGTGCCCGGTTTTCCCTTAGACTGTCACATGTGTATATTATAATATATACAGTAAGTTCTTTCTTATCAGGGCACCTTGGGAATATGGGGTGCCTGTAACAGAGAATTGCCCGTATCTAAGAACATTCATGAAATCATACTAATTACATAATACAATACATAGATACCAAACCATAAATATGATTGTACACAGTTAAATGGTTCATTCAGTTTTCTTTTCTCTTGAAAAATGATGTAATTGTTGTTTGTTTTAATGCATCACTTCTTTTCAGAGGGGGAGGGGGAAGAGGGCCAAAATAAAGTTTCCATTCAGTTATTATAAAGTCTTTAGCTGGCTTGTTTTGGGCCATGTACAATTTTGGTAACAAAAAATATTTACTACATATTGTGGCTCCTAATACCACCACTTGTAGGGGGTCAACTTGTAGTCTACAGCCTGAGAGTCAACTTTCTGAGTGTAGGAAAGTGGCTATGGGAATTTTATTTTAGCCTCTTCTGTAGCTGCGGGTAGAGGGATGTGCCCGCCCATATCTTCGATGCCCCGGATAAGGGAGAAGAACTTACTGTATATTATATGCATGAATACTGAGAGTCAATGAAGCTGTCACATTTGCATATATAATCAGGGCAGTCTGTTAAGTCAAAATATTAACCACTAAGCTCAAGCTTCTCCAACATAATAAGAATGTACTATTTGCTGCATACCTTCTCGTTCTTGTGTGAAATATTCTTAGCATGTAAAATGTGACAGTACGTAAGTCAACAGTAAGTACCTTGCTCAGTAAATTTACATTTTTTCCTGTCTACCATGAGTCTTTTATACTTTTATTGCATTAAGATTCTTATTCTTAAATTAATTTTCTTAAGCAAAACTTAAGTTATGCATATAATCACTTCAATGGTAAAGTTCAGTAAACAAAAAAAGGAGTACATATAACCACTTGGTATATTTTGTGTTCTACTTCTACATAATTTTTTATATTTTTAAGCACTATGCTTCCTTTTTTAAATTTCATTTTATTAAAACAAACTCACTTACTTGCGTTGTTAAAGTTCAATGAATCAAAAAATTAATATTTAAGCCATAACTTACGATATTATTCACATGCGCTGTGTATTCCCAGGCTGTAGCAAATAATAATGTTGCATTGAGGTCTACTACTCCTTCCTCTGATTTGAAGATATGCAGATACTCTTGTATTGTCTCATAGTCAGTTGCATTCCAATAGCAAACTTGCTCAATAGTTGAGGGAAAGGTCCAGAAAGGAGCGATCATGGGAATGCTTTTATTCAAGAATGGATTAGTCAATTTTATAGTTATTGGACGATGCAAGATAAATCCACCAGGAAATGCTTCAGTAAACGTTAGAGACCCTCTAGCATTTATCTGCACATGAAAACATTAAAAACATAATTAAGTTAACAGTGCGAGGGTCTTGAGATACGGAATATCTTCTTTGGTGGCACAAATCAACATTGGGACCACTGGTTGTACTTAAGCCATAGCATTAAAATTCTGGATGCTGACATCCTTAAATAAGAGATATTGAATGAGGCTAGGAGATGAAACTAGAGAAAGTTTATTACATTGCCACTTCTGGTATAGTAAAGAGTTCTATATAATATGTACTGTGAAACTATGTGCTAATTCATCCAGTGAAATGAAACAAAGATAGGGTGATTACAACAATTTAGACAGGTATAGCTTATATTATAACACTTTATATACTGTGTGGTATATAGTCTATGTATAAAAAGACAAATAAAATTAATCTGTTAGCCATAAAGTAGATTTAATGTGAATACTATAAGGTTTTCTGGCACTCACTGTTTTAGCAAATATACAAAACCTGAACAGGTTTTCACAAAAAGTGTGTATATTTCATGTTAAAAAATATTATGAGCTTGCATGATTACCTATCATCTTTTTCTATAATGTATTACTTACATAAACTGAATCATACTTTTTTCGGTATAGAACGATTGGAGTTGGTAGTGGTACCGTCATATACAATGCCTGTTGTAGATTAGTACATGATTTTAAGTATTTTGGAAATGACACCAAATCTAAGCAACAAAATAATAGTACATAGTTCTATTAAAATTGTTAATTAATAATGTCAGGGATAAATACAGCTTGTATTGTTATAGCAAAATAATATATTTTACTACTTGGCCATTCTATTGTTTTAGTGGCAAGACCTCCTCAACTTAGGCATCGAAGGAGGACCATGATAAATATTACTTTTACAGATTTGCATTCACAAGTAGTTATCTACTTGGGACTCTCCCTGTTGTTAATACTGGATCCTCCTCTGGCTCTATGACTGAGTGTATCATTACGATGTGCTATCACATTTGGGAATGTTTCTAGCACATCTTTGTTCTTAACTAAGAAAGATGCATGTTTTCGGCAAATGGATGTATGCTATTTCCATGTCAGCATGAGATTTTTACATATCTGTGTTGCGAGGAAAACATTTGGGTGAGATAAGGGGCATTAATTAGAGTAAGAAACATAGAGTTTATTTTTAAAATAGTGGAAATATAAGAACGATAAGAGTAAGCTAAACAATGTCAAAGAAAAATATTATCCCTGCTACAACTACTCTATAGGACAGCTGTTTAAAGTGGCTAATTATTAACCTAATTAGCATCACTACTGTCGCTTCCTCATGAGTGATCTGTAACCACATTTCTCTGACAACCTCAAAAGTCCAGCATCCAATTTGCTGAGTGACAGGAGGGTTAATTACTACCCCACATGAAGGTAATTCTAAACCACCATACTTACAATACAATCCTCCGTCCAGTCAATCTTGAACATTCACTAAGAAATGTTGCTCATTAGCTCTAACTAGACAAAGAATGATAAAGTTATGTAAGTCTACAGCAGTCCTAGTTGTTACTTAGTCCGATGGTACTTGTTTAATTATTCATGACGTAATTGCTAGGTCAGTAACATTAGCCAATTACATAGTAAAATAACTATTAAATCAAAATGTTTTATTGAGATTAAATTAAGTAGTATCATTTAAATGTGAATATATAATTTCAATAAATTGAAATCTTGATAACTTCATTGCTTAGCACAGTTTTGTACTATAATCAAATGTATTTTATGAGCTTAACATGTTAAAAATGTATCCATAAATCAGATATTAATGTACTCAGCTGTAGGGCAAACACTGAAATATAGTCAAAATGTCTGCCAAATTGAACGTAATGTATATCCTAATACCTGTGCAAACTCCTTCCACTGTACTTTTGTAGAATCCCTTGTTGCATTCACAAGAAGTGGTAGAAGCATCTGGAAGAGACAAACAGGTTCTTTGGTTGGAATTTCCCATGCACGATGAATTTGCAACAGCTATACAGTTGCCTAAAATGATATAAAACTATAGCTCACTGTACTGACATTCTATGCTATATAATCTTTAGAAGGCTCTGTATTCTATGAAGTTAACTATTAAAGACTAATTAGAGACAATTGTAATCTAACAGATGAGTTATATATAAAAGTGTTGTATTGCTAAGTGAAGATAAACTAATTTATTACTTAATTTTATAGTATCCCTCTCAATAAATCGTTTTTAATTCTATTGGAAAATTGTTATCATGCAATAGTATACTATGGGGAAAAATATTTGATAACCATAGACACTTTGTTAATTCACTTACCTTCTATTCTGTATGCTCTTGTTAAGATATCCAATAATTCTGACGATAGTGATCCAGTCTGTCTGGCAAACTGCAAACCATCTATATGGTTCGCAGCATTGAATCCTATGAGGTATTGAGTGTCTTCTTGCAGATGGTGTGTATTTTTGTACAGAAACCTTGACAATGTCCTTTGCCCATCAGTTAACAGAATGGCCTGAATCGTGTATCGTATGGTCTATAATATGTTAACATTGAATAATAGAATAATGAAGTGAAAGGAAATTATGTTATTTATTGTTATGCAACAATATATATAATTAATGTTTATACATGTGGAAAACTCTGTCTGTCATTTGTCTGTCAGTTAAACTACTCAAATTCGGAAACAGTTGCATGTCATTATGATCTGTCTAAGTTGAATTGGCATGAACAAAAGCATAATAAATGAGGAGTGACTGAAGTTAGTCATGTGAGTCCAATGGCAAGCTAAAGAAATGGAAATAAAAGATACAACAATTTTTCACATGAAGGAGTGGCTACCAAGATTTGCATTAAGTGCGTTTGCTGGAGTTTAGTGATGTCTGTTGGGTTTGAACGGAAGAGTTTCGTATTTTTGTAATTTCGAACAGTATTTTTGTTTCTGCATAGGGAATTGCAGAGGTAAAACCTGACCTAATGAAGTGTACTGCCATAGAAGACTTGATAGTAAATGACAGCTCAATTGTTTGACAATGAGCATATTTAGGAGCCAAGATAAATGTAAGGGTAAGTTTTACTGTTAAATTAATGTACTCATGCAATAACGTTTATGTTCTCAGAAATATCAGTGAAATATGGGAGTGTCTTGATATAAACACTACTATTAAGTTTACGCTGTGATTATTCGTGTGCTTCTTGAAAAAATTAAACCTCCAGTTTCTACATTAAAGTAAAAAATTGTTCATTTTCATTATTATTGTGTGTACATTAATTAAAATTTAACCGTAATTGGCACAATAGTAAAGTTCAAGAGAGATATTCAGCAAGTAGTACAAGAATATTCTAAAGATATCGTGGAGTGTAAGCCAGTGATTGATTAACAAGAAGAAATGAAAGTAGCTTGATTAGTAAAAGTAAACAATAATGATAGTTATAAATGGGGGATCACTGATCATATCACAATCAATTTGATAGAGACATCATATTTTATATGGTATATAGTTCCCAAGTCAGTAACAGTCTGATTTCACATTTGTGACCGTCTACAGGAAAATCGGGCACAACGCGGCCCTGACGAAAAATTTTTTTTTTGCACTTACAGACTCCTCGGCAAGTAGATATTAAGCTCTCTAAGTTTTATCGCCGTAGCTTTAGCCATTCCCGCTATATATCGCCTAACCGTTCCCTTCGTTAGGCTTATTTAATACAATTTTAAGAACTAAATCGATCTTTTTGCGATGTCTACGCATGCCGCGTTGTGCCCGATTTTCCCGTAGACGGTCACATTTGGCTGTCTGTGAAAAGTTCTTAAAATTATAATTTCTGGTACATCATGTAATTGAAAAAGCAATTGTTGTAATTTTAAGGGTCGCTGCACATAGCAATGTGTACCGCCAGTAGATCCGGACATTAATTTATTCCCCCGCCAATAGCCCACCATTCGATAATACGCTAGCAGAAACAATTGCGTAGTAGTAGCAGAAGTATACTTAGCAAATTTGTGTTGTTTTAGTTTAACTTCTCGTTGTCTCGTAGCCGTTTACAGCAACTCTACATATGTCGTCTGAACTCACGTGGCAAGTTGCACCAGGCTTCCTCTCCAGTTCTCCAGGCTCTGCACTCCTGAACTCAAATGGATGGATTCAGCAGGCTCGATTTCTGAGGAACGAAGACATCCTAAGCTGCGCAGACCTAATGCATTCACATCGGACTATTTCCAAGAATCTGCTCTCTCTTCTGACTCTCTTGTTATTGTTTTATTGATGTCTGTTTACTCTAGATATAGGCGGGCTCTTTTTACAACCAATACAAACCAATTGAAAAAAATTGCTCGCGTACAAGGAGTATGAGACACAGAGGCGGGGCTATTTCTTAAGCATTGCAAGTGGAATTAAAGTTCCACATTTTATATCAGTTTTTCTTGGAATCTAATAGTGAGAACGACAAAAAAATTGTACACATGGGTAAACCTTAAAAAAATGAACTGCACCACAACGAGAATTTATCAATATCTTATAAATAGAAAAAATTGCGAATAAATCATAAAGTAATATTGAAATGGAAAAGAACTCATTGTCTTGCATTCGAGTATTGGCTTGGCTAGTAGTGCACAAAATTGTGGAGCTACCACTTACCACACCGCTCCAAAAAAGTGCTACAAAGTTTTATAACTGGCTTCGATATTTCTTCCAGATTTGCTATAAAATTAGTGAGCGGTGCCTTAGGCACGTACTTTGTCCTTGTGTTGTAGTGGAAAAGCCCATGTAAGTATATAATAGTAGTAATCGTACATAGCAACCATCAACATTAATTGCGCAGGCGGTGTGCGGCCACCCTTAATAATTACAATTTCTTGAGCCCCTCTCAAATAATAATAGTAATTTTAATGACCACCTTTGATAGCTGTGTAATTGATAATGGTGATGATTATCTTGTTGATGTAATTGTAATAACAACAATACTAATACATATACCTATAATTTCAAAGTTCAGAGTATTAACAACTGTAGAGGGATCAGCTAACTATAACCACAACTTCACTGGTAGCAGCTGCATCAGTTATCTGTATCAACTTATCAACAAGCACATCAGTAGCTGCAGCCATCATAATTGGGTAACTTTAGAATCACAAGGGTAACTATAAACAGAGTCATTGTAGTATAAAAGGACTTTCAATTAGTTTGTGGAGTTTTTGTGTTTGATAATTATTTGAATCAACCTTAGAGAAATCTTTGAGTTTGACATACACTAAATACTTCACAAGGACTCTCGTACTATAGTAAGGGCAAATTGGGAGTAACATTTACTGAAGTAGTGTTCAGGCCCCTCCTCTTCACTTCACAACAACTACTTGGTATAATTTAAGTGTTCAATGACACCTAACTTACTGAACTGTTGACACGCGCTGTATATTCCCAGTTTGTAGTGAATAGCAATGTAGCATTGAAGTCTACTCTTCCTTCCTCTGTTTGGAAGATATGCAGATACTCTTGTATTGTCTCATAGTCAGTTGCATTCCAATAGCAAACTTGCTCAATAGTTGAGGAAAAGGTCCAGAATGGAGCGATCATGGGAATGCTTTTATTGTATAATGGATTTGTCAACTTTATAGTTATTGGAGTATTCCAAATAAATCCATCAGAAAATGCTTCAGTAAATGTTAGAGATCCCCGAGTATTTATCTATACGTGGACAAACATGAACAATTATGTACAAGCTACTGAGAAGGAACTCAATACTACTTTACTATTGCTTTTTAATGCATTCTTGAATGAGAGCTATGACAAAACAGAAATCACACAATTCTTTTATGCTAGTGCAGCACTTAAAAAGCTTATAATATAGCCTTATAGCTATAAGAAAACTTTTTTGATACATACTAAGTATTATAGTGTATTAAATGTTTGTTTTTTTCTAAAAGACTTCTTATAAGGAGATAATCTGCTTCTTTATTCAGATTTAGATCAGACTTAGAAAATGGTAAGCAATATCATGAGAATAATAAGATAACTGATAATATTACTACCTTTTATTTGTTTATATTGAAATTTAGAAAACTTGGGCAGATCGTCACACAAACTATATAGATTTTCGATTTAATACCTCCAATCTAATGAATACATGTTGTTTTTTCTCACTACTAATCTATTATTTATTACTTACATAAATTGAATCATACTCCTGTCTGTACAGAATAATTGGAGTTGTAAGTGATACCTTCTTAAAGTGTGAATATTGTACATTGATGCACGATTTTGATTCATTTGGAAGAGACACTATACCTAGCAAAATACATTAAATAATGTGTTCTTTATACATTATTATTCAGATATTCAAATGATAGTTTGATTGAAATCATATTGAACATAATTTATTAATCTAGGCAATTGTTATTAGGGCAATAATCAGGGGTCCAACAAGTTATCTCAAAACATTATTGTGCTACTATAGAAACATGTCACCAATACAGGAACTTTTAGGCTCTGCATATCCTGAAGAATGGAGTTACGTGTAATTGACCATCCAAGAAACCATACAAAGGCTACATGTACTAGTTTGTATAGTTACAAATTAATCTTGTATAAAATTGACTTAGCACAACAAAGCCTATGCCTTAATATATATTATGCCTCTAATTATTTCTCTAATAGTACAGATCCCTTTTTATAATGTGTAAGCTGTATCGTGTCATTGCATGTTTCTTTGGTGTTCAATTTTTCGAGTTCACTCACATTACGTTGTACATAATATAGTGTTCTAGTATCACATGCCCATAATGTAACAATTTAATAAGCTAACAAGGAAAAATAACATAGGAGTCTCAAAGAGCAACTGAACTAGTCACACATTTGTAGACTGCACACGGTAACATAATTAGGCAGTTTTGCTAGCTCATAGTGGGCTACTTCGCGATATTCAATTACGACTAGGGATCATTGTGGTACATGCTACATACCAAAAAAAATATCATTTCATTAGTCTACATACAATCTTCAGTGATAAATACAAATTCATGTAATATACCTCCTAACTGGTCTCTACAGTATATCTTCAGACATGTGTACTTGCTTCAATTCTGTGAAAGTCTTGAAATCTATTTCATTCTTAGCAAGCTAGCTGCTTAGCTAAAGTGTGCACAATTAAATACATCAAATGCTTGCAGTAACTTATATATTACTATTAATTGGTTGTAAAGTACTTGTTGTAACATTTTCTCCTTCAGTATTTGTATGTCCTGTAGAGTGTTTCACTTTAAAAAAACAACAAAAAAATTTTTAAACCCTTGACGCTGACTACATGCCAATACTTACCTCTGCAGACTTGAAATGAATGAATAGATAAAACTAGAATGGCAGTAGGTAAGAAAGAATAGCCTAATGCAGCCATGGTAGTCTCTGAAAACTTTGCGTTGACACTTAATCTTAGTTAAGTTTTCTTCACGGGATGAAGAGAAAATTAGGTGGAGGACGACTCGGGTATTTAGTCGCTGTAATTGGTGACTATTATCAAGGTACTCTAACAATTCTTAGCGGTCTATAATCCGGGATTAGACCTGGATGCTCGGTAATTCCTAGTTACCTTCCCATTTTATGGACTTCCGCATTTTAATCCAATCCCATTGCAGTCACGCAAGTACTGAGCTAAGATAGCTAAGGGCAATCGATTATTTTATACGTTATATACTGGTATTGCTAAGTGAGTCTTTGGACAGATGGTTAAATTTCCGCGACAGGAAGACTGAAAACCATCTGAAGTAACCTAATACACTTTCCAAGAAATATCGTATATTTTTGGAATCATTACTGTACACTTCCTGCCAGTGTCCTGAAGTTCTGCAAGTGTCCTGAAGTTCTGCAAGTGTCCTGAAGTTCTGCGAATGTATAAATATATACATTTAATGAATACTGTCATATGTCCAGCACATATTAATTCAAGATGTGTAGGACCAGGACATCCATGAACAATTAACTATTGACTGCATGATTGCTTAACGCTGCATTAATGCTAATGGATTCTGTGCACTTATTTTATTCTAGCTAATATTATTAGCTATGCATTACTTGCAATATCTTATATTGGTCAGATTTTTATACATTAATATGCAAATGTTTCATATGAAGTTAAAATTAAACTGTTCTATATAAACATCACTCATAATAAAAAAAATTGTAAGGGATGGTTGTAAACAATTATAATGATGTGTACAAATGATGCATACAAAGCCTTTAGCTAAATCAGGAACACTGGACCATTATTATATTTCTCACAGCAATTTTTTTTTATTTAAGTGGTACTAATTGATTAAAGATTCAATTATATTCATGTCTAATTGTGAAGACAATACTACCACTTGATGATCTGGGGTGTTGAGACAGCTTCTACTATTGGTAAAAGTGTAAGACTGTGTAGCTGCATGATACCTCTTCAAATTAACAACAACAGAAAATGATGCAACACAGAAAAAACTATAGAAAGATATAATAAAAGTATAAGGTCATCCAACTACTCCAAAATATCTTACTGTTTAGAGCAATTAAACTAGCAGCTACTGCTTAACAAAAAGACTAAATATGTCATCAACAAGAATGACATTATGTAAATTCAGTGTTACCAGTAATTTGCCTTTTCATTATAATACAAATATTGACTATAACAGAAGAAAAAACAATGGCATATTTTAGTAAGAGAGTTCCAAGGTAAGGAGATTTGTAGAAATGGAAGTGTAGGATGGAAGTTAGTTGTATAGAAATGTCGTGCATGTCTGAAGAGCAATCATGCACGAACACAATACAAGAGTTTGTGGGAAAACATCATTCATAAAGTACAACTTACACAGTGTTCATCGTGCAGTACAGTTATCTGTCTCGTATAGATAAAATTAAACCATGTGAATTTTAAGATCCAATAAATGTCAGAAATTAAGCATAATGTGTGTATTGATGCTCTAAACTTAATTTTAATGATAATATCTGCATACACATAATAATTGGATATATATTATAATATATGTATAAAATTCAGGTAAAATTATGAATAAATTGTTTTCTTGTAATGTATTTCAGCTATAATTTATAAATGCACTTATCCAGTTACTAAGGACAAACTTGAAATTTAAGTGTAAATGGCTGTGATTGCAGTTACTATGTATATGATTCTGGTGAAAGAAAGCTATATTTACAAAATGCATCATAATAATAGTATTGAAATTAGGGCAATATTTCACTCCCATTACCTGTCTAAAAAATTCTTAAATATGCTGTCCTTAGTTCTTTTACAATTAAGGTTTTGTGATGGGAGTTTTGACCATGAAACATGAATACATCCTTTACGGTGATAGCTAGTAACATACAGTATATTAAACAGTAATCAATATAATCATAAAAATAAATATAAGGGTGATAGATACATACTATAACTATACAACGCTAGATTTATTTCTGTGTTGATTTTAATTGTATGCCCTCTATTGTGGTGTAGTTAATTATGACAAAGCAATGAAAGTATCGCTGTTGAAAACATAACAGCAGAACACCACAGTCATTGAAGGAAACTTGATACAATCAGCTGAAATTAATGATTAAAAGTATAAGTATCACTAACTGTTATATACAATTACTCAATATATAATTCGGGAGTGGATTTGCACCACTCAGTTATATTAATAATGTCTGTACCTTGTCTATAGCATTTCTGGCTGTGACACTAGCACTTATGTACGTCCTATAGTTAATCAAAGAGTGTTCAATTTGAAAGATATTGACTCAAATGTTTTTTTTTAAATATCAGTGTATTCCTCACTTGCTTCCAAAGTAATTCACTTATGTTTAAATTGTTTATTGCTGTATTTGTTATTTTAAGCAACTATTTTCTACGAGACATTGCTTAACAGTCATTGGCTAGACTTTCTTGTTTAGCCAGTCAATAAAATTGTAAATCTATCAATTTTGTTCACTGTATAGTCACTTTACACACTCATATATTTTATTAAAATTACAAATCACTATCACTTTTGACAGTTGAAGTTCTAATTAATGACATCCACTATCTGGTCAAAATCAGTGCTGCTGAATTACTACTAAGTGAAAATATCATCTACCAATTTAATTTAATTTTTGTAAATATCTCATCTTTATTTAGTGAGAAAAAAATGGACCTTATAATTTAGACTAGATCTAGAGGATTAATGGAGTATTTAAGTTTATTGAAAGACTTTCATGTTTCTGTTTATTTAACATAAGCAAATCACTAACTAAAATGTGAATTTTAAAGGATAAAAATACAGATTTTGTGATAATAACAACGGATTGATAGAGAAGTGGTCTTAAACTTTATCTGAAAAGTCACATGATTATTTACATATTAAATATTTTTTTTGATTGTTTACTACATTTTTTAGTATCAGATGATTCAGGCATCAGTGGAAGATAGTCTTTTAAATTGGTTAGCAGAGATGACACCTTTTGTTCAAGACGTTGAAAGTTTGGTCTATCTGCTGGATCCAAAGCCCAACAAGAAACTATTACATCATATCTACAGAAATATTAATCATTGAATTAGCTTAATATAAATTTACAGTCAAATGTTATATTCACAGTACGTATACCCAGTAGGACTTTAGCAAGAAGTCGTAACGTTAAGTTAAACATAATATTGGGTGTTAAAACAAGAAAATTTGCTATTATCATAATTGGCGAGCAAGCAAAGCGAGCGAAACACTATCAGGGGTAACACAATTGAAAATCGGGGATATTTGTTTATATTATGTTTGGATGTACGTATATCATTTTTGTACTTTGACCCTGGCATTGTTGTGTTAGTTCGACGGTCCACCCCGTCCCAAATTTCATTAAACAGAATCCTCTCTTTTATGATCATTACCCGCATCTTCTAAAAATTAAAGTGTTTACCATTTTGAATTTGCGGGTGCAGTTAAAATTTGCCGAGTTTCATTTCTATTAGAGTTAGTGACAGTGATAAGTTAATGCGCTATTTGTCATAGTTATAAGTCTTATGCAAGAGTATTTACTTGTAAAGTCATAGGTCATTAGACTAACTACGAAGGTAAGTCTTATATGAAGGTATATTCAAGTGTGTGACAGTGTTATGCGTTAGAGCTACTACTTAACTAAAGAATATAACAAAGAAAACTTTCAAATAACGTGACTGTTTTTTTTCAATTCAAACAGTTGTGGGCTACTATGGCATTGTATCCCCTTTACCGTCAATATACATAAGTTAAAAACTCGACCTTTTTCTAAGTGTTTACACTCAATCATTTAAAAATAGTGTAGCTTTAGGCTCACTCGCCATTTGTGCTCTAGTACATCACTAGTTACTTCAGCTAAGAATGACTGAATATTCATTTATATTCATTTAAGTGAAGATTATTGACATTTTTAGGACGTGAATTAAGTCTTGATCATACTTTGCATTCCTCACATCATGATGTCGTCAATAATTTGTCTTACATAGAATCATTGCAGGCGGCATTTGAAGGTTTCTTCATTTGGTATCCATTTTTTATGTTTTGAACTACATCTTCGTTCAATAATTCGGGATAAGGTCTGTCGCCGCAGCTAAATACTTCCCAACATGTGACACCATATGACCACTGAAACAACACAAAGACAACAACAAAAGATTTGAAATATTTGAAACATTCACGCAACTGTAAATTAAGTTAAAGCTATCCTTTTATAATACACACTATTCTATCTTTCCAGGATTTTCATAAATGGGTCATTTATTGCTTCATTCGTGATCTGTGTTAATTGTGAATAAAAACTAGCTTTCATTTTTTTTATGTTTGTTGTGTAGCTTTGTAATCATAATTTTCTACATTATTAACTGAGTAATAGCTTTCTGATTAAGCTGCTAGAATTCAGAGTTGAGCCAGAACTAATACAAGAAATACATGACTTTGCCAATGTAATTAAATGTGAATTAAGAATTAAAAGCATAGTAATTCTGCAGATTAAGACAAACATAAAAAATGAATTTTTAATAATTTCAATCCAAATATTTTGAATTCATTACACAGTTCTCTTCATTAATTAAATATCACCCAATATAATTAAATTACTACACCTACCACAATAGGTGTAGCAATATGGCTCCTAAACTTTAAATCACCTCCTTTGCACTCATTCACACATTCACATGTACATGAAATAGTTCTCATATTTTAATGAACTGGCATCTTCTACAAATACTACGAAAAATGATGACAAACATTTTCACTTCTAAAAAGTGGCCCTGATAATTTAACAACTCGTGTAACTAATGTTTTGTTTTGTTTTATGTGATGTTATTCTGGTCATTGAATAAAAATATTAATTGTGTATGTGAGTTTATGAAAAAAATAGATCACAAGTTTTCATTTAACTTACTACATCTGAAGCCTCTGAAAACTTTAAACTGACTATACTTTCCACTGCCATCCATCGCACTGGAAGCGTTTCTGGTGTTTCATCGATTAATTTGAAGTAGTCTTTATCTTCAGAAATAGTCACCGAGAGCCCAAAGTCAGCCACTTTAATGTTGCCATTTAAATCTACCCTACAATGTAGAAAAATACCATACCATACTTACTGAAGACTGGCCCTCATAGCTTTAGCTTCAGTTTATACACTATATATATGTGACCGTCTACAGGAAAATCGGGCACAACGCGGGCCCCCGACGAAAATTTTTTTTTTGCACTTACACACTCCTGGCAAGCAGATATTAAGCTCTCCAAGTTTTATCGCAGTAGCTTTAGCCATTCCCGCTATATATCACCTAACCATTCCCTTCGTTAGGCTTATTTAATACAATTTTAAGAACTAAATCGATCTTTTTGCGACGTCTACGCATGCCGCGTTGTGCCCGATTTTCCCATAGACGGTCACATATTATATATTCATGTATAAATTTAATTATTTAGTTAGTTATTTAGTCATTCCACCAGTAGGTTTGATATTTTTAATTATCAAGATAATATATGTGACCGGTTTTGGGAAAATCGGCCTAAACGCGGCATCTAAAGTTTTCTATTTTAATCTACCAGTAGGCTGCACGGGGCCTTGGGATGCCGTCCTCCTAATTTGAAAGCTGTAGCACAAGCCGTCTTCGCCCTACGCACTACAACACTTCAGTATTTTTGCTAAACTTATTATTGCTTATTTCGAAAAAACGCCGGGTAAAGGTGTTGCTAAGTTCAGGGGGCGTGCCTTGTGTCCGTATACTATTACTGCGTGTCTCCGGGACACTATGGGAATAAACCAGTTTCAGGCAGATTGAAAGAAGTCTAAAAGGCTTAATGCAGGGCTCCTTAAGAAACTATGATGGCGAGAATTGCGTGAGTACGTGAATTATGTAGAATAGTACGTCAATTAGTTAGCTACAGTTTTTTCCCGGCTGTTAGTGAAAAGCCCGCCAATAATTTCTTAGCAACTCTCCGTACACGAGTCCAACCGGCTAGTGTTTCTAGCCTCCTAGTGTGAGTTCTAGAGCACGCCAGAGATTTCAACTGCGTCATAAGCTAGAGCTAACTGGTGTCTATCCATTTCTGCCATAAAAAATTTTTCGAAAAAAATCGACCCATAAGGCTTTACCCGGGGATACTGAAAAAAATTGTTTTCCGCGTTTAGGCCGATTTTCCCAAAACCGGTCACATATATAAAAAAGAACAGCACATGCAAATGGCTTAGTGTTAAATGCTTCATCTTATTAAGTCCATGTGAAACTTACAATAGGTACTTTACTGCTACAATTAGTTGCAGCTTCCATAATAATAACTGCATGCCAATTTGTAATTATACGTTACTGTTGTAGCTGACTTGGCCTTCCAGCCTCATTATTAACTTACATACAGTTTCTTGCTGCCAAATCACGATGGATAATTCTCTCACTGCTCAAGTACGACATTCCTTTTACTATTTGCAGGCACATCTCCAGCAACTTCCCAGTAGCTACTTCCTATTTATTAGCAGAAACAGAACGGAAAAATGCATTATAAAATGAATACAATGGTTTACAGTACAATCAAATATTCTGACGCTTTAATTAAACAAACAAATCGTAATTGCCCTATCTGCTCAATTGTTTGACTAGTATGCAGTAAAATCTCATTAAACAGAATGAAATTTGCTTTGCCGAAACTTATTCTACTATAAATGTCTATCAGGGCTGACTTGTGAAGGTTGGAAAATGCAATAGTCAATTATTATTCCTAATTAGAGCAAAATTTGTGATTCAAATTCAAATATCAAAGTATTCTATAACATAGCCTACCGCATCTGCTTTCTTTCCTTCAATATTAACCGGTAAGAAGTATTTCTCTTTGTTTTCGCTTCTTTTCAAGTAGTGATCAAGACTTCCATTCCACATGAATGGCATGACGATGCACGGGGAGAAATGATTGTCCACACTAACACCAATCAGGCTCAGAATGCTCGGGTGTGAAATATGAGTCATTTGTATGATTTCTTCAACAGCCATTCTAACTTCAAAGGTACCTGAAATAGCTGGTGAAATGGTTTATAATACAGTAACTAATAATAATAGCAATATTCAGTCATTCTCGACTTAAATCATTATAATAATAGCAATATTTTCTCGTTCTAACAGCCAATATTATCTTACTAAAAACTTAACTTAGGATTAAGTTTTAAGTAACATAATAAATGGCTGTTAGAATGAGAATATATTTGCCATTGATAGCAATATTGTTTGGTCTTTTACTTACTAAGCTACTATGGAATGATCTATAGTTAAATTGCATCAATAAATAAGAAGGATATAGATAGTTCTCACTTGCACTGTCAGTCTAAATGTGTGGTAATTCATATTTTGATTTCCTTGTGAAGCCTTCCATAATGTAGTGGTATGGTCAATCCTTACGATATTGCCATTTACTTAATTAGGGAATATAAGTAAACAATCTCTAGAATCATACACAAAGTGAATAATTATCCCAGGGTCATCCAGGCACTTGGAGCCTGTAATATCTGCTTCCTCTGATGTACTATAGTGTGGAGATTGACTTAGTTGTAGTAGCTGTTGTTGTGTATCATATTTTAACATTTTACTGGAAGTTTAAAAATACCTACACAGACTTGTACCTTCGCGGTAGTCTAGTGGACAATGTATTTTCAAGTAAATACTGTTGCGCACGACTTATAACCATGACAAAGAGCGCATTGACTTACCACAGCCACTAACTTGAATAGAAATGGAAGTCCCTTAACTGCACCCGCAAAAGAATTCAAAACGGTAAACAATTCAATTTCTAGGGTGATACGAGTACTGATCGATAAACCAGAGGATTCTTTTTAGTGTAATTTGGGACGGGGTCGACCACATAACTAACACAAAAATGCAAGGGTCAAAGTACAAAATGACATACGTATGGCCATACATATATATAAATAAATAAATAAACAAACATCCCCAATTTTCAATTGTGCTACCCCTGTAAGTGTCTCGCTCGTTACGCTAGCTCGCCAATAAACTTAATCCTTACCTTTTAATACTTTCACAGCTACAAATTGGTTTCTGTATCTGGCCTTGTACACTGTACCAAATTCTCCTAAGATATAATATTTATTCGTTTTTATAATGACTACTGGAGTTTACTCTATTTTTCCAAATATAAAAATAATGTTTTGTTAAGACTAAATACTCTTGTAAAGGTAATATGTTTCCGAGATTATATATATCACATTAACATAATATGGCTGTCAGAATGAGAAAATATTTGCTGCTGATAGCAAAATTGTTTGGTTTTTTTTTTTACTTACTAAGGTACTATGGAATGATCTATAGTCATAGTGCATCCATAAACTCAATGGATATAGAAAGTTCACTCAGTCTAAATGTGTTGTATTTATTAATCATAATTCAGCTGTAGTTTACTAAAAAATAAAATCAATAAACCCACTCACCCTCTCCAATTATTTTGCGGTCAAACTTCAAGTGATGGAAAGGAATTTTGAGCTCCTTGGGAAGCTGAACTAGTTTAATCATGGAACCAGCATACGTTAAGCTTGGTCTCTTCATTTCATTGACGGCTGTGTAAGCAGATGAAATTAACAATGACTATGTGATTACTTGGTCGTTGAGTGAACTTACAGTCTGGAAGAACAAGCTTGTTCCTATTACTGACTTTGATCCCCCTTAGAACTGCTCCCAGAATGGCTACAATGCAAACAATGAGCAAAGCTCCTACCACACCAATCGTGACGCTGATTGTCAATAGCCTGGAGTCATTCTCTGCAACTGTAGTTATTCCATTAGAGATTGGTGTTATCGTAGCTGGTGATGTTGAGTCATCCACTGATTACAAATTAGTTATATAAAATGGTCAATATGTAATGATGTGCTTGAGAACAACTGGCGAGCGAGCCTAAAACTACACTATTGTTAAAAGTTTGATTTTAACTCTAACACTCAAGAAAGGGAATTCATTGCCGTAGTAACCACTTCTCGCAACTCTTTGAATTGCAAATAAGCAATAAAAAACAAGTCACAATATTTTTTTTTATTCTGGAATAATACTTTCACACAACTGAACAAACCTACACAAAACTCACCTTCGTGAGTAGTCTAGTGATCAATGAATTTTCAAGTAAATACTGTTGCATAGGGCTTATAACTATGACAAATAGCGTATTAACTTACCACCGCCACTAACTCGAATAGAAACGGAACTCCGGTAAGTTTTTTAGTTTTATCTTCACCCGCAAAAAAGAATTAAAAACGGAAACAATTCAATTTCTAGAATTTGTTTAGAGAAATTTGGGATGGGGTCATAAACAGAGCTAACACAAAAATACGGGAGGGTTAAAGTATAAAATGACATACATATGTCCGCACATATATAAACAAATATCCCCAATTTTCAATTGTGTTACTCTGAGAGTGTCTTGCTCGCTCCGCTCGCTCGCCATGGCACAATCTCTCACCTTCCCCCCAAAACCCCTATTCCTAAAAAATGGCAGAAATGTCATTAAAAAAAGAGAATATATATATATATTATGGTATCACTCAACATATGAGGAACCATCATTACATACTGTTGATTACGCAATCTCTAAATAATTTGTTGCCAGATGACGGGAAGCAAATTACAACTACTTTTATAGGATGTTACTTACCACACTTTTACAAACCTCTTCTTGTCAATTATGCTTCTACTTAAAGAGAAACAGTCTATAAGTCAGCAGTCCAAGACTGTACAATTTATGTAGATACAGGAAGTGCTACATGGAGTACATTCCATGGTATAATATTTAACCACAAATTTTCTTTGTTGCAAGGTGTAGCTCAAGTTCCTGCTCCTCACCTATCATATTCTGATATATCAGCCAAAGTAGTCATCCTTAATTAATAAAAGCTCTTGAACTCAAAGAGAATGCAAGATTGATCTAGTACACACTGAGGCCTAAGGAAGACCTGGACCTAAAAAAACCCTCTACCATAAGGTTCACGAAAATTTCCCAGACCCCAGGCATGCATTATGAGAAAGAAGAAGAGCCACTCTATACAGAAAGTGTAAATATAAAGCCTCAAAGTGCTCAGAATTAAGTTACACCTTGCAACAGATAAAGAAAATTTGTGTTCAAACAATTGTACAGTGAAATGTACTATTTGTAGCACTTACTTAGCATCTGCAATCATTGGGCTGCTGGCAATTGTTGTATTATTGACAGAAGACAAGTTAATGGCAACTACATTTATGGGATATTATTTTTTCTGACTTTTACAAACCACTTTCTGTCAATCATGCTGTGTTACTAAGAAATACTACTAAAAGAGGAAGCGCCACTAGAATGAGTTCAACAGCGATGGTTATTTCTTTAATCCTATAAATGGCTATTATTGCTGGCAATTATGTATGATGTAATCTTCAATTTATTCGACCCAGCACAGAAGACATAAATATTTCATTAATCGTATCGTGAGAAATTTCACTCAGCTTGGCCTGCACAATGTTTTCTCGTGATATTCATGCTATTAATCCTAAATAACACAGTTTTCTGTGCTATTATATCTCACAGTACCTGTGCAGTTATCTTCAGTCTCTTGGACTCCCTCGTTGCAATTACAGGATGTCGCTGTAAGATCAGGAAATGGAGAACAAGTTCCAGGGTGGGAATTTTCTGTGCATGAGGATCCTGCAACAGCTATACATTTTCCTAAACAAACCGATATAGACAGTATTCTTAGGTGACAGACACTGCTATAAAGACAGTCTAAAATAGAGAGGTGGTTAATATTATTTTAGCTAATAAGTACAAAAATTAATTAATGAATTACATTAAACTGATAATAATAAAATTATTCATAATTATTAAAATTTGCTGACTTCTCATTATTTTTATAATTTCTTTACCAAAATACGTAGGGAAATACACGTTTCTGCTAAATTTATACTAATACTACTTGATTTGCTGCAATAGTATAAAGTTACGTATGCAATTAGTTGTAGTTCACTGCTTTAGGCTTTTGTTACTTGATAATACAGATAGCTATATTGAACTTTAATAGTCACATATTTGCCCTGTCAGCACAAAAAACTTGTGGTCTATATGAAAATAAACATGATTTATGACATCATGTCAAAGTACAAGATATACCATTACATGGAGTTTAAGTTTATGTGATTCACATACCATCTATTCTGTATGTTCTTGTTAAGTTTTCTAGTAACTCTGACGACATTGAACCATTCTGTTTGGCAAACTCAATACCATCAATATGGTTTCCAGCATTGAATCCTATGAGGTACTCATTGTAATCATGTAGATAGTTTGTATTATTGTACAGAAACATAGACAGTGTCTTCTGTCCATCTGTTAATAGAATGGCCTGAATTTTGTAAGGTATCATCTGTATTTAAGTAATAAATATATATAAGTGAGAGTTTGATCTAACATTATATCATTACATATTACAAATTGTATGTTAATATGCATGTGGATGAAAACTAAAATGCTCACTACTCTGTATATAATTGGTTTTTAAGGTTTACAAATAGACCCTGTTTATTATAGTGTATAATAGTAACACACGTAAAATGCCTATTCAAAAATGTATGAGGACAATATCTAGTCAATTGAAATTGCACGGGGAAAGTGAAATAGCACTTGACTAAGTGAAATACCACGGTAGCTAAGTGAAGTAGTACGGGTAATTGCACATGCGTGTAATACTAGCCTTGGAAATGTATATTTCAAGTTGTTTGTAGTTGGAGACAATGCCATTCTATAGTGCAGAAATTCTACCCAAATCAAACGGAAGCTTTTCAATAGACTAGGTGGACCATTGGTTAAAATCGAAGTTCGAGAGGAAGCTAATCCTGAAGTATGGAAATAGTGAATGAAAAATACTGTGTAGTTGCAGTGCAAATGATCTTTTAAATATAGCTGGCCTACTATAGCGAGTGGTAGCATGGGTTACCCATGCTATTAGGGATCAATAGCACTTTTAAACCAATTCAAATAGCACTCGGCTTCATCTCGTACCATTTTAATCATGTCACTCGTGTTATTACTCATAAACATACAAACCACTACTTTTTAGTTTGATTTATTTTGCTGCCATAGTATTTCATAATGAAATACGCTGAGTATCAGTAGCTATTACTATAAACTATGCTGAAGTATGCAAACGAGTTTTTTGTTAGTTTTAAAGTATTATTCTAATTGCAGTCTACCTAGTAATTTATACCTATTGTATTAAAAATGGACATAGATACATGTATACAGACTTGTATCAATAATTACATATCTGATCGGTTCACTTTAATGAAATCTAACTTACTATATTACTGACATACTGTGAATATTCCCAAGTTGCAGCAAATAATAATGATGCATTGAAGTCTACTACTGTTTCGAAGATATGCAGATACTCTTGTATTGTCTTATAGTCAGTTACATTCCAATAGCAAACTTGCTCAATAGTTGAGGGAAAGGTCCAGAAAGGAGCGATCATGGGAAAGCTTTTATTCAAGGATGGATTAGTCAATTTTATAGTTATTGGAGAATTCAAGATAAATCCACCAGGAAATTCTTCAGTAAATGTTAAAGATCCCCTGTGATTTATCTGTGTAGGATAATATAAAGCACATAATGAAATATCTGTAGGATAAAAAAGGAAACCCATTAGCACATAACAATTAGTTGTATTTCAGCTTTTGTGTTAATGATTGTATATAGAATAGGGGACAAATTATCTCAATTCAAACTCTTTCAAGAACACTAGAAGCAAAATTTTGTTCAATTGCTACATTAGGTGCACTTTAGAGTCTTGTGTATTTTAAGGAAAAATTGAAAAACCATTAACAAATAATGAAAACAAGGTGAGTGACTATTTTCTAACTTCCCAATCTATAACTATATTACTTACGTAAACTGTTTCATACTTCTTAGTGTATAAAACAATTGGAGTTGTAAGATTCGACACCTTCGTAAATGTTTCATTACGATGAACACTGCAAGATTCTAACTCATTGGGAGATGACACGATACCTAAGAAGATTTAAAAATGTTTGTTAGATAAATATTCTAATGAGATCCACTTTTCATAATGTTTTACAAAAAGTTCAATTATTATATACTCCTCTTGTATAAAGTAATCTATATATAATATAAAGACAATTTTTATAGTATTAAAAAAACGTGATTCCAGAAATTATCTTCAGGTTTTGTTGTTTTATATATAAAAGCACTATTATACTACTGTGCAATGTTTTGATGACAAACTGTGTTACTATTCAAATTTCAATAGGAATTGCTCAAATTCTACTAGTTGAGCTATGAGAAGTTGAAATTAATGAAAAGTTCAAAGAAATTAAAGTAATATGGATTATATTTATATACAATAAACTTAATCACCAACTCTTCAATCTTACAATTTATCATATTCTGAGCAATTGTAGTTGTAGCATAAAGAATGTCAAATAAAGCTGACGATAGACATGCATGTACAAATTTGTATGGTTACAAATTTGTCTTGTATTGTCATTAATAGGTGAGTGAGCGAAGCAAGTGAGACACTTACAGGAGTGATACAATTGATATTATGTGGTATATATATATATATATATATGTGTGTGTTTGCTTGTGTGTGTGCTTATTTATATGATGTGTGAGATCTTTCTATTGCCTGCTCCTCTCATTACATAAGTTGGTACAGCTTCTTGATGAAACAAAGTAATGAACCGGTCTATGATTCAGTAATTAGTTGTGGGCCTTGAAAATCAGCAATAATTACAGCTCATAGTTATTTATCACTTAAAAGCAGGCTAGCTCGCTCGCCATTTGTGCTTAAGCACACCACTAGTTCTATTTGTTGTTAGTTATTGTATTGTGTCTTTATATCCAACTTACCCAGATAAATTAGGTAAACATAAAGGTTCAAATCCTCTCATTGCTTCTCTTTTTCATGGTGCATGCTAAATATTAGCAAGTAGCACCAAAAGACATTTCAGCTAAAATTACTGCATATAGCATTTGTACTTATTAAAACGAAGTCTTTGACTTTTCAGTCATTCTCGGCTGAAAAAATCATAATAATAGCAAATTTTCTCTGTTCTAACATCTAATATAATATTATTATGTTTAACAAAATTTATCTGTGGTTTTGTATGCTTAATTAAAACTCAACTTGTGTTGTTGTATGTTTAATAACTTGTGAAGTAGTTGTGTTGCTTTTCCTTGTTTGTTTTCTACCGCATTACTGGCACATGATTCTAAAGCCTAACATGTATGTTTACACATTAATACAATACCACGCTAGTTTTAACGGAAAAGGGGCTTCCTAGCTATGCACCTTAGCTCAGCAATAGCTGACACTAATAAGATTCCTAATTATCACTCATTATGTCTAGCAATGTGGCTAGTGTGAAATTACCTACTTTTTTTACTGCATTCGCTCATTACCATAATACCAATGATAGGAAAGAGAGTGAATATATCTAATAATGTTTACATACTAACGAATAATGGGTCTTCATATCCTCTGGGACACAATTGCATTTTTGTATCTAACATAGTATATTGGAATAACCACGCCTTCAGAACCAACTCGCACATAACAAACTCACACACAAACTTACACATTCACTCAGTTGCATACATTTCCATTCATTTCAATAATTGTAATTTGACACTAATGCATTTATGTTATTCATTATGTTATTTCCCTTCACTACCTTGTCCCTTTATACACCACCTAATGTTCTGGACCATTCATGCCATATTTAGACAGTTTAATATATGTGACCGTCTACAGGAAAACCGGGCACAACGCGGCACCCTTCGAAAAATTTTTTTTTGCACTTACAGAGTTGCCGGCGTCCAGATATTGAGCTCTCCAAGTTTTATCGTCGTAGTTTAAGTTGTTCCCACTATAATAGACCTAGCCGTTCCCTTCCGCGTCGGCTTGAAACAATACATTTTTAAGAAATCTATCAATCTTTTCTCGATATTTACACACGCCGCGTTGTGCCCGGTTTTCCTGTAGACGGTCACATATACCTGGCCGGCTGCACTTCTGTTACTCAGTTCTGGTGATAGTATTGAAACATACGTTAAGTGCTGTGTCCAACAACCCCTCTAATGCCCAATTAACATGGTTCGTTGGAGGTGGTGGTGAGAGCAGGGATTGCTGCTGCTTATGTAGGGTGCTAAGTGGTGTTAATTCATTACGCCTCACCACTTGGCCTTCCCCTTTTTTGGTTGGTCAGATTGGGTGCTAAGCGGGTTTAGTTGTTAACACCGCTTAGCACTGATTTGCACTCTTTTTTGTGCAACTTCAAACTCTCCCTGCTCTTCTTCACACTAGGATTCCAGCTGTCAGCATTTTTTTTTTTTTTTTGGTTACCCTAGTGAAGGTATACTATCCTGCTACTTGCCATTGCTCAGTTAGCCAGCACTACCCTAAGTAGAGGGGTGGGTGGGTGGGACAAAACTGTCGCACTTGGAATGTGCTCGCTCACGTGCCCATATTCCCCTGCACATGCTTCTCTCGTCGTCCCTGTCCCCCGCTTTTCCTCCTCCCACTTTAACCCCGCTTAATGACTATTGCCATTATGCCTCATTAATCTGAGGCTATGACCTACATCAGCCTGCCAGAACTCTGCTGGCAGCTTCGTTCTACCTATCTCTGGTCAACCTCCCAGTTAACCTACCACACATAGCTCACATGTTAAACTTAAGTATATGCCATGCTGTACTAGTATGAGCATTTAAGCAAAGTGAATGTCCTCTACATGGCTTGAACAAATTTGTATGGTTACAAATCAGCCTTGTACTGTCAAAACTCCTCACTCCAAAACATGGCTTCCAGCTGAAACAAAGCCACACCCCTACTTAATGACCATTTAAATGGTTACTTCTTGTAAGCGTTACATCTACAGATTTTTTGAAATGGTCAAATGTTCACGTTTTGGTGGGGGTTATAGTAGCACCTTGGTTCTAACTTAGAAACAACAAAAATAAAATAACCTTTATGAATCATTCACTGCTCTTGAAAGAATCTACAAAATCTTAAACCAAGCGTTTTCTTAAATAATTTCAGGTTTAGGTACTCAGTCTAGTTAGTTGCTGTAGACAGTGCATAGAGCTTAGATAAGTGATGACTTCAATGTATTTGCTACACTTTCCAGCTATTATAGAAATGTATAATTGTTAGCTATGTTCTGCTGATGTGGGTTTTGGAATCACCACATCCTAAAATACCATCTCGAATCAAATGAACACTGTCTTAGCCTAGTTGAATCCCAACTACTACATACATGCGACCGATAAATTGGTAACTGGTATCCGTGCGTCTCATAACGTTGTCAACAACAAACAGATACTCACCTTTACAGACTTGAACTGTATAAATAGACAACGCCAGGGTTGAAGTTTTTAGAAAATAATAGCCTAGTGTTGCCATTGTAGTCTCTAACCACACCCAGGGTAGAGATTAAAATTCATAATCTTCGTTGTTTTTCTGCGGATGAATCTAATTTATCCATCCCGACCCCCGGATGAAGAAAACATTACGTTCAGCAATAATGACGATTCCGGTATAACAGGAAATTTGGTCCGGATGCTTTTCAGCAATACAGGCCATATCACCGGATATATTTGTGGGTTCGGCCTCCCAGAAGGAAGACAAAAAGAAGAAGAAAAAGAGAAGAACAGAGAACAAATTAGTTAGAGATTATTTCCATGCTGCCCTCGCCACTCTTTGCCACTCAAAATGGACGCCGGGTACACGCGCGGGCAAAGCTAGCCGTGTAGCCTCGCCTACCGCAAATCTATTCTTGGCAACAATAGAGTTTTTTTTTGTTTTCTAACATCCAATACATACTTTAATTAGCCAAAGATTCAACTTCGTATCAACGCCATAATAGAGAATTCTATTATCGTTTAAGGTATAATAAGCATGAATGTTATATTTCCTGTTACAGAATTATTTACAGCTTGTACAGAATTTTTTGAAAAAAGGCTGAGATGGTTGCATGTTGTCTACCCACACTATGAAGAATCTTCAGATTGCACAAAGAAGTTTGTATGAGAAAAACTCAGCAGCCTTCTTACACACAGATAAGTTTACATGATCCACAGAGTTAATATCTTCACTAATATTATAATTTTGCTGTTATATACTGTGTATATAACTGACTATTACATTTTGGTTGAACTAGCTATAACTTAGCCTATTTTTAGTTCAAGTATGATGTAATTAAGTATATTTTTCTATGTGTTGGAAGACAAAATTTCATACACATGAGAGATAATGAGCTTCGTCAACTATTAACGTGTAGAGTATAACTAAGTATAACGTATTCAAATGACTTGTATACTCATTATAGCTAACGTAATATTTAGACATACATTAAAAAGCTACAGTGCAAATGTCATGGATGCTATTGGTCTTTCAAGGAACTTGATCAAGAAGTTCAAGATAAGGGTCATATGTGATGGCGGAAGGGTATGTTTAGAAAATGTCATGCATGTATGAAGGGCTGTCAATGAAGACAATGGAAGACAAAAGAGTTTGGGAAAACACCATTGAAAGGACTCTTGTATCTTGTTGCAGTACACATTGCATCATAAGTCAACAATCTGTAATACTTGGAGTATCACTAAGTGTAGGTTTTAAGGATTAAATAATCATGTGCATTTCGTACATACTTGTAATGTATTCAACTTCTATATTATCATACAGTTATATATAACGATAGCAGTAAATTCTGTTTATATAAACACTATGGCTGTATTAACAAAAAAATCTGGTGTAATCTATTTAATAAAGCTAACATTGGGTAGCAAAAAGCTAAAAAAAATATCAATGCAAGTCAAATGACTGACTAATGGTATTTTAAAGTGTTTATAAAATGTTCACATTAGTCCATATAGAGAAACTTCAATTTAAATGAAAATCGGCAGTGATTAACAATTTTTTCTCAAGAGTTATGATTATAAGATCAAATTCGTACAATTGGTATTTTTGATAAAATCATCATATTTAGCTATTGTGAAGTAAGGAATTGCCCACTAGTACTCCTTTTCACATAAATCAGTTTCTTTTTCGTCCGGGACATTAGGCTTCTCCTCATGAATGGCCACACGACTGTCCTGCTGCTGCAGAGTGAGTAAGGGAAGATAATCCTTCATATCCTGTAAAAGCTTGGAGATTGTCATCACTAACACAGAGAAGGATGGTCTTTCTAGAGGATCCCTCTTCCAGCAAGACATCATTATGGTGTATCTGTGAATTAAATTATATAGCAGTTAATACATACAAGAGGAAAATCCATAGCTTACTTTTTAATTATGAAACACCAAGGGTACGAACCCTCAGTGTTACACTAGCTAGCTATTACGAAGAAAAACAATTTATTTGGAGTAGTATATGAATATACCAATAATTATGTATGTTCATGAATAATTTATTTGGAGTAGTATTAATATGACCATACCAATATGTATGTTCATGCACGTTGGTATAAAAACTTGAGCAAGTCAATATGCAACTCATGCAATGAAACTGTAGAGGTTAATGCTGCCTTCATAAAGCTTGACATACAAGCGACACTCACCTCACCAGTAGTTTCAATGGGAAATTCCATGCACTCTGGTAAACCACTGAGAATAATGTAATACAAAACTACCGCAGGCAATAAAGAAATTATTTGATCATGTGAATACAGCGTGACTATAGGGGCGTTATCAACAACCCCTTACGATCATACGGCCTAAAATTGACTAGCTTTTTCTTAAAAAAAGTCTAAATGAAAAATTCTGGCACATTAAAGGGACTTAAAATGTCCAGTGCAACATTTGGTGCTTGTTTAAATCTATGGGAGGCTGCTATCTTCGAGATCTATATGACAGAATGACTGACTGACTGACTGCCTGATTGACTGACTGAAAGACAAACCGAGTACTGTAACCCTCTCGCACATGTGTGCTGAAGGTTAATAGTCAATGTGTAGTAGTGGACCATCAGGTTTTAGATCATAGTTAATAATGTAAATCAGGCATATTAAATATTTCAGTCAAGGAAGTTTTCAATTAATAATGATGTTTATTATCCTGAAACTTGTTTAAGGTTCCATTTAGGAATTGAGTTATATCCATATATGCAGGGGCGTAGGAACAGATGCGGCTGAGCGGCCATGGCCGCACCAACATTTTAACAGAAGGGGCATGTCTATTATTTTTTCTACTCTTTACCTGAACTCGTCCCCATTATCGATAATGGTCAGTCAAAATTGAGCCATCAAAATGGCTTCTGTTGGGATTAAGTAACTAATATTGAACCTTTCGAAAGATTTTTTGGAAAATGGTCCTTCGTTTGCTATTCCAAAGCAATATTTTGGAAAAACAAATGTAGTTCAGAAATCCTTCCAGCAATTTGGTCAGCAAAATGGCCGTTTTTGTTATCAGGAGTTTTCCCATTCAGTTATTTGCCTCACATATTTGAGGAAAATGAAACTAAGACTGCCACAAAAGGCAGACATTTGTAAGTTATAATTTGGATACAGTGGTTGTTGTTGTTTTTTAACATTGTGTAGTTTGCTTTATATGTCCAAGTAGTTATACTAGTGATGTGCTTGAGCACAAATAGCGAGCAAGCCTAAAGACTATACTATTTTTATATGAATGATTTTGACTTCTAACACTGAAGCTACTGAAAAGAAGATCCAGTTTATAAATTTCGCATACACGGTAAAGGGATTTCAGTGCCATAGTAACAACTCTCTGCAACTGCTTGAATTGAAGGAAAAAAAACAACAACAAAACAATACACGTTATTTAAAAGTTTTTTTTGTGATATTCTTTAGCTAAGTAGTGGTTGTAACACACAATGCTTTGACACAACAGGACATGCATCTACACAGACTTACCTTCGCGGTAGTCTAGTGGACAATGTATTTTCAATTAAATACTGTTGCGCACGGCTTATAACCATGACAAAGAGCACATTGACTTACCACTGCCACTAACTCGAATAGAAATGGAAGTCCCTTCAGTTTTCAAGTTTTAACTGCACCAGCAAAAGAATTCAAAACGGTAAACAATTCAATTTCTAGGGTGATACGGGTACTGATCGATAAACCAGAGGATTCCACATAACTAACACAAAAATGCGAGGGTTAAAGTACAAAATGACAAATGTATGTCCATACATATATACAAATAAATAAATAAACAAACATCCCCGATTTTCAATTGTGTTACCCCTGTAAGTGTCTCGCTCGCTACGCTCGCTCGCCAATTAGCTATATGATGTATACAGTCTACATAATAGTTATAACTATAATATAACATTATTTATTGTCAGAAAAATCATTTGCTTTGTATTAATAATAAAATATGGCTTGTATTAAACTGTTTGGTGAGATTACAGTGGCATTTGAATGTATTAAATATTCAGAATAGACTTAAACTCTTTGGTTCATTTGATAGAAAAACCACTGTATTGTCTTTTCTATTAATAAAATGTATTACTTGAATAAACAAGTGGTGTGGTTAGTGGGTGTTGTTATAATGGCCACACCAATAAGATCTGGCTTACTACTCCCCTGAATTATGACTAACTCACATAGCATCAGTGCAAGCTTGATTGTGTGGCTTCTGCATGCGATACCCTCCGAGAAGCTGTTGGAGGAGTTCTTTAGTCTTAATGTCAGGATAAGGCTTTCTCCCACCATTGAATATTTCCCAGCATGTGATTCCAAATGACCACTAAATGTAACACATGAGTATTGGCATCAATAATAATACTGTAATTTTAATACTATAATAATATATTGTTAGTCGTTGTCTTTTTATTAATCTTAAATTTCTAGAATTGAACAATACCTAACATAACATGAAGATAAGAAAATTGAGGACAAAAATATTTCTGGCAATGTAATTATTTATCCAGACCAACACTATACTTGATACATAGTACAATTAGTCCAAACTACATTATTGAAAGTGAAGATTTTTTAAGAGGAATAAATTATTAAGGCTGTTGGTAGAATTTTCTAGATAGTGCAGTGTTGATTATCTGAGTAGCCTAGTTCATAGTAGCCTATGGAGAAGTAATAGATGTATTATTTGATGATCATTTACCATGTATCACTTTACCTTTTAAGCAGTATCACTTTACCATTTTGTACCCACAAGTCCTGCGGAGTCAAAAGAGTGTGAAAGTTCTTTGAGTATATGGAGTATATAGTTTGTAAAATTTAATTTATGGAACAAACTTCCTTGTTATTATTTTTCAAACACTACTACAGCACTGGATATCAATCCATTCTAATATTACTTTGCCAACAATTAGCAATAAAAGACAATGTGAGATTGACTGGATGAAGCTTGATCAAAAAAAGCTATTGCTGCCATTATAGGAAATGTGTTATATCTCAGGCTTTTAGTAAGCAAAATAAGGTAAAAAAAACTTATGCTGAAATTTCTTCAAAAGTTATCAAATACTGAAAATTATATCGTTATAGCTATTACCTATTTATTATTATTATAACAATATATAGTATTATAACTAACAAAATTTAAGCAGAAGTAAAGTACTAACCACATCAGAGGCTTCAGAGAACTTCTGATCAAGCAGGCTCTCTATGGCTAGCCATTTGACTGGCAACTTCTCATGTATCTCATTACCAGATTTGAAGTAGTTCTTGTTGTCTGATGCCTTAACAGCCAAGCCGAAGTCTGCAACTTTTAAAACACATTTCATGTCCATCCTACAATTATATAACATGGACATCTCAATATACTTATTATATATATATATATATAATTTTTAATTAAACATTTGTTACTTACATACAGTTCCTGGCAGCTAAGTCTCTATGTATAATCTGCTTGCCGCTCAAGTAATCCATTCCTTTGGCAATTTGTAGACACATGCCTAGCAATTTCACAATTGCTGTATCCTAGAAGATATTACTTTGGTAAACAATACAATTATTAACATGATAATTAAAATTCATTTTAAGTGAAATTTATTTTCATATTCATTATAAATTAATTTATAGAAGTTCAATTTAGACATCTTAGTGCTACTGGTGAACAAAAATTTTGCATTAAAGTGACCATGCTAGGGCTTGAGGTATTCTAGATGTTGAAGGAATTACATTCGCTAATCAAAAAAGCTCACTAATCCAAAACCTCACTGATCAAAAACACACTAATCTTAAAATTTCGCTAATCCAAAAACCTCACTAATTCAAAACCTCACTAATATAGAACCTCACTAAGTCAAAACCTCACTAATAAAAAATTTCATTAAATCCAAAACCTCGCTTGTCGGAACATAATGGACACACCACTCCTGTAATATAACCATTATACCTCATGTTCATTATGATATTATACACCATCACTGGTATTGATTAGAACGAAGCTACAATAACGTAAAAGGTAGCTGACAAGGATGATTGCAATCATCTTGTAGAAATTACAAAAGTAAGTAAGATAAATTAGATAGAAATAGTTTCTTTATAATTCCAACAAACAAGTGAAGAACAATATACTGCATGAAAACTCATCAATTACAATACTTATAAAAGTATCATAGTTTTTCCATCATAATATTTCATTAATCTGAGCATTAGTCATGCTGAATAATCTTCAACTTAGTGTGTTTTTTTTAATAAGTTTGATTAATATTAGCTTAAAATATCTACTTGGTATATCTAATACATAAACTTAATGAACTAACGGATATGTGACTGTCATTGATTTCATCAGGGGGCAATAAATACTTCTTCCTGTTCTCTTCTTTCCTCAGATAGACATCCAAACTTCCATTCCACATGAATGGCATTACAATGCATGGAGATTGGTTCCGGTCTATTGCTACTGCTTTCAATGTCACTATGTTAGGATGAGAAAAATCTTTCATTTTTAAAACTTCATCAATAACTCGTTGAATCTCAGAAATCCCAGAAAAACCTAAAAATTACAAATTAAATGTTTTGATTGTTAATTAAAACAATACATCATTAGTACACACTTACCTTTGAGAATTTTTACTGCAACAACTTCACCTCTCAGTTTTGCTTTGTACACACTGCCAAATTCTCCTGTGAACATATAATCATTAAAATGTGTGTACTGTATGAAACAACAAATATTCAATTAGCTGAACTATTCAGAAAATGTAACATAAAAGTACTCTTGCAATGCTGACCCTTTACCTAATTCCTTCTAAATAGGTTAAGGGTCTGGTTTGCAAGACACAGCACAAGTATAGAGGAGTTACTCTTAAAGATATATATATATATATATATATATATATATATATATATTAATACTATCTTAAAGTGTGATAATATCACAGCAGTGGAAAACTGAAGTGGCGATTTGATAGTTCCTGGTGATCGCTCCACGATTTCACCACACTTCATACACTAGGCAATATTGATCTGAGAATTTTGGGCAATGCCAGTTAGCAATGGAAAAAAAGTGTTTGTACTGAAGTCACTTTCTCACAACACTTGTGCTATTAATCCCAAATACCACAGTTGCTATTATATCTCGGGCTTAACAAAAATGCATTAGTTTGATTGTTGTACTATTTTGTTACTACTGATAATAATATCAATATATAAAATATAATAAATATTTCAGGCTTAACTCCAGACGGTAAGAATACAGGTCTTGATTAAAAAAAAAAGGGCGCTTAACCGAAAGTAGTAACCAAAACACTGGGGCCGAATGCCAATCAGCAGTAGACGAGAATCATTAAGCACTATTAAGAAGTGCTAAGAGCCGGGGAAAAAAACTGGTGCTTAACAATGAGTAGACATTCATGGTATATACATATATCTTTTAAGACAAATTCTATCCTGGTGTTTCTGTTAGTCTTAACTTTTAAATATTTCAACTAATTAATAATTAATTTTTGTTATGAAATTCATTTAATTAAACACACATTTTAGACGTATGATTTGATTTAATATCAGCACATGTTCACTTACCTTCACCAATCATTTTTGCATCGTATTCTAAATCTTCAAATGGTATTTTTAGCTCTCGAGGTACCTTCATCAACTTGAGCAAGGAGTCTTTGTGGTGTAAACTATGAGGATGACTTAATAGATTGCTAATGTCTGCAAATAAATACAGTAACAAATAATGCGTTAGTTTGATTGTTGTACTATTTTGTTACTACTGATAATAATAATAAAAAACTTGAATTAATATGGTTCATAATATACAATAGGCTTGTGTGTCAGTAATAAGGATAACCAACCAACAGTGTGTATATTCATGAATAATTCATGAGCGGAGCTGGGGTTGGTAAATTATAATCATTTACTGAATGAGTAAATTGTGCTCATATTTAGTAAAAGACAAATAAGGTAATGAAGATGACTAAAAGGACAGATACTGAGAAACAGAGAGATAGGAGGAATGAGCGAAGCAGAAGAGGTTCAGGAAGAAAGAGAGGAAGTGAGAGAAATTAATAACAAATGGATAAAAATGGATAAAAATACTTATGCTACTTCCAAATTTACAAGTATGCACATCAAGTGCCACAATATGGCAGGGTATGACTCTATTAATTACCATGATTATGTTTGTAACTTACAGACTGGAGATGTTGGCATTTTATCATTAAAGGCCAACTGCTTCTCTTTGCTCTTTCTGTTGTTAATCACATTTGCCAGTATCACAATGGAGAGTATCAATATTCCCACAATGATAAACAGTGATACGCCACATGCAAAGCCAGTGATAACCTTTCCTGAGACTGAATAATAAATCATAAGAATTTAAAAAATTGTGTATACAAGCAGTTTAATATTTAGCTCTATGGTCTAGTTTTACCAGAATATTGGAAATTGCTAAACAAGAACTGTATTTTTAAGAAAATGTGTGCGGTAATGATGAATCACCAAAGGTGTGTCACTACTTCACTACTATACACTTGCTATAGCTATTAAAAATCATTTCAGACCAGAAGAATTGTATATTGGCTATTGTAATCAGAATCAGGTATCAATATAGCTCAAGCAATGAAAATGGCAGATGTAAATGCTACCTTAATTAGAGAAGAAACTAAACAGGCTGAGACACTAACCGGTCTAGCACTTGGCTAACTTCAGCATAAAGCAAAACTAAAACTTGTAGCATAAAGTTATTTGCTCACAAGATTATACATCCCGATAAGGGGCAATACCTACTAAAGCTAGCTAAAACCTTCACATTTTCTCAAAAATCAGCTCGAAGTATGAAAAAAGCAGAACAATAAATTTATTCTAAGTAA
>WLWD01001318.1_pt1 | contig 161308 bp, 146 predicted proteins | sample 6712731 | NCBI WGS metagenome assembly WLWD01 (sample SAMN12718690, study PRJNA576275) | sponge metagenome | isolation source: marine sponge | host: Mycale hentscheli | place: New Zealand: South Island, Marlborough, Capsize Point | collected 2014-11-01
AAATCAAACCAATTTGTGTGTGGTTAATTACACAGTGTCTCCCACCGCCATGAAAAATCACGCACAAAACCCTGCATGACGGTCCTTTATATTAGGCCATCAAATGGACAATACGATGTCCATTCATTAATAAAGTAAGGAAAAAACAAAAAAAACAAATAAAAAATAACAACAACAACAAAAAAAAAAAGACCAAAAACAGCAACAACAATAAAACAAAACATAAATCAACAACTGAATGTAGGTACAATTCAAGAAATTGAACTAGATCATGTATTGAGTTTAGGTCACTCACTAGATGGAAATGACTCTGTGGCGTACACAGACAACCCGCCCACAGTCAAGCAATGGAGACTTTAAAGAGAGCTGATCAGCATGTTAGGCCCTGTAGACATGGTATGGCTCCCTGGACTACAGCTCCATCCCTGTAAGACATATATGCATGTATATGTTGGTAGCAGAGCCAATCATGGGGAAAATTTCACAGCACATCACACAATTAAACAAGGCAATTAATAGGACATGTGCAGTTCTAATTAAGGCCCATCTATATGTGGTACATAGTGAGTTGAGTGTAGCTAGCTATATGCTAAGAAAGATCACTCCCAATGTAATGGCCAACATCAAATCATTGCGTTTCTGCTAGCCCTGTATGTGATGGTTATATTGCCCGATATAATGCATGATATTTAGGAAAAGACACCAGAGTTGGGGTCAAATACTTTAAAAGTATTTAATTGCAATTGCAAATATAGCTCCTTAGCAAATACAGATACTTCGTAGAAATTATATTTGTACAACTGAAGAAGACACTATGTATGTACGTGTAGTGTGAAATCCAGTTCATGATAACAAATGATAGAAGAGACTATTATAGTTCATCCCAGGTACGTGAGACTTGTAAATTATATTACCTTAGCTTGTTAGAACTTGCACAGACATTGTCACTTCCAGGATGACAAATACTGAGCTAGGATACATAGAGGCACACTGCAAGCCTTCTCTACTAGCTGCCACCACTGTTTTTTTCCCAGAGGATACATCTGAAACATGGAAAAAAAATTATGAAGGTGAATGCATTATAGCCAGCTAAAATGATCTTGGGCCAACCAGAGCTTATTATATGAATAAAGCCTGTAGAAACTGTCTGGTTATCTAGACCATGGTTCAACCACTTTCAAAGCAAGCAAATGTGGAAAGGGTCATCGGCTGGTATAGTAATATGCCCACACTAAATCAACTCTAATTGATTATTATTATTCAGCGGAGCGAGCAAAGCTGTATACTAACGAGTTGGGATATATATCTATGTCTTCATTTCAAATTTGCGTAGGCATAAGTGGACCCTTTTTGTAACCTCAGGCATATGTGTACCCTTTTCTGCTCAGGCACCTGTGCACACTATGAAGTACCATGGCAATCTTCATCAACATTTTACTAAGGATATTTCTCGAACCCGATAAAAATGATAAGTAAAAAAAGAAACAGCAAGAAAGGCTAAAAATGCCAAAACAGCCGAAGAATGAGAAGAGGGAAGGAAAAAAAAAAAAAAAAGCTGCAGCGACAGCCACAGATATGGGTAGAAATATTTTTCTCTACACTGCAGCGAGACAGCCACAGATATGGGTAGAAATATTTTTCTCTACACTTCACAAACACTTCCGTTACTGAATATGAAGAATCATTTGATCCTGATGCTCTCCTGTGCAGTGTAAGAAAATTAATTAAATTAATCCTGCTTCTCTGCCTCTCTTATACCCATTATGGTTAGCTACTATAGATGAACACTTTCCCAGGCCACTTCAGCGACCCAGTGTTCAGTTTTTATAGTACAATAGGTTCTTCAAGGAACTCCAAGCTGTTGAGTCCTGACAGTTTAATGGTTTTCGTGTGCACTCTGCAATTGACAATTGCAAATTCTAGAGTTGCACCGATATGGTATCTAGAATTGAGGCCGATACCAATAACAGATAGATACATTCATTGAATTTTGAAAATTTAATTTTTACATAATTAGAAATATAATGGTACTATAGTCTAGAGTCTTCAGTGCCAGGAACAAAGTAGTGCCAAATTGGTGACCTCTTTTTAGACGTCGTAGTTAAGTTTCTTTGTCTTTACGCAATCTAAGAGCTAGTAAAACTCATCCGTTCAGTGTCCACGCGGTGCGTACGAATTTTTTTCTATCGGTTAATTATATCGGTACGGCGGGTAGTGTTGACGACCGATACCTAAAAAGTAGCCCAATAGACCGATAGATTATCGGTGCATCTCTAGCAAATTCAAACACCAAGGAGGTCACCTTTTCCCTCCCACTCCCCCCTTGTCAAACGGTTTCCCCCATTCAGTAAAGGATGATGCTTTACCAACTCTAATCACATCATGAGTTATTCATGAATACACACACCGTTGGTCACTATTGTTGTCGTTACAGACACACAAGTGTATTACTATATACAGTAGATTATTATTTTATAAATTCTACACGTTTACCACATGAAGCTGCACAAAAGTGGGGCTGATGGCAAATATCCTTCCATTCATTGTAGGAGACCTGGATCCAGAAGGAGAATCTTACTGATCTGCTATTCACGAACAGCTCCAGGAGAATGATGTACAGACTATATATAAAACATCATTTCAATCAATTATCCACAAGATGGAAAAAAAAAAAAGAAAAAAAAAAGTAACTTCATATTATTCCTTGCTAGCATACAATTTAGCCATTCTAAATCCTGGTACAAGACGGAGCACAGCTTGTTAAAACATCATCCTGAGCAAGTTCATACTTAAATCAACAGTTAATTGTCAGTAATCTCCAAAATCAGCTGACAGACAGACAAACAGATGGGACGACTAATATAACCCACTTGCGCATGCACGCTGAGGACTAATAATAACAATCTGGCCAATGGCAACAATATCACTACATACTACAGAACCACTAGCCTCAGCAACTATAGTGCAATAGATTGTAGCTGAAATTGTGCACTTCTGGTCCAAAGCTTCAAATTTATTATAAGAATTTAGTACAATATTCTAAAACATATTAGAAGGGGTGCCACCATGTTTGGTGCTTTATTGAAGAGTTATGAGAGTACAAATAAATCCATATCTTGAGCATTAATTTGCGATATGCGCGTGAATTTAAATTTTCGCGGGGTATTACTTTTGTATAGCAAAAATTAAATTCGCGAAAAATACTTTACCAACTCCATGTGGTTAAGTCAGTACTATGGATTGGGAGGCTTGTGTGATCTGTGGTCATGGTGGTGGAGACCTGAGGTGTCCAGCAAACAGCAAGCAAGGTAATGGACTTGAAATATATAGCCAGTTTTTAGAAAGAGTTGCCAAGTTTCAAGAGCTTCAGGAGCTGCCTGCTAGTATTAATTAAGTTCAGTGAAGAGCATGATGCTGACATTTTCTTGAAGAATCATGCCAAATGGCACAAGTCTTGCCACTTGAAGTTTGCCCCTTCTAAACTGACTCGACTACAAAGTAAAAGACTGCTTGTTGGTGAATCCCCTAATGAACATCATCAGCAAAGGAGGTCTAAGCGACGAAGATTATCAGGCAGTTTTGACAAAAGAGGTTGTATATTTTGTTCTGAGGTCAGTGGCACCCTGCATAATTGTTCCACAATGGAGTTAGATCACGACATAAGAAGAATGGCTACTGAGCTACAGGATACAGAGTTACTTGCTAGAATTACTGGGGGAGATTTAGTAGCAATAGAAGCTAAGTACCATTTTAATTGCCTATCAGCTCTTAAAAGTAAATTCAGAAGTGCTCAAAGGTCCATGCGTAGCTGTACCACTAGTCAAGAAGATCACCTCATTGAGGTTGAAGCATTTGCCCGTTTAATATCTCACATTGAAGAACATATAGTTAATGGAATTTTTGTATTCAAACTAAGTGAGCTTCACAAGGTTTATACAGATTTGTTACTAGAATTTGGTATTAACATGGATGTACATAAAACAAGGTTAAAATTAAAAATACTTAATCACTTTATTGGTAATTGTCAAGAGCAGTTATGTGACGGAAAGAGTATTACACTGGTTTTCAATCAAGGTCTAAAAGACATGCTCAAGGAAGCCGTAGATTTTCGTGACTTTGAAGCAGAAGCACTGACAATGATTAAGTTGGTAAAAGTACTTAGGAAAGAAATGATGGAATATAAATCTTTTGAATTCACTGGGAGTTTTTCGCATGACTGTCAAACTAGTGCAGTGCCTAATACTCTTAAGATATTTTTTTCTCTATTACTGAATGGGTCAAGCACAAGGAGTAAGCACAGCCATGATACCCAGGCTTCCCTAACTATAGCACAATTAGTATATTTTAACACCAAGTACAATACAAGTTCTGTTAGTCTTCGACATAGCAAAGCTCGTGAACCACCTCTCCCTGTGTTCGTAGGGCTACATACTCATACATTAGTAAGGAGTAGGAAAATGGTGGACACTCTATACAAACTAGGTATTAGTATTAGCTATGATCGTGTGTTACAAATTGAAAATTCTCTTGCCACTGCTGTCTGTGATCGCTTTAAAAAGGATAATTTGGTATGTCCAGCAAATCTGCGAAATGGTCTAGTTACTGTAGGTGCTCTAGATAATATTGATTATAATCCCTCTGCTACTACTGCACAAGGATCCTTCCATGGAACAAGTATAAGTGTTTTCCAACTTCCTAAATCTGATTGCACTGGTATTGTCAGAGATCCCATAGTTATTGATGGAGCACCACTAAAAGAATTTTCCCTTCCAGATGAATATACCACTGTACCAGCTGTATCATGTAAAACTGATAAACTGTCTGTGTCACAACTAGCTTATGATGACAAATCTGCTAGCCTTTTAGAAGGTGCAAAGGTTGAAGAGGAAAAATGGGTTAAACATAGTATTGAGTTATTATCAAAGAACATTCTTGTGAAAGGTGATTATTTATCTTGGGCAGCATATCATGCTTCCCTTGATACTAATGCATTGGATTACCCGGCACTTATTGCACTATTACCATTATTTCATGAGAAAGCCGCAACACTTTCAATGGTGAAACATGGCATGGATGTGTTGAAGTCTATCACAGCACATCTCAATCCTGGACAGATTCCAATTATGGCTTTTGATCAGCCTCTTTTTGCTTTGGCAAAATTTGTCCAGTGGAGTTGGCCTGAGTCATATGGGGAGAAGCATTTTATCGCTATGTTTGGAGGACTTCACATAGAAATGGCTTTGTGGAATACTATTGGAGATCTATTGGAGAGTTCAGGGTGGACATCTGCCTTGTGTGAAGCAGATGTAGCCTCATCAGGAGTAGCAGATTCGTTTTTGAAAGCTAGTCATCTCACAAAAACAAGACATGCTCATCAGGTTACAGCTTTAGCACTGCTAAATTACAAGAAGAAGCATGGGAACACTATTGCACTTCATCCCACAGTGATATCTCCTTTGAGACTTGGAAGAATAGAATGATTAGTGCAAGTCCGACATTTCAGTTCTGGAATATCATCCTGAAGTTTGAAATATTGGTATTAATTTTGGTGAGGGCTCATCGTCAGAAGAATTTTGATCTTTTCATTGAAGCCTTGGAAGCATTAACCCCATGGTTTTTTGTGTTAGATCATCCTAACTATGCCAGATGGATACCAATCCATCTGAGGGACATGAAAGCTCTGTCTGCTCAAGCCAAAGAACAATTGAAGAATTCTTGGGTTATACCAAAATCACAGAAAAAGTATTCCTGCATGCCAATAGATCAAGCCCATGAACAGAACAATGAACTCGTAAAAGGGTCTGGTGGAGCTGTGGGATTGACAGAGAATCCCTCCGCATTTCGAAGGTGGATGGTAGCTGGACCACAGCAGGCAAGAATAATAAATGAATTCGAATGTCAGATTGTTAAATCGGAAAAATCGAGCCATTTGCAACATGAGCAAAGTCATTCGGCTCAGTTGTTGTTTCAAAAACAAGTAAACAATCTAACTGAAGTTATATCTACTATGGGAAACCCATTTAAAGAGGATTCAAATGAGCTTATCGTTCTGGATACCCGAAACTGTGCTGATGATGCTGTAGTTTCAACAGTAAAGACCATTGAAGAGTTGGGTTTCAATCAATATCAGCAATATGTAGTTAATGTCATCAAGAACCAGTCAACATCTATTCACCATCCTATAAAACGAAATTCTTTACCTCTATTAAAGCGACCATTGTCAAAAGGAAAAAAAAAATTGAAACAACAGGTTGATTGTTTAAAGAGTGATTGCAATCTTTTCAGTCACTTATATATTGCAAGCCAATTTCGTGACAGCAATCTTGACAATTTTTTCTCCCATGAAAATCAGCCATGGCCACCTTCACTTTCTGAACAAGGTAAACTTCGTCTACCAGCAAATAAATCTGATTTACTTTCTTGTATAGGAGAAGCTACCATTCTCAATCCTCCAAATTTGTATGATGTGAAAATCGTAGATGGCCCTGCAATTGTCCATTCTCTTTCTGCTAATTGTAACCGAGTAAAAACTTTTGATGAGTATGCTGATAGTGTGTTTGTAGAATGGATAGAGAAAGCATTGCACAATAGCAATCGAGTTGATATCATCTGGGATCAGTATAAGCCCAATAGTCTGAAAGATTCAACAAGAGAAAAGAGGGGGAAAGGCATTCGTAAGAAAGTAAGTGGACCAACAAAGCTACCATCCAATTTCCAAAATTTCTTGCGTGATTCTAAAAACAAAGAGGAACTTTTCAATTTTCTTTCGACAAAAGTATCCCACAGCAATAGTCTCTCAGGAAAAAATGTCTACATAACCTCAGGTAAAGTAAGACAAAAAACTTATATCAGTTATTAATTACAGTTATGTATGTCATTACAGGTCAAGATGTGATGTGTAGAGTGCCATACATGCCAATGTCTTCATGTAATCTCGAAGAAGCTGATAGCAGGATTTGTGTCCATATACAGGATGCCATTGAGAAAGGTGCCAGAAAGGTGTGCATACGAACTGTTGACACTGATGTAATAATAATTACAGCTGGCATATTTTTTGAACTCCAAGATTTGTACCCAAATATTGATATATGGGTAGCATTTGGTATGGGAAAAAATTTCCAGTATTACTACCTCAATGGGATTTGCCAAAACCTTGGTAAAGAGAAATGTCGAGCTTTGCCTTTTTTTCATTCATTTACGGGTTGTGATACAACCTCCCAGTTTCTTGGTAAAGGAAAAAAATCGTCATGGGTAGCCTGGAAAGCATATCCTAGTGCTACTGCAGCTTTTCAGTATGCATATAGAAACCCTTTCATGAAGGTCAACAAGAACTCTGTATGTTTTGAACTTATTGAACGATTTACATGTGTTCTTTATGACAAGACCACATCAATCACTAGTGTAAATGATTTAAGGCAAGATTTATTTTCAAAAAGGGCAAAATTAATCAACAGTATCCCACCCACACAGGTAAGCTGCTCGTTTTTTATGTGTATTTTTACTGGCTGATAATTACTTTTTGTTTTCTTCTTGATACTTAGGATGCTCTTATAGAGCACACTAACAGGGCATTGTATCAAGCTAGTATATGGGCAACTTGCCTTCACACACATCAAACCATCCCTTCTCCAGAAGGATTTGGTTGGACTGAGGAAGAAGGTTGGAAACCAGTGTGGACACTTCTTCCTGAAGTTGCAAGTGCATGCAGAGCACTTCCCTTGTGTTCAAAGAAGTGCAAGTGTAAAGATGCTGGACTTCAGTGTACTCCACTTTGCAATTGTGGTGGCTCTTGTGATCATTAACATTTCTTTTTTCATTATTTGATTTTTCATTCTCTACCAATTTTAAATATATTTTCATTTGCCTTTGATTAAGTTGCATCCTATCTGCAATGTATAATATGAATATGATGATTTTAACAAGAATAAATTTAACTACCAGGGATGTCTGTCATCCTTCTTAAATGCTGACTATGCACTGTTAAATTCGGCATTAATTTAAAATAGTTTTGGTTATCACAAAACAATTTCAATTATTTTGTCCAAAACATTTATAGTTTAGTTAATCCTATCCTGAATGTGGTATGTACTAATTTCAGACCCTTGTTGAAGCATAAATCTTCCTAAAATAATTTTTGCACATTTAATGCTAAATATTCGAATATTTCAGAACAGAGGTGTGATTTTTGGTGGCACCCCTTCTAGATTCATTAAGTATAACCTAAAGAATATTTACACAAAGTTTTATGCTTTGGACCAGTTTTGCACAAAATCAAGGAAAATCTGATTTTATCTACTGCACTACTATGATACTTAACACTTATAAATATCAACAGCTCAGGCCAACCAGAACTTTCATACTTGTTTCAACTCCAGTGTTATTAGTACCACTCATACAGTAGTAAATTTTAAGCATTCTGAGAATTGCGACGAAAAAAATCAACGGCTAACAAAAATTTAAACAATATTTTAAAAAGTTGAGTGTTGGTTAGAAACTTCACCTATTTTATAGAGGCAGGGTATAAATAAGCTTCTTCACTTGCTCTGACAAATGGCCTAACAAAATGTATTTTGACTGGTCATTTTGATTGGTAGGTCATCTACTACTTCATTTAAATACATTTTAGGAAGTATATCACGTGATATTTTATTCATTTTTATGTTTTAGATAGACAATGTGAAACAAAGAATATTACGTGATATTTTATTCATTTTTATGTTTTAGGTAGACAACGTGAAACCAAGCAATGAAATTTTTTTTTATTAGTGTGCAAATATTGTTGTAATGATAAAGGAATTGTCAACATTTTGTTGATTAATCACTGTCCATCCCAGTCTTCCAAATATCAGCTAACTCTGATGATGAATGCTCACTCTCTCCTGCTATGTCAGCACTCAGTTTCCTTGCATGCTGGTTAGGACGTCGAGATTTAGCGTTCCACCACAGTTCAATGCTGCTGTCAGCATTAAAATCCTTGATCATCACGTTATCTACATTAATTGCTAGGAGGTCATCAAGAAGTTCATTGCTTAACGAAGACCGTTTGGATCGTTTGATATATTTGAGTGTTGAAAAAATCCTCTCAAGTTTCCCATTGGAGACTGGAAGGGTAAACAATAGTTGGGCAAGTTTTAAAGCGTTTGTCCAGCTAGCAGCATTAGGAGAATAAAAAATCTTTCCACCAAACTGTTTGGAAATTTGTACTAGACAGAGAAATGAATTCAGTAGCATAAAGAATGATATCTTGGAACTCTTGAAGAATTGATGACACAACCACTCCAGAAGCTTCAAGAGGAATCTTGAACTTCAAACCCAAGCGATTGATTGCAGAAACATAATTTGGAACAGGTTGCTCCACATGATCTTGCTCTTCTATTCATTTCTCCCAGCCTTGGGTTGCTAAAACTATGACGACATCTCGTATAAACTCTAAATCAGTCCATTCTAATCGATTCTTCAAACAGCTGGTGACTGCAGTGCAATACTTTTCATAGTGTGTTGAAAAATGAGTCTTCGCTCTATCTACATTTCAACACTCGTTTCATAGCTGATAGCTTGTGTGATATCCAGCGAGATCCACTTGCTCTAATTTTCCACCATCATTAAAAGTAATGAATTGCCTAAGGTCAGTAATTATTTCCTCCAACTCTCTACATTTTTTTGGTGATTTTTCATATATATAGTAGAGACGAAGAAGCATGTCATCAATTAACTGAAAACAAGTGTCTTTCAGAGCATCCTTGACAGCCAACTCAACACGGTGCGCTTAACACCAACTCCAATACAACCAAGGCACTTCTCTTTCCACAAGACCTTTAAGTCCAGCAGCAGCAACATTAGCAGATGCACCATCTGTACCAATTCCTACCAGAAATTTACATTGCTCAGAACTAATACAAGACATACCAAGCCTACTAAGACTAGTCTCAAGACATTCAAAAAGACCTTGCCCATCCACCTTTTTAGGTCTAGCGACACAGAGATAACTCATATTAGTACGAACAAGCTGATCATCACTATCAGTATCATACCATGTTACTAAAAACATTTCATCATCAATGTTAGCAGAATCGGTAGAACCATCCATAAGAACAGACAGACAAAAATATCGATTTTGAAAGTTTTTTCTTAATTCTACTCATTTAGACTCAGCAATAAAATGGCAAAAGGCTTTCCTGGCATTTTGGTTAAGGTAGGACACTCCAACATTAACTCCATGCTTCTATTCAAGTTCACACAGAGAAGGGTAATTAGTAAATGCTAACTGCTGAGTAGCAATGAAGTGAACTATGTCAAACTTGATCCTAAGCACCTCCTTGTCTTTTTCAGACATTTGATTAAGTACTTTAAGTATTATAGCAAAAGAACTAGTATCCAAGCCACTTTCTCGAGCCTGATCTCTTTTTAGAAGCAAAGTTGCATGCTTATGGTGATCAGAGTTAGAATGATCTCGTATGTTACTGGTACGAACAGAATCAGCTCCAGAAATCCACTTCTCACTATAATTTCTCATGCCCATTATTCTAGGTTCATATTGTGTACAAACTTTGCATTTCAATTTCTCCACAATTTTTCTAGAACTTTGTCCACTGCATTCACAATCAAGCCATGATAGGGTGTTACATTCCCGGTCCAGATCTGTTCTCCATTTCTGAAAAGTAGCGAAACTCACTCGCCGTTTCTTCAACGCTGGACACTTGCTAAATTTCCCGATACTTCCACTATCAGAAGAAACTCGCTTCGACATACCCTAAACAAAAAGCGGACAATAAGGAAAGTATCGTAAGCTACTGAAGTATGAGCAGTAATGGGAAAAACTTACCAAAAACACCACCGCAACTCGATAAATGTTCACTCTTCTTAGCACTTCTTTTAGTATACAAAAAAAAAAAAAAGCAGCGGTACCAACTAAATAAAGCACACCTACTTGCAGACACGCATGCGCACGCATCGCCTAAGTTTAGGCAGTAGATAGATTGAGCTGCATACTCAACTGCTGGCAAACGCACTCAGCCCAGAGGGCCGCTATCAACTCTTTAGTTGGTCTAGTAGACATTTTGCACGGAAATTGGCCGATGGCCGCCTGCTATTTACACCTCTGTAGAGGGGTCTGACATATCACACATACGTACACACACACACACACGTGCGTGACTGTCTGTCTGTATGCATGCATTGTGTATGTATGTATGTATGTATGTATGTATGTATTACGTATAAACACATTTCCACATGTTAAATTTCCACTTGTAAAACTCGAGAGTATCTTTCTCGTTCTCTCGTTACTTCCTAACAGACACCTTTGGGACACCACTGCAGTTCTAGACTATGAGATATGAAGCCAAACACTATGGAATGCAATATCAATCATTAAATGGAGTTAAAAGAAGGGTCCAAAGAGTGGGAGCTGGCGGACAACTTGAGGATGCTAGGGAAGATCTAGTACAAAAGAATAGCCAAGTGAAGGGTGCACGGTAAGGTCATAAGGTAAGGGACAGCATCAGCAAATGAGCAGTGCAATGAGACTGTCACTAACAACGCATGTATAGACAGCAAAGTGCAAGCATCAACCAAATGGGTCAAGGGTCATAGGCTAAAGAGACAGCCAAAGCAGCCAGGGAATGCACAACTACAAGTTTACCCTACCTATGCCCACCCTGTAACAAGTAATAGGAGAATATCAGTAAGTCTTCAACCTTTTGGTTGGACATAAATCCAGTGTGGTAGACTCAATGCAGGTGAACCTAAATCGCGCCCCAAAACAAAAACAAAAAACCAAACAAACAAACAAAAAACTGGAAAGATTAGTACCTAGACAATAAAAGAGGCAGGGCCACCAACATTATCACTATTAGTGATGAGGCCTGGTTATGTTCACACCCATTATCAACTTACTTCATGACGCTTACTTCGCCAACATCTTGTATTGACTGGCCTTGATACATCAGCAGCATGTGTGCTAACCTGCAAAATAAGCCAATGGGAAATGCCACCACTACTGGACAAGATAATACAGTTGTGGTCCTGCTGTATAAAAAATACATGGATATAATAGCTAAATGATTCCATTCAATTTTTTATAGTTGTGATGCCATTCCATTTAGCTACTCTAGTCTAGCCATTTGGTGAGCGAATTTTTAAAGTTCACTGATATTATTATGAGTAAGTGACAAGTAGTACTCTTTAGACACTTACTAAACTACTGTGATTAATGATAGGATTAGATGGAGGGACAAACGTACAAGCCTAATGCATCTGTCTCGTGAAACCACTGAAGATGACTCTAAGATGTATCAAGTTTACATAGTAAACAACCAGTTTCCATTTTTTGTCTGACTTACATACTAGCAAACTCAAACAGGCACCTTCGTACACACTATTTGTCTCAAATTACTTAAGAAGCTAATGTTGTACAGAATTATTAGACAGTCCTCCTCTCCCACATCACTAGAGTATTACCATATTGGCATTACTTTTTTAAGGGGTGCAAAGCTTTTAACTTACTCTTGAAAGCTGAGACACTTTCCTTAACCGCCATAATGAAAAGTTAGTCTCATGTATCTAATCCCTTTACCAACCGCTAATCGCGTGTAGAGGTTCTAGGTTGGTAAAGGGTCTCGCCCAGCTAGACCCCTTCCCCCCCCCCCCCCCCCCCCCCCCCCCCCCTCCCCCCACCCCCGTCACTTTATTATGTAGCTTTTTTTGTATTGAGCCGGGGCGGTTATGGGGCTACTAGCTAGATTACTGAACTCAGTCTTGGTAGCAACACCGTGGCACAACAGTGAGTAAAGCCTGCACAAATCAAAAGCGGTTGATTTAAATTCTAAGCTTACAGCTTCTTACCCAATGCATTACCCATGATCCTTAAGTTGATTTGTGCAAAGACAAATGCTGTTTTTACTTTCTTGAATTGTGTTGACACTTTTACCATGTTAAGATGTAAGCTGCATAGCAGAAATGCGATCTCAGGTTTTCTTTAATTGTCTTCTATTTTTTTTTTTTAAGCCAAGACTATCCCTGGCAGATGAAACCAATGAAGCTCATTACTTAAAGGTTAACGTCATCATAATATAATTTTAATAATTATTAGAAATAACCACATATACATATTTAGCTGTCTTGTTCTCAAACTTAGCTACCAAGCATGCCTTGAAATTCTTCATTAGAACTTCAAGCTCTTCAGCTTCCTTGTTGTTAGTGCTGTGAATAAAAACATTGAAATTTAGTAAAGCTAGCCACTATGAATATAGCTTGCACAATGACGCATTAAGTGTGCTTTATAGAATCTTGCCCACTAAATTGTGAACCAAATAAGACCAGCATAATGTGTCAAAATTATATGTACATTAATTGTAAACATTCTATAATTATTTTCATCAACACACTGGCCAAAGTTGTAGTCAGCCCACTAGCTAGTTCCTACCATGTGTTAGTAGTTGAACACCTCTTAAAGTAGTAAGTCTGCATGAAGAGCCAAGAGTATAAGCAAAAGGGACGGAGATAGGGGTCAGTGTAGCGGAAGAGGCGGCCCTCTACAGGGGAAGCGCATGAGCAGTACAGCACCACGTGGATAGCAATACGCGCGAGCTACACAGTGAAAGTCTAAAGAAATTCCCTCCCACCTAGTCCCTCACATAGCAGCAACTGAAACTATAAGGGCCCACAAGGTAAAGCAATTTACTTTGTCTTTTCACAAAATTTTATTTCAAGAACCTCTGACACAATGAGAACTGACACAAAATATATAAGAAAGTGAATTCCATTAGTATGTCTCGCTAGCCAAGTGTATATACACAAAACTCATTTGGTCAGTAATTAATATTTATAGCTAAAAATGTTTTTACAAACTACATACATACACCAAATGAAACAAACTCCATGGTTTTGTTTAGCTAAAACTTAAAAAAGTTATAAAAATGTAATTAAAGAAAAAGTAAGTTCATTGTCTTTGCTTTCCTTTGCTTTAATCCACATCGTCATATTCAAGTTCATCTTTTGCGGAATTGTTCTGAACATTTAACAAAAATTCATATAAAATTTCTGAAACCAATCAGTAAAATTGCACCAAACATCACAGCTAGCAATGTCCATTTCAACTTCTGACTTTTTTCTTAGACTTGTGGCTCCATAGTGTATAATATTCCTTGGTAAATAATTGTATGTAAAAAAAACAACAAAAAACACAACAAAACAAAAACAAAGACAAATAATAATCATCTTACTATGAATTTGGCCTTCTACGCCAGATAATAGCAGTTATGGCCAACTGCTACTGGAAGTATAGCACACACAATGGCCACAGGTATAACAATGTATAGAACTGGGCTCAGTATCTGCATTTGTTAGAGGATACAAACCAGTATAAAACCAGTAGTAATAGCTTTAATGTTAATTGGCAATTTTGCAGAACGACAAGCAGACACATCCCACCTACTGACATGCCTACTAATTAAAGGTTTAGAGTATGGAGATGCACAATGATGGTTTGTTACTTTCTTAAGAAGACTTTACAGAGTCAAAATGTATGGACATCATTGCTACTACACTTTTTATCAACAGTATATTAACTAAAATGTGTGTATGCAATGGAAATTGTATTATAATTATCCTAGCAGTACAAATGCTAGGGGAAAGAATTAAAGATTGGGAGAACTCTGTAAAGATGGAAAGAACTGAAACATATCTAGGAAGCTGGGGCAGCCACCAACTCCAGAGCTGCAGAATGGATTGATATCATCTTACTTATTTCAATTATTGAATTGGAGACAGGAATAGTTATTGATTTCACCCTTCAGTACATGGCAATAAAATATGTTGTTAACAATCTTCATCCATTCTATGAATACATTTGCTCAGTGGCAGCCAATACCATTGAACTGGGACCAGTGACTTCTACATCATTCAAACACTACAAGATGGTAATCTATCAAATTATATGTTTGTGTTATATGAATTATTTATACTGAGTTTCTTTGTTTCACAGTACCTTTCCACCAAGAAATGCTTCAGTGAATGCTGTAAATGGAACATCAGTTGCTATGACCTGGTTGCCTCCAGCAAGAGAAGGCCAAAATGGCTTCATTCATAGTTATGCTGTAATGGTTGCTGGGATGAACACAGATGACAATTTATACCACTTTTACAAATACTAGTGATATAACAATCAGCAGCCTGCATCCATTTTACTCTTATAGATTCTCAGTAGGAGCTGTTACTGTCTCACAAGGACCAATGACCAAACTAAAATTCCTACATCAGGTGAGTTCTTGTTTTCATGATGAATTTAACTAAACTTATATAAATTAGGAACGTGAATTTTTTACTTGGAGACAAAATGGATTCAAATGATGATATCATTTTACATGTATCTGAATTTATGGTAATATGATAGTTACATTAGTTAATCCTCACATATTCCAATGGACATAAAAGACAACTAAGTTTGTAAGACAAAAAAAATAATTTATCAAAACAAATGTTGACATAGTAGGTGCCAACCATCCTGTTTAGTCGGGGTGCTCAGGATATCTGTATGCTGGTGGAACTATTTGAAATAGCCACAATGTTTGTAGGGGGACCAGTTGGTACTGAATGAATGCAAAATATATAGTAATAATATAGTATAGAATAAGACTCATTTTGTACTTCTTCTAATATTCAGAAGTTTTATTTATTAATGTAAAATAATTACATATAATAGTATTTTCACTGACTGCCCAGATTCCCCCTGGTCTGTATGTTGTTATTGACCAGAGTACTGTCACAGTTTCATATAAGTTATTCGCCGAAGCTTTTCTCGGTCATCACCGAACACACCTGATTGGTGGATGTTCCCCTATACAAAGAAGAGTCACTTCAGAACCGCTCGTTGTAGCCTGAAATGTAATATTCTGCAGCGATTGGGAGCCCCTAGGTTGAATAGTAGCCAATGCTATTAATGTCGCCAGTATAAGAACTTTACAACGGTCTGCTTAGCTGCAGACTCTTACACAGTTGTTCTCTCTCCAACTAAATGGGAACGCGTTTTATATTTATTAGCTACAGTTATTGCGCATGCGTTCAGACAAGCCTCTCTCGGGAAGGCTCGTAAGAACCTACAGTTCTTGTAGCTAATATACAAAGAGTAAGGAGGCCCATCACTAAATATATATAAGTGCAGTTGTAGCTAAGACAAACTTCTGTTGATTGGAAAGTTTGGGGACACCAGTAAAGCAGCAGGAAGTTTTATGAACCCTTAGACGGGTACTCAATTGGACTCTGAACAACAACCTCTACGTTGCTGAGAGAGTTGCCTCTCTTTACAGGATTTATAATATCCAGCAGTTTAATTTTCATTTATACTAAGCATGGCAGGCTTCAAGTTACTTTGACACATACACCGCAGTAAGTATTAAGACAAGACTACTCCAAAGTTTCGTTAGTTTGTGAGTCTGAGAATGCAAACAAGGATGCATTATGTTATCACATCACAAAATTCCGAAGGATTGCTTACGGCTGCTCTAACGTCCAGAAAAATACATTTCCGTTTGAAGTGAGGGTATGGCGATCTCTAAGGCATGAGGGGCGTGGGAATATGCAATCCCGTAACGCCTTACCATTTTTCGGTGGGTACGAAAACTAGGGCCGCGCCAGACTATTACGAAAACGATGTTAGACAACTTTGGAGAGAGAGATGTTCTGTTACGCACCTCTCCATTACACAGGGAGAAGACGAGTAAAATATTTGGCCCAAAAATTTTGAGAGGGGCTGGAGCTGGAATATGCATCGCTTTGATGGTGGGAGCATGTAAGATATTGTAGTTTGATTGGATAGAATTTGTGCTTATAGTGACATGTTGATCAAGCAAAGTGCAATAATGAATGCAGGGGCTCTAATGGCTGAGAAATTGCAAGATCTTTCCAAAACCTTTAGGCAGCCCTTCTTCATAACTTACTTTATTCACTCTTTCTATTCTACAATGTATGTAGTTTGGATAATTTATTGGTAAGTTTCTATCTATGTATTATATATATATATATATATATATATATAATATAGTACTTATTACATGAGTCATAGTGTGATATGGTGAAATATTTCATGAGCAGGCTAATTTATTTTCACGAGCCAAAGGTGAGTGAAAATAAAGCCTGAGAGTGAAATATCTAGCCATATCACTCTGACAGAGTGTAATAAGTGGTTTATTCCACACTAGACATCTTCACTGAAGTAGTTTTTTTTTTTGTTTTTTTTTTTAACTCACAGGGGCTCCCCACTACCCCAGCTGATATTATAGTAGCTGCTCTAACCTGGCTGGGTAGGCTTCACTAGAGTAAAGGTAGCTGTAAAAACCCAGAAAACTTGTATGCCAGGCCCAGCCATGGGATAACACTTTGTGATATCCTGGTCAGTACCTAAAAATATCATTGTGAAGATATCTGGGATGGAATAAATATATATATATATATATATATATACACTAGCAATTCCATCTTTTCCTATTGTAGCTTACTTCCCAAGAAGTATTCCTATAACATAAGTGGTGAAAGTTTTACAAATTTTAGGTAAGTGACTATACAATTCATAAATTGGCATGTACTTATTAAGAACAATTATAGAGACCCAAAATGTAATAATAATAATAATAATAATAAATGAAACTTTTGTAGGATAATTTAAATTTTAAAGACAGTTCACTGAAAAGCTTTATTAATTTTAATTATGCATATACTACTACATTGAATGTACTCATTAGGCAAACAAAGTTTAGGTAATAACATTCTCTATAGTGGCTTCCTATTACTTAAATGGTTGCAAGAGGAAGTGAACTTTGATGGTTAGTGGCTTGTAAATTCTTTTACCAAACTATTTATAGGACTTCAACCCTATTTGGTAGACACTGGGAACATAAGCATGTATTGCTAATGGTGTGGTTAATCAAGTCCCACCTGTGGTTATTTGAGTAATTAGTGGTTATGTTAGTAATTAGAGGCCACTATGTACAACATCTTATATCATTTACTTTATTTCTTGTTAGATAAAGGCATATGAGCTTTTATAAGTCACTCTGTGATTTTATGGGAGATATGATATAATATTGTTGTTTTTATTATAATATTTTATTATTATTATTTTTATTATTTTATTATTCAGTCATTCTTGGCTGAAATAATTATAATACACTCAAGCCTCTCTTATCCGGACAGTCTGGGACCAAGGGGTGTCCGTAACTAAGAAATGTCCGTAACTCAGAAATACTTAATTTGTTCGGTGATGAACCGTGTATACAATTAATTATTTGATAATTGAATTAGTATATTACTTAAAATTAACAAAAATACATGAATCAATTTATTTAAAATATGAAGTGATTTTAGTTTGCTTCATAGATTTCAAGCTAGGCTGAGCTGCATCGTCTCTCCAACTTTTTACCAGCATAAGATGTGCAGGGTGTGTGTTGCCTTTAGACTCCAACCACTCCAAAGCAGTATCGAAAGCAGCACAAGCTTGCGATGGAGTAACTGCATTTGAAGAAGCTTCATCTTCATTTTTGGACTCAGATTCTTCTCTCTCTTGCAAAACATCTTCTACAATTTCTTCATCGTTCATGTCCAAATATCATTCACTGTAGATCTTGGAACACCAAACTCTCCAGACACTGCCTCACTGACTTCCCTTTCTTAACTTCTGATATTATCTCCAGCTTTCTTTCTAGAGTTAAAACGCTACGCTTGCGTTTAGTTACCGCGACCTTGCCTCCACCACCGCTGGTCGTTGAGTTCTTAGAAGAACTAGCAGCGCACTGCCTTTCAAAGAGTTTTGAGAAGAACTAGCAGCGCCGCCGCCGGTCAACGAGTTCTGAGAAGAACTATCGGTGGACGCACTAACTGCCTGTTGATTCCCTGCTCCATCTCCGCAAACAACGCTACGATCAAATACACTCGAAGTGCCACACGCGAAATATTTTCCCGATTTTATTCGTTTAATTTGGTAGCTTTCCGACTACACTGACGATCCGTACGCAGTCAATAATTTTAGTTGGTGTCCGGTAGACAGAGGTGTCCGTAACTTAGACGAACGGATAAGAGAGGTTCGAGTGTAATAGGAAATTTTTCTCTTTTTAACTGCCAATATTTTTAATTATAACTTTATCCGACGTTTCGACTTCTTGCCGAAGAATCATGAGTTGAAGATCAAGGAGCTCTACACATACAGATGACATCTAACAACAACAAGTTTAATAGAGACATAGGTTTAGAGCTTCCAGGATGCTGGCTATCCATGCTGCGTGCAAATCACCCTCCAGGATATAATAAACAGTAAGCGTGCCCTCCAGGAATCTTGCTGTTTACTTTGTGTTATTATATCACCACGGAAAGTTCAACATCAGTTGACCTCTGAAGAGGATTTCGGCAAGAAGTCGAAACGTCGGGATAGTTATAATTAAAAAAAGAGAAAAATTTCCTATTATTATTTTATTATTATTTAAAATTTTTTTTTTAATTATTATTTCTATTATTTTATTATTTTTATTATTTTATTATTATTATTTTTATTATTATAATTTATTATTTTTATTATTATTATAATTTATTATTTTTATTATTTTAATTAATTATTATTATCATCACCACCATGAAGATTTTAGAAAACTGTCATATGATATTATCTTCTAAACATATGAAATATACAACAATTCTATTCTTAAAGAAAGTATAGTTTTCTTCTACTTTTTAAAGTATTGGCAGCCACCAACTTATTTCACATCAAGAAAGGTACTAACAAGTTTTAGAATACCTGTCAAAAATGAAGCACTAAAGGTAAGAACCCTCAGCACGATTATACACTGGGTAGCTATTACAAAATCATTTCTCAGACCAAAAATTATTTATTGGCTCTTCTGATCAGGTATCAATATAGCTCAGACAATAAAAATGGTAGATATAAATGTTGTTTTTTTACAAGAGGAGACGCTAATCATGTGAGAGACACTCACCAGATTTATAGCTTCAATGTAAAGCTCCAATTCCAACACTCAGTTAACTTTTCAGCAAAAGGCAGAGCTACAGTAGGCAGCAAGAAATTATTTGCTCATATGATTATGTCGTGATGATAGGGGCTGATCCACATAAACACTAGAACCTACGTAGAGCTGACAGCTTCATAATTTTCTCAAAAATCAGCTTGAAATTTAGAAAAAGTAGCACAGTAAATGATCTTAAATTGTCATTCACAGTAAGTTCATCCTGAAAAATCAACAATAGCTAATTGTCAGTAATCTCCAAAATCAGAGAGTGATAGACAGACAAACAAATGGAGTGGACAACTACTGTAACCCTCGCATTCACATTTGCTGAGGGTTGATAAATCTTTTTTTTTTTAATTGTGGCTTCTCCATCCATAGGAGAACAGTACTCAATCTAATTTAGGAATTCTCACCTGTCTCATAGAAATAATTCAAATATAATACTGTATACCTGTATGTTTGCAATGTCACAAACATAAATTAATTTGACTCTAATAAGGAGTACATTGAAGGAGATATCTGTACTTGGGAAATTTTCTCATTTAGCTAGGAACAATTTTCCTGGAATGAAAATAAAAGTCTCATCTTGCAGTGTTTTTTTAGCCCTGTTTTAGTTTTCAAAAAACTCAAAGGGCACAAGAATAGTATGGCTGAACAAAGGTTACGATACTAATTTTGAAACATTAATCTGATGAGTTATGGGGCATGTTTATTTCATGTTCTTGGGTTGTGGCTATATAGCTGTACCTTATATTCTTATCGTGCACAGTTTCAAAAGTACTAAATATATTAGAGGTCCAAATTCACCACATCAAAACTATGATAGTCATACACATAAGGAACTTTATTTACATCTGACTTAAATTCCTGAATCTTTTGTCATTCTAGAAGACTCCTTATAACCAGTGGCTGCCTGGCTCTTGATGTTTATGTGGGTGCAATTCTGTGGTACTACTCTTTAAACATGACCAGGTGAGCAATATAATTCAGAATGTAATTATAAACTTTCACATGCAAGATTATATATACATTGTGCAGACTAAAATTTAGATTAATCAATTTCAAATGAAGTTATTTTCAGTAATATAATTTTAGTAATAAAATAATATATTTGTTTTCCACAGAGAATAACTTTACCTTTAAAACTTTAATAGGGATTCTAATAATTAAACCTCATTGCGCATGCATGTGTGATCATAGTAGTTGTCCTGTCTGTTTGTTTGTTTGTTTTATGCTGGAAGTTAACTGTTCAGGGCAACAACACAGACTAGACATGCAGTCAGCCCTGAATTCACTCACAATTAATTAGGAACTCATTGATTATCATTTGTCACTTCTGTCATACTCAGAGCCCTACTACATATGACTCCAGTTAGGTATAAACCTGAGGCTCCAGCTAGTTGCAGGGTTTTTCAGTTGTTCAGTTCTGTTATTCCATTGTTTCACCCTCTTTCCAGTCTAATGGCTGTATACTGATATTGTAGTTGATTATTTTCTATTAATTACCACTGAAAATTTGACTTTAATGACCCTTAAGTAGGACTTTGGCAAAGGTCAAACATTGGGTTTAGTTTTAAAATATAAATTTATCGGTAGTTTTAGCAAAGAAAATACCTATTATTGTTAATATTTCAGTCAAGAACAACTGAGGACGATATTAAACAATGTTACTGTTAGTACTTCGTCCTGACAGTAATATCACTTCTAAATTGGTTGGAGTTAATGGAATACCATTATTGGCAAACGTCACAATGAAAAATGTTAACGTATACTGGATAATGCATTTGTTACCTGTACTATCCTCCTCAAACAATACTTGTTCTGTGTTAAATGGGTACATTGCCATCTTACACCTTCAGTAAGTAGAAACTACTGCAATGCTAAGTGCACTGCATGTACTAGCTATCTAGCTATTGGTCGAATGCTAGTGCGTGAAGAGCCCATTATAAATTTATTACAGTTGTATCTTATTAATGTATACATATTTATGACAACCACATGCATGCTTAGTGATGGCTGCCACTATATTTGTGATTAGTGTTACAAAACAGTCCATTGCAACGTCATATTTTTTTGACTAATAATACTCTTTTCAAATATATCATTTTTATTTACTAAGCACAAATCTCTATCACTATGATTCATAAATGCCTGTTACTTGTTATGTTTCAAGCAAAACTTTTAAATATTTCAATACAATTAATACATATTAATAACATTGAAATTAAAATACTTTTTTATCAATACATTTTTGCAGTGTGTCTACTAACACAGCCATCTATCAGTCAGCTTCAGTGGTTGTATTCATCATGTCTGTTCCTTTACTGAGAGAACGGGTCACACTGACCAAGACATTTAGTGTAATTCTAACTGTTGTGGGCGTGTGCCTCATCTCTCTTTATAGTCTTAAAGAAGGAAACTCTAAGGTGGTCTCAAATACATCTGCACTTTCATTGGAAGAAGATTTAGAAACATCAGATAATTCATCAGTTAGGAATACTCCCTTGGGTTATGTGGTAAGTTCTATGTTTATAGTTTGTATATTGTGAATTGCTTTGAGAAAACCAACAATTGTTATAAATTTTGGAATCGCCAGCAATATTGACATATCTTCATTTTCAGTTACAGTTTTAATAGCATAACATACTTGGCTATGCACAGTAATATGTGCTCTATCTCTCCTAAAACAAATATTATTATAATTCCTGGCTGCTTTGTGATTGTAGTAGCTATTGAACCCCATAGGCATTGATATCTGTATTTAACTTTTGTCAACATATATATTGCAATACATATTTACAAACCATATAGAAATTATAGACATTTTAATATATACTACTTAATTCTTGGACCTTGACTTCTACGTGCTAAATCAAGTAAGTTAGCCTTTAGCAGACGGTAGTCTTTAATTCGTGATAGGCGTAATGTAACACAGGTAGTGGAGTTACAAATTCATGACTGCACTTGCTCATTAATAAAATACAGTTGTCACGTATTCATGATGGGCTGGGTTAAGCTCTATTATTCTACTACATGCTCGCATAGCACGCTCATATAATTTTAACAAAAAGAGCAAGATTGCTATGTATTTATTTGCAGGAAAGTAATGTATGGGGAGGATAGCAACAATAACAACCATTGTGATAGATTGAAAGGTGACAGTGATCGTGGATTCAAAACTTAAATCAATAGTCTAGCATTAGTGACTACATTCTGTTATTTCAGCCTCCTCTCCAAACAAACTATATAATATTGCTTATGCTGAAAAACAACAACAACAAACAAACCACTAGATTGAAGCCTTCTAAACTTAGTACTCTTCTCACCCCTGGAATATCCAGCTATTCCACTGCAGAGCCATATCCTCAGGAAAGCTGTCAGGAACAGAGACATGTGCTAGAAAACATTTCCTCAATCTTTAGTATATACAATTTCTGTAACTTGGGATGTAAACTTCCACAGCTGCTATTATCAGCAATCACGCAAGTTTGACATAGAATATTTTCACTATGAGCAACTGAAGTTCACTACTTTCAAAAATATCCTCTCCATGATTGCTAAATAATATCTCCATTAACTTCTGCTTCACTTCTACTGATAGACAAGTGAATGAAGTATTGATTGATCAATTCAGCCGTGCAGCAACATCTTGCCCCATCCAAAATAGCCATTGGTACCCTAAAATATTGCACAACTAATTAGTAATTTTACAGAAGCTTTTTTACAGCTAAAGTCATTTTAACTACATGTAGAAAAAGATTTTTTGCGGATAATATTGACAATTTTTTTGACAAGTGACATGTTTGGTAAACAGGTTATCACCTTTTATGGGGATAGAAAAAGCCATAGGTGTCCTGCTCAAAACACGCCTGCTTTTAGTCACGCGGCACATTTCAATTGATCGCATTTTGTAAACAATGAGTGGCTTCTTCTCTGGTGACTGAGTTTCTAGCTTTGTATTGTGGCAAGCTTAAGTTGCGAGTGTGGAAACAGTATAGGCGGAGTATCTCGTTGTTGCAAAAGGGTACAAGACCATCTGATAGGATGTTGACAATTTTATTTGTCTACTTGTTCAATAACAATGCCAATATCCAGTTTATTTCAGAGTTATATAGCTGTCATTTAGCTAGCAGCTTGTAATATAGCCATTGTTATGGTTTAAATTTAAATTGTGTGGTTGTCATTACCTGCACATAAGAAAAATAAACATAGTTGACAACCGATGACATGAGCTGAACAGTGCCCGAAAAAACTCCAGAAACTTCACTCAACTTCTTACTTACAAGTTACAGAATTAATGAGCATATTCGTAACCACCTTTATTCACGTGCAACATCATTTGCCCGCATAATTGCCTTAGAGTCACATGACTATATTGCTTCCAGTTTAGCACAAAATGCATTCCTCATTTACCCCGCTTGTGGTCTTGCCAACTCAACTTGGACAGACTATAGGCACAAGAATACAAATAAATGAAACATAAGAAAGAATGAAAAGAAATGGAAGTGAATTTACAATTTGTAGAATTTCTGTGCTGTTTTTTTTAACAAAGTAGACTATGATAAAAGACATTAATGAAATTTGGCAAGAAGTCGAAACGTCGGGTTAAGTTTTAATTAACAATATTGGCTGTTAGAGCGAGAAAATTTGCTATTATTAATGAAATTATTGAACTACAATAGAAGAAAGAAAAGGACAAGTGAAATTCTAGGATAAAATAGGGACACACAAGCAAATTAATGACAGTATAGTATAAAAACGCAAAAAAATATATAATATTGTGCTCATTAAAGTGTTTAGTGAATAAAGTGAGGAAATCAATATTTATGTGTCACATCTACAATAATAACTCATACATATTTAAATCAAATGTGAACTCCTATTGTACATATATAGTACTTTCTTCTTTATTTTTTGTTTAACTTGCAAGCACATTATGTGATCGCAGGAAGCACATTGCTAGTTAAATTCAGAAGTTATTAATGGTTTTTACCTGCCAACTCAACCTGGTCAGACTAAGCCATGCTGTAATATGTATTTAAGGATTATTAATGGTTTTTACCTGCCAACTTAACCTGGAGTGACTATAGCCATGCTATAATATGCTTAGTGGTATGTGGCTAAGCCTCCAAATTGTTTACGCAAATGTTTACCAAAACTCATATATACTTCGAAGTATTGCTAGGTAGTTAATTTTAAATTATTAATTATTGTAACAAGTCAGCTAGTCAAAGAATTGAGGAACAAAGATAAGAAACAATAGCAAAACTGTTTATTGTTTTTTTTTGCTAAACATCATATTGAACTATATAAAGTTATAGTCATTAATTTATAGTCTTGTCATAACATGAATATTTGTCTACAGTATGTAATAGTCAGCATGATCTTATATGCTGCCTACGAAACTATCTATAAAAAATTTGGCATTCTCACTGATGACCCGGCTCCAATTTGGAATGGCGTACGGATGATTGGCTACATTGGAGTTCACATCCTGGTGGCTTACTGGCCAATTCTGATTGTGGTGCACTATACCAGCTTAGAAAAATTTCGTTTTCCAAGTCTAGAAGAGTTTGGACTTCTTGTTGGAATGATATGTTTAGACTTGCTCTTCAATGTGGCTCTGCTTGTCTGCATAGCTTTCTCAACTCCTTTGGTTGCATCGTAAGTAAAAAAATGAACCTCATATAATGCTTATAGCTATTGAAAGTTGAAACCGAACCCAACACATAAACTACATGTAGTTAATACCCTATATATTATGCAATTTAAAAAAATATATTCTTCAATGACAAAGGGGAAATCATACATGGATAAAGCTAACTGTTTGTTTTTTGATTAATACATTTTTATATTTTAAGGCATTAGGGTATCTTTTGATTTGTTGATCTAGTTTCTATCCTTACCAAATTAATCTAGAAGTTCATAATAAGAAAAGTCATGTGTATGGAGCTACGGCCAATTTTATAGGCAGAAAGTGGATCTCTTAGTACTACCTAGATGAAAGCATTTGCTTTTTAATTGCTATTTTCTAGTGACATTTCAAAAAATTAAATGGAAGTTTCACTAACTTGTTCTACCTTTATCATGTATCTGAACTGTATTCATTTTAGTGTGGGCACAGTGCTAACTTTGCCAATGACAGTGCTCCTAGATTGGATTCTGAAAGATCATGTCATGGCGTGGCAGGCCTTCATTGGTGTTGGGGTCATAGTGATGGGCTTCTTTTTGCTAATTTTCAGTGAATACTGGACAATGCGAAGAAACATGATCAGTTCATCCAAGAGTGAGGGAATGTCATGTTCATTGTCCAAAAAAGTTGATCAAAACAATTGTAAAAGAAAAGTCAAAAATTTCATAAAAATTTACTTTATTTAATTTAATACAATGAAAAATACACGATTAGCAGCTACTCCACTATTTTTATATTATTATATTTTTTCACTAGCTGCTAATTTAATGTAGCCACGTGTATTTTTTTGTTGCTCTTGTTTTGATTTTGTATTTTGTAATACACTTAACTTTTCAATATAAACATATTAAATGATTTGATGTACAATAATTGGAGTGATATGGCATTAGTCTGCAGGAGTAAAATGGTCATGCGGATGACGGCATTCTAAAAAATATGAAAGTAACCATACAATATTCATAAACAATTTTTTTTGAGGATGACCCTGCAGTCTCATTATTAGGGCCTGCCGGATTATGCTCGAAATATTTAGAATTTTTTTTTTATTCTAAAAAAATTTGTTATTATTCCAACAGAATAGTTTATCACAGGACAAAAAGTAGATTTCTTATAGCCACATATTTAGGAAATGCCACATATTTAGGAAATGTCATATTTTCACTACTTTTCCAGTAGAGGTTAGCGCTAAATGCCAGAGGATTCTGTTTAGTGAAATTTGGAACGGGGTCGGCCACATAACTAACACAAAAATACGGGAAGGTCAAAGTACAAATGACTTACGTACATTCCCACATAATGAACTATGGGTGCTTGTGCACAAATATCGAGCGAACCTGCCCAGTAGGGCCTGCCAGATTATGCTCTGAAATATTTCAAAAAATGTGTTGTTATTCCAAAAGAACAGCATAAATTTTCTTATTATTCTCATGTTACTCGACTATTTTCTCCAAAAAACATGGCTTTTTAGGCTTGACCCCAGTTTATTATGAAACTACAGCATTAAGCAAGCCTTACTTTATACTTGAGCGCAGAAGTGTGAGAAAATTCCTGCGAAAAGGCTTGCTTTTCAAGAAACAAAAAGTTGATTCGACCGGTTACTATGGCATTGAAGACCCTTTTCCAGACTTAATTTCAAAACTTCGCCGTTTTATGGGGGATACGGACTGCCGATTGTTTGGTTGTCAAGAGCCATTGGTAGTCAGAATGCCGTAATATTAATGCTAAGGAAGCTACTACTTCTCGAGGGAAGCTGAGGTAAGTACGCAATTCCATATTTGTTAGCTAAATATGCAAAATTAACTCTGGCCTTTCTTTTTTGTAGCTAAGAGCTTGTCAACAGTGACTGGTAAATTCAAATAGTCAGATTGGCTCAAATTTCTACAAAAGTTACCACAGCTCAAGAAAATGAGGTAAGAAAGTAATTTTGTTTTGTGTGCTAAAATCGATTGTCTTTTGTTTTTGTAGGTGAGAACTTGTTGTCAAGAATTCAAGGTAATTCAGATGGTCAAAGTAACTTCAATTTGATACTACAGAAGTTATCAATACTCAAGAATGATGTAAGTAGTAATTCCATATTTGTTGGCTAAAATTACAAATAATAACACTGGTTTATTTTTTATCGTAGCTGAGAGCTTGTTCAAGAGTTATTGGTGATTATCAGAATGGTTGATGTTTGATACTACAAAAGTTACCATTAATCAGGTAAGAGAGTGATTTTGTATTTGTTTGCTGAAATCAAATGTCATAACTGCTATTATAGTGTTTGCATGAAGTAAGCTAAAAATAGTAACTTTTTATGTTAACTAACTATCAGGCTCGCTCGCCATTTGTGCTCAAGCACACCACTAGTATACTAGTGGTGTGCTTGAGCACAAATGGCGAGCGAGCCTAAAGACTATACTATTTTTATTGACTTCTAACACTGAAGCTACTGAAAATAAGGTCCAGTTTTTAAATTTAGCATTCAGGGTAAAGGGATTTCAGTGCCATAGTAACAACTCTCTGCAACTGCTTGAATTGAAGGAAAAAACAACAACAACAAAACAATACCCGTTATTTAAAAGTTTTCTTTGTGATATTCTTTAGCTAAGTAGTGGTTGTAACACACAATGCTTTGACACAGCTGGACATGCACCTACACAGACTTACCTTCGCAGTAGTCTAGTGGACAATGTATTTTCAGGTAAATACTGTGCGCATGGCTTATAACCATGACAAAGAGCGCATTGACTTACCACCGCCACTAACTCGAATAGAAATGGAAGTCCCTTAAGTTGTCAAGTTTGAACTGCACCCGCAAAAGAATTCAAAATGGTAAACAATTCAATTTCTAGGGTGATACGGGTACTGATCGATAAACCAGAGGATTCTTTTTAGTGCAATTTGGGACGGGGTCGACCACCTAACTAACACAAAAACGCGAGGGTCAAAGTACAAAATGACATACGTACGTCCAAACATATATACAAATAAACTAGTGATGTGCTTGAGCACAAATGGCGAGCGAGCCTAAAGACTATACTGTTTTTATATGAATGATTTTGACTTCTAACACTGAAGCTACTGAAAATAAGGTCCAGTTTTTTTAATTTCGCATACACGGTAAAGGGATTTCAGTGCCATAGTAACAACTCTCTGCAACTGCTTGAATTGAAGGAAAAACAACAACAACAAAACAATACACGTTATTTAAAAGTTTTCTTTGTGATATTCTTTAGCTAAGTAGTGGTTGTAACACACAATGCTTTGACAACTGGACATGCACATACACAGACTTACCTTCGCGGTAGTCTAGTGGACAATGTATTTTCAAGTAAATACTGTTGCGCACGGCTTATAACCATGACAAAGAGTGCATTGACTTACCACCGCCACTAACTCGAATAGAAATGGAAGTCCCTTAAGTTTTCAAGTTTTAACTGCACCCGCAAAAGAATTCAAAACGGTAAACAATTCAATTTCTAGGGTGATACGGGTACTGATCGATAAACCAGAGGATTCTGTTTAATGCAATTTGGGACGGGGTCGACCACATAACTAACACAAAAACGCGAGGGTCAAAGTACAAAATGACATACGTACGTCCAAACATATATACAAACAAACATCCCCGATTTTCAATTGTGTTACCCCTGTAAGTGTCTCGCTCGCTACGCTCGATCGCCAATAAATAAACTAGTGGTGTGCTTGAGCACAAATGGCGAGCGAGCCTGATAGTTAGGTAACCTAAAATGTTACTATTTTTAGCTTACTTCATGCAAACACTATAATAACAGTTATGACATTTGATTTCAGCAAACAAATACAAAATCACTCTCTTACCTGATTAATGGTAACTTTTGTAGTATCAAACATCAACCATTCTGATAATCTCAATCACCAGTAACTCTTGAACAAGCTCTCAGCTACGATAAAAAATAAACCAGTGTTATTATTTGTAATTTTAGCCAACAAATATGGAATTACTACTTACATCATTCTTGAGTATTGATAACTTCTGTAGTATCAAATTGAAGTTACTTTGACCATCTGAATTACCTTGAGTTCTTGACAACAAGCTCTCACCTACAAAAACAAAAGACAATCAATTTTAGCACACAAATACAAAATTACTTTCTTACCTCATTTTCTTGAGCAGTGGTAACTTTTGTAGTACCCAATTTGAGCCAATCTGACTATTTGAATTTACCAGTCATTGTTTACAACAAGCTCTTAGCTACAAAAAAGAAAGGCCAGAGTTAATTTTGCATATTTAGCTAACAAAATATGGAATTACGTACTTACCTCAGCTTCACTGGAGTAGTAGTAACTTCCTTAGCATTAATACTACGGCATTCTGACTACCAACGGCTCTTGACAACCAACAACCGGCACTCCGTATCCCGGCGAAGTTTTGAAATTGAGTCTGGAAAAGGGTCTTCAATGCCATAGTAACTGGTCGAATCAACTTTTTGTTTCTTGAAAAGCAAGTATTTTCGCAGGAATTTTCTCACACTTTGGAGCTTAAGTATAAAGTAAGGCTTGCTTAATGCTGTAGTTTCAGAATAAACTGGGGTCAAGCCTAAAAAGCTGTGTTTTTTAGGAGAAAAGAGTCCCCCGCGCGCGCGTTTAAAGGGCATACGTACCATCCCACATACATATGTAATAGTTATGCCATGGCCAACGAGGGGTTATGGAATATAACCGTCCCGATCCCGAGGGCGAAGCCCGAGGGATAAGGGCGGTGATATTCCATAACCCCGATGTTGCCATGGCATAACTGTTTTATACCATAGTTGCTGCTACTACTACTCTCTCATATCCACCTATATGGGACCAGCCCTACCACATATAACCCTCCTGCCGCTCTCATACCACAGGAATTTACCACAGCTAGCTGCTTTACTGCTTACTGCTGAGCAGCCCAGGTAGAGTTAGATCTGGAGATAACAGCTGGCAGCTACAATGCTAAAGTAAACTTGCTAAAGTAAACTTGCTAAAGTAAACTTTCTGGCGTGCTTCAATTGAATTTTAATTGAATTTTAATTTTGGGCCGGAAACACGGAAGGATTCGTCGCTTGACACCTCACCGGGAAAATATCATAGCCCTAAGCGCACCGGGAAAATATCATAGCCCCAAGAAAAATCACCGGGAAAATATCACTTTTAATCCATGGGTGTTACCGCAGCAACCATGGTATAAATACATATAACATATACCCGATTTTGCATTATCCACCCCTAATACTGTCTCGCTCGCTTCGCTCGCTCGCCAATAAACTAACATCCCCGATTTTCGATTGTGTTACCCCTGTAAGTGTCTCGCTCGCTATGCTCGCTCGCCAATTATATTATTGGATGTACGTAAGGCATTTTTGTACTTTGACCCTCGCGTTTTTGTGTTAGTTCGGTGGTCAACCCGTCCCATACTTCACTAAACAGTAAGTAGCCCATTAAAAATGAATGGGAAAAATCGCGGTTCAATTGAAATCACACGGGGAAAGTGAAATAGCGCGTAACTAATTGAAATACTTCGGTAGCTAAGTGAAATAGTACGGGTAAGTGCGCACGCGTGCAGTGTTAACCTTGGAAACGTACAGTTTGAGTAGTTTTTAGTTGGAGACAATGTCATTCTTTACCACAGGAGCTCTACCCGTATTAGACGGAATGTTTTTCAACAGATTAGGAGGAGCTGCACGTTGAAAACGAAGTTCCAGTGGAAGCTAAACCTCTATCATGGACCAAAGATACTGCCTCATCCCACAATTCTTGCAAGACTGAATAGTTACGTACAATACTGTCCGAGATGAGTGAGTGAACTATACAGTGTAGCTAAAATTTGCAAAAGACTTTTTAAAAAGCTGGCCTACTATTAGCGAGTGATAGCATGGGTAACCTGTGCTTAGGGATCAATAGCACGGTTACTGAGCTATTACTCATACTAATTCTGTTATTATTCTCTTACTATTCCAATTAAAAATAAGTGAAATAGTGATGATTGCAGTAGCGGTATAAGGTTGAATGTTATGAAATGAATGAGTAAAGAGTACCAGTCTCTGTTAATGTTACTAACTAATCATTCAGTGAAAACCTTGTATGTCCCAAACAGTTGATATAAATGAATGAAGAAACATGTTCTGTTGCAGCTGAAAAACAGTTCAATTGTGAGAAACCTTAGGGACATTTGGGGTAGCTAAAATGTGGATTAGGGAATTAAATTTTTTTTATTATGCTCAACAGTGAATGCACTCTCTCTTCCTTTTAAATTCACAGTTTGGCTGATTAAAATTACATTTTTTGTCAGTCCTGATGCATTATGATAGTGAGTTGCTCAAGAATAGAAATCGGTTAGCATAATCCTTAGCTGACAAAGCTTCCAGTTTTTCAGACTTTTTCATTTTAGAACTACGATAACAAAAGTGGGCCAATACAAACCCAGCTGTTTTAATCAAATAATGAAGATTTACCTTATAGCTAACCACCTATCTTAATGTTTAGCTATAGCTATACTTTTGTTTTTAATTGAAGAAAAAAAACACTATTGATTTTCTTTTATAATATTAAGGATAATTTTGACTGAATATTCTGATTTTCCCTTTATTATTCTTTTAAAATGCTTATATTATTCTAGAATTATTCCACTATGCAATTTCATGTCTATTATTTAAAAAAATGCTAGTATAATCAGGCAGGGCCTGAGGTAGGCATCATCAGCAATTAATGATGATAAATATTTATAGTAACTGCTATAGCAATATAGCTATAATCCAAGTATCTACAATGAGAGTACAGGATCCCAATATTTTATAACCTCTTTACAGATGGGGAATACATTTTGTTGATTCCTGAAACCTCTATGTACAGAAGAAGGGTGTGGCAGTTCCTCTGACACGGCATTTTTTAACTTTGAACACTACGCTTTTGAAGTGCTGACAGCGCATCAACATATTTTTTGTTGGTAAAAGTGGTAGGTATATCTAACTGAAAAGTGGTTGTGTGTGCACTTTGTAGTAGACGGGTCAGTAAGTTTTAAAAACATAATATTTATAGCTAAAGATGTTTTTTTTATACAAAATACATAGCTATATACATCAAATTAAACAAACCCAATAGTTTCATTTAACTAATACTTAAAAAGTTAATATACAAATGTAATTAAAAAAAAGTAAGTTCATTTTCTTTGCTTTCCTTTGCTTTAGAATCCACATCATCATATTCTGCTCCGTCTCTTGTGAAATTGTTCTAAACATTAATTTGATAGAAATTTGCATAATTTCTGAAGCCAATCAATAAAAGTGCCTCAAACTTACTTCATATGTGTCACCGCTAGCATTGTTCATTTCAACTTCTGACTTTTTTCCTTGACCTGTGGCTCCATAGTGTACATTCCTTGGAAAATGTAATTTATTTTGTAAAACAAAAAAACAAACAACAACAAAGACTGAACTACAGCAACTTACCATGAATGTGGCCTTCTACGCCAAATAAAAGCAGTTACGACTACTATAACTGCTACCAGAAGTATTGCACACACAATGGCCACAGGTATGACAATGTATAGAATTGAAGTACTGCTACCAATAGGCTCAGTATCTGCATTTGTTAGAGGATACAAACCAGTATAAAACCAGTAGTAATATATTTAATGATAATTGCCAATTTTCCAAAATGAAAAGCAAGACACATCCCACCTACTGACATGCCTACTAATTAAAGGTTTGGAGTATGGAGATGCACAATGATGGTTTATTACTTTCTTAAGAAAACTTTACGGTGTCAAAATGTACGGATATCATTGCTACTACACTTTGTATCGACAGTTTATTAGCTAAAATGTGTATGCAATGGAAATTGTATTACAATTAACCTGGCAGTGCAAATGCTAGGGGAAAGAATTAAAGATTGGGAGAATTCTGTAAAGATGGAAGGAACTGAAAATTATCTAGGAAACTTGGAGCACCCCGGCTAAATTGGGATGGTTGGCAACTATGTTTTGATAAATCATATTTTTGTCTTACCAACTTGGTTGTCTTTTATGTTAACTGTGGTTTCAGTGGAGTTTGCTTGGTATCCAGTGTCAGTGGAAAGTTGAACCTGTTGGAGGTTAGTATATGCAATATGAGTACAAATACCCAGTAAAAGCACTTACTATAATGGAATAGGTCAGTCCTGATAATAAATCTTTGATCAGATATGAAGTAGCTTTCCCTTCGATTACAATAATATAAGGGCCGTCCATAATTGATGTCGTATCAGTAGGTTTTGCTACCTAAAATTATAATTCAATTTATCGATTTTAGCATTCATTCATACAATGTTTTAATGTCCTTACCACCCCAGCTATGTCTGTTGTTTTATATCCATAGTAAATGACTTGGTACTTCAGATTCAAATCAGTGAAAGTGTTGACATGAGACCAAGACAAATCCACAGTCTTTCCATTGACTTTGGCTTGGATTATGGTGGGTGGTGAAATTGCTGCAATATAGGTAATTATAATACTCAGTGCATCTACGTGATGCAAGCTACAATGAACTTACTGTCATGGTGAGTTCGATTGACAAAGATCGGAGCTGATGGAGGGCCATATCCAGCTGGTGTCTTAGCAGCAACACTGATATTTAGATTTAAGAACTTGGCCAATCCTAGACAATAGAACAAATAATAAAAAATAAAAAAACAATGTTAACAACAGCATTAACAACACTGACGACGATGATGATAATAACAATAATAATAATAATAATAATAATAATAATAATAATAATAATAATAATAATAATTATTATTATAACAGTAAAAATCACAAGCTAACTTGAATATTTTCTATACACTTTATAACCTTTACCTTCTATTTGGAGGCTGAATACATCCCCATGTGAAATGTTGTACTCACTATTGCTACCATTGGAATATGTGAGAATGACTTTATACCCAACAATGGGACCGTGCTGTTCTAACAAGTTGGGCATAGCCCATCTTGTTAAAATAGCAGTTTCTGATAAAATTAATACTGACACTTCCGTGGGAGAGCCACTAGGTACTGCAAATAATGTAAAATATATCATTTCTTAGTACGGGAATATTTCATAGGAAAAAATACCTGAATAAGGAAGGCTAATTTCATATAGATCACTTCTTTCACTTGTCCCGGCTGAGTTTTCATAGTATAAGGAAAAGATATACATAAAGTACGGCTCCAGTTCATCAATTATAACATCCTCCCACAACAGTGGAGTTGAAGCTAATATAGGATTTGGATTGTTTCTTAGCTCTTCTTGGCTTTTGGTTGTTAGAACAGGAGGTGAATCAATATGTATCTCTTGATTTGATGAGACCTGATGTTGTACAGAGTGCTCAATTGTATAGTTCATTATAACTCCATTCCATGCATCCGGACTAGCTGGAAGCCATTGGACTCTCACTGAACTAGGAGATAACACTTCTACAGTGAAGTTCCAAACAGCAGCCTGTGGAGCTGCAATTAATCAATAGCACTATAGATTAATATTGAAATATTTCATCTGGTAATATGTTTAGTGGAAATACAAGCTGCCCACATGGTCATATTACCATATATTCAGATACATGTAAATGATATCATCATTTGGACCCATTTTGGTTTCCAAGTCAAACATTCACTTCTGTAATTTATCTATAAGTTTAGTCATCATGACAACAAGAACTCACCTGATGTAGGCATTTTAATGGTGATGAGTCGGGTCATTGGTCCTTGTGAGACAGTAACAGCTGCTACTGAGAATCTATAGGAGTAAAATGGATGCAGGCTGCTGATTGTTATATCACTAGTATTTGTAAAAACAGTAAAATTGTCTTCTGTGTTCACCCCAGCAACCATTACAGCATAACTATGGATGAAGCCATTTTGGCCTTCTCTTGCTGGAGGCAACCAGGTCATAGCAACTGATGTTCCATTTACAGCATTCACTGAAGCATTTCTTGGGGGAAGGCTAGGTACTGTGAAACAAAGAAACTCATTCTAAATAATTCAAACATAATTTTATAGATTACCATCTTGTAATGTTTGAATGATGTAGTAGTCACTAGGTCCCAGTTCGATTGTATTGGCTGCCACTGAGCAATTGTATACATAGAATGGATGAAGATTGCTAACAACATAATCTAGTGCCATGGACTGAACAGTGAAATCAATAACTCTTCCTGTCTCCAGTTCCGTGATTGAAATATAGTAAGATGAAATCAATCCATTCTGCAGCTCTGGAGTTGGTGGCTGCCAGGATATCTGTATGCTAGTGGAACTATTTGAAATAGCCACAATGTTTGTAGGGGGCCCAGTTGGTGCTGAATAAATGCAAATAATATTGAATACTACATGAATGTCATGTTGACAATACTTACCATCATCAAGTGTTTTTACAAACGAAGCTTGACTAAAGGGACCCACATCAGTGCTCACGGCAGCAATTTCAATGGAGTAGTTGTAGGATGGGTGCAAGTTAGATATCATTGTTGAAGTTGATGTGGCATTCAGAACTAGAGCAGACAAAGTTTCCTGTGGAATTGCCCTAATAACATATTTTATAATGACTCCATTTTGCTGGTGTGGTGGGACTGGGTCCCAATCCACTTGAACAGTTCTGGAAGTCACTTGAGATATCCTCACATTTAGTGGTGAGCCAACTGGAACTATTTTGAACCACACAATTAATGATTAATTCCAGGTGTATTGGACAAATTAACCCAACCTTACCATCTTCCATTGTCTGAGTGGTCACTGCACCTCCATAAGGTCCTCTTCCTACTCCAGTTTCAGCTGCAATCTGGACTACATACTCATAATAAGGATGCAAGGATACTATCACTGCAAAGATCTCATTGCGATAGTGAGTGGTGGAGGTATTGCTGATGGTGTCGGTAACTATGATGGAGTAGCCAGTGATATTGCCATTGCGATCTTCAAACAGAGGAAGCTGCCAAGTAACAAAAATAGCCGTTGAATTGATTGGACTTGCAGATGCATTAGTTGGGGCACCAGTGGGTACTGTAAAAAAGGACTAATATTATTACTATTTAATCGAATTTGAAGTATTAGTCTTACCATCTTCTGGCATCCTGATATTGAATATTTCACTGAGTGGACCACTTCCTACTGCTGTAGCAGCAGATATCCTGTATGTGTAGAAGTAGTCTGGATGCAGGCCCTCAATTGTGAATGATGAGGAATTTCCTGTTGTTGTATAGCTGATGCTGTCTCCTGTTTCTTGACTGACTATATCTATGGTATATTCCACAATTATTCCATTCCTTGATTCTAGTGAAGGTGGAAGCCAAGTGACAGTCAGAGTTCTTGAATCTGTGACTACCCCATAAATGTTGGTGGGCGAAGCTGAAGGCCCTGTGGTAGCATAACCATTATTAGCAATACATTGTTACAATATTAACAAAACTCACTATCTTCAAAAGTTGATACTAATAGCTCATAGGAAGGGGGTCCAGTTTTTACAGTAACTGCATAAATTTGAATCATGTAGGTATAAAATGGATGGAGATCTCCTACAGATAATGTAGTATGTGCATGGGCTTGATAACTAAAGTTTGCTCCGGTATTCGTTTCCAAAAGACTTATTAGGTAGTGGGAGATTATTCCATTTGGAGTAACAGGTGGTTGCCAAGACAATACTAATGATGTAGACGTCACATCAGAGAAAGAAATATCGGTAGGAGGTCCAGCTGGTGCTAAAGAAAGTTAGGAAATATATAAAAAAATAGTCAAGTATGATCATTTATTTTTAAAGACATACCATCCTCTGAAGTGGTCTCTATGACTACAGGTGAAGCTGGTCCCAAACCAATGTCAGTTGAGGCTGCAACAGTGAAAGTGTATATTGTGAAAGGAAGTAGACCAGTTACTGTTAGACTTGTATTAACTGTAGCGAATTCTCTTGTAGTATTATCTACAGAAAGGATGATGATGTAGCTGGTAATGATTCCATTGCGTTCCTGATCTAATGGTGGATTCCAGTAGACAATAATGGAAGTTGAGGAAGCAGTTTGCACTGTGACATTATTTGGAGGCCCATTTGGAACTGAATAATGAACAAATAGCCATAATGTATACAAATACACTATTGTACCAGTGTAGTGCAAATGTCAGATTTAATGGTTCATGAGTATATATAGACATGTAGTTGGTAATTTGGTATACATTTCAAAGTTATGCAAATTTAACAAGAATTAGTACTAGAGTTTTTAAACAATACCATCTTGTGCTGTTGTGACTGTCACAGGTGCAGAGAAAGGTCCTTGGCTCACAGTAACTGCAGACACTTGACATGTGTACATATTGTAGGGGCGACTGGATTCAATACGTACAGTTGTGCCATAAGAAATAATGACAATGGTGTTTCCTGTGTCAACATCCATAACAGAAATTCTATAGCTTCTTATGATACCGTTCTGATACATCATTGCTGGATCGGTCCAGGATACATTGAAGTTAGTGGATGTCACACTAGTGATTTGAACATCAGTGGGTGGAGAAGATGGTGCTGCAAAAAATTAAAAACAACAAGATAAAGCTAAACTGTATCACCTTGTATATTACAGCTCTTACCTGCTTCCGGCATTTGAATAATGGCTGCTTCGGAGAATGGTCCCAATCCAATGGTCACAGCTGCAATACTGTAGCTGTAGCGATAAAATGGATGAAGATTTGGTATGTGAATGCCTTCTTCTGTGGTAGAATAAGTTAGTAGGACTCCAGTATCTATTTCTACAAGTCTAACTTGATACTCTCGTATGTAGCCATTTTGGTTCTCAGCAATTGGTGCAGTCCAGGCCAATACAAGAGAAGAGGAATTAGCTGGCTGAACTATGATACCTTCTGGTGGTGTTGAAGGAACTGCAATGTGAAAAATGTATCGATCGTAACTAAATGTGCCAATTATTTTCTCTTCTGTTCTTACCATCTTGTGGAGTATTAACTGTGAATACAGAACTTGAAGGTCCTAGCTGTATAGTTCCAGCTTGTATGGTGCAGTTATATGTAGTGTAGGGCTGCAATCCGGCAATGTAGATCATAGTTTGAACAGAAGAGATGTTCCTTGTAATAGTATTGGCTCCTGATGTCACTGAGATAAAGTAATTTCGGATAATTCCATTTCTCAGTTCCTGAATTGGAGGACTCCATGAAAGAGAAAGTGAACGAGAACTTGTAGCATTTGCAAAAACTTCAGTTGGTGGGCCAGTAGGAGCTATAGAAAAAAATAGTAGCTTTTCATTATTACTGAACACTTCAATCTGATGACTTACCATCTTCATGAGTTCTAACAGATATCACAGCAGTAGAAGGTCCTCCTTCTACAGTGTGAGCCACAACTGTGCAGTGGTATATATAAAATGGATGAAGAGGTCCAATTATGATCTCAGTAGTGTCTGGAGAAGTGGAATATTGTGTTAGCATTGATGTTACTGCTTCTGTCACGTTAATTCTGAACTCTCTCAAAATTCCATTCAAGTCAGATTCATGAGGTGAGCTCCAATTGAGAGCAATGTGTGTGGAATTAATAGCATATCCAGTGGAATTGAGAGGATGACTTTCTGGGGCTATATTAAAATTGTACATTAATTACAATACTGGTGCCAAAGTTTCACACACAACATACCTTCTTCCCCAGTTTGTACCACTATTACTGCTGGAGACTGTCCAATGCCGACAACAGTACTTGCATACACTGTACATTCATAAGGTGTGAACGGCTCCAAGTTGGTCACAGTAAAATTAGAAATAGAAGCTAGAGTAAAATGATGAACTGTTTCATTATCCAAGTTTGTGATATTAACAGCATAGCCAGTAATTTCTCCATTGCGATGTTCAAAAACAGGTGGATTCCAGCCTAACTGTATAGCTCTTGAACTCAAGGGAGACACAATGAAGTTGACAGGGGGTCCACTTGGCACTGAAAATTACCATGTTTAATACAATTAAGTATAATGAACTGGCATAACAAAGAGATAACTGAAAATTATACAATGCTATTACGTATATCACTCATCGGACATGAAAATCATACCCAGGACCACTGCGTAATGCACAAGCGCTCCAATCACAGAGCTATGACAGTCAATGGGTAAGAAAGTTTTTTTTATTTTGTATTTCTACTATTAAGGGGTACTGCTATGCTATAGTCTCACTCTCAACAGACCAATAGAATTTTTTTTCCAAATATACTTTTTATCCATGGAATTTCTTACTCTGCTAATTTGTCATATCACAATTTCCTTTTCTCAGCCTTCTTTAGTCATGAGATATAGCTGCTTATTTTTTTCACAGGCTATTTTAAGTATAGAATTAAAAGATAGCATTAGCTGTTATGGCACCATAGGGATTGAACCCAGAGCCATGCTTAACACACAAGCACTCTAATCATATACTTCATAATGTAAGATCATGAAAACTGCATAAGGCAGAGCAAATGTTAAAGGTAAGGGAAAAGTGAACGAGTAAGTCATTGGGAATACATGCTAAAGTATTACCATCTTCCATTGTTGTGATACTTTGAAGTGCACTATATGGTCCTTCATTTACTGTGACTGCAGCTACTCTCCACAAGTAGGTGTAATAAGGATGGAGATTGTTAATCACTATACTAGTTGTGGTGGTGACAAAAGAGAACTCGTCTCCTGTAGGTACTTCTGTAATGTTGATCCAATAAGCTCGTAGAATTCCATTCAACCTACCATCAGGTTCATCCCAGGACAGTGTTATAGAGGAAGAATCATCTGATACTCCCGTCAGGTTAGAGGGAAATGTATCGGGTGCTGTATAATGCATCACAGTATTGAATTAGACAAGTTGAAATAACATAATAGTTCAACCAAGTTATTCATATTAACTGCTCTGCTATAGCGTGCTATTTGTATCATAAAATTGATAAAACTTTAAACTATAGTAAGGCAATGATAGCAGTTTTTTCTCAGTTCTAACCACCAATATATGTTTAAACTTAACCTAATGTTTCGATTACTTGTGGAAGCCTTTCAGGGGGGTTAAGTTGAAAAAATCAGACTTAGTTTCAATAAGAACTGAGGAGAAAATCTGCTATTATTATAATTATTTCAAGCGAGAATGATTGAATCATAGTAAAGTGGCCTGTTGGGTTTAACCTGACAATTGAGTAGGATGATTAACTTTAATATTTGTGATTCAACAGTGAAATACTTCAGGTATACCTAACATGCTTGTAAATATTATTTTTTAGCATCATAATTGTATAAATTAAGACTTTGAAGAGGTCCAGTTTATTCGACCCTTTCTCACACTCCTGTATTCCTGATCACTGATAATTGTCTTATATTATTGCTTCAGATCAGCCTAATGATAAAACGGAAAAGAATTAAACATCAAATCTATTGTTATTTATTGTATTCCATTTTGAAGAAGGCAGAACTTCTCCCTCTACATTAGTTAAAATGTTAAGGGAGGCTACCCATTATTTAACATTTATGGTGTTGCCCCTGGTTATTACTCTACTGTGTATTGGGAGCCTGGTCATTTGAATTATCAAGTAACCATACAGTATTCTATTCAATATCATACCATCCTCTAGTGTAGTAATAGATAGAAAGGTACTGAAGGGTCCTAGTCCTACTGAAGTGGAGGCTGCAATGGAACAGGAGTATGTAGTGAAGGGAACTAGTGAGTCCACTGTTACAGATGTCTGTGAACTGGGAACAGTTCTTTGAATGACTTGGCTGCTTCTTGAGTCAGTAAGGGTAATAGTATAACTGGTAATTACTCCATTTTGTTCACTCTCAATTGGAGGTTGCCAAGACAGAAGAGTAGAGCGAGAAGAACCAGCCTCACCCGTTAATGCCTGTGGATAGCCTCTAGGAACTAAAATAATTGTAAAATATATAATTTCAGCAGATAAAGAACAGCACATTATCAAATAGCAACCACATATACAACAATGACAGCAGTATCACAACACAACAACAAAATAATATTCAACTTTAAAGTGTGCTTACCATCTTCTGGTAATTGTATTATTTGAAGAGTTGATGGAGGTCCAGTTGCTACAGTATGTGCACTGACAGTTATATGGTAAATGTAGTTGGGATGAAGAGACTGGATCACTAATGAGGTCATGTAGGAGGTGTAATTATATCTTATTCCAGTGTTGACTTCAAACACATATATATAATACTGGGTGATGATTCCATTCCTGGTCGTCTGATCAGGAGGGTTCCAAGCCACAAGTAGAGAAGTTGAACTACTTGAGGTAAGACTCACATTATCCGGGAAACCAGATGGAGCTATTTAAAAGAATTCAAATTAATATTATTAGGAAATATTAAGTGGTTTCATTACTGCTTACCAGCCTCGTCTGTTAAGAAGGTAATAGGTGTACTGAATGGGCCTAAACCTGCACTCGTCCTAGCGGCTACACGGTAACTATATGTAGTGAAAGGTAAGAGATCCCTTAAGATTAGAGAAGTAGTACTAGAATTTATTTTGTAGTTTATGCTGGCTTGAACTGAAGTAATGTCTACTTCATAGCTAATAATAATTCCATTTCTATCTGCCTCATTTGGAGGAGCCCATTGGATTTCTGCTTCTTGTGAAGAAACAGTAGACATAGCAATATGCTGAGGAGGTTCCGTAGGAGCTACATGCAGCATAAAGTAAAGAAAAGGAACATTATCATTCCACTTCTTTAAATAAATAAATTATACTCACAAATTTAATTAATGTTATTGGAAGTATTATTGTTTGCTATAATTATTTTAAACTCCTTACCTTCTGATTCTGTTGTTATATTTATTTGTATAGAGTGTGTTCCAGTTGCTACAGTAACAGCAGCTATGGTAATAGCATATGAGTAGTATGGATGCAGAGAATACAGAGTGAAATTAGTTGTAGAAGACACATGCGTAGAAACTCTCCCAGTATTTGTTTCTGTCACATTAATTATGTAGTACTGTACTATTCCATTTCTGCCAGATTCTACTGGTGGGTTCCATGATAAGTATATACTGTCAGAATTGAGGGCTAAGCCATTGATATCAGTTGGAGGTGTAGATGGAGCTACATAATAATTAAAATAAAGATAATGACAATTCTTAAATACTTCATAACAAATTCATAAAGGTACTCTGAATCACTCTGCATTGTGTAAAGAAAATCAACATTAGTTTTACTCAGGGTACAGCAAAACATTTCTTAGTTTGGCAGTTTTCTAATGTGATGTGTTACTGAACTGTTGATTCATGGCTAAGTTTGATTGGCTAAGTTTATTGATATCTTATCATATTCAAACTAGCTATAATGTTTTTGATAAAGTACACACGATTAACAACAACATTTAGGGTCTTGTATTCAGTTGCATAAAACATACTTAGGAATCTATTGTGACAGTATGAATATGCCTCCAGCAATTTCTCTCATAATTAAATTATCAGCATGTCATTGATAATTATACTAGTTCGATGTTTTGAGGTAGTTGAGATCATTCTGGCCTAGCCAATCATTCTTTCCATTACTTATACCATAAAAATCAGGGGAATTTACCCACAATTCCAAATGTTATATTTTAATTGCCATAATTGTAGCTAAAGTAATTGAGAGTATAAGACACTTTTAATTTATGTACAATTTAATATTAATGTCAGCTGTACCTTCTTCACTAAGCTGTATTGTGATTGGTGAAGAATAGGGCCCGATATCTGATGTATATGCTGCCACACGACATAAGTATGTGTAATGAGGATGTAGATTAGTCACCGTGAACTCGGTGGAAAGAGACTGCAGTGGAGAGAATGTAATGTTTGTGTCTACTTCAGTTATCGAAATTAGATAATACTGAATGATTCCGTTAGTATCTTCAAAAGGTGGTGGACTCCATGACAGAGTGATCGTTGAAGATGTCATCATTGTTGCAGAGAGTTGTTGAGGTGAATTATTTGGTGCTGCACAAGAAAAAATAATACTTACATTATTAATCTGTAACTGTGAATGATGTTGGCGATAAAAATGGTGTCTATCACTAATTTCAATATCATCATTATTCCTGTTGATATAAACTTTCAGCAAACACTCAATCAATTCTGTGTGAACTAGCCTTAACATTAACAAGACTACATTTATATATCTAAATATTAACTTGCTATTTTTGGCTATTTCAATGTGATGGGATTGGCTGATCAGTTGATAATTTCATATCTTTATATTTTTGTGATACACAAAAGTTGTCAGTGGTGGTGTAGGAAGATGTTTTCTGTATGGGTGGGCTCCAATGACATGTGCTTTGTGGTTTACATGTGTTCATGAGAGAAATCACATTTTTAGCTGTAACAACAAATTAGTGGGCTCCAGCCCCCAGAGCTCTCCCCCCTCCCCCCCACTTCCTACGCCACTGATTGTAGCAAATAATAACCTTTATATTTCAATACTTACCTTCTGTTTCAGTTATAACAGATAGCACATCGCTAAATGGTCCATTGCCGATAGTGACGGCAGATACAATGCAGTCATAATAGTGGTGAGGATGTAGGCCTCCCACATGTAGAGTGTTATCTATCACAACAAATGTCCACTGCCTGCCTGTATGTCTCTCAACTACATTGACGGTATAGTGAGTGATCACTCCATTGATCTCAATTGGTGGGGGAGGAGACCACACCAACATAACCACAGAAGAACTTATGGCATACCCACTGAAATTCTGTGGTGGAGAGGATGGCACTATATAGAATACATATAACTCTATTCTATGGTACACAAGTAAAACTTTTTAACCATACCATCAGCTATTGTCATGAGTTCCTGTGGTGAACTAAATGGACCCAGTCCAGCAATTGTGGCTGCTGATACCTCAACGGAATACCTGGTATACTCATGAAGCTGTGTCAAGTTAATACCAGTGTATGAGGAGTTAAAACTCAGTTGAGGAGTCACAAATGTTAGGTCAGTGAGTACTACAGTGTAGTAGAGGATCACTCCATTACTCTGGTCTAGACTGGGCGGCGTCCATGTGGCAGAGGCATTTCTGGGTCCATTCACAGAAGTGATGACTGATGTCGGAGAACCACTAGGTCCTATTAAGAGTTGAAAAAAATATAATCTTAAATTATACTAAAATGTAGTATACTAGCTAATTACAGAAGTATTCTCAGTTCTCTGTAATTGGTACAATAATGTTTCAGTAACGGTACAGTTGCCCTCATTGTAATGAATGAAGCCATTGTAGTAAGTAATAAATATAACCCGAATTCATGTAGATTTATGATAAATTTTGATGAGATTTATAGCTAATTAGATAGGTTTCGCTTTCGATAATAATGTGAATGTCACTATGGTATTGAATGTCACTGAAATATAAATATTTTTTTGCAAAATAACTAGTTATACTCTTTGTTTGATCCTGTGAATGTTTGTGATTCTCTTTGTAAGACAAAAAAATTTAATACTGTGCACTCACTGGCTCTGGTTCGCAATCAAATGAATCCACTTAGCCATTTCATCATAATGGTATTCATATTATTGTCACTTCTAGAATATAAACCCTTTACCAAATGGCTATAGCTGCGACCTTATCATTTATCCTGAATACTTTTATACTGTGTAATAGTATTACATAATAGCAATAATCTTCGTATGAAAACAACCAACAGCACTAATAGCATATACATTTACTACCTATCAAAATACACTTAAAGTAGTACTACTATAACTTACTGTCTTGGGGAGTTTGTAAAGAAATGATGCCATATGGACCTTTCCCAATTCTTGTGGAGCCCGCTATGCTTATGTTATACCAGGTGAAAGCACGGAGGCTTGCTATGGTAATGTTTGTTTCATGATTGGTATTAATCACTAGACTTGTATTGTTCCGCCCGTCCATTCTTCCATTCACAATTACCGTGTAGGATATAATGTTACCATATGGAATGAGGGGCGGAGACCACATCAGATCTATCTCAGTGGGACTCACTGGAGTTGATAGTATATTCATGGGTGGATCAAAGGGAACTATAAGACAAGACATAACAAAATGTCTGGTATTAAAACACTGCTAGGCTTGCACATTCTGACGTAATCATTCCCTGCAGCTATTACTATTTAGTGATGTGTAACAATATACTATTGATGCTTATTTATGGGAACAACAGATGTCTTACTGTATTCATCAGTGGTGCCAGACACTGGGGTGCTGACAGAGCCTTCCCCTACACTGGTATTTGCTGAAGCGTAGCATAAATAATTGGTAAATGGTACTAAACTAGTCACAGTGGTGTTCATTTGTGAGCTCATAATAACATTATTGTTTGAGATCGCCGTGAGTGAATCCACGACGGTGGCATCCCCAGACCCCATATTGCTATCTTGATACACCACACAGTAGATATTGTAATATGTAATCACTCCATTAGGATCATTGGGAAGGTCCCAGCTGACGTCAAGACTGAATGGACCTCCAAGGACTGTCTTCACCTTTGCATTTGTTGGTGCTGATGGGGCTACAAACGTAAGGATATTGGAGGGAAGAAATAAATTTCAATAATATTGTAAAGTATTATTACATATTCAGTAGCTATTACTTCTATCAATGCTTGAAAGTATTATGCAATTATTTTAGATTTGTTAATAAAATCAAATATTTCCACAATAAAAAATGGAGTCTTACTAGTGCTTACTCATGTTTTAAAAATTATAATAAATTGCCACTATAATAAAGTGCAATAATGGCTGAAAGTTACTCAGAACATAATGTAAAATATACAATTGACTGTCACAATTGTATTTCCAACATGAACTCCCCAATCACAAGATTCTTACTATCTTCTGGAGTGGTATGAGGCACAGTAAATGGTGGTCCATAGCCGATGGAATTTCTTGCAATCACTGTGAAGTCATATGTGGTGCATGGTCTCAATGAATTTACAATTAAGGAAGTGGAATTTGAAACCAAAAGCGTGAATTGCTGAGTACCAGTCGATTGTATAATTACAGTGACATTATAGGCGGTTATCGGTCCATTTCTGTGATGTGCCTGTGGAGGATTCCATCTCACTTCCACACTCCTTGATGAAACAGACTCTGATGTAACATTCTCTGGAGCTCCAGATGGTGCTAGAAATAACATTACAGAAAGAAATGAGTGTTACTCATAATATTGCTCAAATAAACAAACGTTGCATAAAGAAAGTTTGTATGGCTATTTTAAAGTAGATACATACAGAGCTCTATAGATGGGTTACATCGACGTAATTTTAGTACATCGTAAAATATTTATAGAAGTACTAACCAGCCATTAGGACTTGCACTGCAAAAACTGTAGAAAATGGTCCAGTAGCAATTGTTCTTGCTGCTATTCTACACTCATAAATATAGTGAGGATGAAGAGAGTTTAAAACAATGGTAGTGTCTGTTGTGTTGTGCTCAAACATTAGTCTAGTTTCTCTTTCAGTCACTCTTATGACATAGGCTGTCAATATTCCATTTGTTAATAGTCTCGGTGGAGGATCCCACTCTAAGACGATGCTGGTATGATCAGGAGCAAAACCCCTGACATTAGCCACTGGAGCACCAGGAGCTATCCAAAAAATTTAAAAATATATAAAACATGAAGCTCAAATAAAACTAATTCAACTCACCTGTTTGTGGTAGTCGTATTTCAATGGAGTAGCTAATTATTCCAGTAGCTACAGTGAAAGCTGCCACACTGCAGTTGTAAACAAAGAATGGATTTAGCCCTCGAATTGTTGCGCTTGTAGTATTGACTTGTACTTCCCAAGAGGTGCTATTTGTAACATCCATAATGTACACGATGTAATAGCGGATGATTCCATTTTGGTGCTCTGAAGGGGGAGGGTCCCAAGAAAGAGTCAGCGATGTTGTCGTAGTATGAGTGGATAAGAAGCTAGTAGGACTACTACTTGGAGCTATAAATACAGAAAAACATAATCAAGTAATGCTATAGTATTTGCTAATTATTCTTTGGCATGGTTGAGGTGCAAATAGAGTGTTTTCATAATTGTATTCTCGTTCCTTAAAAATATTTAAGTATTCTGCTTTGGAGATAAGTAATATTTTACCATTTGATTTTTGTTACCAAATTTTTTAAATACATGAATAATGTCAATGTATTATTCATTTATTGAGTAATACTGATAAATATTGGGTCATGAATAATGTTATGGTCCATAGCAACTGGAAAGCATGTAATAGAGTAGTGCAACTTGTACACAGTGTGACGATATTTCACATATTCTTTTTCCGGCTCCTTATATTCATTAAATATATTTTTCTGTTTCATAGGCTTTTTTTTAACCAATGCGGAGTTTAGGTGTTACCGGATTGAACCTGGGACAAGATTGTCCTGGGTTCGATCTCTGGTGACATTATAACAATTTTTAAAATTATTTAATTTTAAAAAGAAGCTAGAAAGAATAAATAAATAATTAATATTATGTTACTCTCATACCTTTTTTATACCTACTACTTATGTGACATGTGGTGGAATCACCACCACATTCTTCACAAGGGAACAAGCAACAGCACACTTCGTTTGTATAACGAACTATAAACATTATGTTGGTTATTAGATTACTAGACATCTGTTTCTTGTCGTTGTGTTCTCATCATTCCTTCTAGAACTTTCTTTCTGCCTGCACACACCTTCAATTCCAACCAATCAGATCATTTTATTTTTCACTTTCCCCTCTCCTATATATTGTTCAGTCCATCCTTTTTATGGTCAGTTCTGCACTTGTCAAATGCTACTCAAACGCAATCACTAAAGAATTCCAGGAGAAGTTTGAACACTTTCTTGCGGGTCAGGGTGGTATAGTTGTTTGTGGGCCCGGGAAGCTTTGAGCGGCTGACGGGATCGAACTTTAGACGGGTTTAGTCCGACTCGCAGGATTCTGGTGGCAGAGAACTGAGGCTGTCTCTTTTCCCGCTATTGCACGACATGACATGTACTACTGTTGTAAACAATGTTAAGAATAATTTCACCGGCTTAAAAAAGTCATGGTTTAGAAGCAAGGTGTAGCTCAGAAATATTCTGCTCTGAAGTTTAAAAAGAAAGGAACAAAGGCAGCCACAGCTGTTTGATATCTATACTCAACACTATTCACAGATTATGTTCTAGTCAATAAAAAAAAAACACTGTACTTTTGTTGTTCATATGACAGAAGGATACTGGCTACTATCTCTAAATTAGCAAGGCTATTTATTTCCACTATTTAGGAGAAATTAGAGCTCATGTAGTGGTCAACTTTCTTTAAAATGAGTATCAAAAAAATATTACAGCAAACTGACAAAACAAGAAAGATTACTATGATTATTATTATTCATTAAATTTTTTTGTTATTTTTGTTGAGTGTGTGCATGTGGGATATGGAGGGGGGTGTGGTGGTCATGACTTCACTATACATCTGTTTTAATAGAGATCAAGTTTCTTGTTGGTAATATGATAACACCAGGTGCAATGGTTTTATAGCCATGACTTTTAAATTAAATGTATGAATATTATTGTGGATATATTGGATGGCTGTCATGGAAAGTCTATTGTCTGCCTTGCAAATTCCAAATTTATGAATTTCAGCCAAATAAATAAAGATACAGACAGTAGGCGCCACAATCAGTGTGAATTTGCTGCCCATTGACTTGCACATTAAAAGCGTCTTGCGTATAAAACACTTTTTAACCATCATCAAAATGATCAGTTTTTTTTACAAAACCGGCCCCATTTAATGTAGAAATACTATTTACCTGCTTCTCCAGATATCACTGAAAAAGAAGTTGTATACGGTCCTTGTCCGATAGTTGAAGCACTTACTCTGCACATGTACTCATAAAATGGATGCAATGGACCCACACTGACTTCAGTAATGATTGAATAAAAGACCCAAGTATTGTTAGTGACCACTTCCCTCACTTCAATGACGTACTGGTCAATAATTCCGTTAATGTGTTCAGCTGGTGGCGGAGACCATACAATGGAAAGATGTGTAGAATTTATAGCCAATCCTGTGGGATTTTGAGGTGCTGCGGAAGGAACTATTAAAAAAAAAAAGATTTTAAAATAATAATATTTTCTTGTATATTTCACGCACTCACCGTTTTCAGCCGTTAAAATAGTTAACAATAAAGACAGCGGTCCTGGGCCTACTGTAACAGCTTGAATTCTTACTGTATAGATATAGTATGGATGTAGATTGGTAATAACAAATGTCAGCTGATTTGATGGTGTTTGGTAAGTATACATTCTCCCAGTTGTATTCTCATATGCCTCGATACGATAATGACGGATTATTCCATTTTGCAAATCCACTTGAGGAGCTGACCATGCCAGTGCTACAGAATCTGACATGACATTGCTGTGCATCACACTAACTGGAGGTGCTTCAGGAGCTTCTTCTGGAGTAGTGACAGATACATGTATGCTAAATGGACCACGTCCTACCATTGTGTGAGCGGCTATATTGCAAGTGTAACGAGTGTATGGACGAAGAGATGCCAAGTTGTAATTTGTCGCATTTGATCCAACTTGAAGGCTGAAGTTATGAGAGTTCGAAAAGATGGTGATGGTATAGTCTGTAATAATTCCATTTACTTCAAGTGGCAGTGGTGGATCCCATTGTAATGTCAGCGATCTTGAAGTACTCGGGGAGACCACGAAACTTTGAGGTGGTCCAGATGGTACTAAATTCACGATGATAGCAACAATATTCATAACAACCAGCTATTCAACTGTTGTTGGCTGACCATGTAACAATTTGAACACTTCAAACTTACATAGATCTTTGGTAACTAAATATTTCTTTTACTCTAAGTAATCAATTGGAAATATGCTTTTCAAAGTAACTTTATCAAATGAAGTTGCTTTGTGTGTTTTTATGATATTTTTTAGTCTTACTTTCAATAGTTTGAGAGTACATGCATTTTTATGAAGAACCATTACTGATGCATTAACTCTATTGTAATGCCTTCTAGAAAAAAAAGCATAAATTAAGTATATTACGTTTTGTTCTTACCATCTTCTGGAGTTGTAATCAGACGAACCAACGAGAATGGTCCCAGACCTATGGTCCCAGCACTAATAGTACAGGTATACTGCGTGTATGGCCTCAGACCAATAATAGCAATGGAGTTATATGAGGAAGAGATATTCCTAGTTTCATTAGATAGAGCTGATTGGACCACGACCAAATAATAGCGAAGAATTCCATTTCGGTGATTGGCAGCTGGTGGACTCCATGATAAATTGAGCGTTCTAGAGTCAATAGAAGTAGTGGCAAAATTAGTAGGAGGTCCACTGGGAACTATGGAGGACACAAAATATATTATAGTAGTCGGAATATACTGATAAAATAAACAACTTACTGTCTTCTTCTGTCTGAATAGTAAAGACGGAAGTATAAGGACCTTGTTCCACTGTGATTGCTACTACTGAACAGTGATAGATATAAAAAGGATGAAGTGGACCGATTACGAGTTCTCGAATAGAGGCGCTAGTGGTATAATGAAAGACAATTCCTGTAGCATCTTCGGTAATGTTGAGACGATATTCCCTAATAACTCCATTGATTTGAGATTCAGGGGGAGGGGCCCAATTTAGTTGCACATGAGTTGAATTCAACGAGGATCCTGTGAAGTTTGTAGGATGGGAACCAGGAGCTATACATGAACAACAATAAATATATATAACAACAATAAAAACTAACAATAAAAAAAATAATAACTTGCCAGCTTCCATTGTTTGAACAGTGATAACTGTGGAGAAAGGTCCTACTCCAACTGAAGTCCTTGCTGCAATATAGCATGAGTACACGGTGAATGGATCCAAGTTTTGGACAAAGAGGTATGCGGATTGGGTAGTTAGTTGCCTAATGGATCCTGATTCCAGCGAAGTAACATTGACCACGTATCCAATGATAACACCATTCTGTTCTGGTAGAGGCGGAGGCTGCCAGTTGATACCAATACTGTTTGTGCTCACATTTTGGATGTTTATGCTCTGAGGAAATCCCGTTGGAACTGGAAACATGGTGTAAGGTAATAAACATTAAAATAATCGAATAATAATATTATTTACCATCTTCTGGTGTTCTTATGCTAGAAATAAGAGTATATGGACCTGCTCCTATGGTCACACATGTCACTGTCCATTCATACACATAGTCAGGATGTAGGGACTCGATGACAAATGAAATCGAATTTGTCGTGTATACAAATGTTTGTCCAGTGATTACTTCAGTCAAGTTTACTCTGTATTCTATGATGCGTCCATTTTGATGTTCATATGGAGGAGGGCTCCAGGAGCATACAATGGCTCTAGAGTCCCTAGTACTGGTTGAGGGACTCTGAGGAGGCAAAGTGGGAACTAAAACATTCAATATAGCATATACATTTAAGTATTACATCGTCATCACAAGTTATCTTCTTACCGTCTTCAGGGGTTATTAGGTTAAATATGATTTCACTGAATGGCCCAATTCCTAATGAAGTTGCTGCAGCAATCACACAAGTATAATTCCGATACGGTTGCAGAGTAGAAATTGTTAAGTAAGTGTCGGTAGAATTCAAAAGAAATGTGGCACCAGTTTCTTCAACTGTTACATTAATTATGTAATACAAAATGATGCCATTTTGTTGGTCTAGTGGGGGTGGATTCCATGTCAACAAGGCAGAACGAGATGATGTAGAGTTTCCTCCAAAGCTGAGTGGACTACCACTGGGAACTACAACATAATTCAAATATAAAATCAATACCATGTATAAGCAATCTACATACCATCTTCAGGTGTGGTGATGTTTATGGCTTGGGAATACGGTCCATTATCCACTGTGTAAGCGCTGACAGTGCATTGGTATGCATAATATGGATGTAATCCGAAAGCTGTGATGGAAGTGGTGGAAGATGTCAGATTGAACACTCTTCCTGTAATTACTTCAATAATTGTGATGCGATATTCAGTGATTATTCCATTTCTGTCACTCCTGAGTGGTGGTGACCATGCAATGCTTATAGAAGTAGATGTAACGGGTGAAAGTTGAACACTTTGAGGAGGGCTCGATGGAGCTTAAAAATAATAGATATACTTAATAAATGTACACAATACATGCTAATTATATTTTATGCTATGATAAATACATTTATCTTACAAGATTGAGGAGTATTCAACACAAACACCGATCCAAATGGTCCAATACCAGCTGAAGTGACGGCAGCAATAACACAACGGTATGTGGTAAAGGGGAGAAGGTTTGTCACGTTGAGTGTCGTGGTGGTGGAATACAGCAAGAATGTTTCACCACTTCCCACTATTGTCACATTTATTATGTACTGAATGATCACACCATTAATTTCATCAGCAGCTGGAGGCTGCCACGAGATAGTAGCTGATGTAGGAGACCCTGAAACGGCATTGAAACTTTCAGGAGAAGCAGTGGGTGCTAAAATAAAAAAAAATTGGTTGTGAGTACATGTAAAACGTAATATGTGGTCTCTATACGTTTTTTTTTTTTAGACTACGTATAATAATATTATGTCACACTATGTACAAGCTAAAAAGTTATTATAATGCAATTGTTAGAATAAATCTAATTTCTAAAATTATTAGTCGATTTCTTAAGCATACAATGCGTATAGGTAATACCGGTGCATTATGTCAGAAATAAATAAATCTAAGTTATTTGCTAACTGTGTTCTATCATCAAAAGCATGAACTATTACGTGTGCCTATTACCTGTTTCCAGTGTCCTAGCATATACTGGAATAGTAGCAATAGATACAGCTCCATAAATGCTAGTCGTAGTCAATATGCAAGTATAATTTCTGTACTCTTCCAGTTGACTGAAATTATAAGAATCAACACCCACACCAACAGACACAGTAATTTCATTTCCCTGTCCATCACTTAGCACCAGATTGTACACAGAGATATTGTTACTTGAAGAAGGTTCCGTCCATGAAATTGAAATTACAGTAGTATCGACTGATACTACAGTCACAGAAATTGGAGGATCTGGTCTTGGTGGAGCTAATTACAAAAGAGTTCACATTGGAATAAAAATTATTTTGATGGTGAAGTACTAAAATTAGCTACATACGTGCACAGGAGTCGCCATCCATTCCAAATCTACAGGTACACTGGAATCCACCAATAGCATTGGTGCAGTCAGAAGTGGTGGTGTTGCAATTATGTGTGCCACAATTGAGAGGAACTCCGGTACACTCGTTACACAAATCTATAGTGACAACATTGAGCATAAAGCTTTAATGTTGATTTATTACATTAAATAAGTGCATATGATGTACCTGTGCAATTGAATCCGTCTCCAGAGCTCCCAGAAGGACAGGTACAGAAGTAACTGCCTCGTGTGTTTGTGCAAGAAGCTACTGGATGGCATAGATCTAAACCTAGTGCGCACTCATCAATATCCAAATCTAAAATTAAATGCTAGTAATTTACCAATTCACTTTATTAAATTATATGTTTTTTTAAACCTATTTCACAGAAATCTCCACTTGTTGCTGGAGGGCAAGTGCACATGTTGTCTGCTCCATGTCGTCTACAAGTTCCTCCAAATTGACAAGGGTTTTCATTACACATCGTAAATACTGCAGCAACATAATATAATAATATTTATGAACTTGAGCTACATCTCTTGTATGGCTGCTAATCACCTGGAGTAGAGCAATTAAACCCAGTGTATCCAGTTTCACAGTGGCACGTGTTATTTGAAACACAGGCTCCAAATCCACACGAAAACTGGCAAACCACTGCAGAAACAGCATTAATGAGCCATGTTGCTAGTATTTTATTAGCTGATGACAATGCTTACCTGGGATTTGAAGATCCAAAATCTCCTCTATCTCTTGCTCTATTTCTATGGACACTTGGCCAATGTCTCTTCTACCAGTAGCTGCCATGTCAAAGAGACACTCCAAATCAGTCCCACAGATAGAATTAGCTTGTTGTTGCAATGATGGATCAGAAAATGTGGGCTCGTAGATAGGAACAAAGTAAGGATCATAAAATGTGGCCCAAGTCTGTCCAGGCTGATAGGTAAAGATACTGTCCAGTGGACTGTCCACAACCCCTACAATGAATGTTATTTGAATTAATGCACACCCAATGTGCTAGCAACTACTTATAAAATACTTATCAGATAAGTCAAATGGTATTATGAGAGTATGACAAATACATCATGAATAGCTTTAAAGTGATTGATCACAAAAAATTAATTTATTTGTTAGTATAATTGCTTTAAAAATCTTGTTAATTTCTATATTATTGTAATAGAATCTCATTCTTAGAATTAGATAAAATGCCACATATAAGCCATAGATCAATACATTGTATCCCAGAATAATTTATTTAATACTTCAGTGTTTTTCAAAAAGTGAAAAAAAAAGATGCTAAAAATAATACTCACATGTTATTCCAAATTGTTCATGTATATCTCTTATGGATGAAGTTAAAGACAGTGGATTCTCATCTGAATTAGGCATGAGATCATCACTTGCATTGCCGTTGAAGGAGCCCATGAGGCCTTGTGTGTTAATTTCTTGATAAGACACAGGAAGACTAACTGAGACGACAGATATCATACCAACCTCCTCCTTAGCTTCTATGTACACTCCAGAAGAGAACGATGCGGAGAATGTTTTGTTTCCTAAATAACTCACAACCACATTCTTGAATGCTTGTTGATTAATGAGCCCAAAAATGATCTGTTCTCCATTGACAAATGCAATAAAGTTGCAATTTTCTATGATTTCAAATTGAACTGTGTCAGAATCATTTTGTTTTGCAACGATTGCTTTGTAGACTGTAGCAGCAGACATGGTATTTTGAGCAGTTGAAATAGGAAGCATTCGTCCTTGAAGTGCAAAGGTGCTATCCTGAGTTTGTATAAGCCAATACTCCCCTTTGCCATTAAAAGTGTATTGGTGACCATCAAATGTAATCATGTGCGGGTCTGTACGAGCTCTGGCTGTATGCATAACAAAATAAGAAGTTTCATTAACATTAATTTCTGTATTAAGCTATAGAGTGATATGTAAGAAAATGTATAGTGGTCAGGCCTAAGGTCTTCAAAGACTTGTATTTAACCTATTAAGTATTCATATTCACTCGTCATTTTCTTATACGCATGCTTCAGTTATTATCATCGATGTCAGTCGTCGATCTTTTATTTATATTTCATCAGTTCATCCTAGTTACATTCAGTTCATAAAAATTATATAATTGTTAATTATTCTCCACCGTATCTATTTTCACATTTACATATAGTATTCCAGTTACTTTACCTGGAGGGCGAGGTGGGCTAAAATCAAACCCTCTGTCAGAAGGACGTTTATCATAGAAAGGATTACACTTGGAGAATTGACCTGCTTTACAGCAGAGAAGATAAGGAATGATATCGTGTAAGAAATGGCCGAGAAGTCTGAGGTCAGGAGCCACAAGGTCTACATTTCCCCCTCCAGGAGGTCCTGTCACTAAGAATCCATTGTTATTGTAGCAGCATTGCTGACTGTGTCCTCCTCTGTAAGTAAATGCACAGCATGAGGGTTTACTAAGTATGTAAAAAGGATCACATGTTTTGTTAAAAAGGTTCCTTTAATTAAATTAATTATTATAATATTTAGGTAATTTTTCACTATGTCTTTGCCTATTATGATACAAAGGCAGTGGATCAGCACTAATGGCATGAAGGGCACAAATTAATTTACGTCAAAGCATACAAAATTTACTTATTCACTTGTGAAACAAAAGCAAAAATTTGGTTGCAGATGTCACATTGGCGCTCTAATTATTATTACATATTTATTAGTGGCATCTGTTGTAGAACAAGAAAAAAAATTCAATATGCTCTAAATTATACAAGTTTGATGTGCCACAATTCTTATTAGCATAATACGTGGTTTACATGTAATCATTCTTACAAGTCAGTTCTTCTCAGTCTGTAGCAATCTGCAATGTTTGGGTGGAAGTATTCCTTATATTTGTCATCTACAATAATCTGACTGCTGTTGCTGGCTATTAGCTCACACACTAAGTTTCCAACTCTGGCTGGTATGTCTCCAGACACTGGCGAGATCGAGGTAAATGTCTGGAGGAAGTAGCCACTGTTAATGGCCACTACATCTCGCTGCCGCAGTGGACAAGGTGGCAGCAGATTCAGAATGTTCGCTCCTACTCGTAAGGGTTGCTGGTTTGTCCAAGCTGTACACAATCCCTGCATCACCAGAGTTGTGCTTTTTCTGAGAAATCGAACGGGAGCATTTTGAAATGTCTTTAGATTCCATTGAGAAAGAGCTGACAGTAAGCTTGTGCCATTTCTTCTGCTATTTAAAGAGACACTGACCACAATAGGAGATATGATTTCTTCTAGAGAGCTTTTTTCATCTGTCGCTGGAATAGATACTGCTGCAAACCCACTATTTATCAAGTTGCTAGCTATTACTCTTTCACTCCATGTGCCTGTGGTCAAGTTTAGTTCCAGCAGCACGATGTCGACACTGTACAACTGCGGCTGTTCCATTGTAAAGATGCTAAATGGAGACCATCGTACACTTACTGAGGTTCCATTGTAAAACAGCAAATCATCATTCTCCAGGTATACGCCATAGCTTTTTGTATATGACACTAAATAAAAGCATACACTCAATTCATAGCAACTTATATAAACCAAGTTTAATTTTTATATTGGATGGTTTTAATGTTCTAAATGAGTTAAGAAATGAAAGATTATGAGAATTTAATGTGCTAAATACATCATTGAAAAACTTACAAGAATCAAAAACTGATTCTCCACCATTAGAGCCTGAAATGTTTAGTTTAAATGGTATCTTTCCAGTTCTTTCTAACATTGGTGACACACACAGTATCTTTGCTGAATTGATGTAAATTCCTCTCACTCCAATTCCATCAAACAAACAAACAATGTCGTCTGTTTCACTGACCACCAAGTCTTCTCCAGTAGCCACTACACCAGTGCCACCCAGCATGCACCCATAGGATGGAGATAGGGTTATCATTCCTACAAGTCAAACACAATATACATGACTTCATTGGAATTGATAGTTATCACTTCTATTAGACAATCACATATAGTCATCACTGACATCTACACAGAAAATTTTAGCATAATTGATATGCAATTTGCGTAAAAGTCAACTCTCCTCACCGTCATCATTTGTAATTGTAATTTCAGTTCTTGATATTGGTGTTAGAGTGACTCCAGCTCCAGCTATTAGATATATGCTGAATGTTTCATTGTCTTCTATTTTGATGTCATCATTGATTTCAACTGTAATGTTCTTCACAGTTTGACCAGGCAGGAACTCCAATATTTGTGAGATGGAATAGTAATCTTCTCTCACTATTCATGGAAGTAAAGGGTAAATATGTTTATTTAATGCTGTATATTATATATATATGTGACAGGCTCTGGGAAAACCGGACATTTCGGGCAAAAATTGAGATATAGGTTCCAGAAGTAAGTCATCTGAAAAATTCTTTCTTTCTCCTATTTTTGTTTTTTTGCAGAATTAGTCTTAGTGACCCTTACTCTATGTCTATGCCAAATTTCAAATGTCAAAACAACCCAAGACCCCAAGCGTGCTGCAGAAAGACAAGCTACTTTTTATTCTCTCTGGTTCTCGAAGTACAATAAACGGGGAATGGGCGGAGTTTCAAACAAGCAGCTAAAAAAAAAACGGCATAGCTTTGAAACTATTGCATGCAATTTACACCTTACCTCTGGCTGAAAGTTTACCGCTACATCGAGAAAGCGGCTGCACGATTTAATTGCGGATGTGGAGTACGCTGTTAAGTATACGGAAACGTTAATTATACCGGAAGTGGAAATTCAATTAATGATTTCTAGTTCAATTGCTTTGCTGAATACAGCCCAGTTCAACTGCCAGTTTCTCTGCGTGTTGAAGGTTTTACCCTTCAGTATTTTAGCACTAAGTTGAGATAAATTGTATCTTTTTATTAGCATAAAAAACTCAATTTTTTTGGTTTGCGTGAAATGCCCCCTTTTGTCAGAGCCTGTCACATATATATATATATATATATATATATATATATATATATATAAATAATAAGAAATAAAATTACCCGATGCAGATCCTTGAAAGTTATCTGTAGCCACTAGTACTACAGAGGTATTGTCCAGATTTCCAGACCGTGTGATTTGTACTTGTATTGATCCCACTCTCTCTGACACTTGATAGCTGGATTCTTCAAAACTGATAGTAGCCACTGTATGAACAAAGTTGTATAACAGAGTGCTGACTGTGGCTCTGTTAGCATCCGTGCAAGCACATTAAATTAACAAAAAAAATGAACACTTTTTGTTACTTACATTGAATAGGAGTTAATTTCAGTCCACCAGAATATCCATAGGAGTTGTAGTTATTGAACCCATAGGCTGACACGCCCACTCTGGCATCTGGATTCTGGTGATAAAGCCTGTGTTCTCCAGCTGCTAGTGCTACTCTAGTAATGTATCCACAAATGGTATTATTCACACATCTTACAGCCGTCCAACTTGCACTCTGCTGGCTGGCATTGTCCACAAATATTTGATTAGACTGGTAGAACTTTGTAGCTACATAGATGGTGATGTAGTTAGTAGAGAATGAAGAGAGAACATTCAAAACATAGTTGTTACTGTACTGTTCTACTGGAGGAATCATCATCATGAAAGGATCACCGACACTATCTATAGCATTAGCCAGAGCAAATTGCATTACAAGAATAGGAAAATTAGATTCAATTGAACAGAAATTGTTAGAAGATATTCGAAACTCCTGAAAGCTTCCTGGAGTGGCCAGATTATAAGTTAAGTCTTGCGAAGAAGTGCATTTGACCCTGACTATGGTTGAGCTTTGAGAAGTGATCACTTTGTATGATTCTCCAGATGTTCTCCCACGAAGAGAAGCTGAAAAGAAGGCACGTCCCCATGTAAATGTAGGTGGTATTTGCTCTGTAAGAAAGTCACAGCAGCATTGCCCACTAGGCACGAAAGGGCATCGATGATTGCTAAAAAATGACAGTGGCTTGTTTGATGTTACTTTGTATCCAGTTATATCAGTCCTAGTAATTAGATAAGTTTCTTGTTGGTTAAGTGTAAAAGATCCAGAAGGTGTCGTAACTAAGGTCTGATTTTCACACCCGACAAGGAGAATATCACTGACATCACGTGTAGCTTGTGTGATTCCATAGTATTCATAATTGTCTACTGCCAAGTTCGTACAGGGTAGAGCTAAAAACGCATCTGTAGTGAACTGTTGATAAGAAATTCCATACACCACTAATTTTCTTTCACCTTGAGCTTTCACTCGCACACCTTTATTTCTTTGAGTACTACTTGTTACCTCTAAACTTCGAGGCAAAGTCACCACTGTAGTAGAGTGGTTAGTAGCAGTGCCTGTGTAGCTGTATCCAGTGGCTGTGACAGCAAAACTAGTAGGGTTGGGTTCAGGAGTGCTCACAAAAAGTTGAAGGTTTTCGAAATAATTTGCCTGATAGTTGATAGAGAAACCAAGGAAGAACTCATTAGCAGCACTCTCTAAAATGCTTCCTGAAAACAAGTATGCACATTGATTTCAATATACAAACTTCCAAACTAATAGCTATATAAGGTTGCCAAAATTAAGCAAATTTATTGAACATTCAACTTATTATTACGGGCAGTGGCTGAGATTACAAGAAATATTAATCTGTCCAATGATTTGACTATTTTAAATTCTCCTATAAAAATAAATATATTCTACTGTATTTGGTAAATAACATAAAATAATGTTAGATTTTTTATATATTTAGCATAGTGTATAAGATACTCAGATTCTTTATACTGTGTTGTATGTAACTCAATTACATGTTGTTGTGTTTGTTTGTTTTTTCACCAACTGCTGGTAAATTATTGCATGTCCTTCGTTCATGGAGATAAAGATACACATATTAAGTGAGACAAATTGGTTTCTATTATTACTACACTGCAACCCAAGCTTGAATTAGTTTGGCTTGAGAATGTTAGTGCTAGTGGATGGGGAGAGGGACAGGAGGTGTTCAAATGACATAGCTCAGTTGAGGAGCACTGACACTTGTGTGTTCATTTTGAGCCTAAGGCTAAAGCTAATTCTCAACTGAGCAAGTCACTCACAACGGCCTGCTAATCAATGAATAGATAGGAAAGGGTTGGTGATGACCAGACTATTGTTTTACTTGATCAGAATATAGTATCTTGTTTCTTCTTGAAAGGAAAATATGAAGTCAATTTTAGGGAGCTAAACAAACCAGTAACTATTTATAGCAGCACCAGCTCCCCAACCCCTTCCCCTCCCACACACAGGCGGATCCAGTACTGCAAGAAAAAAAAATGTATAAATGATTTTTTTTTAAAGAATATATTAAGGGGATATGTGAGGACATAAAAGGGGCACCCATGCAAAGTGGCTGTATATTGTTATGGTGAAATTTTGACAATATAGGTAAAGAAACAAACAAATATAACAATTAGCTAATGTCACGTAGACATAAAATTTAATAGAGTTTGATTTCTGTTTAGGCTTGGGTTTCCAGGTGGTATATCCGGTCAGATTCATAGATAGAAGGGCAAACATAATAATTATGATTACTAACACAGTTATCGATAAGTAAAATGTAAAATGTTTAAATATACACCAACAGTAATTTTATCAAAGATAGTGCTGATAGATGGCCCTAGAAAGAAGAACATAGTAGCCAAATTGCATTCACGAGGAAACTATGAACAGTTTATATTCATTAAGGACAAATATCATCAGTAAAACGAGGACTGGGCAAAGTAAAATCATTAATCATAATGTATTGTCAAAGTTTGAGTATTTTTTTTGTATTTTACTATCAAATGAAAACTGGTATAATCATCGCTATGGAGATTTGTGATGGTGACCTTGATAGGCTGCTTTACAAAAGGAGTGACAAAATGAGTTCTTGCATAATTTGTATGCACTTATGGATACATGTATATATGATTGTGACAGGCTCTGGAAAAAGGTACAAATTCACTAAACACAAAGTTTTGCAGTTCAAGCAAAAATGTGAGTTTAGGTCAAATTATGGAATTTTTAAAAATCATAATCTGTATCCATTCTTTCACATCTGGGCAAAGTGTGAATGTGAAATTCAGTTGACAAGTGGTTTTTATGTTAAAATTCAGCAATTGAATCAAAACAGAAAATGAATGTTTTGTATTGTAATTAGAACAGATACTTTGTAAGGCATCAGCAGGTAGGTAATTTATTGTACCATAGTTCACTGAAATAAACCAAAAAAAATTGGTTGAGCAAATTTATACCCTTTCCCAGAGCCTGTCACACACACATACATATGTATATATAATAATACACATTATAATATGTGTACATATATATAATAATAATACACCCATTAGAATTATATTAAGTTTGTCTATTTGCGAGCGTTCTTTTCAGAGTATATTATGTGGCAGACTACCCGTGGTGGCTGGCTGTTAATCCTCCATACTATCACAACTGAAGGCTTCTTCGCATTATCGTGACACAAGCCCCCACACATTACACTCATATTTTTATCTATGCTCTAGCTTGAGTATAGTAGAAAAGCTAAATCATTCATATAAAAATAGTATAGTCTTTAGGCTCGCTCGCCATTTGTGCTCAAGCTGTTCACTAAATGCTTTAGGAGTGTTAATACTTGTCCATTTTAGGATGAATATTATCAGTAAAATGAGGACTGGGCGAAGTAAAATCATTAATCTACTCAGAGAGTATATGCTATACGGTATTTGCTCTAAGACACACAAGGCCAATAGCAGCAATAACAACATTATTAGCTACAGCTGTAGATATAATTATTATTGCAAAATTATTATTTCCTGTTATTAGGTAACTGGTTATTGTTACAGTATATATATATTTTTTATTGTGGATTAAAGTAAACAACATAATAAATAATTAATTACAGCAGGTACTCACTGCATATCTTCTTATTGTACACACAGCAATACTTTCATGAACAATCCACTCTTAAAATAATATTGCTATCTATTTGAGTCACCAGCAAGCTCACCTTGCAAGCCACTTGAGGTGGTTACAAACGAGGACGCATCGCCATTACTATTATAATAGGAAACCCAGAATTGAGATTGAGCAGGCAGGTCATCTGCTGATGGAATAGTTGCAGGAGCTACGTATAAAACCAGTCTTGCAGCCAATGCGCTGTAGACGGGCTTGCGCAGCTCCCTCCAGTTGACGGTACTCCAGTCAATTCCGAATTGGATTTCAATCTGCTGGAATCTTCCCGCTAGTCTCGCGTACCTACTCGTGTTTTTGGTGTTAAGGAATTGATCTTCGTTAATTGCCCAAATACCACCATGATAGCCGGATCTGTAAGTATTTGACGATGTACCGTCTCTGGTTTCGGTGTACGCTATTCGCCGCAGCATCTCCTTGTCGTCTCCGAACACACCAGACTGGTGGATGCTACCGATGGAAAGAAGAGTGGCTTCAGAACCACTTGCGGCATCTTGAAGAGTGATGTTCGGAAGTACTAGCGAATTAACAAACGCCAAAAATGATAATATTAATAGCCCCGAAAGCATAGTTCCTCAAGTTACCTCCCAAGTTTTTTCTGCAGAAAGCGGGAGAGCGGGACTGAAATCAATTGTTCCGCGCAACTCGCTAAATATGCTCGCGCTCATTGCTCCCAGAGCTAGCTCTAAGTAGCACCGTTATCCCTTTACCTGAAAGTCATAGCGAACCAATGACTCGGCTGGGGGATTTGCCTCCTACGTCACTTTTTTGCGAGTGACGCAACTAAGAGGAGGCCATTGCCTCCAAAAATATTCAACCTGGTTTTGCAGAAATTACTTCACAGTAATTTACACATGTGCATTGACTAAAAGCTTTGCTGGAAAGGTAGGAGCAAATGCAATTAGCACAATCTAGACGTAGTCACAGACAGATTACTATATATTATTGCAAACACTGTAAAAATTATAGGGTGAAATCCCACCAAATTCACACCAAACTGGTGACTTGAATGCCCACCATCTATGCAAGTGTGTCCTTCACAATTTTCAACTAGTGTGAATACACTTAATGTGAAATTCACACTCAAGAAAATGAGCAATAACCAGCAAAGACTTTTTACCCACCTCTGATTAATGAGATCTGGGATTTAGGAACAGAACATTCAATAGTGTCTTTTTGAAAAATAAAAATAATTCAGCATTAATAAAAGTATGAGTTCACCCTGTATAGGGTGTGAACTCACACTGAATTTGGTATGAACTCACGAATTTGGTGTGAACTCACACAAATTAGGTGTGAACTCATACCGAATTTAGCATGTACTCCACACCAAATTGATGAGGTGCGCACATCACACCATATTTTAGTGTGACTATTGTTACAAGTGATTCTCACTTCGTTTTGTGTGAACTACACACCTTTTGGTTTACAGTGAAGGATTAGCTAACTATTGATGGTTGATGATTATATTTATGCTTTTTAGTTACATACTTGCAGTAAAGGTCTTTACAGGCTTAACCTAAGAGTTGTTTGCCTCTTCTTATCAGCGAAGTTATTCTAATTTCTAATTTTAGGCAGCTCAACCACTAAGCATAGTTTCTAAACTCCACTTTGCGAAAAAAGGAAGAATGGGAACTACTTGGACACACTGAAAGGAGTTAACCAGTAGACTTTTCTTAAGCTGGGGACCCTGATAGCAAATCAGTTCCCAGGTACTGACGTACAGAAGTAGGTTCGTACTAGAAGAAATGACTACACTGTAAAAATTATAGCGTGAAAACCCACCAAATTCACACCAAACTGGTGGTGTGAATGCCCACCACCTATGCATAGTGTGTCCTTCACACTTTCTTCCTAGTGTGAATGCACACTTAGTGTGAAATTCATACTCAATGGAATAGCATGGACCCTTTACCGAACATTAATTATATTCATGTGCAGGCAAAAACCAATGCTATTATCATTGTAATCTACCTTATAAATGTTTTGTACATTTGTGTGCTAGGTAAGAGAGTTGAGTAAGATTTTAGTCGGCTGATTAATGAGATCTGGGATTATACCAATCTCTTTTGGAAAAAAATGTTGATATGTAATACTAGAATCAATGTAACTTAAAATAAATCAGCATTAATGTAAGTATGAGCTCATAGTGATTATGGTGAGAACTCACACTAAATTTGGTGTGTACTTCAGGTAAGATATCAGCAAAGCAAAATTTAGTAAGAAAGCAGGGCCCAAAGGTATCAGAATTTTTAGAACACCAAATAAAACTTCATTCTGGAGGGATAGTCATCTCCACAGTGTGATAAATCACTCTTCTGGATTACCTTTTATATTTTATTGCTAACCTAAAGCACTTGATAGACCTGTCTGTAGGCATTAATTGAACATGATCACCACAGAACAAATTTTTTCTGCTTGCGAGCAATATTATTAAAATTATCATAAACTAATGATGGACATGCAGAAAATTGTAATACAATGAACACTGTCAACCAAATCAAATTTAATTTTTTTGTGAGGCAAGCCAATTTCACTTTTGTGATCATGTATCCTGCTTCGATCTGTATTGTAATACTTACACAGTTTGTCCTGCAAAGCAGGTACAAAAAGACATTGAATAATATGTAGGCAAATCTGGTATATACTCCATCACGAACTTAATATCATTGACTATGAATAATGCATTTCGAAAAAAGTAGAAAATACACTAATTAATCTGCAAAAATAATAATAATAATGAAAGGACGACAAAACGGACATAATTAATTGTGGCATGGGACTCAAATTCCAGAAACATTCCTAAAACCAAAGTAGTTGTCACTGATGCTAGCATGATGTGTGTGCTGCCTACAAGCATTTTGAATCTACCGACTTTGATGTCAGCTAGAAATCCTGCGAACGGCTATAGCTATAGAAGAAACATGGCAGCGATAAATGTAGTCACAAATTAATCTGAAATGTAGTGCTGGGTATTATGCTGAAGGTGTAAAGAACTGATTGTGTATAGCAGTAGAATAGATATGTCATCAAGGAAACACCCTGGATAGCAAATGGATTATGATGCAGCAATACTAATTGAATTTTCATTCTAATAGAAAACATTCTTCTGAATAGCAGAGGCATTCCTTTAGTTCAAAAAGATTGATGATGACTATCTTCTGCACCAGCAATACTTGCATTAAGCATTGCCATTTTATAATCTTGTTTAATTTAAATGGTCAGATATTTCTTGGTGTGCACCTGTTTTGAATTCAAGCTCTATCCAAAGTAAAACAATGTAGCTAATATGTTTGTGGGATCGAGTTTTTTACTGACAACTCTACTACTTCACTACCAATTCCAAAATGAGAGTAATATAGCATTGTTGATTCTAGGCCAGCCCAATTTCTGCTACAGTTTGGTTGCACACGGATGGCAGGTAACCCTTTACCTATTTTTATGACAGCACCATCAGCATATTTTCAACACGCCTACTTACTGGAGGGTGTTGCTGAGCGTGGTGTTCACAGCACACTCTTTCAGTTCTGTTTCACCTTTGACGGGTACAGTAAAAACCCAGAAAGATGTCTTGTGCCGCCGCTGAAATAACCTTGGAAGATGCTATGTCTACTCTTTCTAAGACTTTAGTTCGAGTGAACTACAAAGGGCGAGTTATTCAATATAGTTCTGTACTCACATTGGGGGAAGGAGCGTTTGGAAAAGTTTTCAAAGGATGGGACAGTGTAAGCACGTTCTCAAATAAATATCGTGGCTGCTGTTAAGCTAAGATTATTTGCTTAATAGGCTAACATTGACTTCTTTATACTGTGAAGGATTGAAGAAGGGTAGTGGCCACTTAGCACTTGTATATATATATATATATATATATACCTATAGTGTTAGATTTGCCAAGGCATGAATTATTCCACCATTTTATTCATCACTTGGGTGATAATAGTTCTGCTGTGATACATTTTTTTTGGAGGATCAACTCATAGCCTTAATTTAGTCACAGAATAAGGCAATTGTGCTGTTTTGAACATTGAGTATCATAGGCGATCATTTATTTTGCTAAGCTAATTCTACGTTTGTCTATTGAGTAAGACTTAGTCAATCTAAACTAGATCATTGAATTATCTTAACTCATACAATCTCTATTGTAATTATATAGTAATTGTAATTTTACTAGTAATTAACAAGTAACTCTGTCTGGATATCGTATATTTGTTGTCAACCATCAGTTCTTGACTTGGCAATTAAGCATAAATGGTCTATAGTGCTGTATATGGATAAATTATTGATTTTACTAGTTTTGTTCTTGCAACACTTTGTGATATTATTACACTGTCAAATTAGCAACAAAGAATATCTCAGTACCAAAACTGTGTGGTTACTAGAGTGTGGTTACTAGAGTGTGATCTTAACTACACCAATACTGTGTGGTTACTAGAGTGTGATCTTAACTACACCAATACTGTGTGGTTACTAGAGTGTGATCTTTACTACACCAATACTGTGTGGTTACTAGAGTGTGATCTTTACTACATTATTTTTAGAAGGTGACAATGTCTTTACTACCCACTTCATCTCATAGTATACTCCACTCACTACATTCACTAATCAGCATCAATACCTAGCCTTTAAAGCAATATTAATTCGAATAAAATTTCCAATACAATGAAAGTGTACGGCTTTGCAAGCATGAGCATTAAAATGTAAACTGAGGTCCACCACAATTTCCAATCTGTCTTTTTATTGCTCTATTATAATTGAAGCTAATGATTTCTCTAACATATTTTTTTCTTCTTCCACGTTCTTCTGTACAATAATGTAACCACAACTCTCAAAGTTAGATAATTCTGTCAACATGGTCTATCTCTGGCACGAATCATCTTTCTCACAAAGCTTGGAAACCTCATTAAGAAAGTATCTGAGTAACATTGATATGAAGGAGATATAGCATGACGGTTAATGCCCATTATATGTTGGGTCTTTTATGTTTGAAGAATCTATGTAACTAAAATTGAAGAGCAAATAATATTAAACACTGTTATATTTAAAAATTAGATTGTATTTTTAGAAATTTTAACAATTGTTCTATTCTATTCCACTAATAGGATGGAAGTGGAATAGCAGTGAAGATCATTGACAATGCTATAATGCATCAGGACTACAAGGCCAGAGAGAACCTGGAGAGAGAGATTAGCATTATGAAGATGTTGAAGAGCTGTGACAACGTTGTCCAAATATTCATGGCTGGAGTGAGTGAGACAACGATGATGCAGTTACCCTCTGGAAGTTATGGGAGTGGATGCGAAATTTGTAGGATTTACTGTGACTGTTGTTTTATCTGTTCTTTACTGACATACCTCCTATTAATATTATTAAGTGGGTGCTCTCATAGCAACATCTAGGTATCTTTAGTAGTGCACACAAGCTGAATATAGTTACACTTTTACCATAAAATCATGATCTATTTTGCAGTAAATAGAGTTTGCGAAATTCAGCTGTGCCTCACTTATTATTGTATGCGTACAGTTAGAATGGCGCATGTGTCGAACTGACAAGTAAAATTCTATCTTTGCATATGAATATACTAGTTCCAACTCCAAAGAGTTTGAGCGCACTCCAAAGTACATGAAATCATATTTTTGTCCATTATTTTGATAGTTTTGTCCAGAAAGTCTAAAGCACTCATTTGTTCTTCCCACATAATAATAATATGCAGGAGACTGTAGTCATTTTACAAGTTCCAATTTCCCTTTACCTGGGTGTTGAATTTGCAATTAAAGAAGTGTTGTACTAAAAACTTTTTGAAATATTTTTTTAAATGGTTTAAATGTGGGATTCACCATGTGTAGCTACTTGGCTTTATAGAGGCATTTAAAAACTTAAAATAGTAGTTTATAATGTATTGTCAAAGTTTGAGTATTTTTTGTATTTTGCTAGCAAATGAAAACTGGTATAATCATTGCTATGGAGATTTGTGATGGTGACCTTGCTAGGCTGCTTTTACAAAAGGAGTGTTTACCAGAGAAAGATGTGATAGATTTTCTACACCAGATAGGTATGTTAAAGAAATTGCCAGTGATGCCATATATCACGCTGTATATTTCTGTAGTATTAGCCTTTTGAAGGCGTAACAAAATGATGTGTTTACCTTTTCATGGCAAGTAGCTTGAGATAAGTATGTTATCTTTAGGCTGTTTTTAGTTGTATTTGGCATTTGAAAAGTAACCAAAAGGAGGTTGTCAACTTCACTCCATCATACATGCGCACACACCTACATATACTGACAATTAGCTTGAATTTGTACATTCCTAGTCGTGTCTCCATGAGCTTGTATTACTTACCAATTGACATAAAATAATATAATAAAATAAAAGGAAAAAACAAACAGTGTATATCACCTTTTCATTTGTTAGCATTGGTTTGTCCTGTGCGTTTTTTGTTGCTTGTCACATAAGCTCGAGACAGCTTTTTAGCTACAGTTGAATTTGGTCACTGATTACATGATACAAGTAGTTTGTATACATTTGTGCATGCTTACACATAAACACATGTACATGTATACTTGCATATACATGCATTCATGGATGGTCAGATATGCATACATACATGCATGAATAAATACCTACATACATGCATACATAAATATTTACATACATGCATACATAAATATTTACATACATGCATACATATGTAAATGTAACTTCTCTTGCTGCCACTAGGCAGTTCGTCGTAGCACCTGGCAAAGCCAGGATGCCTGTGCACTAAGCAGGCACTGTGAGCCGTGCAAGCAAAGAACTTGCAGGAGAACAGACCTTTACTCACAGCAAGTGGTGTGGGCACCTGAAGTCCCACCTGGACCATTACTGTTTCATGAGAAAACATACATGCATACATACATACATACATACATACATACATACACACACAAAAAAAAAATGTTAGTGGTTTATGAATATCATTACTACATGGGTTATCACCAAACCTAGTGAATGTCATTATACCTATTCTTTACCAAACATCAGAACTCTATTCTTCCATTCTTCCTGCACCATAGTAAGAAATACCTTCCTGTAACTTACTAGCTTTTCTGTAGTGACCAGTATTCTTTTCTGGTCAGTCAGTGTCAGAATAAGTATTCATATTAGTGGTGTGCTTGAGCACAAATGGCGAGTGAGCCTGTCTAGTTAGGTTCCAGTATTGTTATATGATTAATTTTAACTTCTAATTCTTAATCGAGTTTTTACAAATTAAGTTTAAGGAGTTATCTTAATCGAGTTTTTACAAATTAAGTTTCTACAGTAAAGGAGTTTCAAATACTATAGTAACCACTCACTGCAACTATTTGACTATAAAAAACAATAACAACAGATCTAAGGAATTACTGTACATGTTTGAACCTAACTCTATATTATGCCATGCTTACTGCTGTAGCAGCTAAAAAAAAACTGAGCAAAGCCAGCTAATGTATTTTTTGTTACTAAAATGTTTACTTTGTGCTATTCTTTAGCTAAACAGTAGCTGTAACACACAAAAAAAAACTTTCACACACACACACTTGTTCACTGGACATATCAGCACAAGACTTACCTTCATGGTGAAACTATTGGATAATGAATTTTCAAGTAAAAACGACACTGTTGCGTAAGGCATATTAATGTGACAAATAGCACATTAATTTACCACTGCCACTGATTGAAATAGAAAATAAGCTCTGGGAGGTTTGTAAGTTGTAACTGCACTCAGAAAAGAATTCAATGCGGTGAACAATTCAATTTCCTTGTATGATACAGGTAAAGATCGGAAAAAAAGGAAAAAAAACAGGATTCTATGTAATGAAGTTTGGGACGTGGTAGGCCACCGAGCTTACACAAGAATGCAGGGTCAAAGTACAAAAATTACATATGTACACAGGGGTGATGGAAGGTGCTTCAAAGTGGGAGGCACCATCCTGCCCTCCCAAGCAATAAATCTGGGGGGGGGGGGGGGGGGGGGAGTTGCCCTTGGCCCCCAACTTCCATCATCCCTGGTGCGTCCAAACATAAGCAAATATCCCCGATTCTCAGTTTGTTACCCCTATATAGTGTCTTGCACACTTTGCTTGCTCACCAACGATCTACGTAGTACTTTGATTGTAGATACCAATACAGCATCAATACAGTATGAATGCATACACAACCTTTCTATTAGAAAATGTAGGAAGAGAGGTTCTATTTGATTTATATCTTTATATTTCAATTGACAATTAATATTATTATTATAGGGGAGGGCATGAAGGAATTGAGGAAACAGAACATAGTGCATAGAGACATCAAACCCCAGAACATCCTCATCAAGTACAGAGAGCAGAGAATAATAGTTAGTGTATAATTAAACTGTATCAATTTCTGTATGTGCATGTAATGTAAATGAAAAAACAACAACAACTATAAACTAAAATTTTAGGGTTCATCAATTATCCAGATTCTTGCTTTTTATTTAGTTCAAACTGGCAGATTTTGGGTATGCTCGTCATTTTGATGCTACTAGAACAAAGATGATGAAGACAATAGTGGGGTCGCCTCTCTACTTGGTAATGTAATGTGTGTACTGTAATATTTGTTACTGTAACATTTTTACACAAGTTTGCACTAGCTGAAGTGACTTTTGGTTTGTTTGTTTTATTCCTTAATTTCATAAGAAGCAACTGATTAATAACAGGGGCTGATTTAGGTGGGGCTTGACAGGTGTCGTACGAGCCTTCCTTTTTTCTGAATGACCCCTCTCTTTTTTTTTACGGACCGATGTTGGAAATATTGTTCATATTTTCCTCGTCTTCCAGTAATTGTGATCTTCTAATGAACGCACTGCTTATTGATGTGTTGAGTCAGGATTTTTACTATTTATCCATACAATATGGCAGACCAAGCTTGTAGTATTGCCAGATTAGATAATGTCAAAGCAGAACAAGTCTAGCTTTTATGAACATAATAGTATTGCTTAGTCAATTTTTTCTTCATGATTGAATTTAAAAGTAACTATATAACTTGTTCACCATTAGCAAAAATATCTTTGTAAATTACTTTCATTTTTTCTCATAGCTACATCAGTTTCATTAATCCTCATCGTGTATGTGCATAACGATTACAGTAGGTTTTTTTGGCTAAGTTTTTGCGAAAACAAAATAAAAAGCTGATACTTCGGTGAGTGCTGCTGTATGGCCACACCCACCCATTGGTTTACTTGTCATTTAGAATCACACGCGCTTATGTGAGCGAACAATTTTACTGCTCCCCGGTTCCTGTGCTGATCTTTTCATCTGGTGTATCTTACATTAGCAAGTCTCTGTTGCTGGGGGTGTGATTCCTTTATCAACTTGAAGTATGCCTGTCCTTAAAACAATGTGTTCTAAGTGTTGGTGTAATGTGCATGTCAGATCCCTAATGTTCCTGTAATTACTGGACATGACTTTCATTGGTTTCTGAAAAGCCATATCAGTTGTCTACAGTTGTCCACACTAATCCGTATCCCATAACTACACAGCTAACTAGATATTGTATAATGTATATTCGTAAACTGAACAAAACAATTATTACTATAAACTGAAATACAAGAACATTTTATTCGAAATAGTGACTTTTTTTAGCAAATTCTCTAACTTGCACTGAGGGTTTGAACTCTTAGTGCTCGAGTTGTGGTAGTACTTTTTTTTATTAACTTGCCTATTCACTCATTTTCTTTCTTTATTCTATAGACAATAATACCTTTGTAAATTAGTTTTGTTCTTAGTTTTACTTTTTTGCCTTCCTGATTTAGCATTCATTCATTTCAGTTCTGGACAGTCACATTATAATGCTAATTATTGTGTGAATAAATATTAATTTTGTAGGAAATACAATGTAGCCAACATTACCCCTGAAGTAGCTATAGCTATTTCACCACTACATAAAAATAACCCCCCTTAATTACTGCTAAATCCGTCCCTGAACAATATTTATAATATTTGTATTATGTCTACTTTGCCATGCCCGATGTACTGTTCTATTTTGATGTTCACTACTTGTTTCACATTGGGTGTAACACAGGCACCAGAAGCACTGTTGGTGTACTTATCTCGAGAATTCCCAGAACAATATAAGGTACACGTAATATAATTATGCATAATTACTAAATACAGTTGTAAATATCCATTCAACCTTTTTTTGTGAACTTTGACAGTTTAAATTTATGTCTTCAATATACATTATTGCAATTCACATGTTTTCATATATCTGTTATAATGACATGTATATATTGGTTTAGACTCATCGTGAGGTTCATTATAATGACAAAGTAGACATTTGGTCTATTGGAGCTGTACTGTACAAGGTCATCGTTGGGAGGGATGCTTTTCCAGCTGTAAGCCATTCAGTGTATACTCAAGCATCTAAAGTTGCAGCTCATGTCTCATCTTATACTATTTTATTAGTCAAGTAAAACTTTAATATCTTGACTAGATATTCTGACTTAATTTTTTTCATTTTAGTAGCTATTATAATTGATGATACGGCTATTTTGGTGAACTAGTTGTTGCCTTATAGAATGCAAACTACATGCTTACTGCATGGAGTATGTACTTTTAAATACTCACATTTTCTATTTGTATATTTGTAGCCTTCAGTTCAACTTCTCAACCGCTATCTGTATGACAAGCAAGATAACATTGCATTCAAATTGAGCAGGAATGATCAACCCACGTACATGGAAGAACTACCAGATGCTACAAAGAAGAGACTCACAACGTAAGATTAATTGAAAACGTATACAGTCATAGTGGGTTATTAATGTAAGGAAGTCTAAGTGGTTTATCTAATTGGTCACTTCTTACCAGATTCTGTTGTAGATTGTTTTGCTAGTATAGTTTGCACCACACTTTGCTTGATGCTTATTCAAATTGAATAAAATCAGTTCTTGTTATCTTACTTTATTTTCCACTTTCAGAGCCTTCAGTACTTCTATTACAGACCTTCTAACAGGCATGCTCAAATATGATGAAAAGGAAAGATTCTCCTTCCCAGTATTCTTTGAGAAGATAGACGACATCATTGAGTCTAAAGTGGAGTTAATCAACTTACTTCATGGAACTTCCTTTAAAATTATCCAAGATTCCAGCTTGACGTAAGTCGTATAAACTTTACTAATAGCATAGTACATGCTCATTAACTGACGTTTTCCTTCACCACAATCTCAATAAATGGCATCTCCTAAACCTAAGCCCATGGAAAAGAGTATTAGTGGGATACTTTCAGATGAAGTACCCAATTATTTATTTAATATGTGTATAATATATTTAATGTATGAAATATTACTGGAAGTGCTTTATTTTTTGGTTCATCGTGTCATTTGAATAGTAAAGTGAAGAGAAGTAGGATTTAAATTATATGTATAACAGTATGGCCACTACATGTGTTCTGATAGCTCAAATAAGTGCATTAGTGTTTTCAATTTATTATATTTTGTGCAAAACAACAATTTATTTTGATCAATGTATATGTGTATTGGAATTTGTATGTATTTAACTGTAGGGCTGATACTCTTTTATCAAAAGTATCCTCAACATGGAATATAGAAGAAAAAGACATTGTTATATTCTCTACAATGTATCCTGAATACATTGGCCCTCATAAAGACATCACAAGTGAAAAGTTTAAATTTTTAGTGGAGACATCCGGAGGTTGGGAAGGCCATGCCAAACTCTATGTACTCTCTTTAGAGCATATAAGGTCTAAGAAGAATATTACCCCAGACTATTCATGCTTAGAAGCTTTGCGTAAGTATACCAATTATTCGATTCATTTTGCAACCTATTCATATCGAACTCAGGTGAAGTAGTCCAATTGTATTCATAACCAGTTTGTTTCTCGTTTCAGAATCTGCATTAGGTCAAAACAACATTGAGAACTTAATTATAAATGTAAGTTTATTCATTAGGACTCATAAAGTTTGTCCCCCCCCCCCCAAAAAAAAAAAAACTCCACAATTCATTTCATATCTGAAAATATGAAGTATTATTTTCATTCTATTTGTGACTTAGTATACACAATTTGTATATATAGGGTAATTGTTTGATAGTAGAATGTGCGTTGTATAGTACCAGCTATAACAAGCATAAATGTATTATTCAAACTGAATCAACACTGCAGTGTTGATTCAGTTTGAAAAATACATTTATGCTTGTTCTAAAAAGGTTGTTACACCAGGTAATATAAACTGCATTGAATTTATGATTTACAGCCTGAATTTTTTTATCTTGTGCAGTTTCGCTTCATGGATGAGATAATTTACATGATCCAGTGCCTGAAGGAGCAGCTACACAACCAATATCAATCTGTGAACAAACTCTACCAGTTTGCCATCAATGAGACAGGCATGTCAAGTTCTTACAATGAACTCAAGAAAAATATGCAGCAAGTGCTGGGACAAGTGTCCCTGATGGTGGAGGTTATCAAGAATGACTTTGAGTGGTGTGGTGAGAAGGCAGAGAAATCCTTACTTCCTGAACAGTTGAAGGAGTTGGTTGAGAAAGAAGGAATGGTATGTGATATGAAGTTATACAATATTATATATACATGATATATATGTTACAGACCATTTTCAAACTACAAGCCCATTTTAAAATGGTCTGGAGCATTTTAAAACAGGCCAGCCCATTTTAAAACAGCCTGGCTCCAAACTAGCCACAAATGTTGCTGGCTGGCTTACAGTGGTGATGTACAATTAAAACCAAGAGCAGTCTCACCTGAAAGTCAGGCAGGCTCCTAACTAGCAACCAAATACAAAGTCTGCTCTGGTATTAAAGAGCACACAAGAGCACAAATTATTAGTCTATTGTTTGTTGAATCCAGTTCCCCACAAGTTGTAAGAGGGGAATATATGGGGTAATTTGGAAATCTCTGGGAGAAAACGTCATAGAAGTATAAACAACAGTGAATAAAAATTTCAAAGATAAGATGTTTTAGTGGTTCCAAAGTTTCTGATGCAAGCCTAGCTAATGTCAAATTCGTGTGTGGAAACATGTTCATGTCAAGCCTAAATGCTGCCTAATTAACCACATCTTACCTGCATTTGCATCCTTACATCTTGCTGCATCATATAACAGTGTTTCATTAATTACTATAGTGACTGAGATTTGTAAAGAACTATGAATGATTCAGTCATTCTCGGCTGAAATAATTGTAATAATAGCACATTTTCTCATTCTTACAGCCAATAATATTGTTAATTAAGACTTAACCCGACGTTTCGACTTCTTGCTGAATATAGAAGGATACTGTTGTTTAGTAGACAGTAAGAATATGCTCCAGAAATCTTGCTGTTTACATTGTGTTAGTATATCACCACAGAGGGTTTGACCACAGTTGACCCCTCAAGAGGACTTCGGCTAGACGTTGAAACGTCGGGTTAAGCTTTAATTAACAATATTATTGGCTATAAGAACGAGAAAATTTGCTGTTATTAGAACTATGAAATGTTGCAAGAGCTAACAGCAACCACTAAGACTATAACTATTGCTATCATGGGAGGGGGGGGGGCATTTCTTGAACAAAACTTCCTTGGCAACACAAGCAATTACATCTTGTTAGTGACCGCTTGCCCACTTCAATAGAAGAGCAGAAACCCAAAATCATTGACAGGAGGTCGTACTTTAATGGTACATTGAAAGGTAAGAGCCAAGAGTATAAGCAAAAGGGACGGAGATAGGGGTCAGTGTAGCGGAAGAGACGGCCCTCTACAGGGGAAGCGCATGAGCAGTACAGCACAACGTGGATAGCAATACGCGTGAGCTACACAATGAAAGTCTGAAGAAACGTCCCTCCCACCCTAGTCCCTCACATAGCAGCAACTGAAACTAACTGGAAGAATCCAACTCTCCACTGAGGTGACAGCACACATCCCAGTGTGAAGAGAGCAGGGGCAAGTTGGAGGTGTGAATTAGAAACATTGGGTTCTAATTAGGGTTAATTGTTATTAATGCTCACACCAATTAGCACTCAAACGCCCTGTCTGACCATGAGAACATAGCTATGTCTACTGAATGACCTTGCCTATCTTATAGGTTTTCACCCTAGATAACTGCGACCCACCTTACTCAGCTTTCGATAATGCTCTATTAGATTGATAGACTGTAGCCCTTCCTATAATTATAATGATATCACCACTCTGTATTCCTGCACTAGTTATTTGTGAGTGTGAGAGCTTTTTTTTAATTTTCATTTAAAAGAAGTTTATTGCGAAGTCTTTTCAGTTACATCCTTTTAAGAAGATGGACAAGTGACAGATGAATGCACAAACGATCAAGTGTGTTTTTAATAGGATTGGCATGCCCAAATTGCTTGGATTAGTGAAGTTTAGATTAACAAACTTTTTAAAAGACTATCTGTTTTATTTCAATCTTTTTAGCCATAGTGGTAATAATAATTATTTTTCATTGGAAATAGATATTAATTGTTAAAAGCATGTATATTACATAAAATAACAATGAAATGGTTATAACACCGATGTGGCTGTCTAAGATTAACCTTGTCATGTGGGATGACCCACCCCACCTCCTCCCCTCCCTACCCAGATAAACCTCCGTAACCATTAATGGAAGGAGGGGGATTGGTAATGCGCAGGAGCCTCCCTCCCAGCCAATACTTGGAACCAGGTCCTGCACCCCCCAGCTAGATCCTGCTAGCGCACCACTGCTAGATCCTGCTAGCACACCACCGCTAGACCCTGCTAGCTCACCCCTGCTAGATCCTGCTAGCTCACCATTAAACACCCCTACTAGCCCGTGATAGCACCCCCATGCTAGCACCCCCGCGCTAGCCCCTGCTAGCCCTTAGTGGCCTCCTCCCGGCTTACTCTATGGCCCATTCCGCTAAGCCAGGTGCCCTGATAAGCCTTTCCCCTGCTGCGGTCTTGCCCCTTCCATTATTAGTTTCCTGAGATTCTTGGGGAGTGTATGTTGGTACAACATCCTCCAGTGGCTGAAAGTCACACTCCCCAAACCCATATACTAAGATAACCCCCTTTAGTTCCCTCTTAACTATAGTATCCCCCACTAACAAATATTTAGGCATGAACAATACCGGTCTGTTATTAATATATAAACCTCTCTTATCCCAACTATTCATTCTTCATATATCCTATCCCAGCAAAACCTTATCTCCCTGGAGTACTGGCGTGATCCCCATCACAATCAACTGACATCTCATTTATTGACATCCAACACAACAAGTATAGACAACACGCTAGTTTGATAACCTGGAAGCAGTGCGGGTGAGGGTTGCGACATCAGTTCTGATATAATCTAAAAATGCTGATGACTTCCAACGTCCCAGAGTTTGAATGAATGAATCGCTGAGGCCCTTCTGCGCCGCCACTGTCGCCGCACCTATACGGAAGCTGTGACCACTATAACTCCTCGTGTCCATCCCAATAGACTCCAGAACCCGCTTAAGCTCCCTTCCCAGGCGATCTCGCGTCAAGAGAGTCCGATCCTCAAATTTGAAGAGGAACCCAGGCCCAGGAGGTCTACATGCCAAATAGCCAAGCATGGCGGCCACAGGACACAAAATATCACCGGTGGTACCCAAATGCAGAGTGAAACCTGCCCCGAACGGATCAGTCTTGGACGACTTCAATCTCACTTGCAGGTGGGATGGCTGATCATGAGAGTCAACTGAGATGTCCTGGACAGTAAGCTGCCTGTCACCCAAAGTCGACTGAGCAGCGTACGTAAATTCTCCAGCTCGCAAGAAACCGAAAAATCCAAGACAGAAGGCCGCCCATAACATCACCTTGTCACTACAAGGGGGGGACTGTGACCACAGACTATGAATTTGCCGTAAAATATGTGGCGTGATGGGGAGCCTCTTGGCTCTTGGCTTAACCGAACCAAGACGACGCATGCCAGTAAGGACATAACTAAGACGGGGAAATGGCATTGAAGAGGGGTCGGGCCATCCATTAGTGATGTGGAGGTATCGGATTGCAGCTAAATATGATCGTACTGCTCCATATGACAGGTTCTCCACTGCCAATGAGGCTACAAAACGACACAAGGTCACCTCCGATGCTGGCAAAGGAATTAAGGTTGACTGCTGGCAGAAGGCGAGGTAACGTCTTTGCCCTGACTCGTAGACTCTTCTAGTTGACTGCGCAATACCGTGCTCAAAGAGCTGGCAAACAACGTCGTCCAGGCCTCGGAGCCCCAGTTCGGCCTTTCTACTATGAGGAGATGATGCACCTGCGGTGGAATTGGAGTCTCTGGAATCTGTGATATAATAGGGGAAACCAGATCAGCTCTGTCTCTAGATAAAGCATCTGCTACCACATTGACCACTCCTGGCACATGCTCGGCGGATATTTGAAAGCCATAATATGCACCATATAGTGATATACACCTCAATAACTGGACAAGAGGGGGAGATTTCGCTGACCGCTTCTGCACACAGGCAACCACAGCTGCATTGTCAGAGTGGAAACGCACATGTTTACCCACCCAGCTAGGCCCCCATACAGCCGCTGCTACAGCAATTGGAACTAATTCCTTTGTAGAGATGTCAACTTTATCCCAGTGTGGAGGCCAACTAAACTGGAACCACCCTAGCCCCTCAGCCACAGCGCCACACCCCCATGACCCTGATGCGTCGGTATGGATGTGACAGGAAATAGGGACAGATGCAAAAACTGAGCTGCCCGACCAGTGACCCAACAAGCACCTCCACCACAAGATATCAGCACGTGCACCCGCCGTCAAACGAATGAAATGATGTGGCTGCTTCGCCTGCTGAAGCAAGGCGAATAACGCCCTCAGAAAGGATCTGCCTGAGCGCACCACCGTTGCTGCATGGCAGAGATGACCCAAAAAAGATTCCAAATCTTTCCGGGTCGTCGACCTTCGACCAACCCAACTACGTATCATCTCCTGTAGCCTATGCAATTTGACTTCTGGAAGACGCAACCGACCAGCGTTCGTGTCAATCTCAATTCCCAGGAATGTGATGACTCTATCGGGACCCGCCGTCTTATGTGCTGAAACTGGCACCCCCAGGTGAGCAAATGTGCTCAATGCCAATGCTCGTAGCTCCACCCCATCGCCTGATACCGGGGGAACAAGAATGAGGAAATCATCCAGATAATGTGAAACCAAAGTGATACCCGCTCTGTAAAGTGCCCAGGTCATCATGTCTGCAACCGCTGAGAAAATTTTCGGAGCTGACCTTAGCCCGAACGGAAGTGCTCTGTCTATATATGTCTGTCCCTCCCACTCGATTCCAAGCCGATGATGATCGCTAGGGTGCACTGGGATCTGCCTGTACGCACTCTCCAGGTCAATCTTCACCATCAGTATGCTAGATCCCAGAGTTTGAATGCACTCAACCACGTCGTCCATATGTATGTACGAGATTGATGCGAGCTCCTCTGAAATTCCCGCATTCACACTGCTACCTCTCGGATAGGAGAGATCGACAATCAGTCTCCACTTGCCTTCCTGATGGGGCTTAGGTATGAGGCCAATGGGGCTGACGTGCACCTGTGAAACCACCTCCCTGGAGAGGGGGCCAATTAGCCTACCTAGCCTCCACTCGGACTGGATATACTCAGAGACTACCCCCCGCTGGGAAGCTGCTGACGGGTGATTATGACTGGTTGACTTCACCCGGCACACCTTGCGGCACCCCAACCGAAATCCGTGACACAAACCATTCCACACGTACTGCGAAAAACGCTTGTCCGGGTGAGAGTCGAACACCGGTGCCCAATTCTGCAAGCAGAAGGGTGAGAACAAAACTTGCCACTGAGGTGCATCCTTCCGGTACTCCCCACTCTCGAAGGCCAGTAGATCCTCTACATAGATGTGACGACCCTGGTAGAGTCCCAGACCTCTAGCTGTGAACGGCGGCAGCCCAGCCAGCTCTCCGACTACTGCACCTGCATAAACCATGTCCTGACAACTGACCGCCAGTTCAACACTCAGACACCTCTACCCCACCAATTATTCTACCCGCCCCCTTAATGACAAGTAAACAATACTCTAGCTATGTCAGGTGTACAATCCCAAAATGAGACTAAGATCCTGCCGTGTCTAGCCATTTAAATTAACCTATCAATGACTACGCCAAACTATATCAATATTAAATCTCCCCTTCTTTCACTGAAACGACTATTGGTCTATTAATTCATATATACATACCTATTAATACCCAAACACCTTAATTCCAAACCTACCTAACCACCCTCTATCAACCACCCAACTTGGACAATGATTATATTTGTTTGAATATATGACTATAATGTGGCAACAAATCAGAGGCAAGAATAGATAGTTATAGCGTTCGTAGGCAAACTGACACCCACTAGCGACTCGGGACAAATGGGCGAGGCTGGCCTGGAGGTGGACCCTGCGGCAACCCCTGGGTACTCTTGCTGGGGCAGTGAATCTCTGGGTGAGGTTGACAGCATACACGACACACATGCCTGAATGTGCAACCCCCTGGAAATCTGCAGCTTCCACGATTCCACGATTGACAGATCCGGTTTGAAGTCCCCAAACCTCGGCCACCAAATGATCTTGTGTCAGAGTGGTGCAGATAACTTAATGCACACTGGTCTGCTCGATGATCCACACCCTGACAGAGAGAGCAAAAAGTACCAGCACGCCCCTGAGGCGCCTGCGCTGATGGCAGCGGGCTCACCAGCATAGTTGAAGCCAGAATAGCCGGATGCAGCTCGTTCCATCTAAGCGAGCCATCTAGCGCTGCCTGTTGACGAAACACCTTGTCGTACGTCAACCAGCTCTTGCCCCCATGACGCAGTGACTCCCTAACAATCAGCTGGGCATATACCAAGCGCTCCCTCGTGTCATCGTCGGGGCATCGTAACGCCAAGTATGCCAAGAAACAGTAAATCCAGGAGGACAGTGATGCAACTTCTCGCAGCCGTGGTTTATTAACCCCTGGGATGCCAACGAGGTGGTGAGGACCATTAAAAGTTTCCAACTCACTAAGCAGAGCTATATTATCGCCCAATAGCTCTTTCATCTCAATGTAAACTCCCGAGCGTGCCTTAGCCACCAATCTGGCAGGGAATGGCACTGATCCAGGAGACAAACACGCTCCAGTCAGAACGGATGCCGGGGGCGAGGTCGGTAGACTTGACATAGGCAGGCTGCTCCCCAACGATGATGACATCCGAGGCCCCAACATTGCCTGGCTGCTTACAGCTGGAGCTGGACGCTGAGACAACTGGCCTGAATCCGCTACTGATGTGGACCAACACTGGCTTGACACTTGGATAGGCTGTGACGTGGCACCACCTGGCGAAATGACGACTGATGCAATGGATGCCGGAGGTGGCAACCTCCCAAGCCCCCACCCGGTGTGGACCGAGCCTGCAAGCAACGAATATAAGTCAATGCCCTACTGTAGTCCTCAGAAACTCCAACTCCCAGTCACACTCAGTCAACCTCAACAGTGCTGTGCCATGCACATTTCCTTCTCTCAAACTGCCAGAAATCCAGGGACCATAAAGAAGCCTACCCTTTACCCCCTCCCCCCCTAACCCCCCCTCTTCTCCTATCACCCCCTCTCATACTTCACCCCTTTACAAGATTACAAATGCATCCCACCCGGTACGGCGTCGTTAAAATTCCGCGCCGTTCATTGGCCTGGTAAGCATCGCTACAACAACGCGTCATCTGACACGCCCCTGAAATAGAGCCCGAAGCCTAGCCCTAAGCTTCTACCACAACAGCTAACATACCTTCGCTACTTGGACGCTGAAAGTCTGCCTGGCCTCCGCTAACCGACGATGCTCCACCCGCCGTCCCAGCGCGCGACATGCTGTTGAGAGATTCCTGGCGGACCCGCTCGCCCACGGCATCCAGCAACTGTTGAAGGAATAAAGACGCAACTGAGACGTCGGCGGAACCTCCCGCTGCTTCGTTCCCAGGTGATCCACTATTCGCCAACTCTGAGACAGGGGGGCCTGCCGCTCTCCTCCCCTTTCCTCTCGTTGCCTTTCGCTTCACTTTCGGCATAGATACCTTCCCGGCCAACTCCGTATAAACACAGCACTCGAAGTAACTAAGTAACTCGAAGTAACTAAGTAACTAAGTAAGCAAACTTGGAGCACAGATTTCCCACTCTAACTCTTACTATGGCTTTAGCTCACCTCGTTGCTGGCAATCTTGCTCACGTGCCACTGTAACATGTCATCCCCGGTCGCGCCCTCCATCCTGTTCACAAGCCCGTACCTTCCGCTGCAGCGATACTTACCCGATTGCCATTCCAACGTTAACCTCATTTAAACTCATTTAAATTACAATTAAACGTTTAAGTGGTAATGTTGTATGTATAATTTAAAACGAGCTCTCACTTGTGGATAGTTTAATTGCAATTAATAAGGATTGAAGTTTTAATTAGGTACTTTATGATTAAAAATTAATTGTGTTAATAACAATCTGAGTTCTCTCGATAATGTCATAATAAGGCACATGCATTCTTAGGCATATTGCTTAGGTTATTTTGAGAGCCCTTTCCAGACTAGGTGAGTTCACAGGAATTACCATTCTCTTCAAAATAGAATAATTAAAAAAAAAGATAACTGTCCAAAGGCAATTGGCCAGTAACAATAAAAACCAAATTTAGCCCATAATAAAATTTTACTGTGGTTGAAACACTATCTATCTGATCTGTTATGTACATGTAGCTAAAGGAACTGGAAATGGAGTTTGAAGTGAAGGTGCTGCCTCGACCTGAAGACCCTTTCAATTGGAAAGATTGCCATAAGAAAATTAGTCTGGCAATTGAAATGACAAAGAAAGTGCAGGAAAGGGTGCGTAAGCGCAACTTTTGCTCTATTCATAAAATAATTCTGATACTCTATATAGCTCAAATAGATTGTATGTACTTACTGCAAAAATGAATTGTGTTTTGTGTATTCAGAAGCATGGCATTCAATTTAACTGTAACAAAATATTGGAATATTGTCGAGATGTGCTGATAGCTAATAGAACCAAACAAACCAGAGTGAAGCTGTGTGCCTACAGAGATATTCTGGAATCTACTTGGGCACTCTACTCTAAGGCTGCCATAGTCAAAGACGTTAAAGATCTTCTGTCCCATATTCAATCCATTCGTAAGCAAGTATATGAAGGTACACCAAAATTACTCGAGGATACATCTATCTCTTCTACTGGATCTCTGAGGAATTATACAACTATGTTGGACAGTCTTCGTGGAGAGAATGATGGGCTCAGAAAACAACTCACTGAAGAAGTGAATTCTACTTTGGAAACCAAGAAGAAGTATGAAGATGCTGTAGCATCATTGCAATCCTCAGAAGTGTCACTCAAAGAGAGGGAAATAGCTGAAGATGCAAGACCTAGCAAAGCTGCCATTGATAATTTGTGCAGCCAGCTGGCAGAGTTTTTAAAGTTGGGAGAAAAAGTTGCACTCTTAAGGTAGTAAATGCACGTTGCATAAGTAGATTATGTAATTTCATTTAATGTAGTAACAAATGTAGCCGTGTGTTGCACTTTAAATAACACACTAGATATTACTTTTTGGCTTGGATTAAATTTGTGTGGAAGGCAGAAGCAGTAATTGTCTAGTGAGCTCTCTGAATATTTAAATATTGTATATGTTCAGCATTACTTCTTATTTGATGCTAAATTTCATTGTGTTTGAAAAGCCCTGGAGAACAGTCTCAACAAGAAGGACAAAGTCCGACACAGCTCAAACCACCAGGTCACAGGGAGGTTGACGACCTTTTGCTCCAAGCTAAAGACATTGCCACTAAGATAAGGAATTCTATTTCGTTTATGCGAAAAGATGGAGTCCAGTCTGCTGAGCCACATGGTGAGTCCTTTTATTGGTATTTGTGACATGAACAATATTCACGAGATAGTGGTCATTAATATTCATTACATTGTGGTCAAACTTGCTTCCTGTTATATTTCTGTTTAAACTTGTTACTGTTGAGTATTATTAGTTCTTGTTATACTACCTGAAGTTGAATCATATACAAGTATAGCAAACTAGGAAGCTATATTGATACTGGCACAGCCTCGTGCTTTCATTTTTTTACAAATTATATACACTATCACTTTTTACAAAAATAAGCTATCACTAAACCTAGTACAGTAATCATTATCGTGCTAGGTCATTAGAGGTAGATTTTTATTACTAGCTTTAACTATACTGCTAAATAACACTATATTATCATACATTATATCACATCTAAGAATGAATAATTTTACTTACTTACATCTTACATTTCTTTGTATTTTTTCAGCAACATCTCTGATAAAGATTGCTAATCCTGAAGAGTAAGTTTACGAGACATTATTATGCATCGACTTCGTAGTTTTCAATAATTTGCTTATGATTCATTCAGAGATATATATTTTATCAATGACAGTGTATGTGTACATTATTGGGCGAGCGAAGCAAGACTCTCACTAACAAGTCTCAGTTGAGATTTTGGTGTTATATATATATATGTATATATATATATAATAATATAATATGTATATATATATATATAATAATATAATATATATGGCAAAGTTCAAAGAGGTCAATGCATGTCCATACCCAGAGGCTACTTAAAAATGTAACCATTAGCATGGGCACAAGAAATTTAGGAGAAATGAAATGACTTCGAAATAATCCCAGGAAAAACAAAAAACATGAAAGAGATAAGAAAAAGAAGAGGAGAGACGTTTGCATTAGATCTTGCAAACTTAGTAGAGTTTATTTTCTATTCTATTAGTGGCAGTAGGAAGTTATCTTGTTAATGCGCTATCATAGCTATACGCCTTGTGTAACAGAATTGTACTTAATTGAAACTTCATTGTCCAGTGCCAAGTGACTTAGAGAAAGCATTATTTACTAGAGCTGTGGCACAATAGAGCATTTTCAATGGATTCAACTTTTGAACATCGGCTAGAAACAGAATCATTTGGTTTAGCAATCCTTACCTGTATCATTTGATGAAATTTAGTTGTGTAGCTACCCTTTGAAAATCCATAGTCCAATTGTCAAGTCTCGAAGATAATACAGTGTAAATCTTGTGCTTGTACCAGTGAACAACCGTGTATGTAAGTGTAAAAATGTTGTGTTGCTAAAGAATAGCACGAATAAATCTTAAGAATTAACTAACCAATAAATATTATTAGTGGTTAGCATTCATATTTAAATTTCAGTCAGACCAGCTCGCTCACCACTTGTGCTAAAGAACATCACTAGTTACTTTAGGGACAGTATTAAATTGTGATGTACATACTCATCCACACATGTATAGAGCAAAGAACGTGAATAGGATAATTATACTCATATTATAGTTGATCTTATTACAGAATGAAGAATTTCCGCCTATTTTCTCTAGGTACAGAGCTGGGGACATAGTATTACTGACTCCAGTAAATACTATTCAGAGTGGATCGTTGCCCAGTATCTTACATCTCAACTGGAAGACTCCATACATGCTTATGAACTTCAAATGTCTACAACCTATGGGAATTAAACCAGGAAGAGTGTAAGTGTGTGGGGATTAAACTTAAAAGAACATCAGTTAATGGAAGAAAGATCAAATTTATGGAATCAGACCTGCAAAGGTGTGACTGGAACAAGGGAGAGTGAGAGTATAAGGGGATTAAACTTGAAACAATGACAGTTAATTTGTAGGAATCAGAGCTGGAAAAAGTTGCATTTTTGGAGTTTTTATAGGAAGTAGCTAGCTAGCCTAGAACCTAGAAGAGTACATGTTTTTGGAGTCAGAATGTTGGGAATCAGACTAAGAAAGTTAGATATGTGGGAATGTGCTCAATGAGTAAAAAATATTTTGAATTCAAAAAAAAAGAAAAGTATATTTTCTAGCTAGCTACCAGAGGTCTACAATATTTTAAAATTCTATGCGTTAGTTTAGTAGAAATTATTTACATATCGGAGTGACACTATAGCTAGCTAATAAGAATGATGGTGAAAAGAAAACCTTATAATATAGCTAGTTAGCTATAATTATGAGTTTAGTCCATTGTTGTTTGTGCAAAGTTCTCATTTCAGATCAAAAGAGTAATGAATTAGTTATAAATGTTTGTGGAAAAAGTGGTTTCATTCAATTATTGTTATTATTATTATTATTAGCTATTTCTTGCATTATCTAGACCTCAACTGCTGTTTGCAAAGCTTCGAGATACTCCTCAGAAATTACATTTTAAGGACCACCCTATGTTAGCACAAGATCTGGGGGAGCGGTCAGAGGGCACATTTTATCGCGCCTCCGTAGATCCTGTCTCAACTTCTTTTTCCATGCAACCTCTGTGTCTCTTGAGTGAAACTGATCAAGTGCAGTCTCTAAGAAGCCCAAAATGAAACGTTACATGTAGCTGATTGGATGTAGTATACATTCATTGATGATTCAGTTAAAAAAATATTTTTGAATGATGATAATGTACGTAATAATTTATTTCAGTGGTCAAAAGAACCTAGTTAGTTTGACTAATTAATTGCGGCATTGATACTTGCATAGCACATTATTCACATTAGCTATAATAGTGGGCGTAGTGCACGTGTGTGTGTGTGTGTGTGTGACAGAGGGTAGGGGAAGGGGTGAACTTTGGATAAAACTAAGAATAATTAGAGTAATAGTATAATCACCCTCCATAGTTTAATGGGTGTGGTTTAGTTCCAAGTGCCATGTGGGCCTGCTAGCTATTCCAAATCATCTTCCTATACTCCTGTTCTCTAATAGAGGGTGTGTGCATATGACGTCAATATTGATGATGTGTAATTACCAGGTAGGAAGGATTGGACCCCATCCAAGTGGTGTTCTGAACATTTTATGTCAGGTATTTTTTAATACAGAAGCTACAGATATAGTTACTTTTGCTTAGGAAGCAAGCTCAGCTGAGTGACACTAATTGCAAAACCCTGATTGGGTGTCACACATATGAGCTATATACGTGCAAGGGTTAGATCCCGAAATATGTCAACAGCAATACATTAGATCACAGGCTAAGAAAAAGAAAAGCATAGTGAACCCTCCCCCCCCCGTATTGAAACTGAATCTGGTGGCAGGAACTTCCTGTCAAACTGACCTCACTGCTGCAACATTTCAACAGCAAGTTGAACTATTGCCCAAGAAAGAAGAGAGGTAGATGTACAGTAAAATTGTTCTATGAGATGCTAAACGAGCCTTACTTTGCCCATGGCTTTTTGTTGGACCAAACTAATGTTAACCCTTTCGTTCCCAATCCCGCTTAAAAGCGGGTGAAGACCGGTTGACTTCTCCGAATTTTAAAAAATAGTTACTTTATAGCTAGAACCTTCAGATTGCATACACAGGTGCCCAATGCATTGGAGAAGCATCTAAAATAGCTTTCAGCCAGGGCTGCTTCGACAGTACCTCACAGCAGTTGCGTTTATTTCTTCCTCGGCAAAAAAAAAAACATCGGTTCTCCGTCGAATTTTAAAAAAAGTTACCTTCTTCACAGCAGCTTCATTTATGGATCCAGTCATCTCCAGAGCTTTGTAGAAGCAGCGAAAAATTGCTTGAGCCCAGTAGCCTTCCATAACACATTGAAACAACCGCTTCTTTGCCGACCAAGACTTTGCGGTTTGACTTACTGTCTTCTTTTTTTTTTATAAAATCGCCAGTTCAACTGGGGGCCTCCCCATTACGTACAGTCTTAGGTAATGCTTATTACATCACAGGAAAAAAGTGAGCGTGTCGTGTGATCCAGGTAACTATGCAAAAAAAATTTTTTTTTGAAGTCAATTTGGAAAGATGGCGTCTACCAGTTACAGTGCTGTGGAAGTTTTATACTTGCTTGATACTGACTCTAGCGACTCAGGATCAAGCGGAGAAGAGGGAGACGACATCTAGGGCTATAGGAGGCCCTGTATCAGGGTTGGGGACCAGACCCCGTCAACTCTGACACTGACAATGGAAGTCAAAAAGATGATCGATGTAAGCTTGTCTTTCTCTTGTCTTTCTCTTGAAAACTAGCAAGCTTCTGTTGTGGAAAGGACTTATTTATAGCTATATTGAGATGGAGAAAGCTGTTTAGCTATAATATATATATATTTCATTGAGTTTTGAGATTTGAAAGTGGGTTGTGGTTTGTTGAACAATTTCAAATTTTCAAAAAAATTTAATTTTTTTTACCAGAATGTACTACTAGGACCAGATGTGTATGCAGTCACCGACCCGATTGTGAAGAGGGATTGTGAAGAGGGATTGTGAAGAGGACGCAGATAAGGCAACAGGAGCAGAGTCTTCCATTGATGAAGGAGAAGATGCTGGACCTGGCGAAGTACACTCGGAGCCCCACCCCCCCTCCCTCCCAAACAAAAATCCTGTATGAAACCGCATACAATACATCATAAAGTTGCAATTATATAGGATCATGAATAATTTGTTGTTTGTATTACAAATATCTTTGTTGTTGGTGTTTTTGTGTATATGAAATTGTTTTGTAGTGGAGCTCGACGTCCAATGGCGTATGTTCCTTGTGGACACTCATAGATGTCTCCTACATGATCACAATCAGCACCACACACAACAAACAACATATTTTATTGTTGAACTAATATAATATTGGTATAAAGTACATCAAACAATATTATTTCTATTTTTTTATTATTATTATTGATGGGAAAAGTGGAATTTTTTGGGAAAAAAATTTTTTTTTTTTAAAGTAATAGTAGAGGGCCTAAATATTATTCAATTTTCTCAATCAAAAAATGAGGGGAATCCCAAACTCTTGGTCTATTTAGTGATATATGGTTGCTATGGGGTTTTCCCAGCCAGCATCGAGTTAAAAAAATAAAACGGTAATGCACTATTCCGCGGTAGGAGATTAGATTTTTCCCCGCGCGTCCAAACAATTCGGGAACGAGAGGGTTAAAATAGCTTTCACAAACCCTTCAGAATCCACATTATTATTCCTTTCAAAGCCTATAAATTACACAAAAAATTATTACTATTACTATGTCCCAATATCAGTACCTACTTTCTTTAGTATGAGGGACTTGGAGTAGAAACCATATAGCTATAGCACTACATCACTCCATTGGAATTAATTCTGGTTCGTTAGACCAGAGACTGACTGTCTAAAGGATGTTTCCAAACACGTTCCAAGGACCTTAGCTTGTACCTGCTTCTGCTGGTACCAGAAAGTGAGCCCCTCAGAATAGGCCATACAACTCAGTCCTATCGCATGGAAATTTTGCCTACCACAGCAACCGTTAGAACGCCCACGCGCACAAAATATGTAAGTAATCTGTGCAGGAATCGTTTATTCCCTATGGAATATATTTGAAATCGGTACGCGTAGCTTCCTCACCCTACTGTACCGGTTATGAATACTTATTAATCTTGCCCTGACCGGGGTTCCTACCTTACCCCAATCGCTCTCCATCCCTATGGGGCGTGGTCGCTGCAAATACTTGAAAACATACGCCCACAGCCCAGTTCTATGCTCTCTCTTAAGTACGTACGTGGAAATGGATCCGTCCAAGATAGTGAAAGTCAGCTACAAAGGTACTGTGATAGAATATTCGAGGGAACATTGTTTAGGGAAAGGAGCGTTTGGCGCAGTTTATAAAGGCTGGGATGAGGTAAGTTTGAAAATATAGCTATCAGTCACTTAATTAGTTAGCTATGGTCAATAATTGTTTTGGTTATTGGTTGATGGCTTAGGATTTTTGGGAGTTAGATCACACAATCTGCTGGCAAAAACTTGTTAACAATGGTGTTGGTCTTAAGCAACAATTTTTAAACTTCCACAGTCCTATTCCTTTTGGATACAGCAACAATAGCTTTTATCAAGTTCTGACCCTTCATACAAACTAGATAGAACTAGATAGAAACTAGCTCAGTGGTTAGAGCACTGGTGGCTGAAGCCAGTGGCCCTGGGTTCGATTTCCGGCGACAACCAAGATTATTCATTTTTTTCCTTTGCTTGTTTCCAGACCCCTTTAGGGTGAGAAAGTTTCTATCTAGTTTGTATAAAGAGTCATAACTTGATAATTGTGATGATAAAGCCTTTTCAATCCACAAATTATGGCTCCTCTCTGGAGGGAGAGGTGTTTCCGATCGACACCGAAAAGGTGTTCTGACGGCACATAATTGGTGGTCTGTTGAGTATGAGACTGCAGCAAGCGGTACTACTCAACAGTATAAAGGTAAAATGTGAAGGTCTTGGAAGTCGAGGGTTGTTGTAGCTCAGTGGTTAGAGCACTGGTGGCTGAAGCCAGTGGCCCTGGATTCGATTCCCGGTGACAACCAACATTTTTCATTTTTTTCCTTTGCTTTTTTCCAGACCCCTTTAGGTGAGAAAGTTTCTATCTAACAATAGCTTTATTTCATTTCTTATGCCAACCATCAAAAAATTCAAATAATAGAATTGCACTAAGCTGCACATATGTTACTTTATCCAGAAAGCAGGGCGTAGCTAGAAAACATTTCCAGGGGGAAGGGGGTGGGGAGGGGGCGAATGTTTAATGTCAGTTGTGTATAGCATAGGAAAACTTTTATAAAAGAAATATGTATACATAATAAATTATATACATGCGAATGTATAATATATAACTATAAGCATCTGCCCTTGAAAAAGCAGCTTAATATTAAACCCAAAAAAGGTAACAACCATAATTTATTGTGCAGAACATTAAAAAGTAATTATATAAATTCAGAAATTGGTCTGCTAAGACTAAATGAATATATTAACAAAGCTATTATAGTAAATAATTAATGTGCCACTATGAGGCAGGTACATTTGATTTTCCATAGAACCTAATTTTTAACCAAGCTCATCACCACTATAGAAAGGGTGATACCCCCTACTCCCCCTACTCCCTCCGAACCAATTGAAAAATTATGATGAACAAGGGTACCAATAGGCAAATATGTTTATAGGACAACTGCATGCTCATTTATGCTCTCCATACATCAGGATGCTTGTAAGAGAGGTGATGAGAAGGTTTCAGCCATTATGTCCAAATCATTTATATATTGTATTAAACTCCACAAATTTGACCTAAATATACTTGGGTCCCTCCCTGTCATTGGCACTGAATCCACCCCTACCCCTTTCCTTCCCCTCACTAAATATGGCCCTGGAAAGATGTTCTTACTGTTATTTTTCTTTATTTTTCATCAAAGCTGGCTTATATTTGTTTTCCAACAGCCTGTAGAGATCAAAATGTCTCATTATTTTCATTAAATTATAGTACAAATTATAGCTATGATGTAGAAACGAATCTCTATTTCTCTGTGATACAATGATTTGTTCCAAAGAACCACTTAAATTATATATAATAATTGAGAAACATCAATAGAAGATTAATAATATTTAAAAAAAAACAAGTTTACTAGCAATTATAAAACAAACATGTAAGCAAATGGCCTTGAAGAAATCGTTTTTCAACACAATGGACAACTATAGTATATTGTCCAAGTTGAGTTCACCGCAAGAAAAACTTGAATAATTCTAGAACGGAAGCAGCTATGCATCCGGGGTTTGCACCATTGGAAAGCTTGCACCAAAGCGGTTAAAAAAATTTCCTCAGTAAACTCCAAAACTGGAGGGAAAGTGCTATTCCAAAACTCAATACAAAAGTCTATGGGAATTGGAAAAAACCCACAGCTTTCCCGCTTTACACACGCATGAATTTTGTCACGCAGTTCGGTGCAATCGATCACTTGTAAAGTTTTCAATGAGCTTGTAAGCAACGAACTTATCCCTTCTCCAGCGAGTACTTTCTAGCCTTGTATTCCATTACTAGTGTACGCTATGAGCGCTAGAGTAGTGATGCAAGCAAACAGCGCTCTACTCTCTTATCCGTTTGCGGGCCTGAGACTTACCGTTTACTCAGAAGTTTAGTTGGTTCAGCTACAGAAATCAACGCGAAGTCTTACAAGGAGCTAGTGGACACCCTCTAACAGCACTACGATCCGAGACCCTCCGTGATTATTGAGCGTAGTAGTTGCGTCTAGGACTGGTAAGTCTAATATGCAGGTAGATTTAACTTTATACCTGCTTAACAACTAATGCCAGAGCTGTAAAAATAGAAATAATGCCAATATTTAGCTAGCATAGTGTAATATAGCTGTTGTGTTAATGTGGTCACTGTTAGCCTAAGAGACGCAGTTGCGCTGCCACCAGAGTTTCAGGCTAGCACCCAGCAAGCTAAGTCACACAGCAAAGTTAGGCTCTTGAATTCTCCAACCCAGGGTTTAGCTAGCAAGGCCCTAACCCCAGTTTCTCGATGTAGTCAGAGTTTTAAGGAGATCTTTCAAGTTATGCTAAAACTGAGAACTGAGGAAAGAGAGGAAGTGAATGAATGATATATGTATAGGTGAATGGTGAGTGGTGTGTATTTAGTCTATACATAGCATGAGAAGATGTAATGTGAAGAAGTTGTTTAGTCTATACATAGCATGAGAAGATATAATGTGAATAAGTTAATTTTGTATACAGCAATAGGTAAATAGATGTAGCTAATGGTACAGAAAGTTAATGTTGTTAATATGGGGTGGTGTCCAAGCACATCCAAACTGTGTGATTGTTATATCTTTTTTATGCAGATTTCTTGCCATTCCACTAATGTTTTTTTTCCTCTAAATTTATGGTGGCAATTCTGAGTGACTCCACTTTCGCTTCGGGGTTAGCTACTAAAGAAACGTTTCATTATCATTCTTATTTCTGCACTATTTGTTCTGTAAAATATTAATGGTTGTGATAAGTCAATTGTAATATTGTGATCAGTGTATATATTAATGAAATAATTGACAATAAAAATTAAGCTGAAACAATAGTACAGATTTCAAACAAGGACAATAGTGCCATCCTTGTGAACTACAGTAGAATTCTCACAGTTAGACACCGTAGATGTTTCAATACTCTCAAAAAGCTTACAATACTGGGTCGCCTATAGTCTTCTGTGGCTAGTAATTTCACTCCTTCAGGTTCTTCTCTCTAGGTGCGTACCTGTGAACGGAACAGCGCCAGGAAATAACTATTTAGAACTGCAAGACGGCCTTGACTAAACTCTAGCAAAAGTTATTGCATTAATAATGCGCTACTGAGTAGCCGCCCCTTTTTCACGTGAACGTTGATTTACTTGCGCATCAATTGTAAATAGTTCACATGACTAAATTGCTTCCGTTTTTTTTACCAAGTGTATTCCTCATTTGCCAACTCAACTTGGACATACTATAGTTCAATAAACAAACAAAGAAGCAAATGGACTGTATAATGTTAAGTTATTGAGCAATAAAAACAAAAAAAAAGAACATTGTATTTTATTATGGCATAAGGCGTTTAACTTATTTTTATTTAGATAATAATGATTGTTTATTTAAATTTTTTGGCAGAATAAAGTCCCTATGGCAGTGAAAATCATTCCAAATGACAAGCTCAGAGCTGATACCACAGATAAAGTGATAAGGGAAGTTAATATCATGAAGGATTTAAAGGCAAGAAAGAATGTCATACAGATATTCCTAGCAGCAGTAAGTGAAATTTCTGATAAAATAGTATAGAGCATGCTTGTTAAACTTACAAGTATTAAAAAATATTAGAAAGAAATAATTCTATGTAAAATTAGCTATTGTTTAAATTTATCATGAGTTTTAAGATTTTTTATATGATCTGTTCCCTGGATTTTACCAAGCAGTAAGGGTCACTAAATGGTGAGGTCATGCCTTGATGATAGGCCACAAGAGCTAGAACAATCTTAGGTATGAATCTGAATCATCACATTGCTGTCAAAATAATACAAAATTCACTCAAATTTAATTGAATAAGATGGAGAAAAAGGAAAAATGAAAACTATTCCAAATTATTGTCACTTGTGCATTCACATAACACTATCTAAATGATCAAAGTTGGGTCTGAGTAGGAGTATTTTTAGAGACTAATACAGTTAGAGTTCTGATAGTTAGTAAGCTGCCACCAGAATCAGCTTAGATGGGTGAGACTTTGGAGGGGTTGTAGTTGAGGGTTGCCCTTGATCTCATAATTCTTTGCCCAGGTTAAAGCAATTCCTTCTGGTTCATAATAAAAAGTATTGCCAAGTTGTCATTACATTAACAAAAGCATTACTGCTGGGTGGCGGCCTATCCAGCCATAATGTACCAAACCAGCACAGCAGTAGAAAACTGAAATAATGATCAGATTGGTCATGGCTATCTATCAGCAACCCTGCAGCATTTCATACTCTAAACATATTGCGGCAAAACTGAAATAACAACACCAGTTCATAAATTGTGGCAGAATAGGGGTAAAATGATTATTAATGATTCGGTCATTCTCAGCTTGTAAAATAACTATAATAATAGCAAATTTTCTCATTCTAACAGCCAATATTGTTAATTAAAACTTAACCCGACATTTCAATGTCCTGCCAAAGTCGAAACGTCAGGTTAAGTTTTAACTGACAATATTGGCAGTTAGAAAGAGAAAAATTTGCTATTATAAGACTCAAGACTTAAATTTGTATAGTTTGTGTTTTTTTATATTAAGTTATATACATAAATATGTGGTGATGTTGTTAAATTAGCAAATAGTGGAGACTGGTATAATTATTGCTATGGAAATGTGTGATGAAGACCTGGATGAATTGTTGAGGAAGAGAGCATCATTGCAGAAACCACTATCACAAAAAGAAGTGATAGATTTTCTCTATCAGATTAGTAAGTAGTGTATTTCACTTGTTTGTTGTTTGTTTATTTGTTTTCATGGCATGACAGCATTGGCCATGTGCATGTCATGTAGTACGGGCAGCACATGTGCTTGAAAATGAATGATCATGTTAAAGTAGTACTATCAGCAAATGTACATGTAGCTAGCATAGGCAGTATGGCGGGTAGAAGTTTTGAATTCATCTTCAATATAATAGTTATTGTGGTGGATCCAGATTATTATATAGGTGTGTATGTACAAAATGCATTATGAAGCTATAGCTGATTGCAAGTACAACTTAGTGATGAGTAGTACTGTCTTTCAGTACTCTGTGTAGTACACCTCCAAACAAACAAACACCAAAAACTATTTAAATTGCTAAGTACTCAACCTTGAGGATTATGATTTAAATGTTATTATCTTCAAGATTCGCTGTTGAAGACAGATGGATAGACAGACAGATGGACAGACAGACAGATGGATAGACAGACAGATGGACAGACAGACAGATGGACAGACAGACAGATGGACAGACAGACCGATGGATAGACAGACAGACAGATAGACAGACAGACAGATGGATAGACAGACAGATGGACAGACAGACAGACAGATGGACAGACAGACAAATGGACAGACAGACAGATGGACAGATGGACAGACAGACAGATGGACAGACAGACAGACAGATGGACGGACAGACAGATGGACAGATGGACAGACAGACAGATGGACAGACAGACAGACAGATGGACAAACAGACAGATGGACAGACAGACAGACAGATGGACAAACAGACAGATGGACAGACAGACAGATGGATAGACAGACAGATGGACAGACAGATGGACAGACAGACTCATACAGACAGACTGGGTTGGCAGACAGATAGGCAGTAAAATGTGAAGACAGACAGATGAACAGACAAACAGACAGACAGACAGGCAGACAGATAGACAGATGGACAGAGAGACAAGTAAATATTATAACGCCATCACATGTTGAGGATGTGTTTTAGTATTAAATTACTTCATGAACTTTTCTTAACCTCTATTTAGTCAGATGGAAGTCTTCCAGTTATTCATAGAAAATGTTTTGAATCATTGTAATAATAGAACAGGCAATGCAAGAGTTAACCCTTTCGTTCCCAATCCCGCTTAAAAGCGGGTGAAGACCGGTTGGCTTCTCCGAATTTTTAAAAATAGTTACTTTATAGCTAGAACCTTCAGATTGCATACACAGGTGCCCAATGCGTTGGAGGAGCATCTAAAATAGCTTTCAGCCAGGGCTGCTTCGACAGTACCTCACAGCAGTTGCGTTTATTTCTTCCTCGGCAAAAAAAAAAAACATCGGTTCTCCGTCGAATTTTAAAAAAAGTTACCTTCTTCACAGCAGCTTCATTTATGGATCCAGTCCTCTCCAGAGCTTTGTAGAAGCAGCGAAAAATTGCTTGAGCCCAGTAGCCTTCCATAACACATTGAAACAACCGCTTCTTTGCCGACCAAGACTTTGCGGTTTGACTTACTGTCTTCTTTTTTTTTTTATAAAATCGCCAGTTCAACTGGGGGCCTCCCCATTACGTACAGGCTTAGGTAATGCTTATTACATCACAGGAAAAAAGTGAGCGTGTCGTGTGATCCAGGTAACTATGCAAAAAAAAATTTTTTTTTGAAGTCAATTTGGAAAGATGGCGTCTACCAGTTACAGTGCTGTGGAAGTTTTATACTTGCTTGATACTGACTCTAGCGACTCAGGATCAAGCGGAGAAGAGGGAGACGACATCTAGGGCTATAGGAGGCCCTGTATTAGGGTTGGGGACCAGACCCCGTCAACTCTGACACTGACAATGGAAGTCAAGAAGATGATCGATGTAAGCTTGTCTTTCTCTTGTCTTTCTCTTGAAAACTAGCAAGCTTCTGTTGTGGAAAGGACTTATTTATAGCTATATTGAGATGGAGAAAGCTGTTTAGCTATAATATATATATATTTCATTGAGTTTTGAGATTTGAAAGTGGGTTGTGGTTTGTTGAACAATTTCAAATTTTCAAAAAAATTTAATTTTTTTTACCAGAATGTACTACTAGGACCAGATGTGTATGCAGTCACCGACCCGATTGTGAAGAGGGATTGTGAAGAGGGATTGTGAAGAGGAAGCAGATAAGGCAACAGGAGCAGAGTCTTCCATTGATGAAGGAGAAGATGCTGGACCTGGCGAAGTACACTCGGAGCCCCACCCCCCTCCCTCCCAAACAAAAATCCTGTATGAAACCGCATACAATACATCATAAAGTTGCAATTATATAGGATCATGTATTACAAATATCTTTGTTGTTGGTGTTTTTGTGTATATGAAATTGTTTTGTAGTGGAGCTCGACGTCCAATGGCGTATGTTCCTTGTGGACACTCATAGATGTCTCCTACATGATCACAATCAGCACCACACACAACAAACAACATATTTTATTGTTGAACTATATTGGTATAAAGTACATCAAACAATATTATTTCTATTTTTTTATTATTATTATTGATGGGAAAAGTGGAATTTTTTGGGAAAAAAATTTTTTTTTTTTAAAGTAATAGTAGAGGGCCTAAATATTATTCAATTTTCTCAATCAAAAAATGAGGGGAATCCCAAACTCTTGGTCTATTTAGTGATATATGGTTGCTATGGGGTTTTCCCAGCCAGCATCGAGTTAAAAAAATAAAACGGTAATGCACTATTCCGCGGTAGGAGATTAGATTTTTCCCCGCGCGTCCAAACAATTCGGGAACGAGAGGGTTAAGAAGAGAAAACATTGTTCATCGAGACATAAAGCCTGCAAACATCCTGGTCCAGTACAGAGATCAGAAAATAATTGTAAGATAAAACTAATGGTCAGATTTTTACTTTAAAATATATTTTAGAGTGTCTTTTGCATGAGATTCGTCTAAAATACTTTTTACAGTTAAAACAGATTAAACCGAATTCACAAACCTAGTGTAGAAAAATTTTAATATGAAAATATTACTACTAAATACTGGTTTAGATCAACTACTGTGACTAAACTTGACTTATGCTATACACTGTGTGCTCCACTGCCAGTATGTGCTATCCACTGCCAGTGTGTGTGCTTCACTGCCAGTGTGTGCTATCCACTGCCAGTGTGTGCTCCACTGCCAGTGTGTGCTCCACTGCCAGTGTGTGCTATCCACTGCCAGTGTGTGCTCCACTGCCAGTGTGTGCTATCCACTGCCAGTGTGTGCTCCACTGCCAGTGTGTGCTCCACTGCCAGTGTGTGCTCCACTGCCAGTGTGTGCTATCCACTGCCAGTGTGTGCTCCACTGCCAGTGTGTGCTCCACTGCCAGTGTGTGCTCCACTGCCAGGGTGTGCTATCCACTGCCAGTGTGTGCTCCACTGCCAGTGCATGTGCTCCACTGCCAGTGTGTGCTCCACTGCCAGTGTGTGCTCCACTGCCAGTGTGTGCTCCACTGCTAGTGTGTGCTCCACTACCAGTGTATGTGCTCCACTGCCAGTGTGTGCTCCACTGCCAGTGTGTGCTATCCACTGCCAGTGTGTGTGCTATCCACTGCCAGTGTGTGCTATCCACTGCCAGTGTGTGTTATCCACTGCCAGTGTGTGCTATCCACTGCCAGTGTGTGCTATCCACTGCCAGTGTGTGCTATCCACTGCCAGTGTGCGCTATCCACTGCCAGTGTGCGCTATCCACTGCCAGTGTGCGCTATCCACTGCCAGTGTGCGCTATCCACTGCCAGTGTGCGCTATCCACTGCCAGTGTGCGCTATCCACTGCCAGTGTGTGCTATCCACTGCTAGTGTGTGCTCCACTGCCAGTGTGTGCTATCCACTGCCAGTGTGCGCTATCCACTGCCAGTGTGCGCTATCCACTGCCAGTGTGTGCTCCACTGCTAGTGTGTGCTCCACTACCAGTGTATGTGCTCCACTGCCAGTGTGTGCTCCACTGCCAGTGTGTACTCGACAGCCTGTCTGAGTTTTAGTTTGAGTGAAAGTGTTAATTGTTTGCATGTGCTCATACTATGTCTTTTAAATACTTGTCACATCATTTATTACAACAAATATGTTGGTGTTTATTGTTGTTCTTTTTTTGTTATTTTCAGTATAAACTGGCAGATTTTGGTTTTGCTCGATACTATGATCCTAAGAATCCTAACATGATGAACACAGTCTGTGGGACACCTTGCTACTTGGTAACACTATAATTATAATATCATGCTTAAGATTGGTTATGCAAGTGAAGTGAATGAGACAGTATAGTTAAGGGTACCATCGCATAACACTCCAGCTAAATAGACGTGCCTAAATTGTGCCCCATTTTACAACAAATTAGTACCCGTGAAATGCAGCTGTTCCTCTCTTGCGGTTGCATCTATAAAGGAGGCTTAAACAGAACTTTTGACAAAAACATCACTCAGTTAATTGATTTCTAAATGAACAAGTATACTACCTGGTAGCTAGTGTAGTATCAAATAAGCCATTTGCATGAATGTAGGAAGCAATTTTAAAGTGTAGAGGCCAATCAAGCCTCCACATTTGCCACACCTACAATATTGGGTGGGGTTTAAATGATTAAAGTAATCAATCCAAAAATTGGTATACATTAAAGTGATGGAAAATGATGAATATAGGACATAGCTAACTAACTTAGCCAAATGGGTACCAATCTCTTACCCATTAATTATACCTTGTCAAACAAGATTTTTAAGTATGACAGAGTCTTTAAATTGGTTCCAATTTATCATTCTTAACATGTTAAGATAGAAATTTTGCTACAGTGCATTTAGTAGAAGGTGGCTAAAGTTTCATCTATAAAACTGGTTCCTTGTGGAACTCACATTAGAGTCATGGATATCAATTTGACTGTTAGCATCACTCATCAAAGCCCCCCACCCCCCGCCCCTCTGGTTAATAACTCTAGCAAATGATGCAGATTGATTTATAGCTGCTACAATGTAAACTGTAAACAGTTTTTACAATCAATTTTTTTGCAAGCTTGTTTGGAAGCAGAAATGCCTGAGGCTGATGGGCCTGAAGTGGCAAAAACTGCTATCTGATACATGGCCAGAGGAACCCATTTTATTCTTGACTTTATAGTTACCAACTGTCAAAAAAATTGCACATGCGGAAGTGTGATTAAACATTTAGACTGGTTAACAAAAGTGTATCGGCCACTTTAGGAATTAATTTAAGATGAGGCAAGATAGCTTGTACTACCTTTGATTACCAAGACAATATTTAGAGCAGCAATAAACTTATGATTTAAGCTATTGCATTCACCTTCATTATTAACATTTTAAACTTTTCCTTTCGCTTATGAAATTTAAAGAATATTTCAAGGGTGGGTGAGCGCCCCCCCCCCCCCCCCCCCCTAAATGAATTCCTGCATTCAATTGCTTTTCAGGTTACTGCTAAGATACAAAAATAGTTGCATGGAAGGGTGGCATTGCTTTATCAGTAGCATCATAAGGTGTTTCTTGTGTATATTCTATTCTACAGGCTCCAGAAGGATTGTTTTTGCTTTTAAGACAAGAACATCCAGAAAAATATATGGTAAGTAGAACTAGTGATGGTACTCTTCAATTATTATATAATGAGTGTATTCAACATAATTACTGTATACTTTTCCAAAGCCTTGTTTGTTCTTGTTTTTAACTGAACCATTAATTATTTAGTATAATAGTATGATAAAAATTGAGCAATGTATATTCATTCAAGATATTAATGAATAATTGCAAGGCTGGAGTGGTGTTGCTTTAACATGTTTATTGTACTTATGTCACAATAACAATAAACGTATTAAAACAAAACACCATTCCAGGCTATTGGACACATTTCATATGCATTTTTTCACTTTGTAACCTGATAATAATGGTATTGTCAGTCAGTCGGTGAGTCAGTTAGTGAGTCAGTCAGTCAGTTATTCATTATTTAACACCAAACTTCAAAGACAGTGGTCTCCTCATAATTGAAAAAAGCATTATACTGTTGTACTGGGCAATTTAAGTTCTGTTAATGTGCTACGATTTTAGTTTCAACTCAGTTTTCCAGAAAAACTGGTTTTGTTTGGCTGTAAGCTTTGCACTGTGATTAAGACTCCCTATAACATGCTTCTGGTGGTAGTTTGCTTTATATGCTGCAAAATTAATGTATTGCCAGAGATGGCACAGGACAAAATATAAATGTTCTATAATGGTCATCTTTCCTTCTACAGCTCCTAATTCACATAATTTGGAGCTATCTTCATAAGGGAATGTAGAATGAAAAATAGACTAACTTACCTTTAGAGACATACGAAATTTTAGTTTTTGTCATGTGTGGAGCTTTGGAGCTACGGATGAGTGCCAACCGTATGTTGAATATTATTTCTAACTTCTCATATGAGATATTATATCGACCTAATTAGTATGCCAAAGAATGTCTGAGAAAGTGATTTTATAATTAGCTAGTGTATAGTAGCACTGATGATTCACACTTTAGATGAATTGGCTGTTTAAGCACAGCTAATATTTTTATTTATTCATTTATTTAGAGTAATACTCCGGTATATTACTCTGATAAGATAGACATCTGGTCGATAGGAGCAGTCATCTATAAAGTCTTAGTAGGATCATTGGCCTTTTTTGCGGTAAGAAGCATAATAGCCTTGATTATAATTATGCATTGAATTATTGGAAGTGTGAAATTTAACATGTTAGAACAATTAATACGAAGAAAATCTTATTTAAGTGAATGTTTATATAATAACTTTTTATCCCTATTTTTATGACATATGTTTGACATATTTGACATATTTTTGTCTTGAATGATTATTATGGTATTCAAATTTGTCTTGCCTTTTTAACAGAAACAATGCTATCATGGGTATATTGATTCATGCTTACATATGTAGTATATAGCAATACTTAGTCAAGTGTTTTAGAGCCCTAATTAAAACTGACACATCTTTCCAGTGCCTTTAAAAGGCAAGTGCTCTGCAATGTCAATGCTTTGACTTCATTGTACTGGCTAACACTATCCTCGAACTTCAGAGGTAAAAATAATAAACGAAACAAATAGAATGTAGCACATTATAAGATGAATACATTCATTGACTTAACCCCACATTTTGGCTTCAAGAAAACCCGAGGTGTGTAGATTTTGATAAGGGCTCTCTTCTTTTTTAGTGAGTTATTCGTATAACCATAGCAATTGGGTATATTTTTGTGACATTGTTAATTAAATGAGGTTGTTTTTTCTTCATATTTGTGATTTTGTATATATTCTGGTATTTACTGTATACTTGTAATTCAGCCTACACGTGCAATTCTTTATGATCGGCTGAAAGTCAAGGAAGATAGAATCGCATTCACAGTGAATGAAGTTACAAAAAAGCTTGAGTACAAAGAGGAACTACCAAAGGAAATAAGGGACCATTATACAGAGTAAGAATAACATTCTGTCATTCCATATTATGACAGAAATACACTTCTAATAGTACCTTTTTATTGTATTCACTAGGAATAAGCAATTAGAAGGACGTACATATAATATATTGTGACCGTCTACAGGAAAACCGGGCACAACGCGGCGTGCGTAAATATCGAGAAAAGATCGATCGATTTCTTAAAAATGTATTGTTTCAAGCCGACGGAAGGGAACGGTTAGGTCTATTATAGTGGGAACGACTTAAGCTACGACGATAAAACTTGGAGAGCTCAATATCTGGATGCCGACAACTCTGTAAGTGCAAAAAAAAAAATTTTCGAAGGGTGCCGCGTTGTGCCCGGTTTTCCTGTAGACGGTCTATTATTATATATATTACATATAACATTTATAATATTACTAGTGGTGTGCTTGAGCACAAATGGCGAGCGAGCCTTAAACTACACTGTTGTTATTCAAACTACTAAAATAAAGTCGAGTTGTTAAATTACGCATATACGGTAAAGGGGATTCAATGCCATAGTAACCACTCCCCTCAACTGTTTGAATTGAAAAAGAAGCAACAAAATCAAGTCACGTTATTTAAAATTTTCTCTGTGATATTCTTAATAGTACGTAGTTGTAACGCACAATACTTTCACACAACTGAACATACCTAAGCAAGACTTACCTTCGTGGTTAGTCTAGTGGACAATGAATTGTCAAGTAAATGCTGTTGAGTAGGGCTTATAACTGTGACAAATAGCGCATTAACTTACCACCGCCACTAACTCGAATAGAAATGGAGCTCCCATAAGATTTTGAGTTTTAACTGCACCCGCAAAACAATTCAAAGCCGTAAACAATTCAATTTCTAAGGTGATACGGGTAATGGTCGCAAAACCAGAGGATTCTGTTTAGTGAAGTTTGGGACGGGGTCGAACGCAGAGCGAACACAAAAATACGGAGGGTCGAAGTACAAAATGACATACATACGTCCAAACATATATATAAATAAATAAATAAATAAACAAACATCCCCGATTTTCAATTGTGTTACCCCTGTAAGTGTCTCGCTCGCTCGCCGATTATTTCACCTGTATATACTTTTTTCTCATGTCTCAAGATTTAACAATTCCATAACCACAATAGAAGTGCATGAATCTGCTTTTGTACCATGGACAGGGCATGTTTGTGAAAAAAATATTCAGTTTTAAGCTTACCAGAGGTTTCTTCTGATACTTCAGCAGTAGATAAATCTTAGTTTAGTATCAGAAATAAATTTTAGCATAGTTTTAAACAAAAAATAGTTTCTGCGAGTTTTTTCTATTCTATTCAAGACTCCTTTCTACATAAATGTAAGCATAAAAGACAAATTTAGACTCAGTGCCCAATTAGTTGTTGTGTAGAGGTACTAATATCATTGAAGTGCATACATACACTAGCTTACATAATTATAAGCCTATTATTTATACATTGAAGCAGAACTGAAAATCTTTGACTGATTAAACGTTCTAATTTTAGTTATTTATAATATGATTTTAGTCCAAAGATCAATTTAACTTAATAATTGGCGAGCGAGCGTAGCGAGCGAGACACTTACAGGGGTAACACAATTGAAAATCGGGGATGTTTGTTTATTTATTTATATATATGTTTGGACGTATGTATGTCATTTTGTACTTTGACCCTCCGTATTTTTGTGTTCGCTCCGCGTTGGATGCCGTCCCAAACTTCACTAAACAGAATCCTCCGGTTTAGCGACCATTACCCGTATCACCTTAGAAATTGAATTGTTTACCGCTTTGAATTCTTTTGCGGGTGCAGTTAAAACGCAAAAACTTATGGGAGCTCCATTTCTATTCGAGTTAGTCGCTATTTGTCACAGTTATAAGCCCTACTCAACAGCATTAACTTATAAATTCATTGTCCACTAGACGAACCACGAAGGTAAGTCTTGCGTAGGTATGTTCAGTTGTGTGAAAGTATTGTGCGTTACAACTACTATTAAGAATGTCACAAAGAAAACTTTAAATAACGTGACTTGATTTTGTTGCTTCTTTTTCAATTCAAACAGTTGCGGGGAGCGGTTACTATGGCATTGAATCCCATTTACCGCATACGTAATTTAAAAACTTGACTTTATTTTAGTAGCTTGAGTGTTAGTTGTTAAAATCAATCTTTTAACAATAGTGTAGTTTAAGGCTCACTCGCCATTTGTGCTCAAGCACACCACTAGTATTAGGAATCAGTATGCTTCAACTTTGATGTTAGGCTATTAATTCTTGATTTTTTTCTCTACCTTCAGCGCCTTCTGTAAATCTATCACTGATCTTTTAGTGGGTATGTTGAAGTGGGATGAAAAGGAAAGGTTCTCTTTCCCAGTATTCTTTGAGAAGGTAGATGACATCATTGAGTCCAAGGTAGAACTAATCAACTTACTTCATGGAACTTCCCTTAAGTTTATCTTAGATTCCAGTTTGACGTAAGTTCAAATGTAACAGTCAGTACATTACACACAATATTTCAACTCTGTTTAGCTTTGTAATTACCTGCCTTGTTGTTTTGTTTTCTTTAGAGCTGATTATTTGGTATCAATGGTATCTTCAAATTGGAATATTGCTGAAAATGATATAATTATTTTCTCCACAATGTATCCTGAGTACATTGGTCCACATAAAAAAATTACAGGGGAAGAGTTTAACTGTTTGATTGAGAAGTCCGGAGGCTGGGAAGGGCATGTTCAACTCTATATATTCTCTTTGAAGTATCTTAAAATAGAAGAGGAAGTTATGCCAGACTTTTCCTGCCTGGAATCTTTGCGTATGTCAATTATACATTATTCAATTAGCACATTGTTTTAACTAAATCATTGAGAGTTACCTATAGCCAGTGCTATATTATAATATCTCCATGTTTAGTTGTGTTGATACAAGAAAATTATGCCTGTATATTGACTACTGAGTTATACCCAATTATATATATATATAATATAATTATAATAAATAAATGTAGAAAACGGTCAACCAAACTCTTTGACTTCTACAATGCATTAGTTTTTACTGCTTAAGTATGCAGTGTATTATGTAATACCCATGTTCTTTCATTCATTATACTCTGCACTATATCGCCTATCAAGCGTTTTCTCAGCCTTACAAAATCATTATGGGCATTCTTCTAACTCCTTTTTTTATAAAAGGTTTCAGTTATAATGTGAAACCAATTTAAAGGGTATTGATAATACATTAGAATAGTATGTATGACTTGTTTGTTAAAGAACTTCCTAAATCATTGCATTATAATTTATATCATCATCATCTTCTACTTCATCATGACAAGGTTATCTATATTCACAAAATTGACAACATTTTCTTTCAGAGAATGCATTGGAGCAGGGTACAATTGAAGATCTCATCATCATTGTAAGTTAAATTCAAGAAAATTAATTTATTAGATATGTTATACTATGCATGAATTCATCAACATTTTGTATAATGTGCAATTGTAATTTTTTAGGGGTTAATCCCAGCAAAGCCATTATTTGTCCCATGGGGCCATAATATCATGAGATGTCCTATTAAAGTTTTGAAGTTTACATAATTTGAAACTTTCACTGCAAGAAACTCCACATTGAGGTGGAATAGTCATGCTAGCCTTTCATGTTGGTAGTTACACGACTTGTAATTCCAATAGTGTGAGACTCACTTCCATATTTTCCTAGACAATGATGCTTTGGTCCCCACCTGCTCCCATTCCTGCAATGTACAGATTCTGTAATTTTACTAAGGACACACCCATATAATTGGGTGGGGTGGGATATCCTTGGAACACCCATGGACAAGTGATAACTATAACCAGACATTGTATATAATTTTAGCTTTAACTATACAAGAAGCATTTGTGCACTATTTCTGGTGTGAAATGGAAATTTTGTTAGTGTTGTATGATTTATATACAGTCAAGAACATCTATAATATGCTTGTGTGTCAGTAACAACGACAGTGACTGATGATGACGACAGTGACCAGCGACAGTGTGTGTATTTATGAACATTTCATGAAGTGCAGAGTTGGTAAAGCGCCATCACTACCTGAATGAGAAAAGCATTAGGTTCTACACACTTGATAATTGACGATGGGGAAAAAAGAGAAAGAAATAGTATTTATCATCTAGGGTTCAAGGCAGTGGCACTCAACTTTGTGTAGTCCAGTATGCTTACCATTAAACCATCATGAACTAACTACTTTGTGATACTTGGAGTGCCTTTATTAACCTATTGCATTATCTTCTTTCTTTTCTTTTCTCTTACGTCATACTCTCGCTCTTTAAACACTGAAAACTGCACTGAGTGCATGTATTTATGAATAGTTCATTTGCTGAACTGATTTGGGAAAGAGTATTAGGAGAATACAAGGATCATGAAAAATAGAAGCAGGTGAGAAAAAGCTGACTGATGTAACTACTTCAATAAAGAAGTGAAAGAAAATACACAGAAAGGACAATGATACTGAGGAGCAGGAGAGATAGTCAAAGAAGATAAGAAGTGAATCATGAGCTGAAAAGAGGAATAAGAACAACTGAGATGGCTAAGGAAGAAAGAGAGCAGGAGAGGGAAACCATGGATAAAAATAACTTATGCTATTGCATTCCTAATTTGCAACTGTTACTACATCAAGCACCATGGTGTGGCGGGGACTTGCTAGTCTTCTTAATTACATGAATTATTTAAATAAGTTTAATTACTGAGTATCTCTTGTCATATTCATTATATTCATATTGATATTTGGTTGCCTAACAATAGTTAATTTATATGAATATATTATAATATTATATGTGTACTAGCAAGTACCCTGCCACACTGTGATATTTTATATACTAACTATTGCAAATTAGGAGTGCAGTAACATAAGGTATTTTTATCCATGGTTTCCCTCTCCTGCTATCTTTCTGCCTTAGCCATCTCAGTTTGTCCTATTCCTCTCTTCAGCTCATGATTCCCTTCTCTTCCATCCATTGTCTGTCTTTCCTGCTCCTCAGTTTTTCTTTTACTTTTCATTGAAGTAGTTACCAACAGCATTTTCTCACCTGCTTCTTTATCTCGACCCTTGCATTCTCCTGCTTCTCTGCCTTTTATCTACCCATGATTAGTAGTCAATTATGTATGGTTAAGTGAACACTCTTTCCCAACTCAGTTCAGTAAATGAATTATTCATGAATACATGCACCCAGTGCAGTTTTCAGTTTTTATAGAGCTAAGGATGAACTTGAAAAAGAAAGAAAGAAAAAGAAGCGGATATAAAAGGTTATAAGTACTCCAAATATAAAATAGCTGTTAGTGCCTGACTTTAGTATGGTAAGTGTGCTGTGGGTTGCATAATATACTTCAGTATCACTGGTTTAAAGCTGAGATGAAAGTGCTTATTTTTTCTCTCATTTTTTTTCTTGTCAACTATAGAGTGGGTAGAACTTAATTATTTTCCCATTCAGGTAATGGCATTACTTTTCCAACTCTGCTTGCCTCATGAAATATTCATGAATGCACACACTGTGTTATTCTCACACTAGCTTATTATTACATAGACAGTGTCATGAATAGATTTAGAATAATGTCTCCCTTTCCTTGTCTACAAGGAGCAGATTAAATTTTTACTGGATATTGTTGTCTGAATATACGTACTGTCAGTACTAACTGTTGCAAATTAGGAAAGCAGTAGCACAAGTGTATTTTTATCCATGGTTTTTCTCTCCTACTCTCTTTCTTCCTGAGCCGTACCTGAGCCATCTCAGTTTTTCTTATTCCTCTCTTCAGCTCATGATTCCCTTCTTCTCATTTGTCTATCTCTCCTGCTCCTCAGTATCTCTATCCTTTCCATGTACATACTCACTTTATGTCCACACAGGTGAACTTCATTATGAAAAGTATTGTGTTCTTATAGTCATGCTTTAGAGATGAAATAATATACAAGATCCAGTGCCTGAATGACCAGCTGCTCAACCAGCACCAATCAGTCAATAAGCTCTACCAGTTTGTTATTAATGAAACTACTATGTCCAGTTCTTATGATGAACTAAAGAAGGGTGTGCAGCAGGCATCGGCCCAAGTTTCCTTCATGATGGAAGTAGCCAAGAATGATCTGGAATGGAGTGGTAGAAAGGCAGAGAACTCTTCACTGCCAAAACTGTTGAAAGATCTGGTTGAGAAGAATGAAGAGGTAAGTGTGAATTAAATTTATATAAGTGGTCCTAATTTGATTGCGAATTATATGTATTTTATTCCTATTTTTAACGTACTTGACCTATATATTAATTACTTTTATTTTTGTAATAATAAGACTATTCCACTCACCATTTTTACTAATGCACAAAGCTAGTATACATTTTTCACTTTTCTTAACCACACACATATGTAATAGCTGAAGACAATAGAGAGTGAGTTAGAAGTGAAGACATTACCTAGACCACAAGACCCCTTCATTTGGAAAGATTGTCAGAAGAAGATTAGGGAGGTTATCGCAATGACAAAGGGAGTGGATTTCCCGGTAAACATTGGTAGATGGAGATACACAATAGAAGCTAAATGTAGTATCAATTATATATATATAGTATTCGTTTCGGTCAGCCATTTTTTAGTATAGGGAAGGTTAAAGAACATTGTATGGACAGCAGTGGGTTTTAAGAATTGACAGGCTTTACGATTATATTTTTATGTTCTGCTATTAATACATTTTTTTTCCATTGATGTATGAGGTAGTAGCTAGCTGTTTCAGTGACTAGATAATAGTTAGAATGGTATTAATTGTCAAATGAATGATTTACAGTATAAGTGTGCCCAGTATGAGATACTTTTAATAAGTCTCTGTAATTATATCATGGAGTGTGAGGTCATAGTTTAGTATGATCAATTATTAAATAGTGCAATGAGTTTTTCAGTTGGCAAACTAATTGCAATTTTCATAATTCCGTATCATTATTCCTGAAGAGATTAATTAATATTTTTTTGTATGTATGCCGTGTGTTACATTGCTTGTGCAGAAAAAAGACATTGCATTGAACTGTAGTCTGATCTTAACATACTGTCAAGAACTCTTGATATCAGTCAAAATGAGGCAGACCAGAGAGAAGCTGTGTGTCTATAGAGATATACTAGAATCTACGGGGACAATTTACTCTAAGAAAGTCATAGTCAAGGAAGTCACAGATCTTTTATCTCGAATTCATTCAGCACGCAAAACATTATTCACTGATGGTAAGTAAGTCAAGTGATGCATTAGCAAATATAACCATCTACTTTATCATGTACATATGCTTATATATGTGTGTTGTTTTAAATGGTTATTTGAGCTTTGTTTCCTACATTGACAGAAAAATATACTTATTCCAGTAAATTTTTGCAATAAATTGTAGCCTAAAAATCAAATTATTTTTTCAAATCTAATCTATTTAATATTATTTTGTTGTCTAGTGAATTCACTGGTAAAGATTGCATATCCTGAAGAGTAAGTTCTGGTTTTATTAACAGAGAATACTTCTCTAATAAAATGCTTGTTATATTATAACTGCTGGCACTGTAATGGCTTTATTATTATGGCATCTACTACCATGTATACCTTGTATTGTATGCACTGGAACATAGTGTGGTGATCAGTTACATTAATATTGAAAAAATACAGCAATAATGAGGCTATTTAAATTTTTAACTTAAATAGTGGTACGGTATTAGTCCACAACTCTAAGACATTTCAACTTTGACATGTCTTCTTCAGTGATTTGATGAGAAGACTCGTCAGGGTTGAAACGGCTGAGAAGACTTATATATACCGTAATTACTAATAAGTTAACATTTTTAATTTATTGGTGAGCGAGCGGAGCGAGCGAGACACTCTCAGGCGTAACACAATTGAAAATCGGGGATTTTTGTTTGTTTATATAAATGTATGTCATTTTGTAGTTTGACCCTCGCGTATTTTTGTGTTCGCTCCGTGTTTGACCCCGTCCCAAACTTCACTAAACAGAATCCTCCGGTTTAGCGATCATTACCCGTATCACCCTAGAAATTGAATTGTTTACCGCTTTGAATTCTTTTGCGGGTGCAGTTAAAACTCAACAACTTATGGGACCTCCGTTTGTATTCGAGTTAGTGGCGGTGGTAAGTTAATACGCTATTTGTCACAGCTATAAGCCCTACGCAACAGTATTTACTTGAAAATTCATTGTCTACTAAACTAACCACGAAAATAAGTCTTGCGTAGGTATGTTCAGTTGTGTGAAAGTATTGTGGGTTACAACTACTACTAAGAATATCACAAAAAATAGTTTAAATGACGTGACTTGATTTTGTTGCTTTTTCAATTCGAACAGTTGCGGGGAGTGGTTACTATGGCAGTGAAACCCCTTTACCGTATAATATACATAATTAAAAAACTCGACTTTATTTTAGTAGCTTGAATGTTAGTAGTTAAAATCAATCGTTTAACAATAGTGTAGTTTAAGGCTCGTTCGCCATTTGTGCTCAAGCACACCACTAGTTTATATTGAAGGTGTAGCTAGTAATAATGTAACTATATAAAATAATGAGACATCATGTGATCATTTGATTAGCATTATTAGTCAGGTATCTGTTTATTATTATAATTGAACATAATGTTAATCATGTGATATTCTGATTACTAATGCTGTATAATGATATAAATGTTGTGTACAAGACATCACGCAACTAATGAAATGCAAGACCAAGGGAATATTTTTGGGACAGGCACATCATAATCGGCTATTCTAATGATAGAGATGAATTAATATTACTGACTTTTTTATTATTGTAGTTACCAGGCAGGAGACATAGTATTGATGACTCCTGTAAATACACTAAAAAGTGGAGCTCTGCCTTGCATTCTACATCTCAACTGGAAGACTCCATACATGCTAATGGACTTTAGATGCTTACTACCCATGGGAATCATTCCGGGAAGAGTGTAAGTGTATATATTGGAGATTGACCTGAAATAGTGTGAGTTTATGGGAATCATACTTGAAATGATGTGAGTTTATGAGAATAAGACCAACATTTGTGTGAGTTTAAGAGAACCAGACCTGGATTAATATGAGTTTATGGGAATCAGACCTGAAATAATATGAGTTTATGGGAAAGAGACTTGAAGTAGTGTAAGTTTATCCAATTAGACCTAGAGAGGAAATAGTTTATGTAAATAAGATCAGAAGGATGAGCTCACAAGTAATATCTAATACAACATAGGGAAAACTTTTTTCAAACTATTTGTAATCCAATAAATAGGTACATGCTACCTATTGCTACTCTGAACTAGCTAGCTTATACTTCACTGTGCTCAACTATAGTAACATGACTCCCCCACTGTGTTGTTTTTTTTTTAAAGTGAACATTAAATTATTCTTAATTAGGCCTCAACTTCTACTTGCAAGGCTTCAAAGTGCACCAAAAAAATTCAGCTTCAAGGAGAGCCCCCAGTTAGCACAAGACTTTGGAGCGTCATTGGAGAGCATATTTTACAGAGCCACAGTCGAACCAGTCTCCACTCAGTTCTCGGATCAATATTTGAATCTACTTAGCCGAAGTGGTCAAATCCTGTCTATAAGAAATCAGAAGTTTTCAACTGTGCCTCATCACCATCATTAGCATATAACTGAATTAGTTATTGTGTTTCATTGTCACTAATAGTGTTTCATCGTTGCAATAGTCATATAAATTAATAAAATAATAGCCAAATTAGTCATAAAGAAGATATTTCTGCCATTATACCTCTAGCTATAGAAGGCATGGAAATTCTAAAACACATAGCTATAAACTAGTTAAATTACATTTATAGTTACACTGGAGAAGCTGTAACCACTTCTGAATTTAGCTATCCTAAGTTTTGATAAGCAATAAATACAGTCAGAGTATTGAACGGCTCTTATACCCAAGCTGCAGATAGATTTATAGTTATTTTGAATGACATAGGATGCTTCAAGGGGTTCCTAAGAATTTGTGAAGCCACACAAGTTAATTAGAATTAAGTCAATTGATAGTAATTTCTCTACATGATATTGAAGAAATGGTTTAAACTAATAATAATCTTCAGGTAGAACTAATAAACTAAACCCTCAAGTTTTAGCTAGTGTGAATAACTAGCTAGCTATGTATTTAATCCCTATACCAAAACCACACTATACTTTACAATCACAATGTGTCAAACCTTGCTAGCTAGCTAATTGTTCAAGCAGTACAGTCAATGAGATGGCAAAAATGTGTGTTAGAGCTACTATTTGTTGAGAATTCTATAGCTACCACTATAAGATCACAAAACTTTTATCTAATACACACAACACATAGCTACTCACACACAAATGAATTCTTAAATTAAGTGAAATTAATGAAGCAAATAAATCTGTAACAATATCTTGATGAAATAATTATGTATGCCCATACAAGGATAGCATGATGTCATAAAAGACTATTTGGCATGTTTGATAATAATAATAAAAAAAAGATTGATGACAGATGGTTAGCTATCTAAACTGTGAAGCTCACTAGTTGCATAATAACAACTTGCCCTATGTACATGTTCATCATGACTTGGTACAATTGTCGTAAACAACTATTAGCTCTAGCTAAGCCAAACACAATACTGATAAAGAAATCCTTTTTAAATTTATTATTAAATCAAAATCACTCTGTTGTCTGTTGTATTTGTTATGAAGCATACAATATATTTATATAAATTATTTGCTGGGTAGCTATATACAAATGGAATGTGAAAATAGCTATATGTTAATTTTTATGATGTAGGTGGACAGATCACCCTGAAAAAATTGTGTGTGTGTTTATGTGTATGTTTTAAAATATTTGCATGTATATAATAATATAATTAATAAATATATATATTCATTTATTTTATTATGCACAGCAAAGATGTAAGCATCTGCTATTATGCCAAGTTTCCTCATAGATAAGCAGTGAAAACAAACAGGATACACAAAAGTGAAACATTATAGCTAGCTAAATGAAACAATTTTTATTTTTAAAAATCGCTTTGATTGAATTGTAGCTATAGCAATTAGCTAATTGTGTTTCACTGAAAGGCAATAGTCCAGTGGCTACACTAGCTAAAGCCAATTGTGGAGTTATCCATAATATGTACTGCCGAATTCCTTGACAGGTCGCAGTAGACACTTTATATCCTAGAACGCGATTCTAACGGCTCATACGAAACACCCACGCAGCTAAAAGAACACGCCTCTTCGTACAGCCCCTAGGTGTGGTTGGGTCGGATCCTGAGCGAGAAGATGTCCATGGACCCTTCGACACCGTCGCACGCTTCTCCCAAGACTGTGCGCGTGAATTACAAGGGCAGAGTCATTCAGTATTGTGAGGAGTCTCTGTTAGGAAAAGGAGCGTATGGAGTGGTTTATAGAGGATGGGACGATGTAAGCTTAGCTAATTACACACTATACAAGATAGTAAAGCTTTTAGTTGTACGTAGCTAATAACTGAACCTATAATATAGCTACCAGCAGAACATTGAGTGGTTGGAATATATACTAAATCAGTAGCTAACAAGAGAGTATAGCTAATATCCAAACTTGTTTGGCTACATCATCTGAAGTGACAATTTTGCCTTATCTACCTTCTTTAATCAAATTGTTTGCTTTTTTTGTCTTTTTTTTTCTTTTTCTAGCCATCCTTAAAATTCTGTCCTAAGTATTCTAGCTTGTACCTACACTACAGCATTTTTCTTTCTCCTCAATTACTAGGCAACTACAATTCTAGGGACTTAATATGACTGAGGAAAGAAGCACATGAGGTAATCTACATGTGGGCAAGCAGCTAATAGTTGTGATATGTGAGAAATAAAGGCTGCATATGCTATTTGAAAGTCATGACACTATGTATAATGCTTTAGCATGCATAATAGGTCCTCTGTCTTTCGAACAATTACCACATACCACTGTGTTGTCTAGGTGTCCATACAGTGTGTTGTCTATTGCTCTTACTGGACATCTTGTAAACAATGATAAATTTAAATGACCTGCTACAGTTACTGAATCATTACACTCATTACATGCATCTATGCACGTCTCAATTCACTTTCTACTGATGTTGTATGTGCAGGATGGAAACATCATGGCTGTCAAAGTCATCTCCAACTCAGTGTTGAGCAGAAATTATGTCAAGTTCAAGGAGAATCTGGAAAGGGAGGTCAACATCATGAAGAAGCTGAAGAGCAGCAAAAATGTCATCGAGATATTCATGGCTGGAGTGAGTGGGGCTTTAAGAGAGATTGTTAATCTAATCAGTGAAAGTTTGTAGCTATATATTATATTTTTTGCTACTAATATAAGAAACGTTTTTGTAACATATAACCAGAAGAACAGCAATAACTAGGACAAATATACTATAAGTAAGTAGTTGTTTTTTGTCATTGTGAAAGTTCATTTGCTATTACTAAAGTTCTGCTGTTGCAGTCAAAAACCTCTATCCTCCCATCATTATTGAAGTGCTCACTTCTCTTGTGTTTACTATGTATTTCTATTCTTAATCGTGCATAGTAATTCACTTATCATGTGAAATTAAAAAGAACGAATAGTAACTAACCTATTCCCTTTGGTCCTTAAAATCTTCTAAAAAAAACCATCATCTTAAATAGTCTATCTGATTAGCCCTAGCAAGCATGGAGAATAGATCACTACCTACTAATGTCACACTCCTAACTGTTATTCTTTCACGATTTTCATTTGCTATTATTTGATGAAGTTGTAGTCTTAATGGAGGAAATAGAATAACGTAGAGAGTGAATGTAAACAAGAGGTGAAAGTAGCAACATCTAAATAGTCAAGACAAAGCTAGTAGCGACCATCTGTTTGTTGGTTTTCTGAAGCAATATACATTGTCCCAGTGGTGAAGGAAGAAGTTTCAGTATAGGGGGTGCTCCAAAGGCAAGTTTTATGTGGTTTGAAAGTGTTTATGTGAGAAATCATCTCGTTATATTGTGCTCCAAAATTATGAGGGGGGGGGGGGGGGGTCCAGCCCCCGGAGCCCCCTTCCTCTGCCACTCCTGTCAGCAAAGGTGTGGGGGGGGGGGGGGGGGGTCCAGCCCCCGGAGCCCCCTTCCTCTGCCACTCCTGTCAGCAAAGGTGTGAGATATGCTTTTCTATAACTGCTTTGTAACACTAATGTGAATTGAAAGTATAATACTTATTGGTATGCTGCAGGTACAATAAGACTAGCCTATGCAGTGAAGGTAGCTTACAAATGCTATTTAAAGTAGTTAAATGAGGTTAACGGCACGAGCTGGGCCACGGCGCCCACACTGGGGAGGTGTGGCACACACAGGAAGTGCATGCGTACAGGCGGGAAGGCACATGCGGCACAGTTACAATAGCCTATAGCGGGTGCTAGACAAGAAGGCTACCAAATTTTGGCTCCCACCTTCCTCCCCTAACATCCTCCTTTTAACGAGGGTATTTAAATCCATCACCTATCATGTGATGTGAAACTGAGCTGGCCACAAGGCCCCAATGCTGCGTGGCACGATCTGCGCAAAGGGGCCTTCCCCCCAAAGCTGGGGATTTCCCTGCCTGAAAGGGGGTTGGGTGAACACACCTACCTCTGCACTGATATGTGGGTAGCCAGCCCAGTTCATGCCAAAGATACTTAGATAGGCAAGAGGATGCACAGCTCTACCTTACCTCTGGGTAGCGACTAGAGTTAATAATACATATGTCACAGGTATGGTGTGCTTGCTATAAGGCATAGAAACTACTGATTATACAGTAAACTATAATTAACCTTACTTACTGAGAATGGATAGAAAACCTTATAGTTACATGTTTTGATGTTCCAATTAAAGATTTGCTCTAATACTTGCTATCAAAGTACTTCACTGTGGTTGATTCAGTATGAATAGTCACTGAGTTGAAAACATTGACTGTGATGATTATAATGTGATAGAATGAAGGCTTTCAGCTTCAAGCAGTTGTGGATTCTGCTACAATGATAATACTCCACTGGGCAAAAAAATAACAATAAACTAGATTGTATTGGATAGTGCTGCTCAATGTTATAAAGTAAATACAAAAAAAACATTGTGATCATTTTTTAATGAAAACATTAAGCTATCTATTTGGCCAGGAAATAGGCCAGTAACTTCCATTGTGACTTATTATGGTGATGATAAAACGTAATAATTGTCTGCAGCTCATAATAGTGATGCAAAAATACTAAAACAAAACAATTAGACTCTTAATGAATATTATGAGGAAGTTTATGTTATAGGCTTTTAAGAATGCACTATATTATGTCATTGTCTAGCAACAAAATTATGTAATAATCTTGAGACAGTCAATATCGAATATGTGTGATGAGCTACTTCTTCTCTGCCTGCTCATGCATTTCATCTGCACTCTTTTTACCACCTTCTGCTTCCCTTTATCTTTCATCAGCATCACTGTCACACACACACACCATTTCTGTAGCTTCATATTCTGCTTGGTCATAGTCAAGATAATTATAGTCATAATCATAGTCGTAGTCAAGAAGATTTTTGTGGCATATTACCATCTCAGTTAGGTAGGAGGCTAGCATTGAAGCCAAGTATAGTAACCACGAAATTGGATCTTCCCTTATTCATAAATACATGTAGGAGAGGCCTTCAATGGCTTCCATAAATGGTCTACTATTACTATTAATTTATGGTAGTTTAGTAGGTTGCTTTTTGTGATATCATGCAATAGTTACTACACAACTTGTGAGGTGTTAAATTACAAGTGCTTTTATTTCATTAGCAAACAAATAATGGCATAATTATTGCTATGGAGAAGTGTGATTGTGACCTGGACAATCTCCTTTTGGGGAAAGTATCGTTATCACAAAAGGAAGCAACAGATTTCCTATTTCAGATTGGTAAGTCTTTAATTTTACAAACTTAAAAAGGAGTAACCTATAGTAAGTGAACAAGCGTTGGGGTGGTCAAGCTATTAGAGTTCAGCAATTATCAGTACAAATACCTAAAAATACCAAAAAGTATCTATAATAATAATGATAGTATGATTTTCTGTCAGTATTGACCATATAGCGTGTCCATGTTAAAAAATAATTCTTAAGCTAGACTGACTTGGTAAGAGTCATCGCTTTAGTCACTGATAATTGAGTAAGTGAAGTCAGTAAGGAAAGGACAGAATTTAAAAGATAATCTTCAGATGTCACTACAGATCTAACCCAGGACCGTTACCTGAATGCAGAAACATTCTAATCACTGAGCTGTGACAATCAATGGGCAATCGAAGATTTCAAATTACAGACTGACGAAAAACGCTTAGTTTTTTTTTAGAAGACTTGTTTTATGTTTGGATTGTTTTTACTCTGCTAATTTTTCACTTATGAAGGCTGGGAACGAAATTTTGAGTCTTATTAAATCATGTAATCATGTATTTGATAACAGTAGTATAGTCCATTATTCTCCACATAATAGTACGATTAAAAAATGTATGGGAAAAATATGTTCAATTGAAATCGCACGGGGAAAGTGAAATAGCACGTAACTAATTGAAATACCTCGGTAACTAAGTGGAAACTAAGTTAAATACCTCAGTAGTTAAGTGAAATAGTACAGGTAAGTGCGCACGTGTCGAGCGTTAACCATGAAAACATACAGTTCCAGTAGTTTCTAGTTGGAGACAATGTCTTTCTTTACCACAGAACCTCTTATACCCGTATTAGACGGAATGTTTTACAACAAATTAGGAGGAGTCGTACAATGAAAAGAAAGTTCCAGTGGAAGCTAATCCTGAAATAAGGAGATAGTGACTGAACGATACAGTGTAGCTACAATTGCAAAAGACTTTTTAAAAAGCTGGCCTACTATTAGCGAGTGATAGCATGGGTAACCTGTACTATTAGGGGTCAATAGCACTCGTAAAGCAATTGAAATAACACTCGCCTTCGCCTCGTGCTATTTCAATCTCGTTACTCGTGCTATTAATCCCGAATAGCACGGTTTCCCATGCTATTACTCATACAAATAGTATACTCACACAACAGTACGCTGTCAAATGTATGGATTACATAATTATTATATTGATAAAAGAATGCTGAGAATGAAATTGTGATGTTATATTGATACTACTGTGAGAATAAACAATTAACTACACATTTGAAGCCCTATTACTTATATGTCATATTGTTTTAAATAATGTATTCATGAAAGTATAATTATTCTAATAACCGCACACACTTATATATAACTGGTCAGACTCTCTAAACAGTAACCATCGTCATGTGATATTTCAGGGGAGGGTATGAAGGAGTTGAGGAAGAAGAACATTATTCACAGAGACATCAAACCCCAGAATATCCTCATCAAGTACAGCGACCAAAGGACAATTGTAAGCAGATATAATATACTCTAAAAACTTTCAAAACACCATTTAATTTAATAAAAAAGGAATGAAATGAAGTTTTTTTTTATAAATCTCTAGGCAAGATGAACTGGTTTATGATTATAGCTAGATACATGCTATTATGGCCTTTTATCTGTTTTTGCTTTTATTGCATCTCCTTATCTTGTATGGTCTCAATAACATGCTCTTCACTGAACTATGTCGTCTTTTCCTATTTTTAGTACAAGCTGGCAGATTTTGGTCATGCCCGCTACATTGATCGTAACAGGACTATGATGTTGAAGACTATTGCAGGAACACCTATGTACTTGGTAAAGCATCATTATCTACAATAAGTCTTATCTAGCTGGCAGCAGAATAAAATGTGCCTGTGGTTTGGTGTTGTTGGTAGGCCCCAGAAGGACTGTTGCTGTATTTGACTCAAGAATATCCAGAAGTATACAAGGTTGGTATAGAATTTCAATGAATGTTGAAGTTCATCACTCATTGAGAAATATATACCCTAGACTAGCTTCATAATACTAGATTAGCTTCCTAGTATCCTAAGCTAGCTTCATAATATACTAGACTAACTTCATAGTATCCCAGGCAAGCTTCATAATACAGAATTAAAAGTTAAATAGCAAGTGTAAAAATGTGTGATATCAGATGACCTAACAATAATAATGCATACTGGGTTTACTTAAAATAATATGGTTGCTTCCTTTAACTATATACATCTTAATTTACGTAGTCAAGTAAGTTCAATTAATGTAGCAGCAAATTCTATGCCTCACTTCATATGATTGGTAGATGTCTTGCATTATAATGCACATTATGTGTAAATATATGTGCAATACTTTGATGCCTGCTATGTATACATATTTATTTAGACTCCACACGATGTTCACTATAATGACAAGGTCGATATTTGGTCCATAGGAGCTGTTATCTACAAAGTCCTTGTTGGAGTAGAGCCCTTTCCTGGGGTAAGCAATGAAATTAATAAAGCCGTTGGTTCCTACAGAGTAGGTTTTTATGCCAGTAATTTTTTTAGCTATTAAAATATAATGGCTCATACAAATCGAATGTCATGGTTGTATTTGGGGGTAGTGTTCTCTTGCTCAGTGGCATTATGTTAAGTTTATACGAGTAATATTCTCAGTACAATAAAGCTTTCCACATTGCAGTATTAATGTTTGCAACAGAAGTTTACTCATCATTTGTATAACTATTTGTATAGCCTTCAATGGGACAGCTCTATCGCTGGCTACAAAAGAAGCAAGACAACATTGCTTTTAAGGTGGATGAGAATGACCAGCCAGTGTATATGGACGAATTACCAAAGAACATTCATGACAAGTTTACCTCGTAAGGTTAAGTCATATTGCTAGTAAATGTAATAAAAAGAATCACTTATTATACTGTGCTAATAATTATCAGAGTAAATATACTACTATAAATTACAGGAGCAGTGTATAATTATGAAATAAAATATTGTACATGTTTTCCTTGCAGCTTAACTTTGGGAATTATTACCATAAATTTTCACATTTTATATCTGGACTTATTGCACACACCTCAGCTAAGAAGGTCTTCTTAGTTTTAGCTAACTAAAAGCCTTTCTCATTTTCCCTGTAATGCTTCATCAGCAAATGTAGCCACATCTGTGTTAATTTAGCTCCTTTGTGAGTTGATGCAAATAATAATTTTGTGAGCTAATCAATTTTTATCAAATACGTTTATATCTATTTTACTAATTTTATCTGGGCTCTCTTTTTTAGTACATTTTGCAAGTCAGTCACAGACCTTCTAACAGGCATGCTCAAATATGATGAAAAGGAACGATTCTCCTTCCCAGTATTTTTTGAAAAAATAGAAGACATCATTGAGTCCAAGGTGGAGTTAATCAACTTACTTCATGGAACATCCTTTAAAATAATCCAAGATTCCAGCTTGACGTAAGTAGTGCATCATTACAATGTTATAAAAGTATACTTTATAGAGCAGCTCAGTCAGACTAATGAAACCAGTTTTCATAATTTTGCATGTGGGTATGAACGGTTTGGAGCTTATACACAAGATAAAGTTTGTTCTAGATAAGACTAAGATCTACATTAGGTAATTAAAACTTGCCATTCTACTAGTTGTCTTCTCAAACAACTCACACAGTGCCATATTGAGGAGCAAGTTAATCTGTCTTACTTCTTCAAAATGCGGGTTTATGAGCAGTGTTATGCAACATAATAATATGCCAGGAAATATTACCATTTTGTCCTATTAATTCTAACAACTCGGAGAGCTAAGATAGTTGTGAAGATTATATATACAGGCTTACGGGCTTACATTATACTCTTACTTGCAATTACTCTTATGCGAAAAAAAAGGATTATAAGTAAGAATGATAGGTAAATAGATAATAATATTGATAGACAGAATAAAATGCGTGGTCATTCGCCATTAGTGTACTATAACATGCAGCATTTTAAAATAGTTTTTTTACCATATTTTTTGTTGTTTTTAGGGCCAAGACTCTTTTATCAAAGGTATCTTCAACCTGGAATATCTCAAAAAATGACATAATTATTTTCTCTACACTGTATCCTGAATACATTGGCCCACACAGAGAAATTACCAGCGAAGAGTTTAAACGTTTGGTGGAGACATCTGGAGGTTGGGAAGGACATGCAAAACTCAACGTTTTATCTTTGGAGCAAATAAGAGCTGAGGAAGAAGTTTTGCCGGATTTTTCCTGCTTGGAACCTTTGCGTATGTGTCAATCAAGTTTTTTAATTAGCTATTAAAAAATTCAATTAAAATATTGTGGGTGTATATCTTAGTATGCATTTATAAGATATAATATCAGGACTAATTCAATTAGTCGTATCCAGCACAAATGCTCTATTTTGGATAAAAATGACAACACATAATATCCTGACATATTATTATAATTGTATGGCTAATTATAGCTACATCGTTTACAAATTTAATTGTTTTTTTTGTTTGTTTTTTTAGTTTTCAGTCACAAGCAATAGTCATTATCAATAATCCCTTTAAAATATTCCTCAATTATTCTTCATTTTATGTTCATTAGAATCTGCATTGGATCAAGATACCATTGAAAATCTCATTCTGAATGTAAGTTTAAATAGCTTAAGTAACTACAATCATTTTTTAAAATAGTGTAGTTCAGGGAGAAGTGTGAAAGAGGGACTTTAAAGACCAAATAACCACCTATTTTCTCTACAATTCAGCAATTAGATGCAATTAGACTTAATATGCATTAAAAGATGTTATCAGAATGATCTGTACAAGTGTTATAATAACCAACAGCTCATCCATATTTCAGCCTACCCCATCTATTCATATTCTGTCTATCACAATCATAGATTCCAATTCACAAAAGCCTCATGAAATAGTATCTGACAATTATATCAAGCATATACATGTTTTAAGTAAATTGAAGGTTTTCACTTTGTTTACACAACCACACAATGTGTGTGTTGTGCATTTGTAATCAAACTAACATTGCATGTAATTTGTTTGTTTGTACTTTATTTAAGCGGTGGTATGTGTTCCTCCTGTAGTTACGGTTCAGAGATGAGATTATTTACATGATCCAGTGCCTGAAGGAGCAGCTACACAACCAATATCAATCTGTGAACAAACTCTACCAGTTTGCCATCAATGAGACTGGCATGTCAAGTTCTTACAATGAACTCAAGAAAAATGTGCAGCAAGCTCTGGCTCAGGTGTGCATCATGGTGGATATAGTAAAAAATGATTTGAGATGGTGTAGAGATAAAGCTGTGAATACTATTCTACCTCATTTGTTGAGAGAGCTAATGGAGAAAGAAAAACAGGTATGGATTCTCATTGCACCTTCCAAAGTTGTTTTGTTTTGTTTTTTGTTTTTTTATTATACAATTTAAAGCTCTCAATAATTGTACTTTCTGACGATTGAGTTTTCATGCGGAAGTCTTCCATATTTTGCTGAGTTAGATGATGGTTTAAAGGACTACTTTAATTTAGTGGTTGGGATTTGTTCTTTTTATTTTGGAGCTAACCTACTATACTTAATTAACTTTCAATACATACATTTATCTTCCTCTAAATAATTTCTTGATGTGATATTTTTCGTTCTTGGTACATACCAACAGTTGAAAGAACTGGAAATGGAGTTTGAAGTGAAGGCACTGCCTCGACCTGAAGACCCTTTCAATTGGAAGAATTGTCAGAAGAAGATTAGTGAAGTTACTGCAATGACAAAAACAGTAGAAACTATGGTAGGTTGCTCTACCTGTGAGACAATAGAATATTAAATAGTCAAACATTTGCTGGTATAGTATAATTAATTTAGTCTGCAAACTGAAATGCATTATGTCTTTTTTTATTTTGCTAATTTAATTCCTAGTAGGTAGGATTAAATAAACATAGCTACTTACTAAAATAGCACACATTTCAGGCTAAGAGATATCACGACATAAAAACTGCTTTGTAATGGATCAACTACAACACTATTTATTTGGCAAGTAGTGTTAATCCATTTACAAAGTTAATTTATTACTTGTCACATGCAATAATTAGGGTCAATGAAACTATATTAAGTAGACTTTTTTGTGATTGCAAGATATTTGAAATTAGGTGGCACTAAAGTGATACATAGTTTTCTATTCACACTCCTGTGTATTCAGAAAGGTGGAATCCCAGCAAGCTGCAGTAAAATTTTAGAATGCTGTCGGGATGAGCTTATAGCAGACAAAACAAGAGAGACCAGAAAGAAGCTGTGTGCTTACAGGGATATACTGGAAACTACGTGGGCACTCTACTCTAAAACAGATACAATAAAAGGATTTGTGGATATCTTATCTCAGATTCATCTGGCTCGCAGACAACTCTATGAAGCCAACTTAAGCTCACTAAGTGAAGGTAAGATAATTAAAATTTACTGGAGTGTTTGTAATTATGTATATATATTATATATAGCTACACAAATAAGTCCATGAACATTGTTATAAATTGCACAAGAGAAAGCTTGCTTTTTTTTGTTTGTGCACAGTGAACATAATTTCATCATCAAGTGCACAAAAAATGACTGATCCTCAAGTAAAAGTATTTGCAAACTTATTTCCATGAAGTGATGACATACTAGCATAATAGAAATTACAATTACATGTTAGGCAAAATCAAAGGAACTGAATATTACAAAAGCTAGCTTTATACCTGAATCCGTAAATATGACCAGATAAAAAAAAAAGTCTACCCATTAATTTAGTGATTATGTAGAAAAGCACTCACATTTGTAGCTTACATTGAACACATAAACATATAACTTAGTTAATGTTTCAAATAAATGATTGATCAACTATTTAATGAGTTAAACATTAAAATGCAATTAAGGGTGCTGGCACATAGCAATGCATGGGCGCCTTTATTCGCACGTTATCTACCACAAAGTCATGCCCGCTTTGTAACAAATTAGTGCCCATGAAATGCCGCTGTGCCTCACTCACCACTACGCACATACAGTTAGGGCGGGGCGGAGCCAACTTACAATAAAAATCCTTGTGCACTAAAGTAATGGATCCAGAATCTTCTCTCGCATACTGTTCAGGAATGGACGAACAGCTATGGTTCAAACTTTGCCGGGGTTTAGGGCCACAAGGGGTCGACCCTATAACATTGAGATATTTTTAATATACGGAATTTTATAGAAATAATCGACAATAGTTCACGTGGTAAGGTGAGTAAATACAAAAGTAAAATAGAATTCAACAAAAAACTCAATGTTATGCATACACGCAAGGGTAAGAAAATGATATACAAAATATCAGCTTCTAAACTACGGCGGTAGCCGTACAGTACTGCTGTGAAATCCAAAATGGTGATGGGGATATTTCTTGAGATGTGATCGACTTCCAGTCTTCATTCTTGGTAGGTGCTTTCTCCTAGTAGTACTTGCTGGCCTGCATAAATAAAATAACTTGGGGAACAGCAGAAGTAAGTTTAATACACCCTAGCAACCGTGGCCAATTTAGCGGGTTTTTCGCGCTCAAAGAGTGTGCCAGCACCCTTAATTAAGCTTAGTTATTTCGGAATGCATGGTCAGCGCAAGTAATCATTCAAAAATTATGTTATTTCCAAGTAATCAAGAACTTGTCTAGGTCAATTTACTGGTCATCTATTCTGTACAGGTAGTATCATAGAACAAAGTAACATTTGGGACAATTTTCAAGGCAAGGAGAGAACTCTATCTAGTACATGTAAGTATTTGAAATGGAGTGTTATTACAAGTAGTTATTATAGTTTATTTGTGACTAATAAGAATTGCTTGCCATAATTAGGAGGTGCTTGATAAAAGTGATGTTTTAGTTTAAGAATGATTCTGAATGTAAAATAATGGTATAATAATGTGTAGTAATCAAAACATTGGTACTGATGTCTCTGTTGGTATAATAATGTGTAGTAGTCAGAACATTGGTACTGATGTCTCTGTTGGTATAATAATGTGTAGTAATCAGAACATTGGTACTGATGTCTCTGTTGGTATAATAATGTGTAGTAATCAGAACATTGGTACTGATGTCTCTGTGTTCAATTGAGCTAAAAAATTACAGATTGGGAAAGAATGTTATACCTTAAATTTTCCTTTCCTGTCTTTAAATTTAAGTATGGTGTAATGATTATTTGGTGGCATTATGTACTATTATTTCACAACCCTGTCAAAAAAATTAAGAACTTGATGAATCCTCCCTATTATATAGACTGAATTATTTAATACAAACAAAAGTAGCTTATGAAGTTAATCCAGTATTAGACCTAACTATTGAAGATGATTAAATAATATGAAATATTTACGTTTATGTTTGACTTTAGTAATAATAATCGTGATAGTCTACAGGCAAATCAGTCCCAATGCTGTCCCCATCAAATGTTTTTTTAACTTATTTTCAACATCAGGTAGCTATTGATCTATTTAAATTTTTATAGTGGTAGCTTCAATCATTGCTGACATATGCAATCTGACTGTTTCAATCAACATTCATCTTTAACACATAGTTAAGAAGTAAATCAAAGTTTTCCCGACCATTCTTTTGTGTCGCATTATGCCCGATTTTCCTGGTCATGGTCTCATTTGTCTTTATTACTATTTACTCTTTATAATTTTATTCTAAATTTACCATTGTTGTTATTATCAGTTTAATTATTACTAGAATAGGTAGTAGTAATAACTGTTCTTTGACTAGTATAATAGTCAGCTAAATGACGGTGCTATCATTCTAAAACATTATTTACCAAGTCACTCTTCACTCATTGCAACTATCATGATGGAAAAACTATTTTCAAGTTATGATAATATTTTTGTTCTTTAGTAGATTCACTGGTAAAGATTGCGTATCCAGAAGAGTAAGTTTGCCTGGTATGTACATATGTATTAGTTTTTCAGGTATAAATAACATCATTGTCTGTATTATGATAACAGTAGGTATTAATTATGTGTTTATATTTTATTCATGAATGATGCCCATACTTTTTGTATGTTATACCATTATAACGCGATATCTCTGTTTATGAGGGTAATCATGCATGGAATCAATTATAACAAATTGTAATGGGTTGTCATAAATAATTACAAATGGTACAAACTCAATTATTTCATTTAGTAACAGTGATTTCCTTGAGTAAAGTCGTACATTCCTTCTAAGTAATAGTAGTCTTCTTTCTTAGGTACAGGGCAGGGGACACAGTACTGATGACTCCAGTGAATACTCTAACGAGTGGAGCTCTGCCCTGCATCCTACATCTGAACTGGAAGACTCCCTACATGGTCATGAACTTCAAATGTTTTCAAACAATGGGGATTAGTCCTGGAAGAATGTGGGTTTATGATGTTTGTTGGGATAACTGATATAATATCGAAATTTAGGGAGTTTTTAAGAATCAGAAATGCAAAATGAAAGCTTGTCAGAAAACAATGGGGTAATACGGCAGACTTATGACTGTGTGGGTTTTGTATGAGAATGTGATATAGATGTATGTGGCATATATGCCAAAAATGCACTGTTGCCTTCATTTGTTGTTGTTTTAATTTAGTTGTTTGTTTCAAAGATGGCATTATTATAAGCAAGCATAGCTCAATTTTGTTCATTGAGCTAGTTGTGTTTGATGTTAAAGAGTTACATGCTTGCTAATTATGGTTTCATATATTATTATGACTAGAACATTAAATGAAAATGTTTAACTTTTAAGTACAATAGGCTTATTCTATTGTCATTTGTGCACAGGACAACAGCCAGCATACTTTGGGCATAATAAGTAGTAGAATAATGTGGGCATAGTGCTAGTTCTATGAGCAAGTTTCTTTGAACATGAGTATGACCTGTCATACTGATTCAGCAGTAAAACTAATATTTGCTGCTGAACCAGGCTTTCCAGTCTTCATATGTGACCGTCTATGGGAAAATCGGGCACAACGCGGCATGCGTAGACGTCGCAAAAAGATCGATTTAGTTCTTAAAATTGTATTAAATAAGCCTAACGAAGGGAACGGTTAGGTGATATATAGCGGGAATGGCTAAAGCTACGGCGATAAAACTTGGAGAGCTTAATATCTGCTTGCCGAGGAGTGTGTAAGTGCAACCAAAAAAAAATTTCGTCGGAGCCGCGTTGTGCCCGATTTTCCTGTAGACGGTCACATATAATCTAGAGTTGGAAGCATTTAGTCCAGTTAGTCTATTTTGCAGGCTTCCACTACGATCACCATTAAGCTTAAACACACTCCTCCACTGTTTTTTTCTTGATGGAGAAACTAGCTGATCTTCAACATACTATTAACTTTGAATGCACACTGACATAGATATACCCATACTTCACAATAGTTAACATTTCTTCTTTAAATAAGTAGGGATAATTTTGAGAATAATTGGTGAACATGAAAGGAATTGCTGAAAAGCATATGGGGTAAAAAAAAAAGCATAATCACTTCAAGGCACTACTAGTATTATATTTACTCTCATGTAGGCCTCAACTAATTTTTGCAAAGCTTCAAAAAGACCCACAAAAATTGAACTTCAGAGACCATCGAGTGTTTGGGCAAGACTTTGGAGTATTTGAAGGCGCATTTTACAGAGCAACTGTTGAACCTGTCCCCATTCAGTTCACAGATCAGCAGTTTAGTTTGCTGAGTCAGAATGATCAGCAACTGTCCGTGCGAAGTCAAAGATAAAGGTCGTCTGCAATGACTTTTTAAGAAAATGTTTTAATGATATGTGTAATTTCAATAGATCATCACATTGTTCATCATATGTTTATATTTGTTTTTATCACTTGGCAATACAAAGAATTAAGGTCGTCATGTGTAGTAATAACATTGATTATTTTTTTAAACTCCAGACTAGATATATTGTTGTGTTCCCTGTATTTCAAAATATACCAACAAAGTGCTATAGTAAAGAACAGTCGAAAATGCAGTTCTATTTTTGGTTTAAATAAGAACTTTCAATTAATGTTTTAGCTTTTATTATTGTTGCTTAAGTGGCCATACTTTTCACAGTAATGAGGAACAATAAGCACAATTGTAAATTCACAATTTTAAATTGATACTGTGATATTTTACAATAGCTATCTATGGCAACATTTAAAATTTCTCAGGCTAAAGTGTGTAATTAATTTATTATTGTAAATACTTGACACTAACAATATGGAGTGAGAAGAAACCACACCTACTGTGTGTATGTTATGTCAGTTCTTAACCCCTAGGTGATCATGCTGTTAATTGAGGAGTTGTAATTAGCTATACATTTAGGTGAAAACATTATTGATTGCTTTATTATCAAATAGTCACCTCCACATAAAGCTGAAAACTAGACGTAAGTGAATAATTCTTTAAGCAATACTGCCAGAATCCAAAGTACTGCATACTTTCATTTATTAAATATAAATACAAATACTTTCATTGTGTTGTTAAGGATGTATTAATCCCAACATTCACACATGTATTATACATAGATTAATGGTCATTTACTTATCAGACTGTAAATGCCATGGATGCCAATGTATTTTTCAGTATATCTTTAAAAGTACACATATTTGGCTTTATTCACCCGTTTTCTCACCAGCATATCTTGACAGCTGGGAAAATAACTGGGTATAATATGCTTAATATTTACCCATAACTTAGCCTTCCAATGGGAGGGTGGGAAAATTATGCCCGGTTGAATTGTGACTGTAAAATTGTCTTTACAAATATGATGAATTGACAGATAAAACTGCAATTTATATTCAGGGGTTGAAGCTTAGAGGAAGCAATCTCAATGAGGCAACCCACAAGCCTAACATGACCCACACCCTTTATATCCAAAGTCCAAGGCTATGGAAACAAAACCTTAGTATCTTGTAGTTCTAGCCATCAGATCACAGTATGATGATACTTTGCAGGAAGTGGGGGTGGGGGACTGATGAGGACAGGATCCCCGACTCAACTAAGTGTTTTAATATAAAGGGATGAAATGTACCAAGGCCATACAGTTTACATTACAACTGCATTCTAACACATACTCTTCATTCATAATATCCAAATCATTGGAGAGACACGAAGAGCCTTCAACAAGATGCATGTCGCCCCCTTGGTTATATACACAGAGAAATAGTGAATTAGTATCCAGGATCTTTACTCCCTCCCAGAGTAATTGTATTATGTATACTCAATGACTGACTAGTTCTTGGTTGGCTATCCATAATTTAATGTGATTTTCAAACTCATCACATAGCAAAAACACAAACAAATATTTATATTATTTTGTTGACATTTCAATCACACTGTGTTGGTCTTCATCTGAGCATTGAACAGAATAAAGTGATGCTGCTTAATAGCATGAGGCAAAGAGTAGTACAAATATGGCAATGGGTCTTTGTCAAGCTCTGCATAGTAATGACATCATCTTTGAGAGTGTCTATTCCAAGCAGCTTCTAGTATCTGTTATCATGTTAGAGTAATTGCTGGGAGTGTGTTAATTGTAGGTGTAGTGCTTTTTTCACCAGCGGTTCATTCCTCTGTGAATCTGTATCCAGGATCTTTACTCTCTTCCAGTCAGGTGTGTGTCCTGCATCCCATGGGTATTAATACATTACTATTTAAGTCCGACAATTGATTTTGTAATAGCTAGCTAGTGTATTATAGCACTGAGGTTTCGCACCACTGCGGTGCTTCATATTATAATTGAATGATTAGTGCAAACCCTCAGTGCTACAATACACTAACAAAATCAATTGTCGGACTTAAATAGTAATGTATTTGGCTAGTCTTAATCATGTATCAATACAGCCTCAAACAATGAAATCAGTAGGGGGGGGGGGGGGGGGAAAGAAAGAGTACTCATTATAGTAAATAAAGAGATTCCTCCGTTAGGATTAATTGCCAAAATATTTATTATTTCAACGTAACATAATCTATTACATTCTTGTATGTAGCTATAGGAAGATCAAGGTGAAGTTTAAGCTGAAATTTGTCACAAATTCATAGTTGAGCTCACTACACACTATTATTAATCTTTAAACGATCTCTTATTCAAACATTCCCTTTTGTTCAGTAGTTTACATAACCAGCTACCACATGCTCGGTTTGGCTAAATGAGCACAGTTGATGGAACCTGCAACAATTTATTGACCGAGCGTCAGAGCTTTGTGCTCGCTAAGAAAAGGTTATAGCTACATACAAGAATGTAATAGATTGTGTTACGTTGAAATAATAAATATTTTGGCAATTAATCCTAATGGAGGAATATCTTTATTTACTATAATGAGTCCTCTCTCCTCCCCCCCCCCCCCCCCCTCCCTTTTTTTTTTGGTTTGCCAAATTAAGACTTAAAAAGTTGAAAGTTAAAGAAGAGTGGCTAATAAAGGTGACAATATTCCACTTATTTTTTTGTAATTATCTTGAAAGGAAGTCAGATTAAACAGTGAAGAAAAATCATATATCTTATTCAGCTTGTAGTTAGCTATCCTGTATTATTATATATTATAATACTATTTCAATGAAAATATTTTAATGAATGCTTTTAAAATGGAAAGATAAAAATTGGTTGAGGCTTTTATTATATTGAAAATGAGAGTTTCCTATGTGAAAAAAAATAAATTGATGGAATGTTTTAAATGTAGAACACCATAGAAATCTCCATTTAGAGCTGTCTTCCACCAGCATTTCTAAATGCCTGCATGAGTTCTACATAGTGGACAGGTAGTTTGATGCTGCAAACATAGACAAAGATTACAAAATTAAAATATTGACAAGAAAATATTGTTGAATATAACCTGTAATTATATTCTCACTTACTGTCAGCCATTCATCTACGCAGTCTTGATGGAATTCATGTTTGCAAGATTTCAAACACTCTTAAGGTATCTCCAGACTGAAAAGTATTCAGACACACTGTACACCTGTCAGAGAAGTAATCCAAGTTATATATACCTAAATAATATGTGTCCAGTAATTTATCAAGTTCAATTTTTTTAATGTGAGTAGCCATGTTTAAATTTATTCTTTACTCACCTGCTAGAGGAGTCAGAGTCATGATCACCTTCTTTAAATGTTTTTATGGGAATATTATTGATATCTACATAAGTAATATAAATAATTAAAATTACTAAAATATTCATTGAAGCTAACCTTTCTGACCGAGTCCACTGAAGTTGGAAAACTTGGAAAACACTGAAACAAATCTTTGTGATAGTCGTTATAGAAACCTGCACAAATGAATAAGTCCTGCTAGCTATCAATGGAAGTGTGGTGTATGCACTGTTGCTATTCTTGGTGGCAACTACCAGCTTTTAGATCCTGTGCCAAACCTGAAATATATTATGCTAAACACTAAAAGAGCATACTGACTATGAAGTAACTATCACAGGTAATGAGAAGTTATACATGGAGTGCTATAGGCACAGCTTAACTGTTGCCAGAAAAGCAAATGAAAAAACAACTACAGATGACGAGTTCAAAAGTTTGTGACACTATTAAAGGTTCATTATCACCAGTTCAGGCTGTTACAAATGAACAGGAATTGACTATGTCCTTAGATTAACGGCTGTGGAAATAGCTGAACAACTACTAAACAATCAAGCTTTAACCCTTAGTAATGCCTTTAACATGTTTAAAAATAACATGGAATCCTTACTTCCAATGAGCACATCAGATACTCCTTCAAAAATTTGTAGTCCAAGGTGGTTACTCTGTCAGCTTTCATTTCTTCTAAAGCATCATCTTGCATATACCTGTAGGGTGAAAAAACATGTTACTACTTTGTACAGGCAAGGTAGGGAACTTGATTGTCTTTCCCATGCACTTTTCTCTCTCAATACTCTGAAATAAAATATGAAGAAGTCTAAATACCAGGAAGTTGGTCCCACACTAAATAAAATACTTCATTCACAGGCTGACAAATGTAAACTATCAAATGTTTTTTTAATATAGAGCAGCAAATACAATTAACAGATTCGGTTTTATGGAATTTTATATGTACACTGACTCAGTCAGCCAGAGAGAAAAAAAATCAAAGCCATGCACAAAAATATGAAGGTAACCTAAAAAATCTCAGGCGTCTTTTTATTTTATTTTTTACTCTTTTGTATTGATAAAACTTGCTCAGTACCATTCCACATACTGATAGCTGATCTTATTGATTGTCATGGTTGAAGCTCAGAATTAATCAAAGTATTCAATTGTCTGGGTGTTTGTGTAAGTTCTGATACTCTACAGCGTCATATACAGGGAACAACACAACAATCTATCAGCAATAGGTTATTGCAAGACATGAACTGTAACTTACTACCAGTATTTACTGCCAACAATATTGACTTTATGCATAGCTATATAGTCAAGTTTTTAATGGAAATCAGTAGCATAGTTGGCATGGTACTACTATACAGGCAGTTCAATGTAAACCATCTTTTGACAAATTGTATTCCAACAAGGCATTGATTCCAGGAGCAAGGAGAACACATGCACTGCTATCTCCAATGGGTACACCTGAGAAAGGTACACGGTCTCCTCTTCCTAAACAAAGCAGAGCTAGAACCTGTAAAGAGTTTCCAAAACCTTCCTTGACTGCTAGAGAAATTTCTTACGATTTCACTCATGTAACCACCACTAATAAACCTGACCCATTTTATATATTGAAAATTTCAGAGTTAGTGAGATTGAAAGCAGAAAACTTAATGAATTTATGACTCATGCAACCAGTTACTGTCTCCTGCAAAGCACTATGCCTTCAGAAAAAATAGCAACTGTTGGGCCTTCAAAGTTTTTTTTTCAATAGCTACGAAAGCATCCAAACCAGAGGTTGGAATTGTGCAGTATGTACAGGTGTTGGACGAAGTGGCTGATACCAAATATACTATTTTACATGTAATTAGTGAGCTTCATGCAGAGTATATCTCCAAGCATGACCACAAGTACCTGGTACTTGAGGGAGATGCAATAACATACGACATCATTCAGTCTATTAAGCATGAATATGGACCAGACCTAGGCTGGTTAGTACCGTTTCCTGGAGATTGGCATCTTTAAAGAACTACCAAAATTGCCTCATGAAACCTTTTTTTGAGGCAGGCTTGAGGGACTTAGCAGTGTCTAGCAGTTATCCTGCCTAGACAATTCAAAGTTGCTCCCAGTTCAAAATAACAGACTATTTCCTCATGGAAGTATGGGAAGCCATGTACAGAAGCATGCTAGAAAATAGTCTAGACAGCCTTCCTAAAAAACAACAGATATTACTCGTGCTCCAAAGGAATTTAATCATGTAAACTATTGTGGTGTAATCCACCACCAACAGTGTGGGGTCCTCAGGTAAACAAGTGATTGGCAAGCAACCTTATCCTGAAGTACAGAGATAGTGACTGCACTATACATAGTAGCCACACTGTAAATGATCTTTAGCTTACTGTAGTCTCGTGCAGCTTTTATAAAGCTGGCCTACTATTAGTGTGTGAACCGTGCTATTCGTTGCACGAACAACGCGATTAAAAAAACACGAGGCAAATCCGAGTCCTATTTCAATAGCTTTACGAGCGCTACTGATCCTTAATAGAACAGGTTACCCGTGCTATCACTCGCTAGTAGTAGGCCAGTGTGTTTTTTTAAAAATCATTTACAGTGTAGCTACACTAGATAGTGCACTATCTGTATATTTGAGGTTAAACTTTCTCAGACACTTCCGACGGCTCCCTTTCTAATCTGCTGGGAAAATATCCGTTGCTTGTGCTATTAATATCGAATCGCACACCTGCCGGTGCTATTACTCTTACTAAAGTGCATTACGTTACACTTTATAAAGAATAGATGTAACGTAGCAAGCTTTACTGATGCCGATATGAGAGCGAAATTTTGTATCCAAGGAGCTGAATGTTTATTAGGTCACTTGGACTCAGACTAGGCCAGAAACAGCAAATAATTCAAGCTCAGGTTCAGCACGATTGAACAGATGACTATAATTCCAGAAGTTATATGTGGGGTGTGGCTAAAATATTTACTTCCGGTCACTCTAAAGGGGGATTCGACCGAACCCCTCGAACCCCCCCTGGCTACGGGTATGAGGATTATGGTAATTTTATGATGAGACGATTTATTGTTCCATACCTCAAAAAGGGCAGTCAAGAAGTTCACGTTCTTTTGATGATCCTGGCAGGCAAGTAGAAAATCCAAAACAATTTGAGCAGTCCCGCCGAGATAATACATCTATAAGTGACCATGTTTGCTTTGTATTTTTTGACGATGCTGAAGTACCTATAAAGTGGCAGAATACCATCAAGTGTAGAGTATGTAAAAGGAAACTGACAACTTACCTATCAGACTACTTAGCTAGGAAAATCAGGCCATTTCTGACTCAATCACAAAAATTTGTGACCTTTGTGCAGTGGAAAATGTCAATGTAGTAGTAACAAATGACACAGGAGCATGTATGTGGCCTGTCATTGAATCCAGAGTGGATGAATTTGACACCAGACTTTGGCTTCACTTGAAATACTCGGCCAGGTATAAAAAAGTTTATTCTCTTCCCAGATACAGATGTGTATCATATAATGTCTTCCTTTGGTTACTCCATGCCAATCTGTGATTGTACAAATTAGTAGACCAAGTGATAAAGAACTCAAGGTGCACAATGTGAATATCCTCAAAGTCAATCTGTGATTGTACAAATTAGTAGACCAAGTGATAAAGAACTCAAGTTGCACAATGTGAATATCCTCAAAGTCAATCTGTGATTGTACAAATTAGTAGACCAAGTGCTAAAGAACTCAAGTTGCACAATGTGAATATCCTCATTGATTTACAGGAGAGATCCTGACCTAGTGCGTATCACAGAAATTAAGGGTGGCAGTACATAGCAACGCGCACCGCCTGTACATCCATACATTAATTTATTGTCTCCTCAATTGGCTGTTTCCTCTCTTCCTCACAGTGACTTGTTTAACACCAAAGTGTACCCTTCGTATCCCATTGCTGTACTCCTGAGCTATAGCAAACAAACATTACAATAAAATCACATATATATGTAATAGTATAAACAAATATTGAGGGTTGTATAATTCTGAGACACCAGGGCTGAGCCCGAGTGGCGTGGCTCTGTGAATAGCAATACAAACATATTTATCGGTTTATAACTATTTTATAGCCCATGGACATAGCTACCGTGACAGATATAATGTTCTTAGTAACCATTTACAAGGTTAGAAGTGACCTAAATCTGATGATACGACTAATATCGACCGACACTAACGGTTATGTAAAACAATGATTTGATTTTAAGACTTTTGACATAACTGCACTTTAATTATTAATAGCGACAAAACACAAAGGAATAAAAGGAACTCCCATTCAATACTGCGTTAACTAAGACTTCCTGAGTGCCAGATAACATTATCGAAGAAAGGACTGGACATTGCTCACTGGAAGCTCCCCGCCAATGTATGAGAGAACCAGGTCAGAACAGCATCAAGCTATTTTAATATGCTACTGACAAAAAAAAAGATTTTTCAAGAACATTGAACTGTAAGCAGAGTACAATTCCATTCTAGCAATATTCAGCTCTCAGTTTCATCATACTTGCTTTTTAATATCGACAGCAGCAAAACACAAATTACTCTTCGGTCATTATCCAATTATTTATAATGGTTGCTACGAACTATATCAACTTTTTCCCTCTAATACATTTTCGTTCGGGAATACGGAGGACTATATCAGATTTATAGTACCGGACTATATCAGATTTATAGTACCTGACGACAAGCGTAGTCGCTCAGGTAAAAGGCCATAAATAAGTATATGTATATAAAGTATATATAATATATATAATATTAGGCTTACGTTTTCATTTATTGACAGTGTTAGATCCCTGACTAATTTCTTCTTTGGAACATCAGTCCATGTACTAGTCTCACTTGCCTTTACCTTCCACTCCTCCTTTTCCTCGTCAACTAGGTTGGACCGTCAGACATTACAGCACTTTTGTCTACAAGCACAGTGCACAACTCAACTAAAAATATCAATATGAGTAGTTGTAGAACGGACCTCTCGATATCTTGCCAGCTTCAGTACTGCAGAAAAGTTGAAAACCACTGCGTTTCCAGGGCTTCTTCACCTTCATACTAAATGCAATACATATAAAGTTTTTAAGGCATTAGGTCATTACAAGGGATTCTATCCAGAGGAAGTAATGTGTATGTATATGTGTATGTATGTACGAGTGTGGGGATGGGGGTGGGTTTTCATAACTAGTTTCACCATCATACACATCAATGAAAATGAAAAAAAAATTAATCAGCAACAACCACAATAACAAAAAAAAAGATTTATTAAGGGTGGCCGCACACCGCCTACGCAATATTTTGTTTATGGTTGCTATGCACGATTACTACTATTTTATACTTACAGGGGCTTCTCCACTACAACACAGGGACAAAGTACCTGCCGAAGGCGGCTCTCACTGATTTTAGAGTGAATCTGGAAGAAATATCGGGGCCTGGTTATAAAACTTTGTAGCACTTTTTTTGAGCGGTGCGACAAGTTGGAGCTCCGCAATTTGGTGCACTACTAGCCAAGCCGATACTCTCCTCCAAGACAACGAGTTCTTTTCAATTTCAATATTACTTTATGATTTATTCGCAATTAGTTCTATTTATAAGATTGAAAAACTCGTTGTGGTGCAGTTCAGGTTTACCCGTATGTAAAAAAAATTGTTCTCATTATTAGATTCCAAGAAAAACTGATAGAAAATTGGAACTTTAATTCCACTCGCAATTCTTGAGAATTAGCCCCACCCCCATGTCTCGTACTCCTGTACGCAAGCAATATTTTTTCAATTGGGTTTGTTTTGGTTCTAAAAAGAGCCCGCCTATATCAAGAGTAAACAAACATCAATCAATCTGTTAGCTATTTTAATCAGGCATTGGTACATGGAAACGCTGTCTTCATAAGAGAAGTGGCTAAACAGGCCAAAACACTCACTGTGTACACTTTCAACGCGAAACTTCACTTCTTACAACTCCGCTCACTTCCCTTCGCATAAAGCAAACTACACCGCTGGCTGCAAGAAATTATTTGATTGCGACCTGACGCTAGGGGGCATTACTTACACAAAAGCTGGTACCTACGCGGAGCTGAAAGCTTCACATTTGCTCAACAATTTAGTCCAGAAATAAAAAAAATTACATAGCACAATGAAAGGTCCTAAACCTTCGCTCTGAGTAATTTCATACCTAAATCAGTGGTTAATTGTCAGTAAATGAATAATGTCATTGTACCTTTATACAACTTACAAACACTTTTTTGCAACAAGATAATAAATTCGACAAAGTTATACTGTATTATATTACACGATCTCAAACTCTTAACAGATTAAAAAACCCAAATAACTAACTGTAGAGAGTAAGTTTCCTGAGTCAGTTATCGAAAGGGTCAGTCAACCAAACAATCAAAATACATTAGAAGCACATGCAAACATGAAAAATAGCTCGCCTACACCCTCCTGTAGTGCTCTACACTAATTTTTTCCATGGTGTTCAGTTATCCAAATATTTCACTTATCCAAACACATTCTACTGTAATTAGTAAAATCTGGCTCACAGATTCAGTAAGCAGAATCTTTCTATGGACAAGTCCACACTGTATTACCTATCAAGTGTATGAAATTGCTATTTTAGCTCTCTTTTTCTGCAGCGACCACGTTCTGCATTAATCCAGTGCTATGGAAAGGAAAAAATATATAATATAATTAACTTACGCATGCTGTATTTATAGTAAAAACTCCAACGTGGTAAAGGTACATGATTGATGGCAATTTCTCAAAGGTGTATTCTCCCCTATCCTCCCCCCTTACTATCCTACCATGAGCATTAAAAACATTTGCTTTATATCCATGCATTTTTGGAAAACGTTACTTTTCAAAACAGTTCCTGCCCTATGGCCCTAGCATTATATTCGCCAGAGATATAAGCTTACAAACTGAGCGTCCAAAAAACGCCGTTTTCTTGACAGTACTAACAAATGACGTAATGCTCTTTCTCACTGAAAATAAAATCTATTATGTTATGCGCGGTGGCCAAACAACAGTGATGGTGAATCATGATAGGCTTCTTCCATATCATGATAATCAGAACTTGTCTTAAAGCTGTCACCCAAACCATCTACTTCTCCTCTCTCTCTCTCTTCTTCTATATCTTCATTTCCATTTCCATTTGAAGAATAAATGTCATTAATAGCCACAAGTATAAAAGATGTAGAACTGCTTGCAGCCCAGTTCAGCTCACTGATAGCTTGTTCATTTTGTGGCTCTTCAAAAATATCCAGCCTCCTATATTTAGAGCAAGGAGACTCATACTCATCATTCAATGAGGGCCTTTTTCTGTTTCCCTCCATGAAACCTAGATTAGAGTAAAGTATGATTAATTTTAGAATACAAATAAAACAACAACAACGATAGTATTAAAACTAAATTAAGTATTTTAACAATAATATACGAAAGTATCAACATATAGTATTGCTTATTGTTGTAAGGTAACAAAATCTACAACATAGTTCACTACAAGATATAATAACAATAGCGATACTTCTGGCACTTACCATAACAGTGATTAACAGTGACAAATAAACTCTCTAAAAGAACCCAAGTACCAGTACAACCTTCTAATACCGAAAGCGTTAGAGTGTTGTTACGGCTTTGCCTTTTTACTGTACCCTGCGCGGAAGCTAGCAGCAGCACAGCGCGGATGCTAGCAGCAGCATATTGCGGAGGCTAGCAGCAACGCAGTTTGGAACGGACGCTAGCGTGTATATACCGCGCGGTCCAGGAAGCTGAATAATGAAGGACCAAATATGTGAAATTTTAGTGCTACTATACATTTGCTAGCTATAACAAAATCATCTCACACCGAAGGAATTATTTATTGGCTATTCTAATCATGTATTAGTTTAGCTTCAGCAATTAAAACTGTATAAGTAGACCACGGTGTCGTCATAGGAGAAGAATCTACACAGAGAGACGTTTTCAGTACCTACTTTGAGTACTCAGTTAACTTCCCAGCATAAAACATAATTAAGCGGGAAACAAGAAATTATTTGCTCATGTAATTACGACAAGATGATAGAGAGTGTTACTTACAAACTACACGAGCTGACAGCTTCAAGTTGTCTCAAAAATCTGCCCAAAATTAAAACAAATAGCCTAATAAAAGGTCTTAACTCCTTAAGGGTGGCCGCACACCGCCTATACGCAATTTTTTGTTGATGGTTGCTATGCACGATTACTACTATTGTATACTTACAGGGGCTTCTCTACTATAACACAAGGACACAGTACCTGCCGAAGGAGCCGCTCACTAATTTTAGAGCTAATCTGGAGGAAATATCGGGGCCTGGTTATAAAACTTTGTAGCAATTTTTTGGAGCAGTGCGGTAAGTTGGAGCTCCGCAATTTGGTGCACTACTAGCCGAGCCGATACTCTACTGCAAGACAAAGAGTTCTTATCCATTTCAATATTACTTGATGATATATTCGCATTTTTTTCTATTTATAAGATATTGAAAAATTCTCAACGTGGTGCAGTTCATTTTTTTTTGGTTTACCCGTGTATAAAATTTTTGTGCCGTTCTCATTATTAGATTCCAAGAAAAACTGTTACAAAATTTGGAACTTTAATTCCACTCGCAATTCTTAAGAAATAGCCCCACCCCCATATCTCGTACTTACGAGTACGCGAGCAATTTTTTTTTCAATTAGTTTGTGTTGGTTCTAAAAAGAGCCCGCCTATATCAAGAGTAAACAAACATCAATACAACAATAATAAGAGAGTCAGAAGAGAGAGCAGTTTATTGGAGATAGCCATAGGTGAAGGTATTAGATCTGCGCAGCTTGGGAAGTCTTCGCTCCGCAGAAATCGAGCCTGGTATATCCATCCGCTTGAGTTCAGGTGCGCAGAGTCCAGAGAACGGCTACAGGAGGAGAGGCAGCCTGGTGCACCTTGCTGCGTGAGCTCAGACGACGTATGGAGAGTTGCTGTAAACGGGTATGAGACAACAAGAAGCTAAACTAAAACACTACAACTTCGCAAAGTATACTTCTGCTACTACTGCGCGATAGTTTCTGCTCGCGTATTATCAAATGGTGGGGTATTGGCGGGGAATAAATTAATGTCCGGATCTACAGGCAGTGCGCGTTGCTATGTGCGGCCACCCTTAACTCGTCGTTCTGAGTAAGTTCATACTTGTTTTATTGTCAGTAGTCTCCAAAATCAGAGCGTGAAAGACAGAAAAGCAAAGAGACCAACAAACTAACAACATGAAGACCAATATAGCCCTCTCACCATGACCACTGGGGGTAAGTAAATAAGAGCACAGTTTGATTTAAAAAAATCGCTTCTTTATTTCAGAGACCAATAGTCTTGTCTTTATGACTGATAGCTATGTATATACAGCTAAATAATAGAGCGTTATACTTGATATATTTAATGTAACAGGTTGAAAAAATGACAAGACACTTATCCTTACTTGTTCTTCTTCGCATTTACCTTTACAATTTACTCGTACAATAAAGTTAAGGAGAGATTAAGTTGTTTTTTATGTTGGTGCAGAGTCTAATAATGTAACTAACTTAATTTTTAGTTAACCTTATTTTATGTCCTTCACAAGCATACACAAAGGCTGTTGGTACCCATGGATTGAACCTCATGCACTCTATAACTACTATGCTTTTTTATAATAAGTTTGAACTTTTCTAATGCACACTATAACATGAGACATATTCTCAAGTAAGATACTGAAAAGTTGATCAAAATATTTTCATTTAAGTCAGTTAAAATGTTCTACTGTATGATTAGAGAGAAGTTATAAAGATCCTATAAGCTATAATTTTAAGTATTACTACAAGGGTAGTAAGTCTAACTAGCACTATTGTAATATTTACATTTAATTTACATAGACAAAATGACTTTGAGGGTGCTGGCACACTCATTGAGCGGAAAAGCCCGCCAAGAGGCCACAGTTGCTAGGACATGTTAAACTTTCTTCTGCAGTTCCCGAGTTATTTTATTTATGCAGGCCAGCAAGTACTACTAGGAGAAAGCACCTACCAGGAATGAAGACTGGAAGTCGATCGCACCTCAAGAAATATTCCAGTCAATAGAAGCCGATTTTGTATATTATTGTCTTACCCTTGCGTGTATGCCATAACATTGAGTTTTTGTTGAATTTTATTTTACTTTTCTATTTTCTCACCTTACCACGTGAACTATTGTCGACTACTTCTATAAAATTCCGTATATTAAAAATATCTCAATGTTATAGGGTCGACCCCTTGTGGCCCTAAACTTTGGCAAAGTCTGAACGGGAGAAGATACTGATGAGGATTATTATTGTAAGCCGACTCCGCCCCGCCCTAACTGTACGAGCGTAGTGGTGAGTGATGCACAGCCACATCCTTAATGCAATAGTTTATATAACCAACCAAAAATAATAATACAGTTGTTACAGATTGGGTTGAAGAGGTTGATAAGTAGCTAATAAAGTTTGAAATCATTACTAAGTTGATCATCTTTTATAAATAATTATTTATTTATTTTGCAGGCAATTTGCCCCTTTTATTTTACTATAATTGTGTTAGCTGCACTGCAAAATATAACAAATTAATTAATTGTGACAATATCTATAGAAACCTTGGGCTATAGTAAGTGCTAATAAATTTATTTGTCTATTTTTCTGGGGAATATTTGCCACAATAAAATCTGAGGCATGAAAACAATTATTCACAAAAGACGATAAATTTAGTAATATATTATAATACATTTCAAACTCTATTAGCTTCTTATTAACGTCTTGAACCAAAACTATGACAATTGTTTCTCTTTATTTATTTTTTTGTTTTTTTTATTTGGTCATAAACTATTGTCACTTTATAATGAGTGATACATTATAGGTAGTAGTTGTGTTCTTTATAGTTGTATTTGTTTTTATCTATTCCATTATGATTTGTAGTTTTGCACAGCAGACTTTTCTATTGCACACTGTCAAGTGATAATTTACTTCACCAACAAGCAATACAAATTATTTTGTTCCCCATATCATCAGTTATTTTCTCCCTTTTTCTAACTGCCAGGTTATACAGGGCTAGCTCCCCTATTTTATTGGCATATATTCCATTGTTAAGTTTTCCCTATGGTTGATTACCCTTCAATTTATGCTAATTAATTTACAATAGTCAGAGTTTGTTATACTACTGTGATGTGTCCTATAGATCTTGAGTTTGTGAAGACGTTTCTCCATACATACACAATTTATGGTACTCCGGAGAAGCTTTTGAATGAACTTATACAACGATTTTATGTTGTTCAAAATCCTACAATGAACATTAAAGAATTTAACATCAGGAGCCGTATGATCCAAGTTCAAATGATTAATGTTCTGCGGTTGTGGGTGGTTTTCCCTATGGTTGATTACCCTTCAATTTATGCTAATTAATTTACAATAATCAGAGTTTGTTATACCACTGTGATGTGTCCTATAGATCTTGAGTTTGTGAAGACATTTCTCCATACCTTTACAATTTATGGTACTCCGGAGAAGCTTTTGAATAAACTCATACAACGGTTTTATGTTGTTCGAAAGCTTACAATGAACGTTGAAGAATTTAATATCAGGAGCCGTATTATCCAATTTCAAGTGATTAATGTTCTGCAGCTATGGGTGAATATCCCTGGGGAGTTCAAAGGTTAGAAGGAAAAAAAACAACGTAGCTAGTAAACATTCAAGTGGAATAGTTTATACAATCGTGGCAATAATTCCTTCATTATTTTAGATAATGGCCATGCTGTATTTATATTTTAGTTGAAAAATTTAGAATCTTGAATTTTGAGCCCCTTGAAATGAGTAGTAATCGTGGACGCAGTCATTGTAACGGTGATGTCATTAGACAGCTGACCATAAGAAAAGTAGTTTGAAGTGAGTTGATACAACTTCAAGTAATTCAGTATTCAATAAGATTAATACTTAGTTATTATTTATTGCCTAAATAATGTTGCTCTACAAGACAGTATACTTCATGTCATCAATACAGTTTTAATTATTTTTGACTACAGCAAGCAGAGTGAGAGATCATGATCATACGAAAACGAATACTTCTTATAAGAGTACCTTTTGCAGGGGAGCATCGGGGGGGGGGGGGGGGGGGGGGGGGGGGGGGGGGGGAGGGTCCCTCTTTTTGTACTAAGTTCATTGATTAACAAGAGTACCAATATGCAAATGTGTTTATAGGACAGCAGCGTGCTAATCTATACTCTTCTAATTGTGGGGAAAGTTGGCCAAATCTTGCTCTAGCTCTTCCTCTTTGTAGTTTCTGCCACCACGTCACTCAAGGTTTCTTCCCTTGGCACTAACCAGTTGTAGCTAGCCCAATGCTCCCTTGCTGACAAAGATCAGGTTTTAAACTAATTATGTCAAACACAGAGAACACACACGTTGTAGGAAATAAGACATACAGAGAGACTGAACATCCACACTCACACACAAACATTTATACAGTTCATCAGGCACAAACACAATTAACACATTCCACACCAATTATCACAATCAACACATGATTCAGTTCTCACACAAAATGACACACACACATAAATGTCTTTAATGTTCTTCCTTGAAACTCCTCCCATGCCTGCTTCACTACTTCTCATTCATCTCCAGCCCTACATCTCCCCTCTCCAAGGCTGTGCCCCTCTTGGCCAGACTGACAATCACTAGGCTAGAGTGAATCTTCGTCATCCAGTTCCCAGCTCTGCCTGCTGAGGCCATCAGCATTCTCCATCAGTTTGCCTGGTCTCCACTGAATAGTAATTGAATGTCCTTGAAGTTGACCTGCCATTTTCCTCAGCCTAGGATACAGTACAGCTTTGCTGTCTCTCAGGGCCAAACAAGCTATATGGTCTGTGATGACAGTTACATCAGCCCTCTCCAAGTAGACATTGAAGTGGGCAACAGCAGCAACAATTGCCAGGGACTCCAGCTCCGTCATCGAATATCTGTGTTCAGCCCCTTTAAGTTGTCTGGAGTAAAAAGCTACAGGCAACTCCACATTATCCCTCAAAACATGCAAACAAGCACCAATGCCAACACCAGAAGCATCAGTATACAAAATAAAAACATCAGACAACACGGGCACATGTAACACAACACAATCACACAAACTCTTACACAAAGTTGCAAATGCTCCCTCCATCTCCTCTGTCCATCCAACCCTATGAGAGGCCTTCAAGCTTGTGGCAGGAGTGAGTACTGCGGACATGTTTGCAAATCCTCCTACAAATTTCCTGTAGAATCCAATGACTCCCAGAAACCTCCTTAGATGTTTTTTGGTCTTTGGTTTTGCATAGTTAACCATTGCTTCAATTCTGTGTTCAGGCACAGCCAGTCTGCCACTCCCAATCTGATGACCAAGATACATCAAATATTTACGTCCCCATTCACACTTTGACTCTTTGATTTTCAAACCAGCACTGCCCAAACATTTTATTACATTCTTCATATTGGCTATATGACCAGTCCATCAATTGGTAAAGACAACCACATCGTCAATGTATCTGGCTACACATAACAGGCTCCAGCACCTCCTCCCACATTGCTTGAAACACAGCTGGAGCATTCTTAAGCCCAATAGGCATACGGTTGAATCTGAACTTGCCCTTAGAACATGTAATACTGGTTAAATTAATGTAAAAGTAGTTAATCCCTGCTCTCCTCATCAAGCACTATCTGATGGAAACCAGCTGTTCAATTCAGTTTTGAGATACAGCAGCATTTTCCTACCCTGTCCATGATTACAGCCAATGAGGGCAACCAGTGCCTTCTCAATGGTGTCAACTTATTGGCCTCTCTAAATACCATACAGACTGCCATCAGGCTTTTGACAGGCACAAATGGACTGCTCCACTCTTCCTTACTTTTGGCAATGACACCAGCCCTTTCCATTTTCCGCAGCTCAGCCTTGACACTGTCCCTCAGCCGGAATGGGATTTGTCTTGGGTGTGGTGGAACTGGGCAGAGTGGAGAGACGAACGGTAGAATTGCTGCCACCAGACTGTGCAAGTCTCTGGTTAGGCTCCGGTCGACTAAAACTGGGAGACTTCAACTCAGCTACGCCAAGAAGCTGTCCTAAAGCTTGTCTCTGGTACCCCTCCAAGATGTTTTAATTCTTATTGGGTTAAGTAGCTAAATTGAGCAGCACTTTGTATTTGCCAAGAAATATGCAGAAGTGAAAATAAGGGAGGGTTGTCAGCCAATGTATAGAAAACTGACAGGAAATGGGTGAAAAGAATGCCATAGCAAATAACATGGGAATGTGGTTGGGAATGTATGGAGGTGAAAACTATAGAGTAAATGGGATCAGGTAATGTATGAATAGAACTGAATAGATGTAAGTTATGTAAGCATGCAAACCAATAAGTAAAGAACTAATGAGATTAAGGGTGCTGGGACAACTCCCACGCAAATATTCACAATAATTGGATTTTGGTTGCTAGGGATTACTAACTTTTTTCTTGGTGTTTGTAGAGTTCCAACTAAGGGTAGATCCTAAAGAGTACTGTTAATGGACTAACTAAATAAAAAGAACAGGCCTTGGGAGCCTGTTTCGTTCAAGTTACAGCTCCTCAGCCTCAAGTATATAATCCACAACTCCTCTGCGGGTGCCGTCGCTGACGGCCCATTCTTCGTCTACTGCTACATTTGTTGATTGTCTTCAAAACCTTCGTTGTACTTTTTATCAATTCTGCTTTGTTTGGTCTAGTTGATTGTGCTCATTTGATCCTCGCAGCAGCGCGCCCGAATTTTTTTCTTTCAAAAAAAATTGCAACGAACATTTTGTAGCTAAGGTCATAGTCAGCCTGTGTATGACATTTGGAGTCATTTCTACGTCTGGTTTCTGAGAAGTAACACAAAATAGACTCCTGGACTAAAAATTAGTCCACGCGATCTTTTGGCAGAGACTTGATTGCATTCAAACCACACCCACAACATATTCAATTGATTCCCACAGGAAAGTGAGTTCCAGGTGCTCTCTAACTTTCGGGCGCCTGCCGGTTAGCAAACCAGTTTTCTGGCCGCCTCTCCTTCTTGATGATAAGCCCTACTGAAACGAGTGTGAGGAGATTATTGTAGTCTTGTTAAAAGTGTTTTTCTGGGCATGGTCAGGTAAGGGAAGCCTTTTATCAAGCTAGCTCGATGCATATTCAGTGTTTGTATGTACCTGTAATAGATTAGTGAACCATTTTTGCTGCTGGAAAACTCTACAGTTTCAGTTTGTGTACAGTTTTTTGTACTTAGCTATTCACTTCATTTGTTATTAATCCTTACTTAGCTAGCTACATCACAAAATATTCATCTATAATTAGTTGGCTATTTCAAAATATTTTTTATATAAAATAAGTATCATATTATATACATTCATAAAAATTATCACTGGTCATCACAATACTGTAAAATAAAAAAATCATGAGTGATATATCAGGAAGAAGTTTTGCACAAAAATAAAAAATTAAAATAATGGAGTCATTAGTGAGGTATAATTTACCTGTCAAAGCTTCGAGACAATCTGGGAGCCAGTGTCTGCTCTAGGGAGAAACAATACTGATAAAGTAAGCAAAGAAATACAATATCAAACAGCTGCGCTCTTTACAACTTATAGCGGGAGCGGGGCCTCGGTTAGTTTTATCAATTGGTGGGCAGGAAGCTTTGAATTACCCGCCCAAGCTAAGAAAGCGGTCATTTTTACTATTGCAAGCAAGCCGGATTTTTTTGGTTATTTATGGAGCATGGGGTGCGCGCGCGTTGCTGTGTCCCAGCACCCTTAAGGGTGCGCGCACACCGCCTACGCAATTTTTTGTTGATGGTTGCTATGCTCGATTACTACTATTGTATACTTACAGGGGCTTCTCCACTACAACACAGGGACAAAGTACATGCCGAAGGCGCCGCTCACTGATTTTAGAGCGAATCTGGAGGAAATATCGGGGCCGTGTTATAAAACTATGTAGCACTTTTTTGGAGCGGTGCGGTAAGTTGGAGCTCCGCAATTTGGTGCACTACTAGCCGAGCCGATACTCTACTGCAAGATAACGAGTTCTTATCCATTTCAATATTTATGATATATTCGCAATTTTTTCTATTTATAAGATACTGAAAAATTCTCGTTGTAGTGCAGTTCATTTTTTTTTGGTTTACCCGTGTATAAAATTTTTGTGCCGTTCTCATTATTAGATTCCAAGAAAAACTGATACAAAATTGTGACCGGATTTGTGAAAACCCGGCTAAACGCGGCATCTAAAGTTTTCTAATTTATTCTACCAGTAGGCTGCACGGGGCCTTGGGATGCCTTCCTCCTAATTTGGAAGCTGTAGCACAAGCCGTCTTCGCTCTACGCACTACAACACTTCAGTATTTTTGCTAAACTTATTATTGCTAATTTCGAAAACGCCCGGTAAAGGCGTTGCTAAGGTCAGGGGGCGTGCCTTGTGTCCGTATACTATTACTGCGTGTCTCCGGGACACTATGGAATAAATCGGTTACAGGCGGATTGAAAGAAGTCTAAAAGGCTTAATGCAGGGCTCCTTAAGAAACTATGATGACGAGAATTGCGTGAGTACGTGAATTATGTAGAATAGCAAGTGAATTAGTTAGCTACAGTTTTTTCCCGGCTGTTAGTGAAAAGCCCGCCAATAATTTCTTAGCAACTCTCCGTACACGAGTCCAACCGGCTAGTGTTTCTAGCCTCCTAGTGTGAGTTCTAGAGCACGCCATAGCTTACAACTGCGTCATAAGCTAGAGCTAACTGGTGTCTATCCATTTCTGCCATAAAAATTTTTTCGAAAAATATCGACCCATTAGGCTTTACCCGGTGATACTGAAAAAAATTGTTTGCCGCGTTTAGGCGGATTTTCCCAAATCCGGTAACAATTTGGAACTTAAATTCCACTCGCAATTCTTAAGAAATAGCCCCACCCCCTTATCTCGTACTACGAGTACGCAGCAATTTTTTTTTCAATTAGTTTGTATTGGTTCTACAAGGAGCCCGCCTATATCAAGAGTAAACAAACATCAGTACAACAATAACAAGAGAGTCAGAAGAGAGAGCAGTTTATTGGAGATAGCCAGAGGTGAAGGTATTAGATCTGCGCAGCTTGGGAAGTCTTCGCTCCGCAGAAATCGAGCCTGGTGGATCCATCCACTTGAGTTCAGGTGCGCAGAGTCCGGAGAACGGCTACTGGAGGAGAGGCAGCCTGGTGCAACTTGCCGGTGAGCTCAGACGACGTATGGAGAGTTGCTGTAAACGAATATGAGACAACAAGAAGCTAAACTAAAACACCACAACTTCGCAAAGTATACTTCTGCTACTACTGCGCGATTGTTTCTGCTCGCGTATTATCGAATGGTGGGGTATTGGCGGGGAATAAATTAATGTCCGGATCTACAGGCAGTGCGCGTTGCTATGTGCTGCATGAGTTACAGTTATAGAAATGTGGGGTGATAACACCACATTGGGAAAAAATTCACAACTTCAGCACCATGAACTAGAGCAATCTTGCACACACCACTTTAATCAAAACAATCACTTAACCATCCAAAACAGCATCTAACTCTTCTTTACCAAATCCATCACAACTTTCCTCACCCAAACCTTTCTTCTCAGACCACACTTTACCCATTTCCTCTGCACACACACTCACACTATGAACTTCAGCATCTCTGCCATCCCAGTTTTGGTGTTGCTAATGTGAACAACTTTGGCCTTGTTACTATTTTTTCAAAGTGTTGCCATTGATTTGGTTGACTCTATACCTAAAGTAAAAAGGGGTGTGAGATTTATTCTAACATTAGGGTTACGACACCACCGGCCACTCTAACATCTTCACCTTTTTGTTATCAGCTTTATTGATCCTGATGCAAACATCACAAGTCCTTACAAAATCCACAATATCTGTGCCCAAACCTGGCCAAACAAATCTGGAATTAATGATTTTTTTCACACCCACATGAGCTGTTTTGTCATGGGCCAATTCTAAGATTTTTCTCCTCCTGCACTTTGGCAAGACTATTCTTATCCAGATTCTATCATCTTCATCCTGAACAGAATGCACCAGTAAGCCATTTTGCCATGCATAACCTGCTTTACTCTCCTCAGCCAACACCCTACAATTCCTTAGCATCCTCCACCATTTGCTTCCTCAACTCCTCACTGTCAGGGCTGTCCACAGCAACCGGGCAACCCAATGACACTGCACTGATATCCGGTACCGCATCATCAACTTCCTGCTCTACCTCATCCTCAAGAGGAATGTCCACAAAGCTCTCAATAGCTGTTGGCACTTCTTTACCAACTGCTCTTACAGCTTCAGCCTCAACTTTGGCAATCTCCTTGCTTTGTACTCTGGTCACAGCACACACATTCATCTCCTCAACTGCTTCCTTAGCAACCACGTCCTTGGAAACAACTTCCTTAGAAACCACACCCCTAACAACTTCCTTAGAAGTCACACCCTTAAAAACTTCCTTAGAACCACACCCTTAACAACTTCCGTAGAAGTCACACCCTTAAAAACTTCCTTAGAATCACACCCTTAACAACTTCCTTAGAAGCCACACCTCTAGCTCCACCTTCTGTACTCTCCTCTGCCAAGCCGTGACTGCCAACTGCTGACAGGGCTGTAGCAGCATCACCAGTTGGTGATGACTGGGTAACTGGGGTCTCACCAAAATGCCCTGTGACAGGATGCTTACTTCTGCCAGAGCACCCAGAAGGAGAGTCCTGGCTAAAGCCTAATTAACAGGCACTTCAAACAATACTTTGTCAGCCACCATGTCACCATTAGTAACAACCACTTTCCTGACAAATTATTCTCCCACAAACCTAAAAGGAATCACTGCCATTTGCAGCTCAACAGGCGATCCAGCCACAACTTTAACTCTAACCCATTCCTCTACCAGCTGTTGTTCATAAACATGATGACCAGGAACAACAGTGACTTCAGCCCCAGTGTCAGGAGCAATAATGCACTTGAAGCCATTTACTTCTCCATCAACCCACTTAGAAATGACCTGGACAGCCAGCCAATTAATGCTTTTCGTAGGGGGACCACCAGCTTTAACATTCACTTTCTTGTCAACTTCAGGGGCATTCTGTGCTCCAGAGGAACCCTAAATTTGTTGTTTGTTTGGGCATTCCCAAGACTTATGTCGAGACTGTCGGCAAGCATAACATGTCACACTTTGCTTTCTGTCTTCTGTTCTGCCACATTCATAGGAATTATGGCCCCAGCCCTGACACTTGAATCATTTTATGCTAGTCACACTCTCTTTTAACAACTCTTGATTGCTCTCTGGTCTGACCATCTTTAAGTGTTGCAGCAACATCCATCAAATGTGACCGGTTACAGGAAAATCGGGCACAACGCGGCCCCGACGAAAAAATTTTTTTTTGCACTTACACACTCCTCGGCAAGCAGATATTAAGCTCTCCAAGTTTTATCGCCGTAGCTTTAGCCATTCCCGCTATATATCACCTAACCGTTCCCTTCGTTAGGCTTATTTAATACAATTTTAAGAACTAAATACATCTTTTTGCGACGTCTACGCATTCCGCGTTGTGCCCGATTTTCCCATAGACGGTCACAAATTTAGAATAGCTCGGTCATGGCTCTACTCATCCTTCCAAGAAGAAGTGTCCAGCTGGAGGGAAGTTCAAGGCTACTTGGAAACTCCCTGTAGGAATTTTGGCAAGTTCAAAGTGAGAACATCATGCTCATTGCACGCTTTGTAATTCTCATTTTAGTGTAGCCCATGGGAGCTTCAATGATGTAACCTGGCATGAAGCGGGACCTACTCACCAGCAGAGATTTAAGGATAGTAGAAAATTTCATGGGCAACAATATTTAGCAACTGAATGTACATTATGAATGACAAATTGTGACAGGCTCTGCAAAAACCAGGATTTTCACCCTCTCGTTCCCGAATTGTTTGGACGCGCGCGGAAAAATCTAATCTTCTACCGCGGAATAGTGCATTACCGTTTTATTTTTTTAACTCGATGCTGGCTGGGAATACCCCATAGCAACCATATATCACTAAATAGACCAAGAGTTTGGGATTCCCCTCATTTTTTGATTGAGAAAATTGAATAATATTTAGGCTCTCTACTATTACTTTAAAAAAAAAATTGTTTCTTTCCCAAAAAATTCCACTTTTCCCATCAATTAAAAAAAAAAAAAAAATAGAAATAATATTGTTTGATGTACTTCATACCAATATTACATTAGTTCAACAATAAAATATGTTGTTTGCTGTGTTTGGTGCTGATTGTGATCATGTAGGAGACATCTATGAGTGTCCACAAGGAACATATGCCATCGGACATCGGAGCTCCACTACAAAACAATTTCATATACACAAAAACACAAACAACAAAGATATTTGTAATACAAAAATACAAATTATTCATGCAACTTTATGATGTATTGTATGCGGTTTCATACAGGATTTTTGTTTAGGAGGGAGGGGGGGTGGGGCTCCGAGTGTACTTCGCCAGGTCTGGCATCTTCTCTTTCATCAATGGAAGACTCTGCTCCTGTTGCCTCATCTGTATCCTCTTCACAATCCCTCTTCACAATCGAGTCGGTGACTGCATACACATCTGGTCCTAGTAGTACATTCTGGTAAAAAAAAATTAAATTTTTTTGAAAATTTGAAATTGTTCAACAAACCACAACCCACTTTCAAATCTCAAAACTCAATGAAATATATATATATATTATAGCTAAACAGCTTTCTCTATCTCAATATAGCTATAAATAAGTCCTTTCCACAACAGAAGCTTGCTAGTTTTCAAGAGAAAGACTAGAGAAAGACAAGCTTACATCGATCATCTTCTTGACTTCCATTGTCAGTGTCAGAGTTGACGGGGTCTGGTCCCCAACCCTGATACAGGGCCTCCTATAGCCCTAGATGTCGTCTCCCTCTTCTCCGCTTGATCCTGAGTCGCTAGAGTTAGTATCAAGCAAGTCTAAAACATCCACAGCACTGTAACTGGTAGACGCCATCTTTCCAAATTGACTTTGAAAAAAAAAAATTTTTTGCACAGTTACCTGGATCACACGACCGGCTCACTTTTTTCCTATGATGTAATAAGCATTACCTAAGACTGTACGTAATGGGGAGGCCCCCAGTTGAACTGGCGATTTTATAAAAACAAAAGAAGACAGTAAGTCAAACCGCAAAGTCTTGGTCGGCAAAGAAGCGGTTGTTTCAATGTGTTACGGAAGGCTACTGGGCTCAAGCAATTTTTCGCTGCTTCTACAAAGCTCTGGAGATGACTGGATCCATAAATGAAGCTGCTGTGAAGAAGGCAACTTTTTTTAAAATTTGACGGAGAACCGATGTTGTTTTTTTTTGCCGAGGAAGAAATAAACGCAACTGCAGTGAGGTACTGTCGAAACAGCCCTGGCTGAAAGCTATTTTAGATGCTTCTCCAACGCATTGGGCACCTGTGTATGCAATCTGAAGGTTCTAGCTATAAAGTAACTTTTTTTAAATTCGGAGAAGCCAACCGGTCTTCACCCGCTTCAAAGCGGGATTGGGAACGAAAGGGTTAATAAAAAATCTTAATATTTACTAAAATACTTTAACTATACAACATTGTGTCCATTGTGTCCAAAGGATTTGAACAATACGTTGGAGAACACGAGTTACAGTGTCTCAAAACCGGGTATTCAAAATTGGACAAAACGAGATAAACGCCGTTAAACACAATTGCAATTTTTTTGGATTAATTCCGTATACTATAGTCCACGATTGTAACTCTGCGCATGCTAAATGCGCAAGATTGATAACGGGCCGTATTTTGTAAACAAAACATGGCGTGAATGTCTGGTTTGCTGTTGAAGAAGGTTTTAGACGAGTACGGTAAGAATTGACACTCAAGTAAATGTTTGCGGGGTTGGAGTAACCCAGGTTTAGTTATCTGTAAGAACTAACTAACTATTCTGGCATAACCAGAGACATGTATAAGGTCTTATGTTTGCAGGGGTAATCTATAGCTATTTAAACATGTAACTAGTTGCTATTGATAAGTTATTTGTGTCGGGCCCTCTGCTTCTCTGGCTAGGTCCACCCAACAATGCTATAATAATTTCCTTGTCAGTTCAAGTTTTAACCCTTTCGTTCCGCATCCCGCTTAGAAGCGGGTGAAGACCGGTTGGCTTCTCCGAATTTTTAAAAATAGTTACTTTATAGCTAGAACCTTCAGATTGCATACACAGGTGCCCAAAGCATTGGAGAAGCATCTATTTCAGCTAGGACTGCTTCGACAGTACCTCACAGCAGTTGCGTTTATTTCTTCCTCGGCAAAAAAAAAAACATCGGTTCTCCGTCGAATTTTTAAAAAAGTTACCTTCTTCACAGCAGCTTCATTTATGGATCCAGTCATCTCCAGAGCTTTGTAGAAGCAGTGAAAAATTGCTTGAGCCCAGTAGCCTTCCATAACACATTGAAACAACCGCTTCTTTGCCGACCAAGACTTTGCGGTTTGACTTACTGTCATCTTTTTTTTTATAAAATCGCCAGTTCAACTGGGGGCCTCCCCATTATGTACATTATAGATAATGAGTGAGAGTGTTTCAATCAAAGAGTCAGAACTCATGACTGTCCCTGGTCAGCCCTTTTATAGACTGCCAATGGGATCACAAGAATACAGAATATAATGAAAAACTGACCAATCACAGAGATGATAATGAATTATTAAAGTAACCAATCAAATAAGAGCACAAACATTCACACAAATTGTAACAAGTAACCTAGGCAACATAAAAATGATACATAAAATACAGCTGCTACCTAACACACAAACAACATACAAACATACATACAGAATAAATGTCTGGCAATAAGTTAATAATACTGTTGTGGGGTGTGGTCCCACAATTTGTAAGAACTAACTAATTTTGGTGTAGCCAGAGACCTTTTATAGGGTCTTATGTGTGCATGGGTTATTTATAGCTTTTTAAAAATAGTAGCTAGTTGCTTTTGATTATAAACCTCTGTTTTATCATACACATGCTATGAATAGCTATCTACATGTATATTATTTGTGATAGATTGTTTCAATAAGTAGTGGTGTTATGAGTATGTTAGATATGATATAAATACATAAAGGTATAAGTGATTATGATTATTGTTTATTGTAAAATACTATTGGTTGCAAGTGCGACTATTGTGACCAATTTGTTTACATTTTCCACATCGTCGTTTTTTGGGAGATGAAGCAGATATTGGAGGAGGCAAGTGAGTAGGTGGTGATTCGCACATTGGCGAAAGGAGAAAACGTTGGAACTGGTGTAATGCGACGACTGCCAGGTCTCTCAACACTTGGTAGAGAACATGTGATGTCCTTATCATTTTCTGGGCAAAAGGGTCGAATGGAATCGTGTAAATACCATTACCACTTAACTGATAGTCCTTTTGGAGAAATTGTATCAGGAACATCATCACGATGAGGAGACCACTCTTCCTTCAAAAGTTTGATCCATTTGGTTGGGCTATGACTGGAGCTGCACTCCAACGACACCAAGCTGTTCGGAATCAAAATGAAAGTGATGGTATTTTTTAATTCCTATGCATTTCTTCATTCTTGGAGCAAAAAAACTTGTCCAATCCAATCTTGGAACTATAACCAAGCCATTTTCATCTGCTACCATAATGAGGAAAATTGCATTCTGCTGAATCAGAAACAACTTGGGCTATATCCTTTAAAGATCCAACTTTAGTCCTGCGGTATAAACGCTTCACCAAACCGAAACACCATTCTGGGGAAAATTTTGTATGGCCAACAACTAAAAATGACATGGAGACCAGTCATGCATCGCCACAAAAGATAGTGCAGCATGGCACTATTCTTATTCTGCCCTGTGCAATTATCACAGTGCAAATAAACTTCTTTTTCACCTAAACCATGGTGTGTGAAGAAATAGTGAAGCTGGCTTATGACGATATTAGCCCCCTTTCCACACTCGGTAGCCTCATCAGTTAGAAAATTGACCTGACGGGGAAGTGCTTCACAGCACACACCAAAGATGCTGCACTTACGAGGTGTTAAAAAAAAGAATGGCCCAGGTTGCATAGGATCTGATGGATAATGGACTTGTTGTGCATAGTCAAATGAGTAGTGAGCACAAATGGGCTTAGAATTTGGTTCAGTATTTGTATGCAATGGTGGAGGTGAGAAATTTCCATTTGAAGAAAAAAACTGTATATCAGATTTAAGACTATCACACTTCGTCTTGTAAAAGGATCGCTCCAGTTGCACTAAAAAAAGATGATCTTCAGCATTTTTTAATGTTGCACTCTTCTCTACTTCTGATTTGTTGGCAGCTCGTAAAATGGCTGTGCTGTTTTGTTGGAAGGACCAGCACAAGTCAGACATAGGCTTCATAATGGTTATGGACGGGACCAAAGATTTCCATAACTTGTTGAAAATTGAATATCCTACTGATCATCTGACTCAGCTGAATCATTATACAACTTCCAAATGCCTCTTTTAGAGACACTAGATGGTAACAATTTTATGTCTGTACTTCTGTATCCAGGAATACGCCAAGGTAGAAGAATGGCATTTGTAGCAGCATAGTTCACTAAAAATCGAATTACATTCTCAACACAAACAAAAGAAAGAGCATTATGTGGAAGACGCTTCAAGTTTCCATGCAAACGTAGACTAATACCATGATCCTGAATGTGTAACATTAAATTCTCGAATCGAGTCTTATCAATACCATGTAAAAATCTGAAAGTGGTGTGACAAATTCTCTTACCATGATGGTAGTAACTCGTATGAACTCTCTTGGGTGCAATCAATGAATACTTTGAATTCAATTCAAAAGCAGACAAGGCAGACAACTGGCCAAGAATAAGCAAATCCAAGTCATGTTTACTTAGACTAGCTCAGTGTAAGCTATTCATTGAGTAATGGTCAGAAGAAAACTGGAGATAGCATGGGCGCTTCTCATGTAATTGACATCCACAACCTTTTTCAATGAACTTCATCACTGCCTCATGTTCTTCAATATCAGACGAAGTTGGTTCTATTTCCACCTCAATCATTTGCTGTGCACGGATCAGAGCCTGGTCAACAATCTCATCACTGGTCAGCCCCTCATCTTCATCCTGATGTTCATCATCGCTATTCTGACTTGAACTAGCTTCATCGAATTCATTGTTCTCACAATGGGCTGGAAATTGCATTGAACTGGTGTTGATTGGTGTAGACAGTTTAGCAGAAACAGATCGGCATCTAATGATTCGAAACTGTTGTTAACATGTGGAGCAGCACCACTTGCTTCAATACTGTCATCATCACTGTCACTTTCTGTTAAAATACAGGCTTATGTTTCAAAATTTTCACGATCATAATTATTTATACATACCTGTACTATTTTCTTTGCAATAGTCTGGCTCTCTAGGATCAAAGTAGTCCTCAATGACACCCAATAAAAGCTCTTGATCATGACCACTAAAATGCAACACACTATTGATTGCTGCTGTCGTCTCCAAAAGCTTTTTATCGCAGCACTTGAGTGACTCAGGTAAGAAACGGAGACGTCTCCATAGCGGGAAATTCCCTATTCGTTCACGCAGAGATTTCAGTAACTCCCACACTTTACGTAGTACTAATATCCGTATACACGGAAAAGAAATAAAAGGAAAAAAAAAACTTTTCAACGGCGCGCTCGGTATCTTGCAAACACATTTTTAACCTTTGAAATTTGGCACAATGATAGAGCAAAGACTATACTTGATAAGTGAAAAAACAAAAATGATGAATTTTGACATAAGTCAGTACTTTTGCCTTTTTCTAGCTTTGATTTTTCTGAAAATACCTGGTTTTCCCAGAGCCTGTCACAATTAGTTAATAAATTATGTTCTTTCGCTACAGTATTAAAATGGTATCTTGAAAACTGAGCTATTAGGATAAATTTCACTAGTGTGGCAAGAAATTTCTCTTGACTCTGCCTCATAAAAGTTTTCATGTACCACTCATACTATATATACTACAGCCTTCCCTGCTATTATTCACTAATATATACGTGTAATAAATATGTACTATATAGTGTAGCTTATGCTACCTCCAGCAAAAAAAATAAATAAAAAAATAAAGAAAGACATAAGATTCAATTAAGTTCATAAGTTATCTAATATTACATAAAACCTCTTAAATAGCATAAAATCAAAATTTTGTAACCTTAAATAAAATAAAATCTGATTTCATTATTAAAATTTGATTCATCTAACCATTTGATTTTGCATATTTACGTTGAAAACTCTACCATGAAGTTAAGGGTTTCTTCACAATCTGTACTGGTTCAAAGGTGTCTGGCATGCTTATCTTAATCTTATAACGTTTCTTCTTCATCCAATCCTAGACCAAATAAATAATATAGCCATTCTATATTAAGCCCCATCTTCATAACTTACTACTACTTGCTGTACAGTTAACCCTGTATCATCAGCAGCTCTTTGCAACACAGACCTATGCTTCGCAGAAGCACTAGTCATTCCAGCCTTGAATAAAGTATTTAAATGGGCAGTCTGAGCCACATTAAAAGGGTTACTCTTCTTTCTAACTTCTAGGAGGTCCTCAATTACTGGAGCAAAATCGCTATCGTAGCTATCATCACTGCAATCCATACTTGGCAAATGGATTTCACAATCCATCTGGACGGAAAGGACAGAGGTCACAAAGGTCAAAGAGAGGTGAGGCTATACTTGGCACTTTTCAAAAGTGATATAAAAGTGCCGTATTTTTCAATCACATTTGAACGGACAAGTGCCTGAACTGGGTTTGCAATTTCAGTTAGCAATGCTGACTGTGAGCGAGTTTTCAGCCAAGTGAGAAGAATTACAACTTATTGTAGGGGAAGTTTACTTCCTCGATCTCTTCTTTAATTGGAGTGCACTTTAATTCTCTTTTTCAATGTTGTTCCAGCGTCTCACCTTGACCAAGCAAAATCTTCCACTCGAGAAATGAATTTAAGGTACTCCGCAACAAAGATCAGTAGCATTTATAATTCACGATAATTTCTTTTTTGTTCACCTTGTCATTCAAATAGTTAATCCTGATCTATTAATCGCTTTCAAATATTATTTAAGTTAATATGGGATAATCAAGTCTGTGTTTAGGGAACCTAGCTTACATGATTACTGAAACAGATATCAAAAATACTGAAGCTGCATGCTAAGTTACTGAAATTAACCATTGAAGGTTGGAGGCTCTATTGTGTAAGGAGCAGAGGAGAGACAGGAAGCAGGACAAAAATAATTTAGGCAGTTTTGTGAGTGGCATAGCAAGTTATAAATATGGTATGGATATGGCAAAGTTTTTAAGGGCTTTGGAAGTAGAGCTGAAGGATTTGGGAGTGAAGAAGAGGAATTGGAAGAGGGTTTTTGTGAGGCCGGGCCGGGATGTGAAGATAGAGAGTGAAAGAGGAAGACAGGAAAGAGAAGAAAGATAAAGATACAAAGAGAGTGAAGAAGGAAGAACAGAACGAAAGAGATAAAGATACAAACAAGGTGAAGAAGGAAGATCAGAAGAAGAAGAGCAAATAGAAGATAAAGAGACAGAATAATTAATAGATGTATGCATGGTCATTTAGAACAGTGTTTTGTTTGTAAGCAGTAGTCAGAGTTCATTGTATGAGTGTATGTAGTTATGTTGAGTTTTATCCCGGACTTCCGGTGAACATAAATCACTTCGCGTGTGTGGCCATAGATATACGAGGAAAAGGGATTGGAAACGGAAGCATTCCCTGAATGAGCCGTATTATGGGAGGTGGGGCACAGCTATTAAACGCGCGTGTGATGACAGCAACATTTGCAGTTAAATGGCTTCAGTGGATTCAGTCGTAGTGCGTTCAGCTATTCAGTCGGCAGTAAAGAAGAGCCCTTCTCAATCTCGGAGAAGCTCAAACCTAAAGAAGGAGGCTCAGGAAATTCTCATTCAAGGTTCTGTCCAGGAAGATGCCTTGGACAAATTCAGTGAAAGTATTCTTACTTATTTAAGATTTGAAGTGAGGAGAGTGGCTGATAGGTATAAAGGCACTAACAAGAAAAGGGAATATTTGTGATCTATGTTCCATAAAGTTAGAATGAGTGCAAACCTTCGAACACTGTGGAATGATCTAGTAAGGACACTGAATATTGTTATTGATGACCCCCTTCTAGAACAATCCTTGTACCACGAGTTGTTTGAGATAGTTCTTAAAGAATACTTTGACTGCAAAAGTTCAGACTGTGTAGTTAAACCTAAAGCAGACAGTATCTCACGATATGAACTTAATGTCCTTCGCTATGCATGTGGATATGTTGCACAAAAGCTGCTTAAGCGTTATGAGAAGAAGCATGGAGAGGTAATGGAACAATATGCCACATGCATTAGCGAAATGGCAGTAGTGGGAGAAGGAGCTGATCTACTTACCTATACAAAACGCTGGCTTGAATTAGTTAACCAAGGTGGCATTTAGATTCTTTATTGAAGTAGAGTTATGTGTACGTACTTACTTGCCTCATCAACTAATGAAAACACACAGTGAAGTGGAGTTCGCCTCAAATGTGCATGACAAAATTTTTAGTGATGAAGATGTTCAGTTTCATTGGACACTGCTGTCACAAAATATACATGATACAGTTTCCTCTGATGCATTACTGATGGAGGTGATCAAACTATGGGTAACTATTAGGGTTTTCTCTACAACCGGATATTGGATGGAAGTGTATAATGTTGGTTGACCTCATCTTGGAAACCAACCTTATTTCTGAAATAGTGCGTATTAGCTGTAAGCTATCAGGGCAAGAAGAAGGTGGAGGGGACATAGAAACATGCCTACCCCTAGGAGCTCCTGAGGCATTAGGCTCCTTGATCTTTTTAGTTGCAGGGGTGGGATAGATACACTTTTTACACCAATGCACTAGAGTTATAATGAAATTTTTGGGATGTATCCCTCCCATCCACATTAACCTTACTTTTGTGCATCACAGATAAAAGAACTAACTGACATTCAGACAATTCTAATGAAATGAGTTATTTTCCATTTCAATATTACTTTATGATTTATTTGCAATTTTTTTTATAGAGATTTTGAAAAATTCTCGCTGTGGTGCAGTTCTTTTTTTTTTTTAGTTTACCGTGTGTAAAAAAAAATTGTCGCTCTCATTATTAGATTCCAAGAAAACACCCGGTTCGAGCACCTACGCCCGTCACCGGGGACCTATATCTGAGACACCTTATATCACTTGTGACAGGTGAAGGTGCCCCGGTAGCAATCATTTCCAAACAGCCACACAATATCTGGCAGCAATCTTTGAGCCATCACATTCATACGTTCAAACAAACTTCTTGCACATTGGCCTCACAAATGAACACACTTGTTGTTTCAAGTTGGTACTGATCTTCCTGGGCATCAGACTATCGAAAATCAGAACTCTGTTCCTGTTT